>ERZ1370068.8039-contig-6920_pt1 | contig 52004 bp, 70 predicted proteins | sample MGYA00561227_ERZ1370068 | MGnify/ENA primary metagenome ERZ1370068 (study PRJEB38410, sample SAMEA6850437) | metagenome | study: Metagenomic assessment of the ecological functions of the soil: analysis of the soil microbiota associated with the... | reverse complement strand
GTGTACTTCGTTCAGTTACGTATTGCTCTCGTCGCCGGGATAATGGCCGGCGTAGACTATCCGTCGTCGTTGCGGAAAGTGCCAGGCGCGGCGGCCGTCGAGCGTTGTCCAAGTCGTCGTCGCGCGCCTGCTGACGACCGCGATCGTGGCGCGCGCCACCGGACAGCCTCCGCTGTCCGCCACGATGCCGCGGATGCGGGCGCCGCCAGCCGGTGGCGATAGCGTGCGTAGTGCCGCTGCGGCAATGCTCGCTGGTGACCGCGGCGTCGCTGAAGACCGTGCCGCCGGCTTGGCGTCGCGGACCGACCACGCGATCGATGGCGCGCGTACGAGCTGCCCGCGCCACCCGCGGATTGTTGGTCGTGGCGATCCGGGCGCGGCCGCGATGCGGCGCCAGCCGCCGCCACATTCTCCCGTCCGTCAGCAACCGCGTCATGCCCGCGGCAGGGGCGTGTCGGGATCGTCCGCCACCAGCACGTGCTCGCCGTCGCGGAGGTCGAAGGCCTTCGGCGCCGATGCCTGACCAGACCGCGGTCGGCGCGTGCCTGGTCATCAGCGCCTGGATCATCTTGGCGCTTGGTGCCGGCGTGCCGTAGCGAAGCGGGATGACCAGCGCGTGCAGCGAGACAGGCGCGGCGCGGCGGCTAATGACAGTGGCGGTCGTCGGAAGCCAGCACCCAGCCGACCAGCTGCACGTTCGGCTGGGTCTTCGACAAAGTCGCCGGATGCGATCGGGCGGCGCGTCCGCCGACTGATCTGAACCCCGATGCTGGAAAGACGGGCAGCGAAGGATCCAGCCGCGGGAGGATTTCGGTGAGCAGGGCATCTAGCCCGCGCTCGACGTTTCTGGCGTGTGCTGAAAGCTGCCGAGCGACAGGATGCCGCGGCGGTTTCCCTGGCGAGCGGCGCTTCGCCCTTCGCTGCGACGGCGTCTCGCAGTCGGGGACGGCATGCGCGAGGCCCGGGTCACCGGTGAGATCGCGAATCGAGGATCGGCTTCTTTGGCCGACACCGTCAGGACGCCGTCCGGCAGCGGCGTAGACGTTGACCTCGCGCGCCAGTCGGGACGCGAACTTGCCGTCGAGCTGACCGGGCGCGTCGGACCCGGCAGGACACGCCGCCTCGGCCTCCACGCGGGAAGTGCAGGTCGACCGGCCGAGTCGACCAGGACGCGAGTAGCCGGCGCCATCGCCGGAGCGGCAGGCAAATGGCGTTACGCCATTGCTCCAGAACGTCGATCGGCGCCAAAACTGAGCTGGCCGCGCCTCGAGGATCGTCTCAACCGTTTCAGCGACGCTTTTTCATCGGCGAACCGCGGATGTCGAGCCCCGCCGCTTCTGCAGGATCGTCGCGGCGCGCGCATCTCCGATGCCGTCGGCGGCACGAAAAAGCTGACGCGCCATCCGGCTCGCTGCAGGAACTTCGGAGAAAATGAAAGATACGGCGCGAGCCGCCTGTCGCGATCCGGCCGGGTGCGTGGAATGCGTGCAGACCAGCACGCACGGCGGGCCGCGCTGCGGCGGCGCCGCTTCAATGTGTCACCCGTAAATCAGATAGTTGACCCCGAGCTTGTACGCCTCGTTCGACGCATCGAACGGGAACAGTCCCTGCCCCGACCATTCCCAGTATTCCGGCACGTCGTTGCTCGAAGTTCGCCGACGACCATCAGCGCGCTTCGCCGGATCGTTGTCCTCGTAGACGCCGTAGTAGATCCGGACGGAATGCGCGACATCCGGATGCACGATCTCGTCGATGTCTCGGATCTCGAAGAACGACGTCGAAGATGAGATGGCTGCCTGCTCGAGCCGGCACGAAGCGGGCGTCGGGCAGCACGCGGAGCATCTGCGCCTCGGAAGTTCGCCCTACTGCGCCGGCGCCGTCGAAGTCCTCGAACATCGCGAAGCCGCCCTTCAGCAGATACGCGCGGAACGATTCGGCCTCGCGATCGGTGAGATCCAGAAGCCCGGCTCCCACATGAACGGCGATCGGATACTTGAAGAGCTCCGGATCGTCGAGCGTGAGGATCTCGCTGCCGTCGTCGTCGGATGTCGAGATAGGTCAGCCTCGCGGAACGATCGCGGAAGGTTCTGCTTCCGCGCGCGGGTAGTCGTGGTTCCACGCAGCCTGGAAGCCGAACAGCCGCGCGATTGCCAAATCGGCGCCCGGACCGCTGATCGCGCCATCGAAACGGCCGTCGTCAGGGAACCGGCGACGAGTAGTGCCCCCGCGGCGAGCTGCCTCACCCTGACTGTTCGAAGGGCGCGGTCGCCGCCGCTGAGTAACCGACGAACATCGCGAGAGTCGACCCATCGGATCATGGTCTGATTCGCCAGCGGTCGTGAACGAGTCCGTGCCCGACGATCGCCTGAACGGCCAACGCGCGCCGCGTTCATCTTCATCTTCTTCACGGTTCTGCTCGACATGCTGGCGCTCGGCGTCATCGTGCCGGTGCTGCCGCGCGCTGGTGGTCGCGTTTCGCGGCGGCGACACGGCGATGCGGCGCGTCGATCTACGGCGCTGTTCGCGCACCGTCTGGGCGGTGATGCAGTTCATCTGTCTCGCCGATCGCTCGGCTCGCTGTCGGATCGGTTCGGACGCCGCAAGGTGATTCTGCTGTCGAACGTTGGGCTCGGGCCTCGACTACCTGCTGATGGCGCGTCGCGCCGTCGCTGTGGTGGCTGTTCGTCGGCCGCGTGATTTCCGGCATCACGTCGTCGAGCTTCGGCACCGCGTGCGCGTATGTCGCGGACGTGACGCCGCCCGACGCATCGCGCCAGGCGGTTCCGGCATGCTCGGCGTCGCCTTCGGCGTCGGGTTCATCGTCGGGCCGCCGGTCGGCGCGCTTGCTCGGCGCGATCGACCTGCGCGCGCCGTTCTGGGGCGCGGCGGTCCTCAGTCTCGCCAACGCGGCCTACGGCTTCTTCATCCTGCCGGAATCGCTGCCGGCCGAGCGGCGGTCGGCCTTCCGCTGGCGCCGCGCCAACCCGATCGGATCGATGCGACTGCTGCGGTCGCGGCCGCAGCTCATGGCGCTCGGCACGGCCGGCTTCCTGTCGATGCTCGCGCACGATCTCGCTGCCGATCACGTTCGTCCTCTACACGACCTATCGTGTATCAGTGGGATCAGCGGACGATCGGCCTCGTGCTGGCCGGCGTCGGCGTCATGTCGATCGTCGTGCAGGGCGGCGCTGGTGGGACGCCTGGTCGCCGCCCTTGGCGAGCGGCGAGCGCTGACGATCGGGACTCGCCAGCGGCGCGGCCGGCATGATCGTCTACGGCCTGGCGCCGACGGGACGGATCTTTCTGCTCGGCATCGCCATGACCGCGCTCTACGGACTGGTGACCCCGTCGCTCCAGAGCCTGATGACGCGCGCGGGTGGGGCCGTCCGAACAAGGCCAGCTGCAGGGCGCCAACGGCAGCCTGAACGGCATCGCCAACATGATCGCGCCGCTTGTTGTTCACGCAGCTGTTTGCGCTGGCGATCGGGCCCCTTCCGCGATCGTCACGTGCCCGGCGCGCCGTTCCTGCTCGCGGCGGTGCTGCTCCTGTTGCGCGCTGGTGGTGGGATGGCGGGCGACGATGTCGACACCGGGAATGGGACGCCCTGAAGGGCGTCGCCTACAACCGGTGGGTGTTGGGGACGGTCTTTTAGAACTGTAGGGACGGTCTTCAGACCGTCCCAAGCCGCTGGAGCCGGGGTTGTGGCCGATCGTCGACAACCTGATGCCTATCCTCGGTCTCCATCACGTCACCGCCACCGTCGACGAAGCCCAGGCCTGATCTCGACTTCTGCCTCGAGGCGCTCGGGCTCCGGCTCGTCAAGAAGACGGTCAACTTCGACAACCATTTCGTCTACCACTTCTACTACGGCGACGAGCGCGGCACGCCCGGGCACGATCTGGACGACGTTTCCGTACGCCGGACGCGGCGTGCCGGTCGGGCACGAAGGGCGCCGGCCAGGTGACGGTGACGTCGTTCTCGGTGCCGGCGCGGCTCGCTCGACAGCTGGCGCGCGCGCCTCGGCGCCCGCGGCATCGCGGTCACCGACATCGAGCCGCGCTTCGGCGAGCCGGCGATCGCGTTCGCCGACTCCTCGGGCCTGACCTTCGAGCTGATCGCCACGGCGCGTGACGACGCGCACGCCGTGGGTCGCGGACGGCGATCGACGGCGAGGCGGCGCATCCGCGGTCTGCACAGCGTCACGATTCTCGTGCGCGATCCGGCGAAGACGCTCGATCTGATGACCGGCCTGCTCGGTTACCGCGTGGTCGGCGAGGCCGCCGGACGCATTCGCGTGGCGGCGAACGGCGACGCGCCGGACACCATCATCGACGTCGCGCGCACGACGCGAGCGCCGAGATCGCGGTCAACGGCCTCGGCACCGTCCATCACGTCGCCATGGCCATCGGCAGCGAGCAGGAGCAGCTCGGACTCCGCGAGGCAGCTGCTCGCAGTACGGCTCGCAGGGTGACCGAGGTCCGCGACCGCTGCTACTTCAAGTCGATCTATTTCCGCGAGCCGGGCGGCGTGCTGTTCGAGGTCGCGACGGTGGCGCCGGTTTCACCGCCGACGAAGACGCGTCGCAGCTGGGGCGCGGTCTGAAGCTGCCGCCGTGGGAGGAACCGCATCGCGCGGAGATCGAGGAAGCAGCTGGTGGCGGTGACGCATTGACATGACCTGCCGGGAGAGGTCCCGCTGAAGCCTGTCCTGAGCGAGCTCGTCCTTCGACAGGCTCTGGACGAGCGAGTCGAAGGGCCGGACGCCACGTACGTCTTCTTATTGCTGTTCTTGCCGTCAGCTTGATGGCGCAGGTGGCGTCGAACGCCGAGCGGGCGATCGTCTCGTATATCGACGCGCACAACGCCGAGGCCCTCGCGCTGCTCGAACGCGTCGTCAACATCAACAGCGGCACGAAGAACATCGCCGGCGTGACGGCATGTCGGCGCGATCTTCAGGCAGGAGCTCGATCGCGCTCGGGTTCACAGACCAGATGGGTCGAGGGTGCGGCGTGCAGTCAGCGCCGGACATCTGCGTCGCCGAGCACCCCGGACGCGGGCCGAAGATTCTGCTCATCGGACATCTCGACACGGTGTTCGAGCCCGACAGCCCGTTCCAGAAGTTCCAGCGCATCGACGAGAAGACCGCCAGCGGGCCCGGCATCATCGACATGAAAGGCGGCGACGTCATCATCCTGTCGGCGCTCGGCGGCGCTCAAGGCCGCTGGCGCGCTCGACGCGATGAACGTCACCGTCGTCATGACCGGCGACGAGGAGGAGGCGGGCAGGCCGCTGACCGCCTCGCGCGCCACGCTGGTGGCCGCCGCGCGCGGGCGCTGACGTCGCGATTGGCTTCGAAGACGGTCCTGCGGATCCGAAATATGCCGTCACGGCGCGCCGGCGGCACGACGGCGTGGAACTTCGACGTGACCGGCACGGCCGCGCATTCGTCGCAGGTCTTCCGTGCCGACATCGGGCCCGGGCGCGATCTACGAGGCGGCGCGCATTCTCAACGCGTTTCGCGAGAAGCTCGCCGGCGAGGAGCACCTGACCTTCAATCCGGGCGTGATCCTCGGCGGCACCGCCGTCGATTTCGACGCGGCGCAGGCCGGCGGAACGGCGTTCGGCAAGACCAACGTCATCGCCGAGCGCGCGGTGGCGACCGGCGATCTGCGCGCCTTGTCGCCGGAGCAGGTCGCTCACGCCGAGGAAAACGATGGAAGACATCGTCAAGGCCGGGATGCCGCACACGCAGGCGACGCTGACGTTCGACGAAGGCTACCCGCCGCTCGCGCCGTCCGCCGGGAACACCGAGATGCTGGCGCTGCTACGACCGCGTCAGCCGCGACCTCGGATTCGGCGCCGTGACCGCCGTCAGCCCTGACCGCGCCGGCGCCGCCGGACGTGTCGTTCATCTCCAGCCAGGTGAAGCGGATTCTCGACGGCGTCGGCCTGATGGGCCACGACGATCACTCGCCCGGCGAAACAGCGGACCTGTCGACGCTGCCGTCGCAAACCAAGCGTGCTGCGGTTTTCCTCTACCGGCTACAATCGGCCGCGCTACTGATGTCTCTGTCCGCGGGCGCGTCGCCTTGGCAGCTACGAAATCGTCCGGCCGATTGGCGCCGGGGGCATGGGCGAGGTCTACTGCGCGCGCGACACGAAGCTCGATCGCGATGTCGCGATCAAGGTGCTGCCGGCCGACGTGAGCGCGCGGCCCGACGCGATCGCGCGGTTCGAGCGCGAAGCGCGCGCCGTGGCGGCGCTGTCGCATCCCAACATCCTCGCGATTCACGATTTCGGGACCGCCGACGGCGTGAGCTACGCGGTCATGGAACTGCTCGAGGGCGAATCGCTGCGTCAGGCGCTCGCCGACGGACCGCTGCCGCCGCGCCGGGCGGTGGACTATGCGATCCAGATCGCGCGCGGACTCGCCGCGGCGCACGACAAAGAGCATCGTCCATCGCGACATCAAGCCGGAGAATGTCTTCATCACCGCGGACGGCCGCGTCAAGATCCTCGATTTTGGTCTCGCTCGTCAGGATTCGCCGGTCATCGCCGGCGCGACGCTGGCGCCGACACTCAACAACCCGACCGAGCCCGGCGCGGTGCTGGGCACCGTTGGCTACATGGCGCCCGAGCAGAGTGCGGCGGCCGCCGTCGATTCGCGCGCCGACATCTTTGCGTTCGGCGCGATGCTCTACGAGATGGTCACGGGCCGGCGCGCGTTCCAGCGCGAGACCGCGGCCGAAACCATGACCGCGATCCTCCGCGAGGACCCGCCGGAGATCGCGATGGCGAGCGGCGTGCCGCCCGCGATCGAGCGCATCGTCCGGCGCTGCCTCGAGAAGAAGCCCGAAGCGCGATTCCGCTCGGCGCACGATCTCGCCTTTGCCCTCGAAGCGCTGTCTGGCACAGCGACGCGCCTCGGCGCCGGATCTCGCCGCGGCAGTGTCGGCGGTTCCGGCGGCGCGCAGGTCGACGAGCCGGCTCGCGCTCGTCGCCGTCGCCGCGCTGGCCGGCCGTCGCCCTGGCCGCCGCCGCGGGCGTGTGGTTACGGCCGCCGCGCTTCGACCGGATCGGCGCGGCGCCACGGTGCTCGAGCCGCCGCGTTTCCGGCAGCTGACGTTCGACGATGTGCGTGATCGACGCCGGCGCGATTTGCGCCCGACGGCCGCACCGTCGTCTATGGTGCGCGCCGCGATCTGGGCGATGCCTCGCTCCTGCTGACGCGCGCCTCGAATTTCCCAGGCGCGACGCCGCTCCGCGGTGCCGAACGCCGTGCTGTTCGGCGTCTCGCCCGATGCCGAAATGCTGGTCGGCGTCAGCCTCCAGCGACAGCGCCTCGACGTCGAGGCCACACTCGCGCGGGTGCCGCTGCTCGGCGGCGCACCGCGGCCCGCTGCTCGAGCATGTCACCACGCCGACTGGAGCGCCGCGGACGGCAGCGTCGCCGCGGTCCACGTCGTCGGCTCTGAGCAGCGTCTCGAGTTTCCGATCGGCCACGTGCTGGTGTCACTCCCAGGGCGCGATCGGGTATCCGCGCATCGCGCCGGCGGGCGATCGCGTCGCCTTCCTGGCGTGGCCGGTCAAGGGCGACTGATCGCGATACGGTCGTCGTCGTCGATCGTACCGGACACCAGGAGACGATCTCGCCCACGTGGGAGGGCGTTCGCGGGTCGGCGTGGACGCCTGGCGGCGATGAGGTCTGGTTCACCGCAGCGAGCTCCGGCACGCAGTACGAATTGTGGGCGTCGGCGCCTGGCCGAAAGCCGCGCCGTGTCTTCAGCGCGCCGGCCGGCCTGCTGCTGAACGACATCGCCAAGGACGGTCGGGCGCTGGTTCGCGCAATACGAACGTGGGATTCGCGTCGAGGGCGTCTTCGAAGGCGCTGCGGCGCCGCGCGACCTGTCATGGCTGAACAGCTCCTTCGCCTGGGACATCTCACGAGCGATGGCGGCAAGGTGCTCCTGACGCACTTCCGGCCAGGGCAGCAGTCAGAACTACGACGTACGTACGTGCGCGGTTCGCACGATGCTCAAGCGACGCGCGTCGGCGAGGAGACAGGGCCAGGAGCTGTCGCCCGACGGGAAGTCGGTGCTCACGGTGATCCACGGTCCTCCGTCGCGTGTGGTGATCTACCCGATCGGGACCGGGGAAGCGAAGACGGTGCCGACGGGAAACGTGCTCGTTACGAACGCGCGGTGGCTGGTGGACGGCAACCACTTCTCATCGTGATCGGCACCGAATCGTCGGGTGGCGTGCGTGCGTAAATCGTGGACCAGCGACGGCTCGACTGCGCCGCGCGCCGATTACCCTGAACAGGTGACCTTTTCCTGCCGAACAGATCGCGTTGTCGCACGACCGGCCGTGTGGTGGCGTTCCGGTCGCCGGACGGCGTGATCACCCTGCTATCGCACGGACGGAAGCGCCGCCACGCCGGCGAACGGTTTCGGCGCCGACGAGACGCCGATCGGCTGGACCGGCGACGATCGGTCGCTGCTGTTGCTGACCGATGCCTCGCCGCGGCAGCTCGTCGCGGTCGATCCCGTGAGCGGCCGCCGTGCAGTGCTCAGGACCATCGCGGCGCGTCGAATCCGGCGTTCATCGGGCCGACTTCGGTGTTCGTGGCGGCCGATGGGCGATCGTATGTGGCGAACTATCAGCGGCGGGCCATGACGTTATTTCTTGTCGACGGCCTGAAGTAGGGCTCAACGTCCCGCAGTCCAGCGGATCGCGGCCGCAATCTGCATCTGAAATCGCGCGTCGTTCCACGTGTCGGGAAAATGCCCGAGGGCGTTGTAATACGAACGCCCGCGGCCGATCGTCTGCGTCCACGCGAGCGGAAAATCACCGCGCGCCGACTGACGCCGGATCCAGCGTCAGCAGCACGTGAACCGCGCCGCGCGGAGTTGATGCGAAACGTGTAGAACTCTTCCGTCAACGAGAACGCCGCGCCGAGCCCGCTCGTCGTTGGATGCGCGCCGATCTTCCACCGCGACCGTCGCCAGGCTGCACCCACGGATGCTCCTTGGCAAGTGCGCGCCGACGATGCGGCCGTAGTCAGGGCCAGTCGTAGAGCGTGTCGGTCGCGCTATGAAAGCCCATGAACCCGCCGCCGCCGTTGACGAAGTCGACGATCGCGCGCTTCTGCGCCTCGTCGAAGGCGAGCTCTCCGGTCGTCAGCGCGAACATCAACACCTCAGTCGAGGCCAGACGTGCGGCCGACACATCCGCCAGGTTCTCAGTCGCCGTCACGACGATGTCGCTGCTGCGCGCGGCGATCGAGGCCACGGCGGCGCGTGCCGCAGGAATGGAGTCGTGCCGGAAACCGGCCGTGGCCGTGAGCATCAGCACGCGCACGGGCGGAATGGATGGCGGCAGTCGTGGTCGTGGTCGTCGAGGATGGCGTCGACTGCGAGGTGAGCCAGGCTGGGAGCAGCCGAGGGGTCAGTAGTAGCAGCAACCACAGCCCGCCTCTCACAGGCGCAGTTTACGTTGGTCCGGCTATGTAGGTCCGGCTAAAGCCGGACCTTACGATGGCGTCCGCCTTCAGGCGGACCTTGGCGACCTGGAAGCACTCTTGCTACGTAATTTGAGTTTGGAGGATCCATTTCATGAAGACACTCATCAGCGCCGTGACGGCTGGCGCGCTCGTGCTGGGCACCGTCGCGTTTGCGGCGAGCAAGCACGCCGATCGCATCAACGATGCCGCGCAGGTCCTGCGTGACATTCACGCCGTGCCGGATAAGGACATTCCGCAGGAGCTCTGGGAGCACGCCGCCTGCGCGATCGTCATCCCCGATCTCAAAAAAGCTGCATTCATTGTCGGCGGCGAATACGGGAAGGGACTGATGAGCTGCCGCCGCGGCGGCTCGTGGGGGTGCCCCGGTGTTCATGGAGCTCGAGAAGGGGAGCTTTGGGTGCTTGCAGATCGGCGCCAGGAAATCGACCTCGTGCTGCTGGTGATGAACCGGGCCGGCATGGAGAAACTGCTGAGCAACAAGGTCCAGCTGGGAGCTGAGGCGTCCGTGGCAGCGGGTCGGTCGGACGTGACGCCCGCGCCGGAACCGACGCGCAGATGAAGGCGGAAATCCTGTCCTACTCGCGCGCGCAGGGATTGTTCGCGGGCATCGACATTTCCGGCGGCGCGCTGAAGCCGGACGTGTCAGATACCGAGGACCTGTACGGCAGGGCGCCACGCCGCGCTCGATCGTCATGAGACAGCACCGCGAAGGCGCCGGCCGAAACGCGCGTGTTCATGAACGCGCTGGCGCGCGCGCGCCGTAGGGACTGCGGGAAGAAGTAGGGGTTAGGGGCTGGGGATTAGGGGTTAGTTCAGGGATTGGGGGTTAGAGAGAACTAACCCCTAACCCCAGATCCCTGACCTGCTCTTATCCCGGCAGCTTGAAGGCGACGAACTCTCCGCTGTAGTTCGCGCCGCTGATCGCCAGGACGATGTATGCTTGCCGTTGTGCATGTAGGTCATCGGCGATCCGGTTTGCGGCGCCGGCATGTAGACCGCGCCGAGTCTCCTGCCGTGTCGCCTTGTCGTAGCGCGCAGCATCGCGCCGCGCTCCGTTGCGGCGTCGTCGACGAACCCGCCTTCGCCGGCGATGGCGAGCGTTTTGGTGATCAGCGCGCCGATGCGGCCAGGCGGCCGGTGTCGCGGAATCTCGACCCCTTTGAGCGCCGGATGATTCTTGATGTTGTCCGGTGTCGTCGCCGTGAGCGATCTGCCATGCGAGATCGCCCTTGTTCAGATCGATGGCTGTGATGCGTCCGTGCGGCGGCTTGATAATGGCAGCCCCTGAACGGTCAGGTTGCCGCCGCCTTCACCGCCGCCGCGTCCGCCGCCGCCGCCCGCCGGGACCGGCGCCGGGCTTCGCTGGTGCCGCCACCCGCCCCGACCAGCCCGCCGCCCTGCCAGCCCCAGCCGCCGTCGTCGCTGGCGCTGCGCCGGCGATGCGGCACCGCACGGCCTCCGCCGCCGCGTCCTCCGCCTGCCGCGGGCGCGGGCGCGTCCGGATCGCGCGCAGTGCCTTGCGCCAAGCCGAAATCAGATCGTGACGCATCGGCCGGCACGAGCCCGAGCGGCGTGATCGGCGTGTTGGAGAGAGATGTAGAACATCTTCGGTTTCCGGGATCGAGCGCGCCGCCCTGCCAGTTCGCGCCGCCCGTCGCCGTTGGGCAGCATCAGCGTCGCCAGCGGGCCGCGGCCATGTCGCTCACGACCGGCGGCGTGAAGATCGGACCGAGCTTGTAGCGCGACGCGATGCTTCTGCGCCTTCCGCCTTGAGCTCCGGCGTGAAGTCGATGAGATCGTCGAGCGACGACGCCCTGACGCTCGAACGGCGGCGGCTTGGTCACGAACGGCTGCGTCGGCGAGTACCACTCGCCCGGCACCGTCGCCCTTTTCGACCGGCCGCTCCTCGATCGGCCACACCGGCTGGCCGGTGATGCGATCGAAGACGTAGACCCAGCCCTGCTTGGTCGGCTGCGCGACCGCCTTGATCGGCGCGGCCGTCGACGGTGATGTCGACCAGGATCGGCGCGCACGGGATGTCCATGTCCCAGATGCCGTGGTGCACGAGCTGGTAGTGCCACTTGCGCTTGCCGGTCTTCAGGTCGAGCGCGACGAGGCTCTCGCCGAACAGGCCGTTGCCCGGGCGATGGCCGCCGTAGTAGTCGCCGGTCGGCAGCTCGACCGGCAGGAAGACCGATGCCAGTTCTCTTCGTCGATCGTCATCTGCGCCCAGACGCCGGCGTTGCCGGTGTAGGCCCACGAATCCTTCTCCCACGTGTCGTTGCCGAACTCGCCGGGCGACGGAATCGTGTGGAAGATCCAGAGCCGCTTGCCGGTCCGCGCGTCGTAGCCGCGGATGAAGCCCTTCTCGTGCGTCTTGCTCTTCGGCGCGCTGCCCGCGAGGTGCGCGGCGCCGACGACGATCACGTCCTTGGCGATGATCGGCGTGGCGTGCAGGCCGATCTCGCCGGTGATCGGATCGACCGGCTGGTCGTCCTCCATCTTCAGATCGACGATGCCGTTCTTGCCGAAGCCGGCCGCCGGGCACGCCGGTCTTGGCGTCGAGCGCCACCATCTGGTAGCCGGGCGTCACGTAGACGATGCGCGCGCTCGCCGTGCCGTCGGTCCAGTACGCGAGGCCGCGTCCGGAGAGCTGGCGCGGCGCCGATTCGCCGCGCTTGCCTTCGTTCTCGCTGTGCATCCACAGCAGTTCGCCGGTGCCGGCGTCGAGCGCGACGACGGCGCGCGCGCGTGCCGGCCGTCGAGTAGACGACGCCGTCCGACCATCAGCGGCGTGACCTGGAAGTTGAACTCGGGCGCGGGCCGAGACGAGTCGGTCTTGAACCGCCACGCCACCTCGAGCTTGTTGAAGTTGTCGCTGGTGATCTGATCGAGCGGCGAGTAGCGCGTGCTGGCGAGATCGCCGCCGTAGGTCGTCCGAGTCGCGCGAGCTTGGAGCCGGGCTTGCGCGACGAAGGTGCGCGGTCACGGCGGTTGCAGCGACCAACGCGGCGACGACGAGGGGATGCGCGTTCATGAGTGCATCCTCAGAGTGGAAATGGGCGCCATCATAGCCCGTGATTCCACGCGGAAATCCGCGGCCTTCTGGTCGACCAACCATGAGCAGAGAATCACAGCGTGGCACCGACGGCGGCGAGGCGCCCGGCCGGCAAGGCGCGGTGAGCATATCGGGAATATGTGAGCGACGAGCAACGCCGCCGGGCAGGATGCATCGCCGGCCGAATACGCTGAGACTTTCACCACGGGCTGACCGATTCCTCGATGACTCGACGACAGATTGCCGGCCTCGCTCTGGTGCCCGATCTTGGCGGCGCTCTCTCGTGGGGAACCCGCGACGAGGCGCAATCGCCTCCCGCGTCACACGCACATGGCGTGCGGCGACGTCAGCGCGCTGAAACTGCCCGACGTGAAGATCACGGAAAGCGCCGCGGTCACCCAGCCCGCCACGATCAGTGCGGTTCGTCGCGCGCGCATTGCCGCGTCAACGGTGTCATCGGCACGCGAAATCCGCTTCTCGCTCTTGACTGCCCGAGCACTGGAACCGCAAGTTCATGATGGGCGGCAGGCGGCGGTGTACGTCGGCAGCCGTCGACAACCAGTGCGCGCGTCCGTGAACTCCGGCTTCGCGACGGTCGGCACCGACACCGGCCACCAGGGCCGGCGCTCACCGACGCCAGCTGGGCGCTCGACAACCTCGAGCGCCAGGCTCAACTTCGGATTATCTGGCCGTTCACCGCACCGCCGGAAGTCGTCGAAGGCGATCGTTCGCAGCTACTACCGGATCGGACGCGTCGCGCTCGTAGCTTCGCCGGCTGCTCGAACGGCGGCCGTCAGGCGATGATGGAGGCGCAGCGCTTTCCCGACGACTTCGACGGCATCGTCGCCGGCGCGCCGGCGATGGATTTCGTCGGCATCGCCGCGCAGTTCATCAAAGACATCCAGGCGGTGTATTCCTGACGTCAGTCTGGCGACGCCGATGTTTCCCGCCCGAGACGTCTGAAGAGCGTCGAGGCGCAGATCGTCGAGAAGTGCGACGCGATCGACGGCGTCAGGACGGCCTCATGGAGAGATCCGCGCCGCTGCACGGTGGACGTCGCCACGCTGACGGCGAGCGAGCGATCTCCAGAAGGCGCGCGCTCAGCAAGCGTCTACGCCGAAACGCCTGGCGTCGACGGCGCAACCTATCGTCGCGCAGCCGGTCGGCGGCGAGGGCGCGAGCGCCGGCTGGCCGTCGTGGATCACCGGCGGCGGCACGACGACGCCGCAGGGCCGAGCCTGCGCTATGGATTCGGCACGCAGTTCTTCAAGTTAAGCTCATCGTTCAACGATCCGAAATGGGACTACCGCGCGTACGAAGTGCGGAACACGCGCAAGGACGGCCGCCAGGCGGCGCGCGATCCTCAACGCGACGAACCCGGACCTGAGCGCGTTCAAGGCGAAGGGCCGCAAGCTGATCATGTGGCACGGCTGGTCCGACCCGGCGCTGACCGCGCTGGGCAGTATCGAATACTACGAGCAGGTGCAGTCGCGCGACGCGAGCGTGCGCGACTATTTCCGGCTGTTCATGATGCCCGGGCGTGCTGCACCTGCGTCGGCGGCCCGGGACCCGACATCGTCCGACGTCAACGAGGCGATCGTGAACTGGGTCGAGAAGGGCGCCGCCCCGGATAGCATCCTCGCGCGCAAACAGAGCGCCGACGGCGCCGTATCGCGCACGCGTCCGCTCTGTCCGTATCCGCAGCAGGCGAACTACTAGGGCAGCGGCAGCATCGACGATGCGGCAAACTCCGCTTGCCGCCCGTAGGGGCCGACCTATGTGTCGGCCCGGGCGGACACGCGGAGTCCGCCCCTACAACGGAGGTTGTAAAATGCACGCCATGAAAAACCGCCATGCGCTCGCTTTCCTGTTCGCGGCGGCGACGCCGCTGCCGCTCGCCGCAGCCCGCGAAGCATCCCTGACCCTCGACGACATCCAGCGGATGGCCGACGTGCGCGATCCGCAATGCTCGCCGGACGGCAGATCGATCGCCTTACGTGGTGTCGCGCATCGACGTGAAGGAAGACAAGCCGGCAGCTCGCACATCTGGACCGTCGGCGTCGACGGCAAGAACGATCGCCAGGTGACGTCCAGTCACCGACAGCGAGTCGTCGCCGAAATGGAGTCCCGACGGCAAATATCTGTCGTTCACGTCGTCGCGCCCCGGCAAGGCCAAGGGCAACCAGGTGTGGCTGCTCGATCGCAGCGGCGGCGAGGCGTTTCAGCTGACCGAGGTCAAGGGACGGCTGCAGGGCTACGAGTGGTCGCCCGACTCGAAGCGGCTCGCGCTGGTCGTCGGCGATCCGGATCCGACGCGGCCGTCGACGCGCCGCCGGATCCGGCGGCAAGCGCAAGGCGCCGAAGCCGATCGTGATCGATCGCTACAAATACAAGCAGGACGTCCAGGGCTATCTGCTGTCGGGCCGGCACACGCTACATCTACCTGTTCGACGTCGCGACGAAGTCGCTCGATCGGCTGACGAAGGGCAAAGCCGACGAGTCGTCGCCGTCGTGGTCGCCCGACGGCACGCGCATCGCGTTCATGAGCAACCGCCACCCCGATCCCGATCGCGAGCCGTCGAGCCAGCTGTTCGTCGTCGACGCGAAGAACGGAGTCGGCCGAGAAGGCGCTGACGCCGGCGACCAGCCGCGGCGGGCGCGGCAAGCCGGAGTGGAGTCCCGACGGCAAGTGGATCGCCTTGCTCGAAGGCGACGACAAGAAGTTCAGTGCCGTACGGCATGGAGCATCTGGCGCTGGTCGGCAGTCGGACGGCTCCGGCGCGCCGCTGCGCGTGAAGGCGAGCGAGGCGCTCGATCGCGGCGTCGTCGCAGCCCCGCTGGAGCGAGGATGGCGAGTGCGATTTATCGTGCATCGTGACGGACGACATGTCGGCGTACGCGCGTGCGCAGTCCACGATCGCGGACGAACGCGCCGTCGCGGTCACCGACAAGCCGGTCGTCGCTGCGGACCGCGGCACAGCGCGGGATCGTGCGCGGTGGCGCTCTCCGGCGGCGACAGCCATGCCGAGCGAGATCTATTCGGCGAGCACGCGCCGGCGGCAAGCTGAAGTTCCAGCAGCTCACGCATCAGAACGACGCGCTCGTTCGTCGGAGCTGCAGCTCGGGACGACCGAAGAGGTCAGCGCGAAGAGCAAGGACGGCACCGAGGTCCACGGGTTGCTGACGACGCCGCCCGGCTACGTCGCCGGGGACGAAGATCCCGATGCTGCTGCGGATCCACGGTGGGCCCAACGGCCAGGATCAGCACAGCATTCAGCGTTCGAGCGCCAGTGGTTCGCGGCCAACGGCTACGCGGTGCTCGCGGTCAACTACCGCGGCAGCGCCGGCCGCGGCGCGAAGTTACTCGCGGTCGATCTGGGCCGACTGGGGGCACTACGAGGTGGACGATCTGCAGGCCGATGCGTCGATCAGGTCGTCAAGATGGGCGTCGCCGATCCGGAACAAGCTCGGCGTCGGCGGCTGGAGCTACGGCGGCATCCTCACCGACTACATCATCGCCAGCGACAACGCGCTTCAAGGCGGCGACCAGCGGCGCCGGCACCGCGTTCACGGTCGCCTTCTACGGCACCGACCAGTACATCATCCAGTACGACTACGAGATCGGTCCGCCGTGGGATCCGAAGGCGTGGGAGACCTACCAGAAGATCTCGTATCCGTTCCTGCACGCCGATCGCGATCAAGACGCCGACGCTGTTCCTCGGCGGCGAGAAGCGACTTCAACGTGCCGGTGCAGGGCGGGCAGCAGATGTACCAGGCGCTGCGCAGCCTGAACGTCGACACGCAGCTCGTGATCTATCCCGAACGAGTTCCACGGCATCGCGCGGCCGAGCTATCAGCGGGATCGGCTGGAGCGCTATCTGGCTGGTGCGATAAATGCCTGCGAAGCCGACGCGCACCTCGACGAGCGCGCAGCAACAGGAGGTAGAACGTGGGGTTCGCCTTCAGGCGGACCTACAAGGAACTCCGATGAAGCGTTTGTGTTTGGAAGTGTGTGTCTCGCACTATCGGTCGCGGTGGCGTCCGTCCGCGGCGCCTCCGCGCCGGCCTACGACGCCGACAACGGCGGCATCAAACTGCCGGCAGGGATTCTGCGCGGCTGGTCGTCGCCACCGATCTCGGTGCCGCGCGTCATCTGGTGGCCGCGCCGAACGGCGACGTCTTCGTCTCGATCAACAACGACGGCAGCACCAAGCGGCGGCATCGTCGCGCTGCACGACACGCGACGGCGACGGCAAGATTCGACAAGCAGGAACGTTCGGCGACACCGGCGGCACCGGCATCGCCTTGCGCAACGGCTACCTGTATCTCGCGACGCCGAACACGGTGGTGCGCTACAAGCTGGCCGCGCGGCGCGCTGACGCCCGAGCGGTCGGCGGAAGCCGTCGTCGGCAGGGCCTGCCCGGTCGCGCGCCAGCACGAGGACAAAGGGGATCGCATTCGACGGACAGCGGCGGCGATCTACGTGAACGTCGGTGCGCCGTCGAACGCGTGCCAGCAGCCCGATCGCCGGCCGAACGTTCCGGGTCAGGATCCGTGTCCGCTGCTCGAGATAAACGGCGGCATCTGGCGTTTCGACGAGAACAAGCTCGGGACAGAAACAGGAACGACGGCAAGCGCTACGTCGACCGGCATGCGTCAGATGGTCGGCCTCACGTGGCACGACAACTCGCTGTGGGCGGTGATGCACAACCGCGACAGCCTCGACACCCTGTGGCCGGGCAAGTTCACGGCGGAACAGAACGCGCAGTGGCCGGCGGAGTATCTCGTCCGCGCCGGCGGACGGATCAAGCTTCGGCTGGCCATGCTGCTTCTACAACAACGCCGAGGGCAAGCTGGTCACGAATCCGGAATGCGGCGGCGACGGCAAGACGACGGATCGCTGCGCGTCGTTCTCGCCGCCGACGGTCGCGTTCCCGGGCCATTGGGCGCCGAACGACGTGATGTTCTACACCGGCACGCAGTTCCCGGCGAAGTATCGCGGCGGCGCGTTCATCGCGTTCCACGGATCGTGGAATCGCGCGCCGCTGCCGATGGCCGGCTACAACGTCACGTTCGTGCCGTTCGCCGGCGGCAAGCCCGTCGGGCAAATACGAACGTCTTCGCCAACGGCTTTGCCGGTGTGTCGCCGCTGATGAATCCCGGACAGGCGGCCGCGCGCCCGGGCGGCCTGGCGGTCAGGCCGGATGGCTCCTCTACATCACCGAAGATGCGAAGGGAAAAATCTGGCGCGTGATGATGCGGAAGTAGCGGCTGAGTCGACTCTCGACTTCATGATCCAGAAACATTCGGCCTGACGCACGTCGCGCTGGCTGTTCGCGACGTCGATCGATCCGCGAAGTTCTATCGGCAGGTGTTCGGGGCCGTCAAGGTCTACCGGCAGGACGGCTTCGCGCAACTGCAGACGCCCGGTTCGCGGGACGTGATCGTCCTCGAGGAAGAAATCCAGGGGCGTTGGCAAGTCCGGCAGGATCGCGCATTTTGGCTTCCGGCTGCAGCATCCCAAAGACATCCGCGCCGCCGCCCGGGCGGTGACGCGAGCAGGCGGCAGGACGGTGAAGGATCAGGGCGAGTTCGTGCCCGGCGAGACCCTACCTGTTCACGACCGATCCGGACGGTTATGAGATCGAGATCTGGTACGAGTTGCCGACGCCGGTGGATCCTCCGGATCGGCCGGCACCCAGTCGAAGGCGCGCGCGGCATCTAAATAGGTGAGCCGCTCGACGGCGTCCAGGAGAGCTCCCGATGGAGAACGCAACCCGCTACCGAATCACCGCGTTCCCGCCGCGTGGCGGCGCCAGCGCCGCGCGCGTCTACGCGACATCATTGCCGACCACCGCGACGGCCATCCAGCATCCTGCCGCGCGCGTTCCGCAACCTCCAGGTCGACGAGGGCGGACGCGGCGCGGGCACGCGCTTCCACCTGGACGTTCACGCGTTCGGGCGCGAAGAAACCATGCGAGCCGCCGTGACCGAGACCCGCAGCCGGGACGTGTGCTCGGTCGAAAGGATCTCGATCGGCCGACCATGACGACGTTCACCGTGGAGCGCGGCGCGCACGAAGGTGAAGCCATCGTCACGTTCGATACAGAGCTCGAGTCGCGCAGCGGCGTGCTCGGCGTCGTCGAGCGATGGCTGTCTACCGCATTTCTCCAGCGTGTGTATCGGGAGGAGCTCGGCAATCTCGATCACGCATCGCGCCGGAACGCATGAATCGACGACTCCTGGTTCCGGTTGCGACTCTCAGTGCCGTGCAGGTCGTTGTCCGCAGTTCGCGCCGGTCAGCGCGCGAGCCGCACGGCGGCCGCACCGGACCTCGACGGCATCTGGAACTCCGCCACGCGCAACGCCGCTCGAACGCCCGCGGCAGTTGGAGGACAAACCGTTCTTTCACGCCGGAAGAGGCCGCGGCGTGGGAACGGCAGGCCGCGAAGAACAACGAAGAGCCGCCGCCGCGACGCGCCCAGGCGCGGAGACACGGGCACCTACAGCACGTTCTTTCGTGAGTTCGGAACGCGCATCGGTCGACGACGCGCCGCACCTCGACTCATGACCGATCCGCCCGACGGCCGGATTCCGGCGCTCACGCCCGCGGCGGCCGAGGTCGAGACGCCAGCGCATCGAGTGGACAGAAGAACCCGGCGCAGCGATCGGAGGACACTGGGCCTGCAGGATCCGTTGCCTGGCGTTTCGCGACGGCGGGGCCGCCGATGCTGCCATATTCCTACAACAGCAACTACCAGATCGTGCAGACGACAGGATGCGGTCGTCGATCCACGTCGAGATGATCCACGACGCGCGGAGTCATCCATCTGGACGGCCGTCCGCATCTGCCGCCCGCGACTCAGGCGGTGGATGGGCGATTCAGTCGGTCGCTGGATGGGCGCTACGCTGGTCGTGGACACGACGAACTTCAACGACGGCGGCGGCTTGTACGGCGACGCCGGCGGCAACTTTCGGCTGGGATCGGAATCTCGCACGTGATCGAGCGGTTCACGCCTGCTCGATGCCGACACGCTGCTCGTACCAGTTCGAGATCGACGATCCGACGGCGTTCACCCAGCCGTGGAAGGGCGAGGTCGACGATGGCGCGCGCGTCCGGGCCGCATCTACGAATACGCTTGCCACGAGGCGAATTACTCGCTTCCGAGCATGCTCAGGGCGAATCGGGCCGCCGAACGCGATTGAAACCGCATCCTCACTCATTACTGGCGCCAGCCGCGGCATCGGCGCCGCGACGGCGCGCCTCGCCGCCGAGCGCGGCTACGCGGTCTGCGTGAACTACCGCGCGAACGAAGCCGCCGCCGCGGTGTCGTCTCGGAGATCGAGGCGCGCCGGCGGACGTGCCGTTGCCGTCGGCGCGGACGTGTCGGTCGAAGCCGAGGTCGTGCGGCTGTTCGAGACGCGTCGATCGCGAGCTCGGTCCGCTCATCGCGCGCTCGTCAACAACGCCGGCATCCTCGAGCCGCAGACGCGCGCGTCGAGCAGATCGATGCCGCGCGGTTGGCGCGCGTGTTCGCGACCAACGTCACCGGCGCGTTCATCTGCGCGCGCGAAGCGGTGCGCCGCATGTCGACCGCCCATGGCGGCGCAGGCGGCGCCGATCGTCAACGTCTCGTCGCGGGCGGCGCAGCTCGGCGCGCCTGGCGAATATGTCGACTACGCCGCGTCGAAGGCCGCGCTCGACGCGCTCACGATCGGCCTGGCGAAGAGGTGGCCGGCCGAGGGCATCCGCGTCAACGCCGTGCGGGCCGGCGATCATCTATTCCGATATTCACGCCAGCGGCGGCGAGCCGGGCCGCGTCGATCGGCTGGGCCCGACGCTGCCGATGCGGCGCGGCGGCCACCCGATCGAAGTCGCGCGCGCGATTCTGTGGCTGCTGTCGGACGAAGCGTCGTGCTCAACCGGCACGTTCATTGACGTGTCGCAGGACGCTGAGCGGTTTCAGAACTGTGGCGCAGGGCTTTAGCCATGCGTTCGCAGCCCTGAAGGGCTGCGCCACATCTTGTTTTGACCGTCTCTGCTACTGATACGCTCCCACACGAGCGTGCTCGTGACGCGGGTTTGGTTCTTCACCGAGGCGTCAGCTTGTTGCCGTCCTCTGACAGGCTGAAATACCGCACCTGATTGCTGCCCACCCAGCTTGGGTTCGAGGACCCGAGCACGTGGTGAATGACGATGCCGGTGAGTTCGTCGACGGTGAAAGGGCCGTAGTAGCCGAGATAGCGGCGAAACGCGGCGCTGCGGTCGGCGTCGGTGGCCGGCGACGCGTCGGCCTTGTTGGAGGAGTGCATCAGGTGCGCCGACATCTGGCCGCTGGCGTCGTATACTGATGCGGCCGAGGTCGTAGGCGCCGGGGCGCGACGCGCCGTTCGCGTCGAACGACACGAAGCTGACGAGGCCCCAGGCGCCGACCAGACGATCCTTGCGCGGAGCCCGTGCGCTGCTGAGCGATCGCGGTCACGCCAGACGATCCGGCGATCAGAATGGCCAGCATCGCACGCCTGATCGTTTGTCATGTCTATTCGTCCTATTCGTCCCGGTGAACGGTGTCCGGCGAAAACGCCGGCAGGCAGATCGCGATGTACTCAGCGCCGTCGGCTTCCGGCGTGCTGTAGCGAATCCACTCGCCAGGCGACGTGACGACCGCCTGTCCGGCGCGCACGTCAGGACGCCGCCTTCGTGTTCCACCCGCACCATGCCGCGCAGCACGACGGTGATTTCCTCGAATTCGGACGTTGGCCAGGCTCTTCCCAGCCGGACGGCGAGGTCATCCGCGCGACGCTTATCTGCGCGTGTCCGGAGTTCACGCGGCCGGCGAATTCTTCGATCCGTTTCGGCTTGGTGCCGGCGGCGGCGATGACCGTTGGCGCGGCGATCGAGATCAAGTCGAGGGCATGGGAAAGCGCGCAGTATAAACTGATGTCGTGAAAAAGATTTGCGAGCACGATTCTCGACGCCATTGGCGACACGCCGATGGTCCGCATCAACCGGCTGACGCGTGGGCTGGTCAAGGGCACCGTCCTGGTCAAGCTCGAGACCTTCAACCCGGGCAACTCGATCAAGGACCGGATGGCGGTGAAGATGATCGAGGACGCCGAGCGGAGCGGCGCGCTCAAGCCCGGCGGCACCATCATCGAGGGCACGTCGGGCAATACCGGCATGGGCCTGGCCATCGCCGCGGTCGTGAAGGGCTACAAATGCATCTTCACGACGACCGACAAGCAGTCGAAGGAGAAGGTCGACGCGCTGAAGGCGTTCGGCGCGGAAGTGATCGTGTGCCCGACCAACGTCGATCCGGAGGATCCGCGGTCGTACTTACTCGGTGTCGTCGCGCCTGGTGAGCGAGATGCCCAATTCGTGGAAGGCGAACCAGTACGACAACCTGTCGAACTCGCAGGCGCACTACGAGCAGACGGCGCCGGAAATCTGGGAACAGACCGACGGCCGCATCACCCATCTGGTCGTCGGCGTCGGCACCGGCGGCACGGCGTCGGGGATCGGGCGGTTTCTCAAGGAGCGCAACCCGAGATCAAAGTGTGGGGCATCGACACCTACGGATCGGTGTTCAAGAAATACAAGGAGACCGGCATCTTCGACAAGAACGAGATCTATCCGTACATCACGGAAGGCATCGGCGAAGACTTCCTGCCGCAGAACGTGGATTTTTCCGTCATCGATCATTTCGAGAAGGTCACCGACAAGGACGCCGCGGTGATGACGCGGCGCATCGCCCGCGAAGAGGGATCTTCGCCGGCAACTCCGCCGGGTCGGCGATGGCCGGCCTGCTCCAGCTGCGCGAGCACTTCGTCGACGATGATGTGATCGTGGTCGATGTTCCACGATCACGGGACGCGCTATCTCGGCAAGATGTACAACGACGACTGGATGCGCGAGAAAGGGTTTCCTCGAGAAGAGCGGCATGACCGCGCGCGATCTGGTGGCGGCGCGGCTGTCCGGGCGAACTGTGCGCGATCGAGGCGAACGAGCCGGTGGAGCACGCGCTGCGCGCTGATGAGCGAGCAGGATTTCTCGCAGATTTCGATCACGCGCGACAAGCGGCTCGTCGGTTCGCTCAACGAGATGCACCTCTACGAGGAGCTGGTCAGCAATCCGAAGGTCAAGTCGCAGCCGGTCGAATCGATCATGCAGCCGGCGTTTCCGTTCGTGGACGTGTCGACGCCGGTCGACCTGCTGCAGACGATGATCACGCCGCAGAATCCGGCGGTGCTGGTGCGCGATTTCAAGACGGACAAGACGTTCATCATCACGCGATCGGATCTGATTCGCGTGATGTGAAGTCGGAGGTCATTGGATAATCGGGTAAGTCGATTGCGGTGCTCGATCACCGCATACTGACTGTACCACGACTATCCAATCACTCAAGCACCTGCACCGATTCTTACTTGCACTCACAGCGCGGGCAGCCCTTGTCGAAGACGATCTTCCACGCCCCGCCCGCGTCGCGCCGCCACACCGAGCTGAACGTCCCGGCGCGGTTGCCCTGCGGATCCCGCACCGGCCCGCTGCTCAGCGCCAGCGTCCCCGAGTCGAGAACCTCGACGCCGGTCCGGCTCCCACGAGAACGGGGCCTGCGCGCCGTCGTAGAAGCGCTTCCACGCCGCCGCCACCGCCTGCTTGCCGCGCAGCGTCCGGCCGCCCTCGGGCACGAACACGGTTTCGTCCAGACAGGAACGACACGAACCCCGCGTGGTCGCGATCCGCCATCGTCTTCGCGAACGCCCGTTCGACGGCGGCGACCTGTGTCGCGAGCGCGGCCGTGTCGGTCTGCGCGCCGGAGGCCGCCAGCGACGCCGATCACGACAAGAGCTGTGCAGGTCAGAAAGAGTTTCATGGGTAACATTATGGACGATGACGCTGGAACAGCGACTCGAAGCGTATGCCGAACTCACCGTGCGCGTGGCGCTCAACGTGCAGCAGCGGGACAGCGACTGCTGATCGTCGGTCCACTGATGAACGGCGGCGTCTCGCTCGAGGCCGCACCGCTCGTGCGCGAGGTCGCCGGCGAGCGCGTATCGCGCGCGGCGCGTCGCTGGTCGAGGCGGTGTGGGGCGACGAGGCGATGCAGCTCGCGCGATTCCGGCACGCGCCGCGCGACAGTTTCAGCAGCTTCTCCGCCTGGCTGCCCAACGCGCTCGCCGAGCACGCCAACGCCGGCGGCGCGGTGCTGTCGGTCTACTGCAACGATCCGGATCTGCTCGAGCACGAGCCCGCGGATCGTGCCGGCGCGCTCCAGCAGGCGACGTCGCGCAGCGTGATGGCGATTTCGCGAGCTGATCTCGCGCAACCACACGAACTGGGCCGTCGTCGCCGCGCCTCAGTGCCGCGTGGGCGCAGGAAGGTCTTTCCGGAGGTCGCCGCCGGCGAGCAGTTCGCGCAGCTGTGGGACGCGATCGCACGTCTGTGCCGCCTCGATCGTCCCGGATCCGACGGCCGCGTGGCGCGACCACCTCGCCGCGCTCAACGCGCGAAGCGATCAGCTGAACGCGCCGACGCTACTCGGCGCTGCGGTTCTCGGGTCCAGGCACAGACCTCACCGTCGGGTCTGCCTGACGGGTCACATCTGGGTCAGCGGCGCGTCGACCAGCCGCAACCAGATCACGTTCGTGCCCAATCTTCCGACCGAGGAAGTCTTCACGATCGCCGACCGCGGCACGCGTCGAGGGCACCGTGCGAGCGACCAAGCCGCTGAACTACGCCGGCACGCTGATCGAAGACTTCAGCCTGCCGATTCGAAGGCGGGCGCGTCGTGCAGCGTGGCGGCCGCGCGCGGGAAGCGGTGCTCCGGCAGCTCGTCGATACCGACGAGGCGGCCGGACGGCTCGGCGAAGTCGCGCTCGTGCCGCAGTCGTCGCCGATCGCCCAGTCGGGCCGGCTCTTCTACAACACGCTCTTCGACGAGAACGCCGCGAGCCACGTCGCGCTCGGCACGGCATACAAGTTCACGCTTAGCGGGGCGCCGATCAGATGAGCGACGATGAGTTCCTGCAGGCCGGCGGCAATCGCAGCGCCGTGCACGTCGATTTCATGATCGGATCCGTCGCGAACTCGACGTCGACGGCGTGCGCGACGGCGCTACGGCTGAGCCAGTGATGCGCCGCGGCGACTGGGTCTAGTCACCAACACTCATCTCCACGTCGCACCTGAGCGCTCCGACTGGCACACAGGTTGTAAACAACGTGTGACGGAGCGTTCACGGTGAAACTATTTGCTTCAACCTCAACAGTTCTCGCTGCTCGCTGGTCGTCTCGTCGGGCAGCGTGCCTTCGCGCAAGCACAGCCGCCGGTCAATCCCGATGCGCAGGCGCTCGCGGACTTCAAGGCGCGCATCGGACAAGCACGTCGAGATGCGCAAAAAGGCCGACGACTCGGCGCCGCCGCTGAAGAAGACCGACGACGCGGCCGAGATCAAAGAGGCGCAGCAGGCGCTCGGGCGAGCGCATTGGCGCCGCGCGCGCCGGCGCGAAACAGGGCGACGATCTTCACGCCTGAAATCGCCGCGCTCTTCCGCGCGGCTGATCCGCCCGGAGACCAAGGATCCGGACACGAAGGCGCTGCTGAAGGAGAAGAAGGATCAGCCGAAGCCCGCGGCGGTGCCGCTGTGGAAGATCAGGCATGCCGTATCCGGAAAAGCAGCCGCTCGCCACGATGCCGCCCGAGATGTCTCGAGCGGCTGCCGCAAGCTGCCGGCGGACATCGACTACCGGTTCGTCGGCAAGCACCTGATCCTGCGCGACGTGCGCGCGAACACGATCATCGATTTCGCCACGAACGTCATTCCATAACGGAGGGATCCGACCATGCAAGCCCGCCGCCTGCAGCAGTCTCGTCATTCCGCTTGCCCTGCTTCTGTCGGTTGCTTGTCTGCGGCGGCGCCGCAGATCACGCTGCCGAACCAGAAGGACGTCGCTCAAGTTCGCCATCATCGGCGACAGCGGCACGGGGTCAAAGCCGCAGTATCAGATCGCCGGAGCAGCTCATTTCCTCGCGCACGCCGTTCGCCTACGAGTTCATCCTGATGATGGGCGACAACCTGCTACGGCGGCAGCGATGCGAAGGACTTCAGGAAGAAGTTCGAGGACCCGTACAAGCCGCTGCTCGACGCCGGCATGAAGTTCTACGCCGACGCTTGGCAACCACGACAACCCCAACGAGCGCTTCTACGAGCGTTCGAACATGAACGGCGAGCGGTTCTACACGTTCAAGCCGAAGCCCGGCGTCCGCTTCTTCTCGCTCGACAGCAACTACATGGATCCGAAGCAGCTCGAGTGGCTCGAGAAGGAGCTCGCGGCGAGCGGATCGGACTGGAAGATCGTGCTTCTTCCACCATCCGATTTACTCGTCGGGCGGCGCGCACGGCTCGGACCTCCAGCTGCGCGCAGCAGCTCGAGCCGCTCTTCCTCAAGTACGGCGTGGACGTCGTGCTGGCCGGCCACGAGCACTTCTACGAGCGCATCAAGCCGCAGAAGGGCATCTACTACTTCATCTCCGGCGGCGCGGCGAAGCTGCGCGAGGGCGACGTCAACACCCGCAGCGAGCTGACCGCCAAGTCGCTTCGACACCGGCTATCACTTCATGCTCGTCGAGCTCGGCGAAGGACACGATGTACTTCCAGACGATCAATCAGGACGGCAAGACGGTGGATTCCGGCGCGCTGACGCGGTTCAGCGACGCGGACAAGAAGAAGCTGGCGGGGGTGCCGACGACGTCGCAGCCGGCGAACGCTAGAGCGCAAGGTCACGGCTAAGCAGGACTTTGCTGGCGGTCTGCGCGGCTGCGTCATAATCGGCGGATGCGCTCATCCTGCTATCGCCGCATTCGCCATGCTGCTGATCGTCGACGCGCTCGGTGCCGGGCCGCGCGCAAACGCGGCACCGGCTGAACGGCGTCATCAACCTGATCGAACAGAAGCAACCGGTGTTCGGCGTCTACTGGCCGGCGAATGGCGGCGGCCGCAGGAGGTGGTGAGCCGCCGCCGGCCGCGTCCGGCGGCGGACCTGGCGAAGGACGCGCTCGGCTACACGGCGACCGATTTTCTCTTCAGCGGCAGCATGGAAGGCGGCGTCGATCGCGGCCTTCCCGCGTACATGGAGTTCGTGAAGGCGCTGCTCGACGTGTCTGGTCCGGGCAAGACGCCGTTCTTCGGTCTCAAGCATCCGCTCGTGGTCAAGACGCCGAAGATTGCGGAAGATCCCGCCAAGGCCATCGACAACATCAGCCGTGAACTGAACGTCGGCGCGAGCGGCATCATGTTCGTCGAGGCCGAGAGCGCCGAGGAGGTGCGTCAGGGCCTCGCCGCGATGCGCTTCAAGTCGAAGGGCGGCACGCGGCCGGACGCCGTCGGCACGGCGCCGGCGTTCTGGGGCATGAGCGAGCAGGAATACAGACAGAAGGCCGATCTGTGGCCGCTCAACCCGGACGGCGAGCTGATCAACTGGACGATCGTCGAAAGCAAGGAAGGCCTCGCGCACGTGCGCGAGATCGCGGCCGTGAAAGGCATCGGCGTGCTGTGGCCGGGCGCCGGCACGCTGCGCGGTGTTTTCTCGACGACCAACGCGGCCGGCGAACGCGTCGTCGACACGGCCGCCCACGAGAACGCGATTCAGCAGGTGCTGGCGGCGTGCAAGGAGTTCAAAGTTCCGTGCGGCTATCCGGCAACGGCCGCCGACATCGAGACGCGCATGAAGCAGGGATTCAGCGTCTTCGTCATGAACTGGGGCGACGCGGGATTCAAGGCCGTTCGAAGCGGGCCGGAAGGCGGCAGGTCGTACGACGACGGATCAGGTAGATTCGCTCTGTGAGCCTGTCGAACCACGAGCCTCGCGCTCATCCTTCGACGAGCTCAGGATGAGCGGGTCTCTAAACCATCGCGCCTGCCGCATCCGCTCATCCTGCTGCTCGCGGCAGTCGTCGCTCGCGGCCGTCGCTCACCTGGATCCTTCCCGCCGGATCGTTCGATCGCCGCGACGATCCCGCCACCGGCCGCCGAGTCGTCGTCGCCGGCACCTACCATCCGGTTGAACGCGCTCCGGTCGGACCGTTCGCGGCGGCGGTAGTCCGTGCCGCGCGGCTTCGTGGCCGGCGCGGACGTCGATCGGTGTCGTGCTGTTCGTCGGCGGCGCATGGGTCGTCGTCGATCGGCTGGGCACGCTGCCGGCGCTGGTCGCCGTGCTCGTCGCGCGGTTCCGACGGCGCGGTCTGTGGGCGATTCCGGTGATCTGCACGTTCTTCGCGATCATGGGCGCGCTCGAGAACATGCAGGAAGAGATCATCCCGCTGGTGCCGGTCCTGCTGGTGTTGGGGGCGGGGCTCGGCGTCGATGCGCGTCGTCGGTCGTGGCGATGAGCGCGGGCGCTGCGATGATCGGCAGCGCGTTCGGCCCGACCAATCCGTTCCAGGCCGGGATCGCGCTCAAGCTCGCGCAACTTCCGCCATTTGCCGGAGGCGGCCTGCGTGTGGCGATGTTCGTCGCCGGATTGGCCGTGTGGATCGCCTGGACCGTTCGCTATGCAGCGCGCAATCGTGTGCAAGTCAGTCTGTCCCCGAGTCATCCGGTCTGTCCCGACTCCGTCCCAGGTCTGTCCCCGACTCCGACCCTGCCGCTGAAACACGTCCTGATCCTGATCCTGGCGCTCGCGCCGATGGCCGTATACGTCTACGGCGCCCTGCGGCTCGACTGGGGATTCAACGAACTCTCCGGCGGATTCCTGGTCGCGGGGATTCTGGCCGGACTCGTCGGCGGGCTGGGCGTGATGGGCACGCTCACGGCCTATCTCGAGGGCGCGCAGAGTCTACTGCCCGCCGCGTTGATGATCGGCGTGGCGCGCAGCATCTCGATGGTCCTCGACGATGGTCACGTCGTGGACACGATCCTGAACGCCCTCGTCACCGCTCTCGCGCAACGTGCCGGCGACACTCAGCGGTTTCTGCAGATTGCCGCGCAGGCGCTCGTGCACGTCGTGGTGCCGAGCGTCAGCGGCCAGGCGGTGTTGACGATGCCGCTGTTCGTGCCGCTGGCGGACCTGCTGGGGATGTCGCGTCAGGTGCCGGTGCTCGCGTACCAGACCGGTGCCGGGCTGACCGAACTCGTGACGCCGACCAACGGCGCGCTGATGGCCGTGCTGCTCGCGGCCGGCGTGCCCTACGAACGGTGGATCCGGTTCGTGACCGGAGCCGCGCTGCTATGCGTGGCCATTGGCGTGGCGAGCATCGCCGTCGCGGCGATCTTGTGGAGGCCGGTAGGGCCGACCACATGATGTCGGCCGGCGCACAGCGCTCGCGTCTCGCCATCTGACAGCGTGAATCTGAAATCTGAAATTAGTCGCCGCAGCACCACCATCGGATCCACTCGCGCCGCTCGCGCCGCCGGCACGAGACACGCCACGAACGCCACCGTCCCGAGCAGCATGACCACCGCGGCGAACGTCGACGGGTCGGTCGGCTGGACGCCGTAGAGCACGCTCGTCATCGCGCGCGTCGCGGCCCAGCCGCCGGCGACGCCGAGCGCGAGACCCGCGGCCGCCAGCACCAGACCGCGTACCGCGCCACCATCGTCACGACTTCGCGCGCTGTCGCCCCCAGCGCGATCCGCAGCCCGATCTCGCGGCTGCGCTGCGCCACGGCATACGCCAGCAATCCGTAGAGACCGAGCGTCGCCAGCACCAGCGCCGAGGCCGGCAAACACGCCGAGCAGCATCATGTTCTGGTGACGATCCGGCGACCTCGAGATCGATGATCTCCTCCATCGACCGCACCGCCGTGACCGGCTGCGCGGGATCCACGCTCGCGATGATCGCGCGGCGCGCCGACTCGGCGACGTCCATCGGATTCCCGCGCGTGCGCACGACGAGATGATCGGGGATCGCCCAGATCTCCGGCGCCTGCGCTATCGACAGATAGACCGCGGGCTTCATCGACGCCTCGTAGCCGCGCTCGCGGATGTCACGGACCACGCCGACGATCGTGTAGAACGGATTCGTGTTCGCGGCTGAACTGGATCCGGTGCCCGAGCGGCGATTGATCCGGGAAGAAGCTGCGCGCGCGAGCGTTTCGTTGATGACGACGACGCGCGGAGCGTCGGCGCCGTCGCGTTCGTCGATCAACCGGCCCTCGACGACCTGCGCGCCGAGCAGGGCGAGGTAATCAGGCGTCCCTCGAGCGAAACATGCGCGTCGTTGATGCGGTCCGGCGTGTTGGCGACGCCCTCGATGTTGAACGACGTCGTGTTCCCTGCGTCGTGAACGGCGGGCTGAACGCGAACGCCGCGCGCTCGACGCCGGGCAGCGCCCGGACATTCGCGACGACTCGCTCGAAGAACGCCACGCGCTTGACGGGATCGGCGTATTTCGGCGTCGGCAGCATCGTGTCGCATCGTCAACAGCCGCTCGGGCCGGAAGCCGATTTCGATCGCGCGGAGGTTGGCCAGCGTGCGGATCATCAGCCCGGTTGCCGCGAGCAGCACGACGGCCGCGCCAATCTGGAGCGACGACCAGCGCGTCGCGCGTCAATCGGCTGCCGCCGCCGACCGCCGACCGCGCCTGATGAGTGCAGCGCGTCCGCGAGCGAATTGCGCCCCGCCTGCAGCGCCGGGGCGAGGCTGAAGATCAAGCCGGTCGCGATGGCCGAGCGAGAACATGAACGCGACCATACGGACGTCGACCGGCGATCCGTTCGATGCCGCGAGGCCGGCCGGCGTCAGGCTCGCCAGCAGCTCGCGGCCGATCGGCACGAGCGCGAGTCCCAGCAGCGCCGCCGGCAATCGAGAGCATCAAGCCCTCGACGATCAGCTGACGAATCAGCCGGCCGCGGCTGGCGCCCAGCGCGGCGCGCACCGCGAGCTTCGCCGCGTCGGCCCGCGGCGCGCGACAGCAGCAAGCTGGCGAGGTTGGCGCACGCGATCAACAGCACCGCGACGGCCGCCGCCATCAGCACGATCAATTCGAGCGCCGATGTTGCCGAGCATGTCCTCCTTCACCGGAGCGGCCACGATCGTCGAGCCCAGGCTGGTGGGATACAGCTCCGTGCATCCGCCGCGTCGACCGACTGCATGTCGTCGCGCATCGCCTCGAGAGACACGCCTGGCTTGAGACGGCCGACGACGTTCAGATAGTGCGACCCGCGATCCGCGGCCTGCGCCGGCGACAGGTGAATCGGTCGCCAGTAGTCGATCGTCGCGGTTGCGAAACACGAACGACCGCGGCATCACGCCGATGACCTCGTAGCGGTTGTCGTTCATCAGGATCGTCGCGGCCGACGATCGACGCCGTCGCCGCCGAAACGCCGCTGCCAGAGTCCGTGGCTGATGATCACGACCTGCGCGCCGGTGCGGTCTTCCTCGTCGGTGAACGTCCGGCCGTCGCGCGGCGCACGCCGAGGACGCTGAAGAAATTCGTGGTGACGAGGCGGCCGAGCACTTGCTCGGGCTCGCCGTCGCCGGTCAGGCTCGCCGTCGCGCCACGCGGTGGCCGCGAGGTCCTCGAAGGATCGATTGAGCCTGCCGCCACTCGATGATAATTTCCCGGCGAGGGCGTGTTCTTCGGAATACCCGGCGAAGCTGGCGTCTTCCCACAGCACGACGAGGCGGTCGGGGTCGGCGAAGGGCAGCGCGCGGATCATCACCGCGTCGACCACCGAGAAAATCGCCGCGTTGGCGCCGATGCCCAGCGCCAGCGTGGCCGACGGCAATCACCGTGAAAGCGGGGATTTTCGAAACAAGCGAGCGCCGTACCGGAGATCGGCAAAACCAATCCATACGCGGCTTAGACGACCTCGACGATGGAAAGCGTTGGCCCGGCTGAGCTCGCTCGCTAACGGATGCGCCCAGGGGCGTTTGTGGCGATGGCGTGGAGTCGTTTAGAGGTGTTCGTTCGACGAAGGGCGGACCCGCAGGTCCGCCCCACTGAGCTAAAATCGCGGCTCAAACCACGGTGCGACCGGAAACCAGCCCGACCAGGAACAGCACGATGGCCACGACGAGCAGCACATGCACGAACGCGCCGATCGTGTAGGTGCCGACCACACCCAACAACCACGCAATCAGCAGAATGACCGCGATCGTATACAGCATTTGACGTCCTCCCTCGCCTCATCACAGTGCAAGGGTCGGTGCCTCCAGCAGCTTCGCTGCAGGGGTTAGGGGTTAGGGGTTAGGGAGTTAGTCGGGATTAGGATGAGCCTCGATCCGTGGATCAGGCTCGATCCCTATTCCCAATGCCTAATCCCTAACCCCTAGTCCCTTAGTCGCGTGTCGGCGAGCGCCAGGACAGCATAGGCCGTCGCGGCGTCGCTCATGAATTTGCCGATGTCGCTCGCGGGATCCCGCTTCTTGTTGAGCGATGAGGCCGGCCAGTGGCCCGTCGAGGCATCCTGATGCTGGGTGAGCCACGTCACCGCGCGGCCGAGCTGTTCTTTCGAGTGTTCCGCGCCGGCTCGTCGAAGCACAGAGCGTGACGAGGCCCGTGGCGTAACCATCGCTCGCCGTCTCGAGCGGTGTGCCGTCGACCCGCTTCCACGTTCCCAGGCCCGCAGTCGCCCATCCGCCGTCGGCCTGCTGTGTCTTGGCGGCAGCCTCGAGGATCGCGTGGCGCTGCTCCGCAGTCAGTAAGTTGGGAATCGTGGTGCCGGCCCACAGCACCGTCAAGCGGTTGAACAGCCGCTCGTTGTCGACCGTCCGCTGCAGGTATTCGCGCAGGAGTTTCATCCGGTCCTGAATCTCGGGGCTCGAGGCGTATCCTCCCGGCGCCATCCCAACCGCAAGGGCTGCCAGCGCCGCGCCGTAGTAGCCCGATTCAGAGGACTCCCACGGCTCGTAATGGAAATTCAGCCACGCCCATGCGCCCTTCAGATCGCCGGCTGTGAACTGCAACGCCCACATGTTGGCAAACGCTTGCCGTCCAGCGTCGCTGACGGTGCCGAGTCGACGCATCGCGGGCGGCGAGCACCAGCGCGTTGAGCACCGCTTCGGTGCCTCGCGATTCGCTGCTCTTGGGAAGGCCGCGCGTCTGGTCCGGGTAGAACGGTTCGACCTCTCTCCACATCCGGACACGTTTTTCGACGTGCGCGACCATCGCGCGCTCTTGCGGCGAGGGTTCGCGCTCCGCGAGCAGCGCGTGCAGCGCGGGCCGCGCCAGCGCGTAGGGAAGCGCGGTGTGGCAGGACACGCACGCCGTATCGTGATCGCGTGCCGCGTTCGGCCAGTGCAGCCACCATTCCATGCGCTCGTCGAGATAGCCGGCGGCGGCGCGCGCGTTCCAGGAGGAGAGGTTCCGTGAGACTGCGCAGCGTTCAGGCTGCGCCACCGCGCAAATGCCGAGTGCGCCAAGGCAGGAGACGAGGGCAGCATGCTTCATGCGGGAGACGGTAACACGACGGTGGCGAGCCTGTCGAACCACGAGCTCGCCCTTCGACAGCTATATCCTGAGCGAGAAACGCTCATTCTTCGACAGGCTCAGGATGAGCGGTGAGTCGAAGGGCTCAGGACGAGCGGTGGCTAAGCACAATGAGCACACGTTGAGCCCCGTTCTTGCGCTCCTCCTGAGTACTACTTGCGGCATCCGACGTATCCGCGCAGTGGCCCGAGTTCCGCGGTCCGACAGGGCAGGGCCACTCAACGGACACGCAATCTGCCGCTCGAATGGAGCGAGACGCGCAACGTGCGCTGGAAGACGCCGATCCCCGGACGGGGATGGTCGTCGCCGGCGATCGCCGACGGGCGAATCTGGGTGACCACCGCGGTGGATGCGGACGGGACATCGCTGCGAGCGCTGGCGTTCGATCTCGAAAGCGGCCGCGAGGTGGTCAACGTCGAAGTGTTTCACGTCAAGCGACCGGTGGCCGTGAATCCTAAGAACAGCCGCGCGTCGCCGACGCCGATTGTCGAGGCCGATCGCGTCTACGTCCACTTCGGCGCCGACGGCACCGCGGCGCTGACCACCACTGGCGAGGTCGTGTGGAAGACGCGGCTGCCCTACGAATCGCAGCACGGCAACGGCGCCTCGCCGATCGTCTACGGCGATCTGCTCATCGTCAGCTGCGACGGCAGCGATGCGGCGTTCGTCGTCGCGTTCGACAAGCAGCACGGGCAAGGTCCGCTGGCGGACGTGGCGCCGCCAGCCGTGGGACCAGGCGTATTCGACGCCGCTCGTCATTCGCGTCGGCGACCGCGACCAGCTGGTGAGCGTCGGGGCCTATCGCGCCGCGGCGCACGATCCGTCGACGGGCAAGGAAATCTGGCGCGTGAGCTACGCGGACGGCTTCTCCAACGTGCCGCGGCCCGTGTTCGGGCACGGACTCGTCTACATCGCGACGGGATTTCAGGAGCCGTCGCTGCTGGCGGTTCGGGTGGACGGGCCGGGTGACGTGACCAAGACGCACATCGCCTGGACGCTGCGGCGCGGCGCGCCGCTCACGCCGTCGCCGCTCCTCGTCGGCGACGAGCTGTATGTCGTCAACGACGGCGGCATCGCGACGTGCCTCGACGCGAAAACCGGCGAGACCCATTGGGTGCAGCGGCTCGGCGGCAGCTATTCAGCGTCGCCGGTGTTTGCCGACGGGCGGATTTATTTCCTGAGCGAGGAAGGGATGGCGCGCGTGATCGCGCCGGGCCGCGAATTCCGGGTGCTGGCGACGAGCAAGATCGACGGCGACACGCTCGGCTCGATGGCGATCGCGAATGGCTCCATCTTCATTCGCACGGACAGCTATCTCTATCGGATCGCGAACGCGCGGCCGGTGTCGTAGCGTTATGGCGTCAAGGCCGGCGCGACGCGTTTCTTCGTCGCCTGCTCGAAGGCGTAGGCGAGCTCGATCAGTCTCGGCTCGCTGCACGCCGTGCCGGTGAAGCCGACGCCAAACGGCGCCGGCCTGGCGGCAAAGCCGGACGGGAATAGAGGATTCGGCGCGTTCGGAACCAGCGCGAACGGCACGACGATGATCGGATACCCGGCGCGCGCGGCGAGCCCGGCGCCGGCGCCGCCAGGCGTCAGAATCGCGTCGAGGCGGTTCGCCTTTAGCACGCCGTCAATCCCCTGATCGCGGCTGAGCAGCCAGTCTTTCTTGTTGTCGGCGTCGTTCCGCGCGCGGTCGGCGTCGAGATCCATCTCGTCCGAGATGTCGAGCCGCGATTGGCCGAATTTGATCGCCCCCGCCTTGGCGTGCGCGGTGTTCCACTCGCGCAGTTCGGTCAGCGTCTTCACCGGCGCCGACGGCCCGAGCGACGTCAGCCACGCGTTGAAATCGCGCTTCATGCCGCATTTGAAATTCACCGAGCAGTTCGCGTCCTTGCCCTTGGCCTGATCCGCGCCCGAGCAGAAATCCCACGCAGCGAAATTGTCCGCTGGATTCTTCGCGGCGAGACTCGGGACGTCGGCGGGGTCGACGACCACCGCGCCCTGCTGTTTCAGCACGGCGATCGCCTCCGCCATCGCTTTGGCCTGCGCTGGATTGAGGCCGCCGCGCCCGGCGGTGATGCCGGTGGTCGTGCCTGATGCCTTCGGGGCGCTCGGCCGCGTCACCGGTCAGCGTGATGCGGTCGTAGTACACGCGCGCGGAATGCCGATGCGCGCGCCCTTCAACGCGTCGGCGCGCAGGAACTTGGTGTAGTCGCGTCCAGGCGGCGGCGTGCACGTCGTCGTCGCCGCGTCGTGGGGATCCGGAGACGCGCCTTCGAGCGCACCCATCAGGATGGCGGCATCGGCGACCGTGCGCGTCATCGGTCCGGCCGTGTCGTGATCCGCGGTGATCGGAATCACGCCGTAGCGGCTGATGCGGCCGATGGTCGGGCGGATGCCAACCAGCATGTTCGCGTTCGACGGGCTGATGACGGACCCGCCGGTGTCGCTGCCGACGTTGGCCGTCCAGAAGCTCGCGGCGGTGCCGATCCCCGAGCTCGAGCCGCCGGTCTGCATCGCAGGCCGGCCGTCGAACGTCGCCGGTCGCGGATCGGGCCGCGGATCGTGCCGGGTTGAATCCGAAGCCGCCCACCGCGTTGTAGTTGCCGGGCATCGGCGTCGGATTGCCCGCCACCCAGTTGGCGAGCTCGGTCAGGCCGGTTTTCGCGATGATGATCGCCCCGCGTCGCGCAGGTTCTTCGTGAGCGTCGCTTCGTAGGGCGGCACGTAGCCGGCGAACGCCAGCGCGCCGCCGGTGGTCGGCATGTTGGTCGTGTGGATGTTGTCCTTGAGCGCGACGGGGATGCCGTGCAGCGGCCCGCGCACTCGTGCCGGCCGCGCGCTCGCGATCGAGCGCGTCGGCCTCCTCGAGCGCGCGCGGGTTGATCGCGAGCGCCGCGTGCAGGCGGTGTTCGTAGAGCGCGAGCCGCACGAGGTGCTGCTCAACGAGCTGATGTGAAGTGAGGCGGCCGGCTTTCATGGCCGCCTGCAGGTCGGGGATTGTCGCTTCGACGACGGTGAAGGGGAGGCTTTTGTGCGGCTGCGGTCACGACGAGGAGTGCAAGCGCGGTCACGATCAGCAACAAGGAACGCACACTCGCCGCCTTTCCGCCAGTCCGCCTGAAAGGCGGACGCCCCATCGACTGGTGCGGCCAATCCGCCGCACACACAGTACGGGCCTCCGGCTTTAGCCGGACCTTGGTTGGACCTACTTCGAGGCTCGGTCCGCGCTTCTCGGCCATCTGCTTCTTGATCTCGGCCACGGTGTTGTTGATGCCGATCTCGGCGACGACCTTGCCGATTTCCTTGGTCGACGGCCGCGGATCGCCGGTGAGGCCGTTGTTCACGCGCGGCGGAGCGTTCGGATCCTGCCCGCGTCCACGCCCGCCGCCGCCGGCATTGCCACCCTGGCCGCGTCCGCCACCGCCCGCGTTCGCCGCGGCCGGACCGGCTGCCTGGCGCGCCATCCGCGCGTCGCGCGCGGCCTTCCACTGCTCCGGCGTCTGTCCGGTCGGATCGAATTCAACGGTCTTGTAGCTCGGCCGCACGTAGACGCCCGTCGCCCGGCTCGAAGTACAGCATCTCGGAGGTTTCCATCATCGCGCCGTGGCCGGCGATCGGCAGCTTGTGCTCGTACATATACATGTCCACATCGTCGTGCGTCTTCTGGTAGAAGTCGTTGATGTAGTAGACGTGCACGCCCTTCGCGGAGCAGCTTGGCGTCCATCTTCTTCGACCGCCTGCTTCATCTCGGCCTGTCCGCCGCCGTGATCGCCCATCACGAAGATGTCCTTGAAGCCGTTCATCGACATGCTTTCGATCATCGCGAGCTGCACGCTGCTTGAACACGTCGGCGGGCATCTGGACGCCGCCGGGCTGCGTCGTGTTTTCGCGAAGGCCGGTTGCCGCGACAGCGATCGGCAGGATCGGTGCGACGAGCGTCTTGCCAAGACGCTTCGCGATCTCCACGCCGCGGTGGCGCGACAAGATCGTGTGGCCGCCAGCAGCGTCGTGCGGGCCGCGCTCTTCCGTGCCGCCGGTGATGACCAGGACCGACGAGAATCCCTGGTTGTGGATCTTGTCGTAGAGCTTCGGTGTGCGTGAGCATCTCGAGTTCGACGATGTTCTTGGTGTCGGGCGCGGTCTGCGCGCGGCCGACGGACGCGAACGACAGAAACCGTCAAGACGGCTATGAGGGCTAGGGCTTTCTTCATTCGTCCTCCTCGGCACGCGGGGAAAAGGGGTCAGACCCCTTTTGCTCTCAGCTCCCCAAAGGGGTCTGACCCCTTTCCTGCGGCCGTTGGAGGGTAATCATACATTCAGGGGAGCGCGATGGGTCGCATGCGCACGGATCAGGCGCTCGATGTCGCGGTACTCACGCCAGTGGCGGACGCTGACCGATAGGAACCCGGCCGCCGGGATCGCCATGATGACGCCGGCCGCGCCGGCCAGCGCCGCGCCGATCCAGATTGTGAGAATCACCGCAGGCGTCGACAGCCGCATCCCGCGGCGGACCAGGCGCGGGTAGACGACGTAGTCCTGCACCAGCCTGAGGACGAGCAAAAGAGGAGTGCGCGCCAGACCAGGTCGCCCGCCTGCGTCGCCACGACCACCATGACCGTCAGCGGACCGATCGCCGGCACGAGTTCGAGGACGCCGGCCGCGACGCCCATCGACACCGCGGACGGCAGGCCAAGCAGCACGAAGCCCGTCACGCAGAGTAAGCCGACCAGCAGACCAGCCGCCGTTTGCGCACGCACGTAGCCCGCCAGCGCGCTGTTGACGTCGCGCAGGTGCTCTTCGCCGCGCCACTGCAGATGGCCGCGCGGCAGGAGCGCGCAGTGCCGATCGCTGGAAGCTGGGCGCGCTCCTGAGCAGCATGAACGACACTAATCGGCGTCGCCGCCAGCCACAAGCGCATGCGGCGCCGCGGCGATCATTTCCTGCAGCGTGCTGCGAATCTCGCGCTCGAGATAGTCGATTGCGGCGTCCAGCCGGTTCTTGATCGCCGTCCGCGTCGCGGGACTCACCGGTGCGCTGGCAATGACCCGATCGAGGGGCTCCGTCCGCGCCGTGGTGAACAGCCGATCGACGGCCGCCGGCGCGGTGACATGTACCCAGTGGGTGATGCCATCTGCCGAGAGCCGCCAGATCCACGACGATCGATAGCACCAGAGTCCCGTACAGCAGCGCCAGCGCCGCGTTGTTGGAGATGGGACGCTGACGACGCCCGATGCGGAGGCGCTGGCGGAGGGTGGCAACCGCCGGCGCGGTCAGGTAGGCAAAAAACACCGAGAGCATCAAGAGGACGGCAACGCCCTCGACGACGCGACCCATGGATGCTCTCACCTTACATGAGTGGAGCGGTTTCAAAACCGATGTGGCGTCCGCCTTCAGGCGGACCTGAGGTCCGGCTGGAAGCCGGACGCCCAGGTTTTGAAACCGGGGGGCGTGGCTGCGCGAAGTCGTTACGACTTGATGACGATGAACCAACCGGCGACGACCGGACCCAGCGGACCGCGGCCGCGGGCGCCTGCCGCCGGCGGCGCCGCACCGGCCGCTGGCGGCGGCGCAGGACCACGCTCGGGTTGAAAGAGATAGACGTTGTGCGTCGTCGGATCGACGGTGATCGTCTTCGCGCCCGCGAACGTCGGCGACCGTGGCGACGACCGTGTACTTGTCCGGGGAATCCTGGTGAACCACGGTGACGTTGCCCTCGCCACCGTTCGGTATGAACATCAGCTTCTTCGCCGCGTCCCAGCCCAGGGCGTCGACGCGCGTGCCGTTGGCGATCGACGCGACGACCTTCCCTGTGCCGGCGTCGACGACGACCGACGTCTTGCTGCAGCCGGAGAAGATGCGGTTCGACGCCTTGTCGTAGGCGATGCCCGTCGGCCCGTCGCACGGCGCAATCGGCCACGATGCCGTCGCCTTCCACGTCTTCACGTCGATCACCTGAATCGTGTTCTTGCTCTCGTTGTTGACGAAAATGTGTCCCTTGCCGTCGGCTGCCGCGCCCTCTGGCGCCGTGTCCTCCAGTTCGACGGTGGCGACGATGTCGCCGGTGTTGGGATCGATGGCGGTGAGGGTCCCGATCGGCCGGCTGTGATTCGTGAGGATGATCTTGTCGTCGGGCTCGTCGTGCATGATGCCGTCGAGGCCGGGCCCGACCTTGATCTGCTTGAGCACCGCCAGCGTCTTCAGATCGAACATCGTCACGGTCTGATCGCCGCTGTTGGTCGTGAAGCCGTGGCCCGCCTTGGTGGAGAAGCCGGCGCCGTGCACGCCCGGCGTGTTCGGGATGTCGCCAACCACTTTGCCCGTCGCGCCGTCGACCACCATCATGTGGGTGCGTGCGCGACACGAACACGCGGCCCGTCGTCGGCCTCGACGGCGACGTAATCGGTGCCGCCGTCCCCTTTGATATCGAATTTCTCGACCTTGAACGTTTGCGCGTTCGCAGTGCCAGGAATGGCAACAGCCGACTGCGAAGAGACAGGTCATCGCGGCGATCAGCAATGTGTTTGGTCATGGCTGGGCCTTGTTCGTGGCTGGCGGAGTCTAGCAGGTCGAACATGACTGGCGAGATTACAGGCCGGCTCAGCCGGCAACCGGCTACGGTCGGCAGCGACACGCAGAACGTGGTGCCGTCCGGGCCGCTGGGCGCTCGAGCACGAGGCGTGCCGTGGTGTGCTTCGGCAATCCAGCGCGCGATCGGCAGGCCCAGACCGGTGCCCTGGCCGCGGCGCGGACGGATCGAGCTGGACGAAGCGGTCGAAGATTCGGCTGACCGATCGGCCTCCGGGATCCCCGGCCGGTGTCGCTGACGCGGACGGTGACGGCGCCGAGCGTCGCGGCGCACAGTCGATGTCGACGGATCCGCCGGCGGGCGCGTGCTGCACCGCGTTCTGCAACACGTTCAGCACGAGCTGCCTGAGCAGATCTTCGTCGCCGTGAAACGGAATCTCGGGTGAATCGGCGGCGCGAATCGTGACGCCGCGCTCGGCCGCCAGCACGTCGACCGCGCGCGCCGGCACTCGGCGACGACTTCGTCGAGATACAGATCGACCGGCCGCAGCGGATAGCGCGCCGGCGTCGGCCCGGGCGAGCACGAGCATGCTTCGACGAGGTGGCTGAGCCGTTTCGCCTGGCCTGCCGACGATGGTGAGCGCCTCACGATATTCAGACTCGTGGCGGTGATCGCCGGCTCAGCGTGACTCCGCGGTGGCGCGGACCACCGACACCGGCGTGCGCAACTCGTGCGACGCATCAGCGGTGAACTGCCGCTGGACCCGGAGGGTCTCAGCAATCGGCCGCGTGCTCAGCGTCGCCAGATAGATGCCGCCTCCGGTCGCGAGCAGCAGGATGATCGGGATGCCGACGGAGCATCGCCTCCTGCGCTTCGCGCTGCTCCCGCCGGACGTCGGTCAACGGGCTCGCGACCACGAGCGTCAGCGCGACCGCCGGCAAACGTTTCTGGGTGTTGCGTGCACGCGCCAGGCGCCGCCCGGCGTTTCGACCGTGGTCACGCGCCGAGCATCAGTGGTTCTGGCCTCCGCAGGGAGATCCAGTCCGTTCCATCGCGCCGCGAGAGCAGTGCCATGCGCGTCAACGATCGCCACCGCACGCCCTGGCGCCGTGACGACCTTGCGTGCTTCCTCGGCAGCGCGCGCCAGCGGGTCGAGGTGCTCCGCCAGCTCGCCGCGGATCACATTGGCGAGCGTTGCCGTGAGCGCATCGAGCTCGCGGATCGACGCGCCGCAGGCCGATCCGCCGCTGCTGCCACAGCACGTTCGGCGGAGAAGAGACTCAGCGCGATCGAGCAGCGCCAGCGTATAGGCCAGCGTCAGACGCGTGCGCACCGGCAGCATCGTCACGACGGCCCCGTCGGTCACCAGCTGATAGCCCTCGCCGCGGCGGCGTGCGGATCATCGACTCGGCGCCCGGTCTCGCATCCAGCTTGCGGCGCAGGCGCTGCTGCACGTAGACGTCGACGACGTTCGACAACGGATCGTAGCGTTCGTCCCAGACGTGTTCGGCGATGTCGCGCGCGGCTGACGACGTCGCCGCGCGCCGCGTGCGAGGTATTCGAGCAGCGGCATATTCCTTCAGGCGGTCAGGCAGCACGTCGTGTCCGCCGGCACGATACGCGGCGGCTCGCGCGTGTCGAGCGCCAGACCGGCCGACCGTGAGCCGCTCGGGCAGCAGCGGCTAGGCGACCGCGCCGGATGAGCGCGCGCAGCCGCGCGAGCAGCTCGCCGAAGTCGAACGGCTTGACCAGGTAGTCGTCGGCGCCGCAGTCGAGCCCCTCGATGCGGGCGTCGACGGCGTCGCGCGCCGTCACCATCAGGATCGGCACCAGCGCAGCCGGACGCGCGAATCGTGCGGCACACCGCGAAGCCGTCGCGCTTCGGCAGCATGACGTCGAGGACGATCGGCGTCGTAGTCGGTCGTCGCCGCCTGAAAGACGCGCAGCCTCGCCGTCGGCGGCCACGATCCACGGCGTACGTCTGCTCGCGCAGACCCTTGGCCAGCACATGCGCCGCGTTCGGCTCGTCCTCGACCAGCAACACCCGCATGGTCGCCTGGAATCATAGCCAGCCCTTGATGAACGCGCCATGACAGCTGTTCATGCTCGTGTTCAGCGTGCGCGACCAGCTAGACTCGGCTCCGGTCTGATGGCGTGTCGCGCTGCTTCGTGCGCGGCGTGCTGCGGTCGGGATGGCGCAGACGGCCGTCCGCTCGGGGTCGCCGTCGAGTGGCGTCGTTCGGGATCAGACCGGCGCGGTGCTCTGCGGGCGCGACGGTCGAGCTGGTCGACGCCGGGCGGCGCCGTCGCCGCAGACCGTCCACGCGGATGCCGTCGGCGACCTTTCGGTTCGACGCCGGTCACGCCTGGGACCTACCAGCTGCGCGCGGCATCTTCGAAGGCTTCAAACCGGCTCCGTCGCGTGTCCGCGTCGGCGCCCGCCGCGCCCTCGACGACAGAAGCTGCGTGCTCGACCTCGCCGTCGATCTGCCCAGGAGATCACCGGTCAGCGACGCCGCGGCCGAGCGTCAGCCCGCGGTCCTCGAGCAACGTCGATGCGGTGTCGCATCGATCAGAACATGCTCGAGTAGCCTGCCCGGTGCTTCGATCGCGACTTCATCGCGACGGTGTCGCGCTTTCTCGATCCGGCGGCCGCTCGGGACCGGCGGCGTGACGATCGTCGTCAACGGCATGGAAGTCAGTGCGCTCAACGTCGAGTGCGTCGGCGGTAGCGCAGATCAGCATCAACCAGGATCCGTACTCGGCGGAATACTCGCGGCCGGGCCGCGGGCGCATCGAGATCCTGACCAAGCCGGGCACGCAGACCGTATCACGGCCGAGACCAACGCCATCGTCCGCGATGCCCGACTTCAACGCGCGCAACGCATTCGCGACGAGCACAGCCGCCGGAGCAGCGGCGGATCTTCGAAGGCTTCCTCGGCGGGCCGGTCGGCAACGGGCGGCAGGACGATCCTTCATGCTGTCGGCCAACGACGAAAACGACGCCAACCAGGCCTACATTCACGCGATCGGACCGGACTGGGCCGATCGACGGCACAGCTGCCGCAGTACGAGCGGCGAGGCGCGGATCACCGGCAGCATCACGCACCAGGTCAGCGCCGAAGAACACGTTCTCGATTCGCCCGAACTATCGAGTACGAGAGCGACGAGAACCGCGACGCCGGCGGCACCACGCTGGCCAGCGCCGCCACCACGTTCAAGCATCACGAGCAGCAGGTCACCTTCACGCAGCAGACGATCTTCCGGCCGACGCTCGTGAACCAGTTTCAGATGCTGTTCGGGCACGAGCGCGAGCCGACCACCAGCCTCACGCCCGATCGCGGCCATCGTCGTCGCCGGCGCGTTCACCGGCGGCGGCGGGCAGGTCGATCATCATCGCGCACGGAGACGCACATCAACTTGAACGAGAGCCTGGCGTGGATTCACGGCACCGCATTTCGTCCAGGCGGGATTCCAGCTGCCCGACTGGAGCCGGCGAGGCTTCTACGACAAGACCGAACTTCGGCGGCACGTTTTATTTCGCCAAGCTCGATGGCCTACGAGATCGGCAGGCCGTACGCGTTTACCCAGCAGCAGGGCAACGGCGATCTCGCACTGCTCGAGAAACAGGTGGGCGCATACATCAAGGACGACTGGCAGATGCGACCCGGGCTCTCGATCGGCTACGGCGTGCGCTACGACTGGCAGAACTACTTTCACGACACCAATAATGTCGCGCCGCGCGTCTCGCATCGCCTTATGCGCCGGGCAACAGGCAAGGCGAACGTGCTGCGCGCCGGCGTCGGCGTGTTCAACGATCGCAGCGGTCCGGTGGTGATCGCCGACGTGCTGCACTCGCAGCCGGGCGGGCTGACGACGGTCGTCGATCACCGATCCCGGATATCCCGATCCATTCGCGTCAGCGGCGGTCGCCACCGTGCCAGCCGCCGAGCTATCGTGCAGCTGGCGCCCGACGTGCAGATTCCGCAGAGCGTCCAGTACAGCGCCGGCCTCGAGCATCAGCTGCAGAAAACGACGACGGTGTCGCTGAGCTACACCGGCGCGCGCGGCATACTTCCTGTTTCGATCGCGCGACATCAATGCGCCGCTGCCGCCGCTGTATCTGGCGCGGCCCGATCCTGCGCTACGGCGCGATTCGCCAGGTCGAGTCGAACGGCCGGCAGGCCAGCGACTCGTTCGGCCGTGACGCTGCGCGGGCCGCATGACGACGCTGGTTCAACGGCCAGGCGCAATACACGCTGAGCCGGACCGACAACGACACCGCCGGCATCAATGCGTTTCCGGCGAACGACTACGACCTGTCCGGATGAGTGGGCGCGGGCGGATTTCGATCGCCGGCATCGCGTCGTGATGCTCGGCGGCATCAGCCGGCATCAAGATCGTCGATCTCGGCGTGGCGCTGACGCTCAACTCCGGCGGACCGTTACACGGCAAACGCTCGGCGGCGACGTCTACAACAACGGCCGAGGACGGGCCAGGCCCGCCGGCGTCGTGGCGCGCAACACGCGCGAAGGCGACGGCTTCGCGACACTCGACCTGCGCGCCTCCCGCGACGTGAAGTTTGGGACCGGAAAGGACGAGCCGCGGTGACGTTCGGACTCGACGCGCTTCAACCTGCTCAACCGCGTGAACTACGGAGGCTACGTCGGCACGGTGAGCTCGCCGCCGTTTCGGCCTCGCCGGTATCGGCTCGCCTCTCCGCGACAACTGCAGTTCTCCACCCCGCCTCAAGTTCTGACAAGAGGCCAGTTGACAGCCCATGATCAGCGGGCACACCGATTCGCGACGATCTCGTCGCGCTTCTCTTTGAAGGTCTTGATCCAGTCGTCGATCTGCACGTGCGCCGGGCGTTCATGCGCTCCCACGTCCCGCCGATCCACGCGAGCCACCTCGAACAGATCGCGCAGCTGACCGTCGGTCAATTGCATCGAGCAACGCAGCCAGAAACCGCCGCCCGGCCTCACTGATGTGCGGATTCTCCAGCGTTCCGGTCTTCGATTTGCTCAGGTGACCGATGCATTGCGGCCGCGTTCTTCGCCACACCGGCGTTGCGGCCCACTCTTCGAAATTGACGCTGCCCGACTTTGTTGCGGTTGAACTCGTTCGCGTGACCGAACGTGAGTCCCACGATCGTGCAGCAGCAGGAAGGGCCGCTCGCAGACGCCGTCGGCCGTGAGGCCGCCCGGCAGGCAGAGGAGGCGCTGTTGCCTCGGCTTCGTATCGGTGTGCTGCATGAACACCGCGAGCAGCCGCAAGGCGTCCACCTGTTCGAGGGTGCGCCTCCATGCGCGGCGTCGACGAGATCCAGCTCCGGCCAGGCCCATCCTGCATCCTTCAGAGCCCTCCCGCATTTCGATGGCCGTCGGGCGGCCGTTCGATCACCGCCGGATCGAACTCATGGACGTCGTCCACACGCTCACGGTTGTTCCAGGGATCCGCGCGTGCACCCACGGCATCTGACCCGCACTGGATAGACGCGATCGGCGGCGAAGCCTAGCGCCCAGAGCAGGCGCGTCGCGAGCACCGACCCCTGGACTTCCCCGTTGCTCCGGCCGTGCCCGGACCTTGACGATGTCATCGGGCTGAACTGCGCAGAAGAACTTTGCCGAGCGGCCAGGCATCTTCCGCTCCGCGTAGTCGCACGTGACCAGCTCGTTCGGATGGAATGCCCCGGCCCGCCGGACCGTCGCGCACATTCATCTCCGACACGTCTGTTGGCGACCAGACCCGCGCCTTCTGAATGAACGCCAGACGGGCTTCCTTGTGGTGAGCACTGCGGCAGGCCGACTAGCCGATCGCTGCGACGACGCGGCAGCAGCCGTCAGGCCGCCGAGAACGACCAGCCCGAGAAGCGCGCTGAGCCGGCGCACGGTCGGTAAGGAGCAAGCGACCTGCCAGCGCTCGATCCCTGCCACTGCGGTCTTTGCAGTGCGAAAACGGTCACGAGCTATCAGCCCGCCGCGAGTCAATTCGCCTGAGTTTTCCACGACACCATTAACGCCATCCCTCCGGGTACCGGCGTCGGGGCGAATGCGTAATTCGTCCGTCCATGTCGGCCGACCACCGTCCAGCCCGTCGCCGTCCCAATGGCGCTGCCGAAGATGACATCGCTGAGGAAATGCACGTTGTCGTGAAGCCGCGAGGTGGCGACGTATGTGGCGATCGCCAGCGTCGGCCAGGCGAGTCGGTAGCCCAGGTGTCGCTCGAGGACCGTGGCCAACGCGAACGTCGCGGCCGCGTGACCTGACGGGAAGCTGTAGTTCTCGCCGTTCGGCCGGGTGCGCTGCACACTGACTTTCAAGCCCTGAACGATCGCCTCCGTCAGAATCTCGGCGCGGATCAGATCGAGCCCGAGATGCGACCACTTGTTGGTCTGCGTTTCAGCGTTCGTTGCATGTGGAACCACGTAGCGTCCGCCGACGTACAGAGCCACCGGCACGACGTACATCACCGGACCGCCGATGATGTGCCCGGGCTTCCAGATCCGGTCAGCCGCCGAACTCGACACGAGGCGCGCATTGACCATCGTCGTCAGCTGGGTGGGCGAGCACTGCCAACCTCCGCCCACGCCGAGAATGATCCACGTGGACTCTCGACGCGGAAAGGCGGCGAAGTCGTGGTAGACGTCGCGCACCAGAGTTGCAAAGCCTGTATGTTCCACCAGGCGGCACGTTGTTCTGCCCGCTGGTTGGGGCTTGTGGCGCAGCAGAGCGGCGGCGCTTGAACTGCCGCCCGGCCCGCTGCTGCGTCTTCACATCAGCCGGCCCCGCCGCCTCAAAGAAAGATAGAGCACGCTCGGGAAGCTACTGTCCTGCGCGCGCGACTGAGGGGACCATGAGCAGGCCGAATGCCAAGCACGACAGAGCGTGAAAGCCCGTATTCGCATTCGAAAACCTGCCGCAATCACGTCGCCATGCTTCCCTCAGCCGATCTATTCGCACGCAACGAATGATCCGATCCTGATCGGCGATTCTGAGACCCTCGTAGATGAACTCCCGATGAACCTGACCTCAGCGCGATCGGCGGGCGGCTCCCGATACGCGTAGCACGTTCGGAAACCAGTGCGACGGCTGTGATGGAACTCTGCTCCAGTCGGGGAGAGGCGCGATTCTTGCCTCCGTCACCAGTCATGAAAAAGTGCATGGCAGAACTTTCACCTCAGTCTCGCCGCGGCGTCGTGATCTTGACGCTGATGCCGAACCCCGCACGAGCGTCAAGGGAGACATGTTTCGTGACGCGGCGACGAAGCTCATTCACAAGGTCGGCCTCCACGGGAACATGAGCTTCCGCGACCCGGTGGATTCTGACGTCACGAAAGGGACGACGTTCGGCCCATCGATCGGACTCAGTCCTGGCCGGACCAACGGTTTGAAGTATCCGATTGCGCTCTCGATGTTCAGTGAGGATCTGCACAGCGCGAACGGGGAGCAGTTCGCCGTGATTGAAGACATGAGTCCATTCAGGCGGAATCGGGTATGGCTGGCATTTTGGACAGCTCAGCACGGGTGTGGCGCTGCAGACCGGCTACTCCTTCAACAGCGGGCAAATACAGGGCGATACGGCGCGGGCCTTCGATCTTCCAGTTGGTGCCGTCTCGATCGACATCGGCAACGCCTGGCTGCTGCGGCCGCAGGTCAAGGCGGAGTATTTCCTCAGCGCCGAAGTTCACGCTTAGAGTGTCCGGGGACTACGTGCTGATGCACCCGGACGTCACCGTGACGACACCGAATGGGCGTGTTGCGAATCGCTGGGACGCGAGCAACATTCACGCGAACGTCGGCGTCGGTTGGGTCACCCGTTCCGAAAGTAGGCGGAGAGCCGGCCCGCCCGCAGCGATTTCAGGCGCCCGATGCCGGGATACGCCGGGGCGTGGAAAATTGACCGGGGGATCCCAACCCGGAACCTGGTAGGCTCGTCTAACGTATCGACAAGGAACGGACCCACCTACGGAGGCGGCATGTCATTGTTGAAACGGCTCTTCGGGAAGAACGAACCCCCAAACCCCGCGTGCGGGTGTGCGTCGAATGCGGAATGCCCATCGCCGAGCACAAGGAATGGTGCTCGATCCTGCGCGGGCAGAACGAGATGAAGCGCGCTCAGGAGCGCCCGTCCGCCACGACCGCGTAAGCCCTGGCTGTCCTCAGAACAGTATCCTGAGATCAATCACCGGCGACACGCCGCTCTTTCAGCCCTGACTTGCTGGTCAGGGGAAGAGCACGTGTGCCGACACCAGCAGGTTCCCCCACGGATTCAGCTCTCACGCCGGCCGTTCCGAGCGCGGTGTGTAGACGCTGCCGGACGCCAGCGCCACCGTCTCCACGGAGGTCTGCTCGAGCGGCGCCGTCGGGCCCTGCTGGAACGAGAAGGCCGCCGTCAGAACTCCTCAGCCGAACGGCTGTAACGCGCCCAGGTTCCATCCAGGATGTCCCCGACCACGGTGACCTTCGGCGACGCCGCGTACTCCACGCCACCCACGTAGTTGATCTGATCGCTCGCCGCCGCTGCCCGAGGCCGTGTAGCCGAAGTTGACGTGGGCCACGCTCTTGCCCTGGCCCGCGGAGCCGATGAAGAACAGGCGCGTCTGCGCGCGTTCCGACGCCGAGCATGTTCTCTTCGTCGCCGGTCGGCAGCTTGATCTCGATGCCGGCCGCCGACACCGCCGTTGAGCGTCGTCAGCAGGTGATACTTGCTGCGGATGATGAGGTCGCCCACGCCGGACGCGCTGCCGCTCGAGCTGAAGTCCTTGGTCTTCGTCCCGTCGGCGAAGACGTGTGTGTCGGCGCGACGTTGTGGGTCGCGAAGGTCGAGAATCGTCGCGTGGTAGGTCAGATCCATGGCGACGCTGAATGATCGGAAATGCCGACGCCGACGTCGAGGCGATCGGTGATTCCGGCGTTGAACAGGAACACGGCCGAGTCGCTCTTCAGGTTCATCTCTGAGCGCGGCCTGGATCACGTCGCCCTCGACGAAGCTCGGTGGCGACAACGCCTGATGGCGCAGGTTGATTTTGATCGACCCATCCTCGAGAATCGAATCCGTCGAGCGCCTTGTGCTGCGTGGATGTAGTTCATGCCGAACAGTAGCTTGCCTTTGCCGAGGGGGCGGCGCGTTCGGCGAATGCTGGCCCGAACGTCTGGCGTCGTGCGGTTGAAGGTGCCGAGCGAGGAATCGTAGGCGTAGGTGAAGCCGCCGGACGAGGATCCCAGCGGGAACAGCGACACCTGCGACCGATCTGCTGGCTGATCTCGTCGATCGAGCGACGTCGCCTCGATCACGCGCGGATCGCTGTCGAACACCGGCGTGTGTCTGACGATGCCGCCGCCACCTGGCGTCGTCGACGAGGACGATGCTCTGCAGGAACAGCTCTCGCATCTGATCGACGAGCGTTTGCGCCGACGCCGAATCAGCGATCAAGATCCCAAAACTTGCCGCGACCACGGTCGCGAAAGCGCTTCATCATGGTGAACTCCAGACGGACAACTGGATTGGCATTATGTCGAAATGTCGGAACGACGGCAAATCGCCGGAACGCCTACCGGCGATCGACGATCAACCAGGTACCGTTGGCTTTTGTAAGCGAATGGTGATTCTTCACGGACGATCGCTTCTGGCCGCCGACCACTCCCACGAACGCGACTTTGCCACGTGCAGGTGACGGTGGCTTGCGAATCGGTGAGGTTCACGAACTTGCTCGTTGACGATCGCGACTTGCTGCGATTTCAAGCCCGCGAAGGAGGTCTTCCAGCCCGGCTTCGTTGATGCCCGGAGTACCACGCTGCACCGCGGCGGTGTTCAGCTGTGAGTAGCCGTCCGCGAACGCCTGCAGCACGCGCGCGGATGGCGCTCTGATCGGCGGCGGCGTTCAGACTGCAGGGTGCGGCGGCCGCCGGTGGACCAGTCGAAGGCGCGGGGCGCGCAGCGGCCGGCGGTTCAGGCGCTGCGGGTGCCGGCGCCGGCGGCGGTGGTGCGGGAATCGGCGCCGGCAGCTGAGCTGGCGTTGGTTGCGGAGACGAAGGTGTCGGCGGCGCGGTCGATCGGCCCGCACTGGGATTCGGCGGCGGAGGAGCCACGACAACCGGCGGCTTCGGTGTGTTGGCCCTCGTTCTGCGCCAGACGTCGACCTTCGGCCTGCGCCTGCTTGAACAGATCGACGGCTTCCCAGGCCGCGCGGATGGCCCGCCTGTTTGTCCCGACCGCTGCAGTTGATCGACGCTGCGCTGTTTGCGCACCCTGTCTGGAACGCGTTGGTCCCGACCGCCTGGCGTCCGACGGCGGTGGCCAGATCGCGCTCGGTCGTCACCGTCGACTTCGCGGTTGCGAGCGCGTCGTTCAATATCTTCTGCAGCTCGGGATCGTCCTTGCGGAGCCTGAGGCCCTCGTTCGCAGTGGCGACGCCGCTCGGCCAGTCGCCGCGCCCGAACTGCTGTCGCGCGCGGCTGCGGAACTCCACGAGTTGCGGTTCGGGCGACGGCGCGGCCGGCACCGCGGTCGGCGGTGCGGATGGCGGTGCAATCGTCGTCGGCGCGGGTGTCGGCGCGCGCGGTTTGTGAGGGCGCGGGGGCCGGCGTGCTCCGGTCGGGCGTCGATCCACCTGAGAACGCGCGTAATACACGATCGCGAGCAGCAGCACGAGCCGCCACCAGCGGCGGCGACGCACCTTCGGCGGCAGCTTCGACGCCTGCGACGTGAGATGCGAGAGCGTATCCGCGCGTATCGGCTGGACGGCCGGCGTCGATCCCGCCAGCCCGCCTGTGACGTCTGAGGCCGCCGGCGGCGCCAGATGACGGCGCCTGCGCGCGCGGCTGCGGAGATTCGACGGGCGTATACAAGCGGAACCGGTGGGCCGATCGTCGTCGATTTGCCCGACTGCGAGTGTGACGGTGGCGCAACGTCCGGCATTTGCGCCGGCTTGGTCGCGCGCGTCTCGTTCCGTGTTTTGCCTGCGCGGCGGACGCGGCCTCCCGTTCCTGTTTGACGCGTGCGGCCGCGGCGGCTTCCTGCTCTTTTTGGCGCGCGCCTCGGCGGCGGCCGCGGCTTTTCGCTCCTTCTTGGCGCGGGCTTCGGCTGCGGCAGCGGCCTCGCGCTCCTGTTTCGCGGCTCGTCGCGGCCACGGCCGCTTCCTCTTCTTTCTGGCGCGCTTCTGGCGGCAGCGGCGGCTTCTTTCTCGCGCTTGACGCGGGCTTCGGCTTCAGCCGCGGCGGCCGCGGCAGCGGCCGCCGCGGCCTCGCGTTCCTGTTTGGCGCGAGCCTCGGCCGCCTGTGGCATCGCGCTCGCCGCTGTGCGCGGGCCTCGGCCGTAGCGATCTCTTGTTCCTTCTTCGCACGCAGTTCGGCGGCGGCGGCTTCTTCCTTTTCCCGCCGCAGCCGTTCGGCCCCTCGCGCTGCCGGGCCGCTTCCTGCTTCTGCCGCTCCTCGGCGTCGATCGCGTTCTTGATCTCGCGCAGCTTGTCGAGCGCCTCGGGATGCGCCGGATCGATCGGCAGCGCCGACGCGACCAGCGACCGCGCCTCGAGCAGCTTGCCGCGGCTCGCCTCCGCCGCCGCGCGCGCAGGATCTGGGCGATCTCCTCCTTGCGGCGAATCGCTTCTTCGGCCGCCGACTTGCCTTGCACGGCCTGCTTGGGGAGATCGGTGAGCCCCGGCGCGTTGGAGCTGTTCCGCTTGACGTGCTCCAGGATCTCGATCGCTTCGACGAACTGCTGGTTCGCCATAGCGCGCTTCGCGAGATCGAACTGGCGCGCCACCCATCGCCGCTGCGCTTCGGCTTGTTCTCGTTTCTGTTGTTCCTCTTCCTCGCGCGCGCGCCGATCGAGCTCGGCCATCTCGGTGCGCAGGTCGGCGATCGCGGCGGCAATCACTTCGAGGCGGGGCGTGTACACGTTCGAGCGCTCGAGCGCGTCGTGCCAATGGCCCTCGGCGAACTGCCGTTTCTGCTCCTGCACCATCTGCTGGGCGGCGGCGAGCTCCTCCTGGCGCTTCTTGTGCTCGGCGTCGCGTTGACGGATGCGCTCGTCGATGGTCCCTTTCAACGCGCGGGCGTCCTGGAACGACGCGTCGAGCTGGATCGCCTGATCGACTTGCGCGGCGGCCTCTTCGAGATCGTTGCGCTCGAAGGCCGAGCGTGCATCGGCGAGCAGCACTTCGATCGCCTGCTGATGATCGAGCGCATGACGCGCGCGGTCGATCAGCGCATGGATGCGCCCGTCGTCCGGGTCGAGCAGCAGCGCACTTGGTCGCAGGCTTCGACCGCGGTGCCGAATTCCCCGGCGTCGAAGGCGGTCTGCGCCTCTTTCAGGTAGGCGTCGATCCGTTCGGCGCGGCGCCTCCGAGATCAGCTCGCGATCGGTGGATGGCCGCGGCGTCCGCGGCGCCTCGTGCGGCGGCGGCGCGAGGACCGTGCGCCGCTGCAGCCGCGCCGAGCGTCACGTAACCGAACGTGAAGTACAAT
>ERZ1370068.10357-contig-9064_pt1 | contig 52020 bp, 77 predicted proteins | sample MGYA00561227_ERZ1370068 | MGnify/ENA primary metagenome ERZ1370068 (study PRJEB38410, sample SAMEA6850437) | metagenome | study: Metagenomic assessment of the ecological functions of the soil: analysis of the soil microbiota associated with the... | reverse complement strand
GTAATACTTCGTTCCAGTTACGTATTGCTCATACGGACGATCACACGTGACACTTTCAAGCGAATGCGACGAATCGCACAGCTAGCCGGGCAAGCCACGTTTCAATTCAGCAGCCCCGCCGACGACGGTGGTCAATCAGTGCAGAACGAGAGAGAGCTAAGGCAGAAGATCGTTGAAATAGGCCGCGAGGTTTACGAGCGCGGCTTCGTTGCGGCGCTCCGACGGCAACATAAGCGGACGGCTCGACGACGGCACTATCGTTACCACACCCACGATGGTCTGCAAAGGGCGCATGACCGAGGACATGCTTGTCCTGGTGGACATCAATGGCCGCAAGCTGCGCCGCGATGAACGCAATCCTTCGTCCGAGTTCGCGATGCACAGGACGATCTACCGGCTCAGGCCGGACGTTCATGCCGTCGTGCACGCACACCCGCCATTCGGGACCGGATTTGCGGTCGCAAACGTGCCTCTGGATAAGCCGCTGTTGTCCGAAGTGATCCTCACGCTCGGATGTATTCCGCTCACCTCTCTACGGAACGCCCTCGACTGAAGAGATATCTGAGTCGCTTTCGCCGTTCATACCCACACCACGATGCTCTGCTGTTGGCCAACCATGGCGCGGTGGCTTATGGGCCGGACCTCCAGATGGCCTACGACCGAATGGAGACGCTCGAGCACTTTGCCAAGATCACCCTGGTGGCTCGAATGGTCGGAAAGCCGAAAGAGTTGCCGGCTGAGGCGATTGAGAAACTCCTGGACGTGCGAGAGCGGTCAGGCTATATGCCGAGTGAGGCGCGCACCTGTCAGGCCTGCGGTTATCTTGCAGGGGCACTCTTCGCATTGCGCGGGTGGATCGGCGGGGCGGCCGGAGTCTCACGCGAATGGCGACGAGACAGTGACGCTGACGCGGAAGGAGCTGACCGCGCTGATAACAGAAGCCGCACGACTGGTGGCCCGCGAGATGAATCGATGAATTGAGAAAATTCGAAATTCGAAATTCGAAACAGGAGAACATATGGAAGCGCTTGGAATGATCGAGACTAAGGGATTGGTGGCGATGATCGAGGCGGCTGGATGCGATGGTCAAGGCCGCCAACGTGACGCTGATCGGCTACGAGAAGATCGGCGCCGGGCTTGTGACCGGCGATCGTGCGCGGAGATGTGGCTGCGGTGAAGGCGGCTACCGATGCAGGCGCCGCGGCTGCGCGTCGAGTAGGCGAGCTTGTCAGCGTGCACGTGATCCCTCGGCCGCACACTGCGGTCGACGAAAACATGCCGGTGACTTACGAGTCGCGCGAGAGTTGAGGAATAGTCGTTGGTCAGGTTTTAGTCTTGGTCAGTTTGTCAGTGGGTTAGTGATCAGAAGCACCAAGGCATGACCAGATCATCAACTACTGACTACTGACCACTGAAAACTGACAACTGACAACTGACCTATGCTTCTTGCTCGAATTAATCGGAACTGTCGTGGCCACGCGAAAGGATGATCGCCTCCATGGGCGCAAGCTCCTTGTCGCGCAGAATGGTCGACGTCGATGGCCAGGACGAGAAAGGCCACCTGGTCGCCGTCGATACCGTAGGAGCCGGCGTCAATGAGGTAGTGCTCATCGTGCAGGGCAGTTCCGCGCGCATGGCGTTCGAGTGCAAGGACTGCCCGATCGATGCCGCCGTCGTCGGCATCGTCGATACCAGCAGAAGTGAGTGACTAGTCAGCTGGTCACGTTGTCACGTGGCCCGTTGTGCCATTGCGATGATTCGGGATCGACCTATGAACGACTGAGCAACTGACCACGTGACAACGTGACCATTGACAAATGACAGCCATTAGAGGTTGCCCTGGCCCAGATCAATCCAACGGTAGGCGATCTAAGCGGGAACGCCGACCTCGTTCTCGACTACGTTGGGCGGGCACGCGCAGCCGCGCGCCATTGTCGCGTTTCCCGAACTGGCACTGCCCGGCTATCCTCCTGAAGATCTGCTGCTCAAGCCTCATTTCGTGCTCGAAAACCGCGACGCCCTTCGAGCGAATCATAGAAGCCTCCAACGGGATCGTGATCAATCCTCGGCTTCGTCGACACCGACGGGTCCGATATCTACAACGCAGCCGCGGTGATGGCGAACGGCAAACTCGTCGAGAGCTATCACAAGAACTTCCTGCCCGAACTATGGCGTCTTCGATGAAGAGCGCTACTTTCAAGAGCCGGCCATCGCTGTCCGGTGAGTGGTGTTCGGCGACAAACGCGTCGGCGTCAACATCTGTGAAGACATCTGGTATCCGGGCGGACCCGCCAGACTGCAGTCGCTGGTCGGAGATGCCCAGTTGATCGTCAACATATCCGCCTCGCCTTACCACGCGGGCAAGAGTTTCGACCGCGGAACGGATGCTCTGCACGCGCGCGCGGAAGACAACGCGGTCGCGCTGGCCTATGCAACCTCGTCGGCGGCCAGGACGAACTCGTCATTCGACGGCAACAGCCTGATCCATCGACGAGAGAGCGGTCACGTCGTTGCGCAGGGCGCTGTCCTTCGACCAGGACCTGGTGATCGCGGACATCAACACCGAACGCGGTCTTCGCCGAACGGCTCGCACGACCCGCGGCGCCGCCGGGAGAAAGGTCCGCGCCGCAGAGACCGATGCCCTCTACGCGCGTCGACGTGGGCGCCGCGCTCGAACACGCCTGATGGCAGACCGCCTATCTTAAAGCGGCTCCGAGCAGTGGCAGGACGGCACCGCCGAGGTGCTATGCCGCGCTGGTGATGGGCACGCGCGACTACGTGTTCAAGAATGGATTCGATAAGGTCTATCTGGGATTATCAGGAGGAATCGACTCTGCGTTGACGGCCGTGATTGCCGGTAGATGCGGTTGGACCGGACAATGTCGCACGCCGTGTTCATGCCGACCGAATACTCGGCCTCAGAATCAGGCCGTGATGCTGAAGGCTCTTTCCGCGAATCTTGGGATTCACTACCAGGTCATACCGATCCCGAGGATACGTTCGAGAAGGATTCAGAGGATGCTCGAGCCGGCGTTCGACAGGTTGCCGGAGGATGTCACCGAAGAGAACCTTCAGGCTCGCATTCGAGGCAACATTCTTATGGCGCTCTCAACAAGTTTCGCGGCCTGGTGCTGTCGACCGGCAACAAGAGCGAGATGAGCGTGGGCTATTCCACGCTGTATGGCGACTATGGTTGGCGGCTTTGCCATACTCAGGATGTGCCGAAGACACTCGTCTATAAGCTGCGGCGCACGTCAATCATCGAGCGCCTGAGCCGGTTATTCCGGAGTACATCATCTCGCGCGCGCCATCGGCGGAACTGCGGCCGGACCAGAAGGACCAGGACACTCTGCCTCCTATATCGGTTTTGGATGCAATCCTCGAAGCCTATGTCGAGAAGGATATCGAGGCGCCGACGCGACTTGCGGAGATGGGATTTTCGCCGGATACCGTGGGCTGGGTGTTAGCCCGAGTTGATGCTGCGGAGTACAAGCGGCGGCAGTCAGCGCCGGGGATAAAGATCACGCCTCACGCGCATTCGGCCGCGACCGCCGCATGCCGATCACCAACAAGTATCTGAAGTGAAGAAGCAGGCAGCAGGCGGTCAGCAGCAGGCAGTAAGAATGAAGGTGGCGGAGAACTGCGTTGTTCTGACTAATGATACCTCATTACTGCACTTCTGCCTCCTCCCCTTCCGACCTTCAGCCTGCTGCCGACTGCCTGCTGCCATGCCTGCAGCCGACTGCCTGCTGCCCGCTGCCTGCTGCCGACTGCCTGCTGCCTGCTGCCGACTGCCTGCCTGCTGCTGCTTGCCCGCCCTACGCCGCCGGTGTGACCGCCAGTGGTATCTGCTTTCGGGGCCAGGCAAGCCGGCGCAGAAAACACTTGCAGTAGCAACCGGGCCGGGTAGGAGAATGAGAATCGCGATCGGCACCAGGATGATCGGCGGCGCGGATCGCTCCCAGCACGATCCCGACCGCTGTGTCGACGCCGTCGCCGAACGCCTCTCTGACATCGTTGTCGCCAAACCCGGTACGTGGTCGCGGTCACCATCGGGGCGCAGTTTGCAGTAGATGACCGTAATCGTGGACAGGCTCGACTCTGTTATCGAGAAAGCGGCGCCGGCAGCTTCGCAGGTCTTTCGATCTCTGTCGCGCACTTCGGCGGGGCTGGCGCTGAGCCTCCAGCGCTTCCTCGACTTACTGGGCCTGCTTCATGATTTCGAGGAACTGACCCTCGACGCCTTTGGGTTCGGATACGAGCTTCGAGGTCGATGTACTCTTCGGTGCAACATCCTGACCGCTGATCGCTTTCCTGAAGGACTCGATTCCCGGCTCCTCTTATCCAGCCTCGGCAGCGGCGCCGAACTGTGACGCGAGGCACCCGAACGACAATCGTCACGGTTTCGGTCGGCTTCGAAAGCCCCAGCTGCCGCTCTGTTTGAATTCGCGACGTGACAACAAAACCGCCCTGCGCTTCGGCGATATGGAGGCGATTCTGTGCCTGGGCCTCTTTCGGAGGCGTCCACCTCGATCGACGGTTCGGCGCTTTTGCCAGTCTTGCGATCCGGTCGCCTGGAGTCACTGCGTCGAGCAGAGAGCAGTGCGCTGGCGAACTGGAGACCTGTCCCGGCTCCTTCACCGCGGCGCATACCTGCCTCCGACCCTCGCCGGCCCGGTCGCTCGATACGCGGACGCAGCTGCGCCAGCTTTCCCCTGCCGCCCCCTGCTGCCCCTGATTTCCTGCGAGGCACCACCCATACGAGCCGCGATCTGTGTCGGTTTGACGGCACCTCGGTGCCGGCGACGTCGCTGACGGCCCAGGCATCAGCACAAGGAAGCAGCGAGTATGTGACGAGCAAGAGAAACTCAGCTAGCCTTCGCATTACGTTTACCTCCCTGTATACCCTGAAAACGCCGGCTCGCGGGCCCGGTTCCAGATCTCCTTGCCATACGCCGGGGTCCCGGCTGGACGGTTTCACGTTCCCGAATTCGGATTCACGGCCGGCGACGCCGGGACGAGTCACGTACGGCTTGAGTTGATGCCGTTGCCTTCAACACTAGGGATCGCTGTCAATGCAGTCTACACCTTGCCAGGGATTTCTAAGCCTCTGAGATGCGCGGAGTGAGTCGCGGCTGGCAATTCCGGGCGAAGATGGACGGAGCGCGGCGCGGGACTAGCCTGGTGCCCCTCGCCTTCAACAGTGGGAATTGCTGTGTGCGGCGGGCTACGTCTTTTCGACGAGGGCCGCCTTTCCGAAGAAGCCTGGGATCGCGGCGAGCACCTCGTCTGTTTCGGCTTCGGCACTCTGGACTTGTCGAGTGAACTGACTCCAGGCGCCTGCTACACGGCGTTCCAATGGTCTTCCGGTCAATGCCGAGCCCACGTTGCGCACGGTTCACGTCGAAATACGGGCTCGGCTACATTGTCGATGCGCCGGGGATAGATACGGCCCGACCTCGTGACACGAGACCTCGCTCCGTCAACGCCATTCCCTGGATGAGTCGGGCCGGTGGAAACACGAAACGCAGAAACGAGAGGTCCGAGACAACGATTTTCATGCTTGACATCGACAGCGAATGAAATTATATTCGCCATTCCCCAAGTCAACGAACGAATCTATATTCGTAATGAAGAGGCGAGCATTTGACCCAGATTAAGGCCGTTCAACAAGCCGGGCGACAGCGACGTCGCCTGAGGACTCCCAGCCCCATGGTCCGACAGCAGTTCATGGCAGCCGCAGCGGAACTCATTCACGTCGAAGGCTTCCAGGCTCTCAGAGTTGAGGAGATCGCCGAACGAGCTGGGCTCTCCATCGGCAGCTTCTATCTCTATTTCGAAAGCAAAGAAGACCTCTTTGTCACTCTCGTCATCCGACTACACGGAACGCCTCAAGCATCGACTCGACAATGCCTCCAGGACCGCCGGCACTGTCCTGGAGCGCATCGAACGGGCGTTGGATGCCTATCTCGACTTCGTCAAGGAGACTGAACGCCGGATTCCTCTACTATCGAGATATGGGCAACGTCGAAACAACCGTCGGCCCTCTCTCAGTTTGGGCCTGCAATGAGAGCGCCGCAGCCTTGCGTCCCCTGCTCGAAGAAGGCATCGCTCAAAAGAAATCCGAAGCGCCGATCCGGAACTGCTCGGGCAGGCATTGGTGGGTTTGACCCAGCATATCGCCGGATACTGGCTTCAACATCAGGACACCTATTCGCGCGAACAGGTCAAAGAGCTTCTCTTGAACTTCATCTCGCGCGGCCTGGCCGCGTAGAAAACGTTTCGCGTTCCGCGTTCCGCGTTTTGCGTTTCTCACCTCGATTAGTCCGCCGGAGTTCCAACGCGGAACGCAAACGCGGAACGCGAAACGTTCTCTGAGGCGGTCGCGTTGCCGCGATCGATGCTATGAACCGCTCGTCCTAAACGGAGTCAGCTCGGACTCCGTAAAGCGGCGGCGCTCGAATCGGTTTCACAATTTCAAGCTGGAATTGAGTAGATCATGCACGAACCTGACGACTCTTCTCAGGTTCAACCGGTTTACGGCACTCATAGATTCAGACAATTGTCCGTTCCCAAACAAATGGATGGTGCATCTGCGCGTCCTCAAGCCAGTCAGGAAATCCGTGAAGACATAGGCACGGAGCATGCCTTCACCGACTAATCGTCGCGGACCGCGAAACGCGGAACGCGAAACGCAGAACGCGGAACGTTACCAACCACCCAAGGAGGCCACAATCATGAGCGATCAGTTAAAACGATTCACACTCAAAAGATGGATTCTCGCGGCATGGGCCCTCAGTAGCGCGGTGCTCGTGATCGCAACCGTCTCCAGTCCCTCGGCCGGAGCTTCAACGGCCGCCTCTCCACCTCCTCCAACAGGACCCTCGTTCATCGAATACGAAAGCGGCCAGGTGCGACCGATCGCCATGTCGCCCGATGGCACACGGTTGTTCGCCGTTAACACCCCCAATAACACGCTGGAGATCTTCAATATCACAACCGGAGGTCTTCAGTTCCAGGCCCGCGTCCCGGTCGGCCTCGAACCATGTTGCTGTCGCACTCGCCAACAATAACGAAGCATGGGTCGTCAACCACCTGTCCGACAGCGTGAGTGTGGTGAGTCTCGCCGGAACCCCCGCGTCACTCGCACCCTTCTCGTCGGCGACGAGCCGCGCGATATCGTATTCGCCGGCTTCCCTCTCCGAGCGTTTGTTACCACCGCACATCGAGGCCAACAACGCACGAATTCCTCCATCTCAGGTGTGCCAGGAGCGGGTGATCCCCAGCTCACCACACCGGGCGTCGGACGCGCCGACGTGTGGGTATTCGATGCCCTTAACCCTGGGTACGGCAGTCGGGGGAAGACCCGTCAGGATCATGACCTTCTTCACCGACACGCCGCGCGCTCTGGCAGTGAGCCCTGACAAAGGGACGGTCTACGTCGCGGGATTCAAGAGCGGCAACCGAGACCACAACGGTCATCGAGCCGATGGTGTGCGACGGCTTCCAATCCCAATCAGCCATGTACCGCCGACAACCCGGAGCCACAATGCCTGGAGGCAACCCTGGTCCGGCCAGAAATTTCGAGGGAAGAGAGCGCCGGAGAGCGGATTGATTGTGAAGTTCAACAACACTACTCACGACGATGGGAGGACGAACTTGGCCGCAACTGGAATGATGCGGTCCGCTTCGCGCCTGCCGGATCTGGATGTGTTTGCAGTCAATGCAGGCAGCCTGACGCAGACGGCCTCTTTTGCCCATGTCGGCTTTGACTCTCGCTATGGCTGCCAATCCGGCGACAGGCAAATACCGTCTCGAATACTGACGTTCAATCAGAAGCGCTTCGAAGGTCCGGGCATAACAGGCGGCAGCACGGTTCAGGGTCATCTGGCCGAGGCTCGCATCACGGTGATCTCGGGCGGGACCGTTACGCCGCGCGCCATCTCAACAAGCACATCGACTACACCAAACTCGCGAGTAGGTCCCGGCTTTGATGCGACCGCGAAAAACCACAGCCTTTCGATGCCGCTCGAGATCGCGGTGAGCGCAGACGGCACGAAGCTGTATGTCGCCGCCTTCGGCTCGAGCAAGGTCGGCGTGTTCAATACGAGCGCGTTGGGAAAACAACGTTCGATCAGAACTCTGGCGCGAACTACATTCCAGTCAGCGAGGAGGTGGGCCGAGCGGACTCGTGCTGGACGAGGCGCGAGGCCGGCTTTATGTAATGACACGCTTCGACGACTCGGTGAAGGTGATCAGCTCAGCACGAAGCAGGGAGATCGCGGCGGCGGCTCTTCCGAACCCGGAACCTGCCTCGGTGGTTCAGGGCAGGCCGATGCTCTACGATGCCACCGCTTCTCCGACGGCGAGGCGTCCTGCGCGGCTGCCACATCCCTGGGAGACATGGACGATCTGGCATCAGGATCTGCAGAATCCCGACGCGGTGAAGAAGAGCCCGATAACGATCCAGCTTCGGCGATGCCACTTCGATCGCACTCCGGCAAGCTCCTGTTCGGAGTGCGCAGCCCGCTCAACGGCACAGACAAGGTCGACGATTTCATCCATGAAGAGGGCCGATGACTACACCGACTCTGCGCGGCCTTCCAAATTCCGGGGCGATGCTGGCGCGGCGACCGCTCGAATGGGATCTTCGGCATCGATGCTGTGGACGCCAACCTCTCGTTCAGCAACTTCATCGTCGCGTTCCGGGGTCTGGTGGGAAGTCGGACTGCCGTCGACCGCTGAGATGCGAAGTTCACCGACTTCCAGTTGCAGGTCGTGCTCCCGCCAAATCCGGTCCGCGCGCTCAACAACTCGCTTAATTCCGCGCAGCCCCAGGAGCAACTTCTACTTCGGCTCGCGGCCTGCCGATGGAATCAGTATTCCAATCATAGGCGGCACTACGTTCAATTGTAACGGCTGCCACGTGGTGGATGGGGCCCAGGGCTTCTTCGGCACGGGGCGGAGGGCGGCTTCGAGGCATCACTCGGGTGTGAAGATCCCGCACCTCCGAAATCTCTCAGAAGGTCAGCATGTTCGGCGTCCCGAAGGTGAACTTCTTCGACGCACCCGACAGCGGAGTTCGCTGGAGATCAGGTTCGTGGATTCGGGTTCGTTCACGACGGTTCGGTCGACACAGGTATTTCGCTTCGTGACGGCGATCGTATTTCGGTAGCAGCTCACGGCGGGATTCCCATGATCAATCCGAACGCGACACGGCGCGATGTCGAGCAGTTCCTGCTGCGTTCGACAGCGACCTGGCTCCGATCGTGGGGCAGCAAGGTGACACTCAACAGCACCAATGGCTCAGCGGCTGGTCCGCGCATCGATCTGCTGATCAACGGGCGGAAACGCCGTTTACTTCGAAAGCGGTGGGCGGCGCCGTCGGGAATGCGACCTGGTGGCAAACGTAGCACAAGGGGCGCGTCAAGGGCTTCCTCTACGACCCGGTTGCGAGGAATTTCATTCCCCGACGACGGGACAGCGCGCCTCTGAGACAGCTCTCTTCGGGCGCTCGCGAACGCGGGAGGCTGGCCAGGGTGACGTACATAATTGCCGCCGGGATCAGGTTCCCGGATCGCTCTCGGGCACTAGGGAGGAAGGATCTAGGATTTAGGATCTGGGATTTAGGATCTGGATCCAGGATTGAGCGGAAACGCCACGTGCTGCTGAAAGGCGCGTGGCGTTTTAGCTTCCGAATCGTCGCAACAGTCCTAAGCGGCTGCTTCGGTCATCACTCAGCTCCTGGATTTAGTGATTTATCGGATGCTCGCGCTCCTTTACGCTGCTGCTTCTGGCTCCCAATACCAAAAGGGATGAAGAGTGCGTGTGAGTATTGATTGCTGTGATGCGATTTTTGTGGACGCTTCGACTCATCTTTACGAGGTTACGATCCGTTCGTACTTCTTGTTGGTAATGACCCTTCACTCTTACGGCCTCTTGAAGGCTCTGCTACGTCTTACCAGGCGTTCTCGTGCAGTCTTTGCGCAAACTTATTATTTGCTGCCGTGTTGCTCCGAGATGACCCGCAAATAGTTCGATTTCGCCGAGCGCGCAGTTCGTACCATATATTTTTGCAAAGCCCCTCCTCGGACATCCCAGCATGGCAGCTTCAGCCATCTCCCGCAAAGCTGGAGCTGTGCCTGTTGCGGGAAGCAGGGACATCACGCTGCGACCATAAGCGGCCCGTCAGGTTCAGCAGACAGCGCTGACTCGCCGTCGTAGCTGGAAGCTTTCCAATCTCCGTCCACGCGTATTGCAGAAGTATGCGACGTGCTCCCACATCCCCTCGGCAATGTTAGGGCGAGGATCGGTTGCAGCTTATCGCCGCTGAGTCCCCAGCCTCGATCCTGCTATGGCTGGTCTCGAGACAGACTCGACCACCGTCCTCCACAAGGTCCTCAAACCCGATGGGACACTTCAAGGAATTAAAAATGGCACTTACTGCCTCAAACAGATGTTTCACTTGCCGTTCGATTCCCTCACGCGCAACGGAACACAACCTCGGAGAGATTATCCAGCAGTGTTCTCAGCGCGGAGTTCTTGGGCGATGTTCTTCCGGTTTCGCCACGATGTAAAAGTCCGCAAGGACCACTGCTCATCGGCATCGCTGCCATATCGCGAAAGCCTGTTCGCGACTCAACAGATAGTGGAGCTTCTTCTTCCAGGCTGGCCCGCCACGGTTCCTTCTTCCTAACGTACTCGCCCAAAACACGATAAGTGATGGCGGCAACATAGGCGTTGGAAATTGTCAATGACGGAAGTGGCTGCGTTCCTCTTTTAGTTCGCGGAGGCGCATCAGCAACTTCCAGCAGCAGGGCAGTTCCATGGATATCCTCCAGATTCTGCGCAAACAACCGCCTTCGTGGAGAGGAGCGCGGCGCAGCTTTTGTTTCAACACGGTTCTGATGCGATCGGCGCTGCTTCCTCACAAAGAAGCGGCGATTCCAGGACTCTGAAATACTGCCTCATCTGTCGATTGAAGATATCTCAGAAGCAAGTCGTTAGCTGCTGATACGTTACACCTATCCGTTTTGCGGGACTAGCCATTCATTAGATATGGGTGAGCAGGCACGACGTTCAGCCTGGGGACACCTTTGCCGCAACCGCCTCGAGCTGTGCCAATCACCAGGGCTGCACCCCGGAGTAGGCTTACGAATAACACCACGAGAAAGGATTTAAGATTACCTAACGAGACGGTGGGATCATACGGCGAGTCGATTACCTGGCGAAGATCGACGTCAAACCCGAGCAGATCAAATATGTCGGCATCAGCCACTATCACGCCGATCACACCGGCCAGATTGCGTCGTTTCCGAAAGCAACCCTGTTGATCGGCAGCAAGGAATGGGACGCGATCTCCAGCCCCAAGCCGGCTGAAGGCGTGAACGTCAAGCCGTTCGAGAGCTGGATCAAAGGCGAGAGCAAGGTCGAGCCGCTGCCCATCGACAAGGACGTGTTCGGTGACGGCACGGTGATCATGCTGCGCACGCCGGGGCACACGCCGGGCCATTCCAGCCTGCTCGTCAAGCTGCCACAGATGGGCGCCGTCATCCTGAGCGGCGATGCGGTCCATTTCCGCGAGAACTACGATTCGGACGGCGTGCCTGCGTTCAACTACGACCGCGCCCAGACTGTGGCTTCGATCGAGCGCATCAAGAAAATCGCATCAGAATCTGAAGGCGACGGTCATTATCCAGCACGATGCGCGCGACATCGAAAAATTGCCGGTGTTTCCCGCGTTCGCGAAGTAGTTGCTGGTTCAGAAGTCACAACAGCAAGCGAGATAGCGCTGCCCCGTTTGAGGGGTACGGCAGCTCAACGATGCACACTAGTCTGAAGCGAACTCAGCGGAATAGACCAACGACGCTGAAGCAGGATGCTGCAGAGGCCGGGAGGCCTGACGGTCCCGAAATCCAATTTCCGCCTTACCGCCAGCTTGGCAGACTCAAGTCCGGACATCGCGAACGGACGGCGACTTCCGAAAATGGGTCAATCGCGTCGTCATTTTGGTCGTCGGCCTGCATTGCCGCTTTCGCGGTAGGGACGCGAGTTACCTCGCGCCCCCGCGCACAGATCCGGTACGGGCCCAATTCGGGCATACGGCTTGTATGGGGCTTTCTTTGTCAAGGAGGCATCACGCCATTTCTGTCGTCCTTTGTCATTCCATTCTTTTGTTCGACCTGCGCCGCAAGCATTCTTTCGTCCCGACCGCATATTTGCATCGCCGTCGCGCGCAGCGGCGGTCAAGGACGGCGCTTCTTCAGCGCCGCCGAAGGCTTGTCCTTGACGGACGCGAGCACGGCGGCAGGCTGCTGGCGATCGGATGGTTGGCCCGCGCGATGATCCGAGGGGAGCCTGCCATTGGCCGCGATCAATCGCGCGAACCACGCTTGTATTCGGTTGAACCCGTATGGGGTGCAGACCATGAAGCAGTCATACGCTTCTGCGGGCAAGGCTCCGAGGCGGCGGGTCCATTCTCTCAGCGGCATTGCAGCCATAGCCGAATGCGGATTGCCGCCACCTCGGATCGTCATCGGCTACCCGGCGCATCAAGCGCAGTCAGGTGCCGAACCCTTTTTGTCCTTTCTCGTTATAGAGTGTTGCTCACGCCGCCGGCCGCAGCTCGACACCGTCCGGCACCTCGCCGGTCGTGACCAGGCGCCACAGCGCGATCAGCAGCTTGCGCGCCAGTGCCACGATCATCGTCGTCTTGCGCGCGCCGCTCGGCCCCTCGGTCCGCGTGCGATACCAGCGCGCCAGCGCACTGTCTTTCTGGAACATCAGGAAGCGCCACGCCAACTGGATCAGCCCACGTCGTACCCGCGCATTGCCAGCCTTGGCCAGGCCCTTCTCTCGGCGTTTCAAACCGCTCTCGTCGGGCGATCCCGTGAGCCCGGCGTAGCGCGCCACCGCTCTTCGATCTCGAAGCTTCCGCGACAAGATCTCCCGCACCAGCATGTCCGCCGTCTCGATGCCGATACCGATCACCCTGGCGAGCAGCCGCACCATCGCATGCGGCCCTGTATCCGGTGCCCGCTCGAGCCGCTCGGCACGTGTCTTCTCGATCGAGCTGATCTGCTCACGGACCAGTGCCAGCCGTGCCATGTCGCGCCGAAACTCCTCGATGACGTTCGCCGGCAGGCCCGTGCCCTCCGCTGTCCGCAGACCTGCCAGACGCTCTGGCGCCTTGCGCAGATGTGGTTTGAATCCCCGGATCCCGAGACGGGCGAGCGCACTCTTCATGCGGTTGGTGATGCGTGAGCGCTCGTTGACAAGGCTCTCGCGTTCGCGGCTCGGGCGCCTCGCAGCCTCCTCCTCCATCGTCGGGATCACCACCATCCCGCAGTGCCCCCGCTCACCGCGCAACCAGCCCAGGAATACGCGCATCAACATCGCCGCATCCAGACGATCCGTCTTCGCCCGCTTGCGCTCGCGTGACACCGCAACGCTTGCCGAATGGATGACATGCGCCTCGATCCCGCGAGCAATGAGCCAGCGCGCCAGCCAGAAGCCGTCGCGGCCAGCCTCATAGGCCAGCGCGATCCGACTGATCGGCCGGCCAGCACGCATCGCCTCGTTCCGCCACCGCTCGATCAATCGCAACAGTGCCGTCGCATCCGGCTCCAGTTTCTTCAACGGCTGGCGCTCGACGCCAGGAACAGCTCCGCTCACCAGCCAGCTCGCCTTGCTCATCTCGACGACCACTACCAAGGTCGAGATCGGATCAAACGCGGTCAGGCTTCGGCTGAGATCATTGACTTGGGCCACGGGGCAACCTCCATCAGTTCGTGTGGACGATGAAGGTGCCATGACCTCCGCCGCCCGCCCCATAGCTTCTCCCACCTCGGGTGTCTAACGGCGAAGCGACTCTCTGGCCACGGATGAAGGATTCGCGGTTTCGGGAGCCAGTCGTCGGCCAACCGCTTGATCCGCTCCCAGGTCGTCCAGTCTTTCTGGCTCCGCTGCCGTAGCGTGCGCCGCCAGAGATTGGTGACGTGGAATAGGAACGCGGTCAGTGTCGAACTGTTTGTCGGCACCGCGTGGTAGTTGAAGTAGCCGGTGACGACCTGCTGCAACCATCTTCCCTGCTGGGGAATCGGCTGATGCATGCTCCGTCGCAGTTCCTGTTTGATGGCTTGCAACTTTGCCTGCATGCGATCCCGCCGGGACTTCCGTTTGATTTGGAATTTGCCCCGACGAGTTTTGCCGCAGATAAAGGTGAAGCCCAGGAAGGTGAAGGTCTCCGGTTTGCCGAGCCCGCGCCGCTTGCGGTTTTCCACCGCGAAGCGTCCAAACTCGATCAGCCGGGTCTTCTCCGAATGAAGCGACAGTGCAAACTCCTGTAACCGCTTACGCATCTCGTCGAGGAAGCGACGGGCGTCGGTCTCGTGCTCAAAGCCAACAATGAGGTCGTCGGCGTAGCGCACGATGATCATATTGCCCGCAGCCTCACGCCGTCGCCAGCGCTCGGCCCAGAGGTCGAAAGCGTAGTGCAAGTAGAGATTGGCCAGAAGCGAAGCGCGCCCCTGTTGCAGATGTAACTTGATTTGGACTCTCGTAGCAAACATCTGCTGAAGTAGAGATCCGAATTGGCCTTCCTGATGTCGGCTACTATCGCAACAACTGGCAGAGCGGCAGCGCGTCCATGTGCCCTGATGCTAGGAGTTCTCTCGGACCATCTGGGGCTGGACCGCCGTTGTCAGTGGTGGGACGCCCTTGGTGCTTGCCACCACCGGCGTCTCCTCCGATAGGCCCGCAGTGACCTCGATGCGACCGTTGTCGGTGAGACCCGTCTTGACGGCGAGGCGCGTGATCCGATTGTCAGTGATGGTGTACACGAAGTTGCCGTCGCCATCCGAACCTACAGCCGCGGTGGGTACGGTAAGCGCATCGGGACGGCCGGTTCATTTCCAGTGAGACCTCCGCATACGTGCCCGGATAAAGCTGTTCCTTGGGGTTGGGCAGGTCGATCTCGGTACGCATGTTGCGGGTCTCGGGATCGAGACGGAGGGAGAAGCGGGTTACCTTGCCGATGAACGGCTTACCGTCGAAGCCAGACGGCTTGACGATGGCCGGATCGCCGACGTGAAGGTGAGGTACGTCGTTCTCCGGAACGTCGCAAAACACCCGGATCGTGTCGATCCGCTGCAGCGTGAATAGCGATCCCTGCGGACGGCGTCGTCCGCGTGGCCGTGGCGGCCTGGACCAAATCGCCCCGGTTCACCTGGCGCCGCGCCACCACGCCATCGAAGGGCGCCACGATCTGCGTATAGGCAAGCAGAGCCTTGATCTTCTCCACGGTCGCGGCGGCGACATCGACCTGGTTGGCCGCGAGGTCGCGGTTCGCTTCCGCAACGCCGAGATCCGCCTTGGCGATCTCCGCGTTGGCGTGCACCTGATCGAGCGTCCGGTCGCTGATGAACCCCCGTCCCTCGCCCAGCTGCTCCCGGTCTTTCGCCAAGGCGTTCTGAAGCGCCAGGTCCGCCTTGTTGTGGTCCAGTTGGCGGCGCGCGCTCTCGAGCGAACTTTTCTTGGATTCGAGCTGGGCCTTGGCTTCGGCAAGCTCCTGCTTCATTTCGGGAACGTCGATCACCGCGAGCACTTGACCCGCCTTCACGTGATCGCCGATATCGACGCGAACATCGGACAGGTATCCGGAGACTTTGGCGAAGAGATCCGCTTCCTCAAAGGCTTCGAGGGTGGCGTTGGTTTGGAGACGCTGGGCCACCGTGGCGCGGCGCGGACGCACAACCTCGACCCGCGGAGGGCTATCCGCCTTCGTTGAATTCACTGGCGATGGCGATGCCGCCAGACTGCCAATCGGCAACGATGGCCGCCGCGCCGACGCCGACCACGACTACCAAGACCTTTATGCCCGTTCGACTCGTGAAATTCATTGTGTTCCGCCTTTAAATTCCGTTTTGGCTGTTCGCTTATTCCGCCGCCCGAGCATGGTGTTCGGCGCGTCCGTCGCCACGATCCGACACCGTCGCGAGCCGCAGCTCCGACTCGAAATAGCGGCTGTGCGGGTCGTCAGGATCGAGCGACGCGGAAATCCGGGCATGCCGCGACTGGAGCGTGGCCAAGATCGCCGGCAGGATGATGAGCGTGGCGCACGTTGCGCCGAGGAGACCGCCGATCACCGCCCGCCCGAGCGGCGCACTTTGCTCTCCGCCTTCGCCCAGGCCCAGCGCCATCGGCATCATCCCGGCCAGCATCGCGAAACTGGTCATCAGGATCGGACGCAGACGGCTCCGCGCGCCTTCTATTGCTGCCTCCCATGGTTCGCGGCCCTCGACCCGGCTGCGCTCGGCGAAAGTCACGAGCAGGATGGCGTTTGCCACGGCCACGCCGATCGCCATGATCGCGCCCATGAAGGATTGAATGTTGAGCGTGGTCCGGGTGAGCCAAAGCATGAGTACGACCCCGGCGATGACGGCGGGAATCGTCAACCCCACCGCCAGGGAAAGCCGGAACGATTGGAAATTGGCGGCCAGCAGCAGAAGGATGACACCCACCGCCATCAAGAGCCCGAGACGCAGGCCTCCGAACATCTCCGCCATCGGCTGGACTTGCCCGCGCACGGTCACGTTCACCCGATCGGGCGGCTTTCCCGTATCGCTGATCGCCTGCTGCACGCGGGCTGCCGCGCGTCCCAGATCCTCGCCGGAGATGTTCGCGCTCAGTGTCAGCATGCGCTGCATGTTGTAGCGGTCATATTCGCCGAGCGCCGTGCCGTCGGTGACGCCGGCGACATTGCGGAGGTCGATCTGTCCGCCCGACCGGCGAGCGATGGGGAGGTTCTTCACCTCCTCCAGGGAATTCATCTGGTGCTCGGGGATCTCGACCTGCACCTGATAGCCAATGCCGCTCTTGGGATCGGGCCAATAATTCGCGGAGGTGTAGCGACTGGATGACGTGCCCGCGACGACCGATTTCGCCACGTCATCCGTCGTCACCCCCAGAACGCCCGCTCGCTCGCGGTCTACGGTGACCTTTACGGTCGGGTAATCGAGTTCCTGCTCGAATCCCAGGTCTCGCAGCGTCGGCACCTGTGCCAATTTCGCTCGCAGCTTATCGGCGTATTGGCGGCTATCGGCGAGGTTCGGCCCGCTCACCGCCACTTCGATCGGTGTCGGCGCGCCGAAGCTCATCACCCGGCTGACGATGTCGCTTGGCTCGAATGAGAAGCGTACACCCGGCAGTTCCTGGGGCAATTTCTGACGCAGCCGCTCCTTCAAATCCTCGATGCCGATCCCGGCGCCGCGCTTGAGCTGCACCTGCAGCACCGCTTCCTCGGAGCCGGAACTCCAGAGATAAATGGTATTGATGGGGTAATTGGGCGGCTGCGTGCCGACAAAACCGAGGCTGATTTCCACGTTATCCGGCCCGACCTCGCGCTTGATCGCGTCGAGTGTCTGCAGCGCGATCTGCTCGGTGCGCTCGATGCGCGTTCCCGCCGGAGCCCGGAGATGCAGTTGGAGCTGGCCGGTATCCACGATCGGAAAAATCTCGGTGCCGAGCGAGCTGCCGACCAGGAAAATGATTGCGCCGCTGATGATGAGATAGGAAAGCACGACGATGCGCCGTCGTTTCATGACGGCGCGCGCGAACCGATCGTACCTGGCACGCAGCCGATCGAAAAACGTCTCTTGCGGCTTGTGGTGCGTGCTCGGATTGCGCAGCATCCAGACCGACAGCACCGGCACAAAGGTACTGGAAAGCAGATACGACCCCACCATCGAGAAGCCGACTGCCAAGGCCAGCGGTACGAACAGGTTGTGCGCAGCGCCGGTCATGAAGAAGGCGGGAATGAACACCGCCAGAATGCAGAGCATGGCCACGAACCGGGGCAGCGTCGTCTCGGCCGTGGCCTCGCTCGCGGCACGGGCAAGGCTGCGGCCATCAGCAAGACGGGTGTGGATGTTCTCGATGGTGACTGTCGCCTCGTCGACCAGGATGCCGACAGCCAACGCCAACCCGCCCAGGGTCATGATGTTGATCGTCTGACCCGATACCCAGAGCGCCGTCACCGACGCGAGGATCGCGAGCGGAATGTTCAAGACCACGACGAGCGAACTGCGCCAATCCCGCAGAAACAGCAGCACCATGAGGCCCGTGAGCACCGCGCCGAGAGCGCCTTCGACGAACAGGCCCTGGATGGCGCGCGTCACGTAGGGGGACTGGTCGAACTGGTAACTGACCTCAACATCATCAGGCAGTACGGATTGGAAGCGTGGCAAGGTTGGCTTTGACGGCCTGGACGACCGCGAGTGTCGAGGCGTCCGCTCGTTTGGTTACGGGGATGTAGACCGTGCGGCGTCCATCCACCAGCGCGTAGCCGGTCTGGATGTCGGCGCCGTCTTCGACCGATCCGACGTCGCGTATGAAGATCGTCTGCGTTCCGCGCGAGCGGATGGGAATGTTGTTCAGGCCCTTGAAATCCCCGACAACGGAGTTGACCGGCACCATTGGCATGAGGTCGCCGATGCGGACGTTACCCGATGGGCTGACCGTATTGCCGGCACCCAACGCCTGCACCACCTCGTCCGGCGACATGTTGTAGGAACGCAGCTTGTCGGGATCCAGGCGAACGAGGATGGTGCGCTGGCTCGAGCCGAAGGGCGGCGGTGCCGACACGCCCGGCAGGGTCGCGAACAATGGGCGCACCTTGAAGAGCGCCGCGTCCTGAAGCTCGGCGACTGTTTTCGTCTTGCTGGAGAAGACGAGGTCGCCGACTGGAACGCTGCCACCGTCGAACCGCATCACGAAAGGCGGCACGGTTCCCGTGGGCATGAAGGCGCGGGCGCGGTCGACGTAGCCGACCGTCTCCGCCGTGGCCTGCGCCATGTTGGTGCCGGGATGGAATTGGAGCTTGATCAGCCCTACGCCCTGGATCGATTTGCTTTCGACATGCTCGATGCCGGTGATGTAGAGGAAGTGGTACTCATAATAGTTGACGATGAACCCTTCCATCTGCGCCGGGTCCATGCCGCCGTACGGCTGGGCCACATACAGGACGGGCACCCCGAGATCCGGGAAGATGTCCCGAGACATCCGATCGACCGCCAGAAAACCCACCAATGCAACGGCTATGACCATCGTCAAAAGCGAGATCGGGCGTCGCAATGCAAACGACACCAGGTTCATCGTGCCGCCTCAGCCCGCTCTGCCGCGCCCGGACGACCGTGGCCTCGACGGCACCAATGGAAAAACACAGTGTATCCCGAGAAACAGCTCGGCGAGCAGAACTTGGACGGCGCGAACCAAGCCCGGGATGGCTCGAGGGCTCAAAGCTGCAGCCCGGCGCCAGAGGTACATAATTCAGCGGGAAGCGCGGCTTCCGAGCAAGGTGCCGAGGACTCATTGTACGAAGTTGTGATGCCTCCTCGGATCGTGTTCTCGACCGTTTCGCATTTGCATCATCACCGTTGCGCTGATGACTTGGTTCGAAACTTCACGACCGTATGCCGGCGATCATCGACGCCAAAGGATCGTGCACGATGGTTTGATCATCTCATGCAACCCGATGTGTTCGGCCTCATGAGAGATCGTGGACGGCCATAATTTGGCCGTCAATTCGAATTTGTAACAATTGTGAATAGATCTTTCTTGACCAGATTACTTCCGAGAACTTTGCTTTCGAGTTCTCATTTCTTATCATAATTCGCCTTTTATCGCCACCGCTGATGCGTGGCTTGTTCTCCACGCGAATGGCACAACCAACACGCCCAGCAGCGCGAACGCTGCCAACATCGCCCATGCATCATTGACGCTCAAGACAAAAGCAGCCTTTTCGATCATTGGCCGCACGTAGGCCTCTGCGTCTGGCGTTAGCGAACCGGATAGTCCGCTCGCGAACAATCCTGGGTCCAATCCAATTGCCGTGGCGGTGGTCATGTCTCCCGCTAAAAGCCGGGCTCGAAGGGCGTCCGCGTGGATGCTGGTTCGTCCGTACAGAACCGTGTCGATCAGCGCGATGCCAATCGCGCCACCCAGATTGCGCATGAGATTGAAGAGGCCGCTTGCATCCGGCACTTGCGTTTCGGACAGCGTCCCCAACGCCAAACGGGTCGGCGGCAACAGGCAAAACATGATTGCAGCGCCGCGAATGACTTGCGGCCAGAACATCTCGCTGAAGTCTGTGTCTCGCGTACTACGTCAGCGGCCAGGAGGTCGGCGGGCCGCTCGAGCTGGCCGAGGACTCGCGCAACGACCGCGAGTGGTCGGGTGACGCGTCGCTGATGGTGCGGGATTCCGACCAAGAACTCGGCGATCGACAACGCGAACGCCTACGTGAACTACAAGAGCGCCTTCAAGCTGGCGGCGCCGAATCTCGCCGAGGCCGAGGGCGCCGAGATCCTCGATCCGGAGTGGTCGCACTCGATCGAGGGGCGGCCTCAGCTGCGGGCGTTCGAGCGCGCGTCGCTCAACTTCTCGATCTTCCAGATGGACCTCGAGAACATGGTGGTCTCGATCCTCGGGCCCGGCGGCACGCCCGCGCTGACCAACGCCGGCCACGAGCGCTTCAGGGCTACGAGGTCGACCTCGGCTGGTCTCCCGCTCAGCTTCCCGCGACGCGGATCTCGGCCGGCTACGCGCACCACGACGCGCGGCTTCGTCAGAGTTCACCTTCCTGAGGGACGGGACGACGCCGACCGACGTCAGCGGCAATCGTCTCGAGCTGGTGCCCGAGGGAAATGGTCAACGCCAAGCTCGAGTACGCCCCGGTCAACGCGCGTGGGCGGGTTCGTCACCATCCGCTACCAGGGCGAGCGCTTTCAACCGGCGCAACACCTTCACCACCGACGCCTACACCGAGTGGGACGCCGGCGCGCTCGTTCAACCTGGGCCGCGCGATGCTCGTGGTGACGCGGCCGCAACCTCGGCGACGACCGGCATCCCGTGGCGGGAGAGCGAGATCGGCGACTCGATGTTCTACCTCTCGCCACCTCGCCGCGTGACAGGTCGAGCTGAGCAGTCGCTTCTAGTGTCCCGTCTCCGAAGTCATGTTAACGGCCTCGGCGAGCCATCGTGGGGCAGGGCAAGGCGCGACGACGAAGTCGTATCTGAAGATGCTTCGAGGAGGCAACGCCGCCATGCCCCACGAGGGCCGGCGAGACGTTGACATGACTGGAGACGGACACTAGAGCTTCGCGGCTCGCCGGGAGCGGGTGTTCGAGGCGGGCCGGCGTGCAGCGGGCCCGCCTCTTCGCTTGCCTGGCACTCGCGCTTCCGTGCGCGGCGGCGGGGCCCGCCCGCGCCGGTGGGAACGACTTCCTCGACGCGGCCAAGGTCGCCGGCCCGATCGAGCGTGACCCGCGCTTCGGCGTGGGCGCCGAGACGCGGGTGGATCGCGACTACCGCATCCAGGGCTGGCTCACCGCCGAGGGCGAGGCCGGCCTGACCTCCGTTCCGGATGATCGAGTCGCGTCGTTCGGCGCGGTGGCGCGCGGCCAGGGTCTCGAGACCGGGACCTTCGACGTCGGAGACGAGGCTCCTGCTCGCGCGGCAATCGTCCTTCCCGCTCTCGCTCGCGCTCGCCGGCGGCTACGAGGTCGAGTCGCGCGCGGTAAGCGGCTCGCGCTCGAGCGCGTCGTCGAGGTGCGCGCCGTCGGCACGCGCGTCATCGCGGGATCGCTGCTGGTCACCGCCAACGCCGGAATCGCCGCGACCATCGCGCCGATCCACCGCCACGCCGCCACGACGGCGTTCGGCGTGCGCTACCCCGAGGCGGGCGCGCTCGTCGCCGGAGGCTCGAGGTCGCGCGCGACGGCCTCGACGACGAGACCCGGGCCGGCCCGTGCCTGTGGCTGACCTTCCCCCATCGCATCCGGCTCCGGCTCGGCGGCACCGCGGGCATCCACGCCCGCCCGTACCGGTTCATCGCCCGCGCCGTGCTGGAGGTCGAGTGAAGCGCGACGCGCAGCGCTCGCGCTCGCGATCTCGATCGCGTGGACCGCAATCGTCGCGCGCGGTTGCGGCGCCGCCCGACTCCGCCGCAGCGCCGCTCTGGCCCGATGCCGCGAGCCCCGCCGACAGCGCTGGTCGTGACGCCGCACGCGCGGTCGGTGACTGGACGCGCGGGCCTGGCGCGGCGCGACGATCCGGCGATCGCAGGCGTGGTCGAGCACGCGAACGGGGTCCGCGCGCGCGGTCTCGACGATCGGCTCGCCCCGCCGATCGTGCGCGGCCTCGGCACACCGCGCGTCGTGATCCTGGCGTCCGGCGCCCCGCTCGAGGACTTCGCCGCGCTCGGCGTCGACGGCCCGCGGCTGGACGCGCGTGCCGCGGACCGCATCGACGTCATCTGCCCGCTGCGCGCAGCCGGCTCAATCCGGCCGCACTCGGCGGCGCGATCCGGTCGAGCCGCGCGCGCGTTCGGGGGACGACGGCGCCCGTCACGCGCGCCGGCGCCGAGGGCTACGCCGGAAACCGCGGGCCTCGGGACCGGCGCCGCGTTCACGCTCGCCGGCGGCGCGCGGCCCGATCGCGTGGCGGCTCGGCGGCGGCCCGCGCCACGCGCCGGACCCGGAGCGAGCCGTCGCGGACGATCGAGCGCACCAGCTTCCACTGGCCGACGGCGACCTCGCGATCGGCGCACGGGCGAGCACGGTCGCACCGAGCTGCGAGTGGCGCTCGCGACCGGGACCTTCGACCTGCCGCTCCCGCCCGACGTGGCGCCCGGCACGACACGCGACCTCGACGACCGCCGCGTGCAGTGGCTCGGCGCTTACACGTTCGCGCCGTGGGTGCTCGAGGCGCGCGGCCAGTGGCAGGGCCGGAGGCTCGAGACCACGACCGACGGCGACGCGCGCCCGCCGCTCGATCTCGATCTCGACGCCTACCGGCTCGAGCTGCTCGGCCGCCTCGATCGCGCGCGCTGGGGCATCGGGCTCGGCGCGTCGGGGCTCGCCTCGACGATCGCGTCGCGCCTGCCGCTCGCGCCGATCCCGGACGCGCGCGTCGTGTCGGGCGCGTTGCTCGTGAGCGGCCGCCTCGGCGGCACCCAGCCTGAGCCGCTCGTGCTCGACTCAGGCGCGGAGACGGTGCTCGAGAGCACGCCATGGTCGGTGCGCGCGCTCGCCCGCGTCGACCTGCGCCATCTCGATGGTCGGACGATCCCGACCTCGCGGTCGCGACGCAGACGCGGATCTGGAGCCTCGGCGCGGGCGCGATCGAGGCCGCCTACCGCTTCACCCCCGAGGCTGACCGGCACGCTCGGCCTGGGCTCGCGCGTGGCGCGCGCCTCACGCTGATCGAGCGGTACGCGCGCGGTGCTATGCTCGACCGCGCGCGGTACCGCATCGGCCGTCGCGACCTCGACGCCGAGCGCGGGCTCGGGATCGACGGCGCGCTGGCGTGGCGGTCGCGGCGCGTGCGCGCCGCGGCGTCGGGGTTCGCGCAGCGGATCGACGACTTCGTCGCCTTCGCGTCCACCGGCGAGGTCCGGGCGACGGCCTGCCGGTCGAGCGCCCGCGGCGCGCCCCGTGGTGTTCTCCGGCGGCGAGCTGTCGGCCGAGGTCGAGGTCCTCCCGGCGCTCGCGCTGATCGGACGCGTCGACCACGCGCGCGGCCAGGACCGCGACACCGAGCGCGCGGTCGACGGCGTCCCGCCCTCGCGCGGATGCTGGGCGCCGACCTCCATCGTCGACTGTTCGGCGCGGGGCGGGCCGCGCTACGGCTCGAGCTGGAAGGCAGGCGCGCATGAGCCACCCGGACCCGCCGAGAGCCCGTCGCCGGGCTGGCCTCGCCCACGCCGAGCTCGCCTTCGCGACCGTCACCCGAGCGGGCGCGCTGCGTGCGTGAGCCTGCGCGTCGAGAACCTCGCCGACCGGGAGATCACCGATCCGTTGGCGGTCGACGCGTCGCTCGCCCGGGGCCGCGGCCGCAGCGTGATGCTGCGTGTATCCTCGGAGCCGTGACCGTCGTGCACCACCGCCTCCACACCCTCGTCCCGGCGCTCGTCCTCGCCGCGCTGGTCGGGATCGCGACCGGGTGCAGCGAGAAGCCCGCGGCGCACCGGCTGAAATGGGAGACGACGCCGGGCCTGCCGTCGCGCCGCGCGCCTCGCTGCGCGCGGTGATCGCCTCCTCCGCCGACCACGCGATCGCGATCGGCTTCGATCGCCCGGAAGGCCTCACCGACTTCTTTCCCGCTGAGCTTCGCCCGCGACGCATCCTCGTGGAGGAGCGTGCCGCTGCCGCTGCCCGAGCCCGCCGGCAGCGTGTCGCTATGGGGCGCGACGCGCTCGGCCGACGGCGTGGTGTGGGCCTGCGGATGGTCGGCGCGGCTCGACGCCGATCCGATCGGGATCACGGCCGGTGATCTATCGGTACGCGGGCTCGTGGTCGATCGTTCCGATCGCGGGCCTCGGCGATCTCGACCGGCGTGCACCTCGAGGCAATCGCGGCGTCCGGCGCGGGCGCGTCGCTCGAGCTGCGCGCCGTCGGCGCCCAGGGCTTCGGGATCTCGGCGTCGCGCTGCGCCGCGTGGCGGGCGCGTGGCAGATTGACTCGCTGCCGACGCCGCTGGGCGCGCCGCCGCACTGGACGCTCACCGCGGTGGGCGCGCGCCCGACTGCGCGCGTGGTACGCCGCCGGCACGCTCGGCGACGGGCTCGGCGCGGTGCTCGACGTGGACGACGGCGCCGGCTGGCGATCGCTCCCGACACCACCCGATCGTCCCGGGCTCGAGTTCCGCGCGCTGGCATTTGACGCCGAAGGTGACCTGCTGGCTCGCCGCCGACGAGACGGTCGGCGGCGCCGCGCGCGGACTCGCTGCTGCGATGGCGCGACGGCGGCTACGAGCCGGTATCGATCGCGCGCAAGAGCGCCGGCGCGTTCCACCTCAACGCGATCGCCTTCAGCCGCGAGGGCTACGGCTGGGTCGGCGGGGGACGCGACGGGCCAGCAGCCATTCTTCGCCGGCACGAGCGGCGCGGGCTGGACCGAGTCGCTCGCCGAGGCGGTGGAGCACGACACCCATCTCGCGGGCGGCGTTGCGCACGAGTCGCTCCCGGCGCCGCGCGCGAACGCCGCCGTCACCGGCGAGGAGATCTTCGGCATCGCCGTGCTCGGCGCCGAAGCCGCGTACGCGGTGAGGCTACCGCACGGAGATCGACTTCAAGGGCTTCACCGAGTCGGTGGCCAACGTCTACCGGCTGGTGAAGCGGCCGGTCGGCGAGGTGGAAGGCGTCGCCGCGCGCCTAGACGCTAGACGCTGACGGTCTTGAGCGCCTCGATGACGATGTCGGCCGCCTCGACACCCGCGCGGGCCTGGGCCTCGGCGGTCGAGGCGCTGATGTGCGGGTCGCGATCACGTTGGGGAGTGCCAGCAGCGGGGACTCGCCGGGCGGCTCCTTGGCGAACACGTCGAGCGCGGCGCCGCGGATCTCGCCGCGCTCGAGCGCCTCAGACAGCGCGTGCTCGTCGACCACGCGCCGCGGGCGCAGTTGACGATCACCGCGTCCTTCCGCATCCGCGCGAGCTGGCGGCGCCGATCATGCTCGCGCGTCTCGCCGGTGAGCGGCAGGTGGAGCGACAGGTAATCGACGCCGGGCAGCAGCTCGTCGAGCGTCGTGCGTCTCGCCCACTCGAAGCCCGCCGGCCACGACGGCAGCAGCGGGTCGCTGGCGACGACGGTCATGCCGAAGGCGCGCGCGCGTCGCGACGTCGCGGCCGATGCGACCGAAGCCGGCGAGCCCGAGCGTCTTGCCGTTCAGCTCGCGGCCCATGTACTGGCTCTTCTCCACTTGCCGACGCGCATGTCGGCGGCGGCGTGGGCGAGATGGCGCTCGAGCGCGAGCAGGAGGCCGAAGGTCAGCTCGGCGACGGAGATCGCGTTCGCCGCCGGCGTGTTCCGCACCTGCACACCCCGCTCTTCGCCACCGCGACGTCGACGTTGTCGAGCCCGGTGCCGGCGCGCACCACGAGCTTGAGCGTGCTCGCGTTGCGCAGCACCTCGGCGGTGACCTTGGTGGCGCCGCGGACCATGATCGCGTGAGCGCCCTCGAGCGCCTTGGCCAGATCGAGACCCTGAGGCCCGAGCGCTCGACCACCTCGTGGCCGGCGGCACGGAGCCGCACGCTCACCTCGGGATCGAGCGCGTCCGCGATGTAGACCCGCATCACGCTTCGGACCAGGCCACGCGCGCGGCCTCGCCCGCGCCCTGGCCGGCTTGCCGAGCGAGGTCGACGCACTCCTCGAGCGCGCCGAGCATGGCGTGGATGTCGGCGAGGTCGTACGAGCCCATGTGGCCGACGCGGAAGATCTTGCCCTTCGAGGTGATCCTGGCCGCCCGCGACGATCATGCCGTGGGTCTCGCGCAGCCGCTTGACGATCGCGCTCGCGTCGACGCCGTCGGGCGGCGTGAGCGCGGTGACCGCGTGCGACAGGCTCGACGAGAACAAGCGGAAGCCGAGCTCGATGCGCGCCGGCGCGCATCGCCAGCGCGAGGCGGCGGTGGCGGCGGTGGACTTCGTTGAGCCCTCTCCTCGCGGATCATCGTGAGCGCCTCCTCGAGCGCGAGCACCAGGCTCACCGGCGGCGTGAACGAGGTCTCGCCGATGCGTGAGCGCTCTTCCGCGCCTTCGCTGCAGGTCGTAGTAGAAGCGCGGCAGCCGGTCGCCCTCGATCCACTGGCGCTGCCCACGGCGCGAGTCGCGATGGTGGCGATCCCGGGCGGGCACATCAGACCCTTCTGCGAGCCGCACACGACCACGTCGACGCCCCAGGCGTCCTGCGGCATCGGGTGGACGCCGACGCTCGTGATCGCGTCGACGAAGATGCGGCGGCCCTTGGCACGGGTGAGCTGCGCGATGGCCTCGACGTCGTGGATCGCGCCGGTCGACGTCTCGCTGTGGGTGATGAACACCGTGCCGAGCTGGGGATCGCGGTCGAGCGCGCGCTCGATCGCCGCCGGATCGATCGCGGTGCCCCAGTCGAACGCCAACGTCTCGTGCGCGATGCCGTAGGCCTTGAGGATCGAGGCCCAGCGGTCGCCGAACTTGCCGGCGGTGACCACCAGCGCCTTGTCGCCCGAGCCAGCAGAGTTCACGACCGCGGCTTCCATCGCGCCGGTGCCGGAGGCGGCGAGCAGGAACACCTCGCCCTCGGTGCCGTGCAGGCGCTTCAGCTCCTCGGTGACGCGCTTGAGGATGGTCTGCCGGAACACGTCGGTGCGGTGGTGCGGGGGCACCTGCGAGAGCGCCCGCAGGATGCGCGCCGGGATCTCGACCGGACCGGGTGTGTAGAGCCGCGTCTTCATGGGATCTCTCGAGCGTTGCCGACGCGGAGGCCCTCGTGGCCGCCGCTTCGTCGACCGGGTCAATAGCGCGTCACGGCGGTTTCGTCACCGCGGCGCGAGGACATCAGTGGGCGTAGGTGGCGGCTGGTCTCGTCGGGCCGCGACGGCTTCACGGCGGGCGCGGGACGGTCGAGCGCGAGCTCGAGCACCTGGTCCATGTTCTCGACGCAGACGAACTCGAGCTCCGCGCGCACGTCCTCGGGGATCTCGGTCAGGTCCTTCTCGTTGGCCCGCGGAATCAGCACGGTCTTGATGCCGGCACGGCGCGCGGCCACCGCCTTCTCGTTGAGCCCGCCGATCGGCAGCACCGTGCCGCGCAGCGTGATCTCGCCGGTCATCGCGACGTCGGTACGCGTCGGCACGCCGGTGAGCGCGCTGACCAGCGCCGCCGCCATCGTGATCCCGCCGACGGACCGTCCTTCGGGCATCGCGCCCTCCGGGAACGTGCACGTGGATGTCGATGTCGCGGTAGAACCACTTGTCGAGCCCGAGCTGCGACGGCGCGCGAGCGCGCGTAGCGACAGCGCCGCCTGCCCCGACTCGCGCATCACGTCGCCGAGCTTGCCGGTGAGCAGCAGCTCGCCCTTGCCGGGCAGGATGCTGACCTCGATCGTGAGCAGGTCGCCGCCGGTCTCGGTCCAGGCCAGGCCGTTGGCGACGCCGACGCGCGACGTCTTCTCGACCTCGGAGTCGAGGTAGCGCGTCGGCCCCGAGAACTGGCGAGGTTGCGCTCGGTGATCGCGACGCGGCCGCTGAGCTGGCCCGCCGCCTTCCGCTTCGCCACCTTGCGACAGAGCCCGCGATCTCGCGCTCGAGGCTCCGCACGCCGGCCTCGCGCGTGTAGCGGGTGACGATCGCGCGCAGCGTGCCGACGTCGATCGCAGACGTCGCTCGGCTCGAGCCCGGCGGCCGTGCATCTGCTTGGGCACCAGGAACTGCTGCGCGATCTGCACCTTCTCGGTCTCGAGGTAGCCGGGCAGCCGGATGATCTCCATGCGGTCGGCGAGCGCCGGCGGGATCGAGTAGAGCGTGTTCGCGGTGCAGATGAACATCACCTGCGACAGGTCGAAGTCGACCTCGAGGTAGTGGTCGTTGAAGGTGTGGTTCTGCTCCGGATCGAGCACCTCGAGCAGCGCCGACGCGGGATCGCCGCGGAAGTCGTGCCCGAGCTTGTCGATCTCGTCGAGCAGGAACACCGGGTTCTTGCTGCCCGCGCTGCTGCAGGCTCTGGATGATGCGCCCCGGCAGCGAGCCGATGTAGGTGCGCCGGTGCCCGCGGATCTCGGCCTCGTCGCGCACGCCGCCGAGCGACATGCGCACGAAGCGGCGGCCCAGCGCGCGGGCGATCGACTTGCCGAGCGAGGTCTTGCCCACGCCGGGCGGGCCGACGAAGCACAGGATCGGGCCCTTGTTGCTTGCCGGTCAGCTTGAGCACCGCCAGGTACTCGACGATGCGCTCCTTGACCTTGCGCAGGCCGAAGTGGTCCTCGTCGAGGATGCGTCTCGACCTCGCGCGATGTCGTCGTGGTCGCGTGGTCGACCTTGCTGCCACGGCAGCGACACCAGCCAGTCGAGGTAGTTGCGCACCACGGTCGCCTCGGGCGACATGAAGCTCATCTTGGCCAGGCGGTCGAGCTCCTTCATCGCGCTTGACCAGCGACCTCGCGCGGCATGCGCGCCTTGCTTGATCGCCGCCTGCAGCTCGTCGATCTCGCTCGCGAACTCGTTCTGGTGGCCGAGCTCCTTGCGGATCGCCTTGAGCTGCTCGTTGAGATAGAACTCCTTCTGGTTCTTGTGCACCTGCGAGCGCACCTGGCCCTCGATCTTGCGCTCGAGCTTCACGATCTCGAGCTCGGCGGTCAGCGTCTCGGCCAGCAGCTTGAGCCGGTCGGCGGCCGACTCGACCTCGAGCAGCCGCTGCTTCTGCGGCACCTTGACCAGCAGGTGCGCCGCCACGGTGTGGGCGAGCGACGACGGATCGGTGATGTTGCTCGCGGTGGTCAGCACCTCGTCCGGGATGCGGCGATTCAGGTGCACGTAGTCGTTGAACAGCGCGAGCACGTGGCGCATCAGCGCCTCGATCTCGGCGTCCGCGGCCGGCTGATCCTCGGCATCACCGCGACCTTGACGGTGTAGTAGTCGCTCGACCAGAAGAAGCGCTCGACCCGGCAGCGGCACACGCCCTCGACCAGCACGCGCATCGGTGCCGTCCGGCAGCCGGAAGAGCTGGAGCACGCGCACCACGGTGCCCACCTTGTAGAGCTCGTCGTGCGACGGGTCGGCGACCTCGCTGCGCTTCTGGGCGGTCACGAACAGCATGCGGTCGCGCGCCACCGCGCTTCTCGATCGCGTTGATCGACGGCAGCCGCCCGACCAGGAGCGGGATGGTCATGTACGGGAAGATCACCACGTCGCGCAGCGGCAGCAGCGGCAAGCGGTCGTTGAACTCGAAGCGCTCGTCGCCGCGCTCGATCGACAGGCGCCGCTGGACGCGCGGGGCGCGGGCGGCGTCGCTCTTCTTCGCGGGCCTCAAATGTTTCGTCACGGGGTCCGGACGGGCTCACGCAAGTACTCCTGTTCGAGGGATGTTCGGGCGCGCGACCGGGAAACCGTCGAACGACTCAGGCTTCCTTGCGCCGCTTCTCCCGCTCTCCGCGGTAGGTCAGGAGCGGCGGAGCGCCGCTCGACGATGCACTCGCGCGAAATGGTGCAGCCGATGACGTCGGCGCGCGAGGGAATATCGTACATGACGTCGAGCATCGCCTCTTCGATCACGGCGCGCAGGCCGCGCGCGCCGGTGCCGCGCTTGATGCGCCTGCTCGGCGATCGCGCGCAGCGCGTCCTCGGTGAAGTCGAGCTTGACGCCTTCCATCTCGAAGAACGTCTGGTACTGCTTGGTGATCGCGTTCTTCGGCTCGGTGAGGATGCTGACCAGCGCGTCCTCGTCGAGCGAGTCGAGCACGCCCACGACCGGCAGGCGGCCGACCAGCTCGGGAATCAGCCCGTAGCGCAGCAGATCCTCGGGCTCGACCAGCGCTCATCAGCTCGCCGATGTTCTTCTCCTTCTTGCTCTTGATGTCGGCGCCGAAGCCCAGCACCTTCTGGCCCACGCGGCGCTCGACGATCTTCTCGAGCCCCTCGAACGCGCCGCCGCAGATGAACAGGATGTCCTTGGTGTTGACCTCGATGTACTTCTGCTGCGGGTGCTTGCGTCCGCCCTGCGGCGGCACGTTGGCGACCGTGCCCTCGAGGATCTTGAGCAGCGCCTGCTGCACGCCCTCGCCCGAGACGTCGCGCGGTGATCGCACGGGTTCTCGCTCTTGCGCGAGATCTTGTCGATCTCGTCGATGTAGACGATGCCGTGCTCGGCGTTGACCAGGTTGAAGTCCGCCGACTGGAGCAGCCGCACCAGGATGTTCTCGACGTCCTCGCCGACGTAGCCGGCCTCGGTCAGGCTGGTCGCGTCGACGATCGCGAACGGCACCTTGAGGAAGCGCGCCAGCGTGCGCGCGAGCAGCGTCTTGCCGGTGCCGGTCGGGCCGATCAGCAGGATGTTCGACTTCTCGAGCTCGACGTCGCCCGGCGGCGGGCGGCGAGTAGATGCGCTTGTAGTGGTTGTAGACCGCGACCGCCAGCGTCTTCTTGGCGCGGTTCTGGCCGACCACGTAGTCGTCGAGGATGCGCTTGATCTCCGCCGGCTTGGGCAGCTGCCCCGACGCCGACGGCTGCTCGCGCTCGAGCTCGCCCTCGAGGATGTCGTTGCAGAGCTTGACGCACTCGCTGCAGATGTAGACCGACGGCCCGGACACCAGCCGCGCGACCTCGTCCTGGCCGCGGCCGCAGAACGAGCAGCGGATCGGATGGGGCGTCGCGATGCGCTTCTTCATGAGTCTCCCGTACCGCTTCGCGCTAGCGCCGCTTCTCGATGATCTCGTCCACCAGGCCGTACGCCTTGGCCTCCTCGGCGGACATGAAGTAGTTGCGGTCCGTGTCCTTCTCGATCTGCTCGAGCGGCCTGCCCGGTGTGCTTGGCGAGGATGCTGTTGAGCTGCGTCGCGCATCTTGACCATCTCCCGGGTGTAGATCTCGATGTCGGTCGCCTGCCCTGGGTCCCGCCCAGCGGCTGGTGGATCATGATACGCGAGTTCGGCAGCACCGAGCGCTTGCCCTTGGCGCCGGCCGCCAGCAGCACGGCGCCCATGCTGGCCGCCTGGCCCATGCACAAGCGTGGCGATGATCGGGCTTGATGAACTGCATCGTGTCGTAGATCGCGAGCCCGGCCGTGACCACGCCGCCCGGGCTGTGGATGTAGAGGTTGATGTCGCGGTCCGGATCCTCGCCCTCGAGGAAGATCATCTGGGCGATCACCAGGTTCGCGATCATGTCGTCGATCGGCGTCCCGATGAAGATGATGCGGTCCTTGAGCAGGCGCGAGTAGATGTCGTATGCGCGTTCTCCGCGCCCCGTCTGCTCCACCACGATGGGAACCAAGCCCATGGTCGTTCCACTCCTCCCTTGCCGTCCGACGGCCCTTATGGATGCGGTCTCGCCCGATCCGATCGCGACTCGGCGGACGTTGCGTCCTGTTCCGTGGTCCTCGTGATGACCGGTCATCGGCCGGCCGGCACCACCAGCGGGTCGCGCCCGCGACTTCGTCCCTGACGTCGGCCGAATTGATGAGCCAGTCGAGCGCCTTGCGCTCCCGCAACGATTCACGCGAGCGACTGGCGCCGCTCGGCGGACTGGTAGCGCGCCCGATCCGCGACGCCTGCCGCGGATCGGCCTGGGTCATGCGCTGGAGCTCGGCCGTCACCTCGTCCTCGGTGACCTCGATCTTCTCCTGGCGCGCGACGGCGTCGAGGAGCGCTTCGCGCTTGAGCGACCGCTCGACGCCCGGTCGGTACCGGGTCTTGAGCTCCTGCTTCAGCGCGTCGTTCATCGGACGTCCCCCGGCGGCTTCGTCGACCACACGATCGAGCACCCATTCCACCCAGCGCTCGGGGAGCTCGATCGAGTGACGGCGGACGAGCTCGTCCGAGATGGCGTTCTCGAGCTCGCGCTGGACGCGGACCCGCTCCTCCCCCTCGAGATTGAGGCGGATGCGCGAGCGCAGCTCCTCGAGCGTGTCGAGCTGGAAGACCTCTCGCGCCAGGTTATCGTCCAGGTCGCGCAGCTTCTTCTCCTGGATTTTCCTGATCTGGATCAGCGTAGCGCGCGGTCTTGCCGCGCCAGCTCCTCGACCGGATGGTCGGCCGGGTAGCTGACGTCGACGACGCGCTCCTGACCCGCCACCGCACCGAGCAAGCCGTTCTCGAGATCCGGCAGCAGACCCGGCGCGCCGAGCTCGATCCGTCGCGCCTTGGCGCGACTCCGCTCAGCCGCCGTCCGTTGGCGTCGAGCCGGCTCCGAGTCGAGCAGCACGACGTCGCCGCGCTGGGCCGGACGATCGAGGTCGATGAACACCGCCGACTCATCGAGCAGATCGCGGATCACGCGCTCGACCGCGGCCTCGTCGACCGGACGCAGCCGCCGCGGCGCGGGCAGTCCGCGATAGTCGCGGGCCTCGACCTCGGGCTGGACGTCGACCACCGCCTCGAAGCGGAGCGGCTGGCCGGGCGTGAAGCTGAGGTTGCCGCACCAGCGCCGGCACCACCGGAGAGAGCTGGGCCTGGTCGACCGCCTCGCCGTCGTCACCTGGGGCACGAAGCGTCTCGAGGAACTCGCTGCTCGACCGCGTCGGCGAAGTGCTGGCGCACCATCTCGAGCGGCACGCGGCCACGCCGGAACCCGGGCAGGCTCGCCCGCCGCTGGATCTGGCGCGCGACTTCCTCGATTCGCCGCTCGACCTCCTCGGCCGGGACCTCGATGTCGAGCGTGTGCTGCCAGCGGCCCACGGCTCCGCACCGAAAGGTTCATGCGCTTCGTGACTCCTGCCGGTGGCTGCGTTGGACAGTGCGAGAGGGGGATTTGAACCCCCACGAGTTTCCCCACTGGATCCTAAGTCCAGCGCGTCTGCCAGTTCCGCCACTCTGCGTCAGCGGATGCGCCGCGTCGTCCTGGAATGCGCGCCACGACGTTCACGCCGCGAGCGCGCCCCGGACGACGCGACCCAGAACGCGAGGCTCTGCCCCGCGTCGAGTTCGAACGATCCTGATTCGGACGTCGTGAGTGGCCATGACACTTTGGCCGCAGTATAGCACAGCGGTTTTTTCCCGCCGGCGAGGCGGTGGCGGCTCGGTGGTTCAGAATCGGAACACCAGAGTGGCGACCACGCGGTCGTCGAACGACGTCGGCTGATCCGGGCGCTCGACCGCGCGTCTCAGCACTCTGATCTCGGCCATGGTCTGGTCGAAGCGCCAGCCGAGACCCAGACCGAACATGCCGTCGCGCGACTCGGGCACCGTCGGCCTGGCGCTCCTGTCCGAAGCCGAAGCGCAGCGTCCACGGATCGCGCGTGTCGTGGAAGTCGCCCGCCCAGCGACCACGACGTCGCCTCGCCGCTCGTCACCCCGAAGCCGTCCCAGTCCTGCGCGGTGCGGCCGCCGCCAGGCCGCGAGCACGCGGAAGGACGTCGCTGAGCGCGAGCCGCGCCGAGAGCCTGCCCTCCCAGCCGGCCTCGCGGGTGGCCGTGACCGTGTTCTCGTCGAGCCCGGTGAGGATGTCGAGCTTCTGCGATGCCGTCGACCTGGATCTCGGGCACGGTAGCGCGCCTGGACGCCGATCGAGAACCCGACGCGCGTCCGTCGGGTGTGCGGTCGAGGCGCGCGCCGACCTGGCCGCCGAAGCCGTTCCCGGCGAAGTCGACGGTGCGATCCTCGGCGCCGGGCGATCCGGACTGCTCGCGGTAATGGTAGGCGTCGTCGCGACGCGTCCACTCGCCCGCGATTCCCACGCGCGCCGGACCGAGCGTCGTGGACGCGGCGAGGCCGGCGCGCAGCTCGCGCATCGAGGCATCGCTCTCGACCACTGCCGGCGCCACCGGAGCGCGACACTGCCGCGCTCGAAGGCGTTCGCCTCGCGAGCGGAGCAACGGTTGATAGGCGTAGAGCGCGAGCGCCACGCCTTTGGCGCCGAGGTCGGCCCAGCCGCCGGCCATGTCGAAGAACGCCGTGGTCTCGTCGAAGTGACGGTTGTCCGCTCTCAGATCCTGACGGCTCGCGTGCAGCAGCACTGGCGAGAGCGTGAGTGATTTGCGCGGCACGAACGCCGGGTTGTCGAACGGATCCTCGCCGAGCCAGCGATCGGCGAGCGCCAGGGCGGTGGTGCTCGCCGCTCCGGTGCCCGCGACCGAACCGGGGAACGAGAACAGCGTGGGGTCGATCGGCGAGGGCGGCGTCTGGGCGAGGCTCGAGGATGGACCGAGTGCCGCCGCAACGGCGAGCGCGAGCGCGAACCGACGAGCGGACCGAAGCCACGGCGAGATGAATGCGAGTGCCACGCGCCGAGTCATCATGCTCCGAACTTGTCGAGCCGTCCGGCGTTCGCGAGCAGCACCGCGCATCAGGTCGCTTGCTCGCGATCGTGCCCGAGGCTGCCCGGCCCGCGCGGTCTTCTCGTGGAAGCGCGTCGCCTGATCGGCGCCGCACCACGGCCGAGCACCAGCGCCGGCACCGGATGCCAGGAGTGGCCGCGCATCGGCACCGGCGTCGAGTGGTCGCCGGTGACGCACAGCACGTCCGGCGCGAGCGCGAGCAGCGCGGGCAGCGCGCGGTCCACGCTCTCGATCACCGCGCACCTTGGCCGTCGAAGTCGCCGTCCTCGCCCGCCATGTCGGTGCCCTTCACGTGAATGAAGAAGAAGTCGCTGCTCCCGCCACGACCGCGCCACCTCGAGCGAACGCCTCCTCCGGGCCCTCGCCCACCGGGACGCACCGATCCATGCCGGCGAGCTGCGCCACGCCGCGATACATCGGATAGGCGGCGATCGCGGCGGCCGCGCAGCCGGAAGCGCTCGAGGTAGCCCGGCAGATCGGGCCGCGCCGAGAAGCCCGCGCGCGAGGATCGCCGTTGGCCGGAGCGTCGTCCTGCAAGCACGCGCGTCGCGCGCGCTCGACGCAACGCGTTCACGATGCGCGCGGTCTTCTCGCGCCGCGGCATCGGCGCGCGAGCGCGTGCGACGCCGGGACCGGCTTGCCCTCGCGGTGCGGATCGGCGTCGCTCACCTCGCCGCGCGAGCCCCGGGCCGCGCAGCACCGCGACGAAGCGGTGGCCCCTTCCCGCCTCGCAGCACGACGTCGACGTCCTCGATGCGGCCGACCGCGTCGCGCGCAGCTGGCGACCAGCGCGCGCACGTCTCGGTCGGGATCCGTCCCGCGCGCCGGTCGGTGACCACGCCGGCGCCGTCGAGCGTGCAGAAGTTGGCGCGCGCCGCGACGTCGCCGCTGCCGCAGCTCCATGCCCGGCGCCGAGCGCCTCGAGCACGCCGCGGCCCGACCGCGCGTCTCGAGCGGGTCGTAGCCGAAGAGCCCGAGGTGGCCGGGGCCGCTGCCGGGCGTGATCCCGGGCGCGACCGGCAGCAGCCGGCCGAGCGCCGCGCTCGCGCGCGAGCCGCGTCGAGGTTCGGCGTGCGCGCGGCCTCGAGCGGCGTACGCCCGTCGCGTTCGGGATGGGGCAGGTCGCCGAGCCCGTCGAGGCACGAGCAGGACGATCTTGGTCTGGTTCTCGAGGATGAGAGACTGGACGACCGAAGAATTCACGCGGGCTCCGAACGAGTACGGCACGGCCGTGTACTGCCGCGCGGCACGGCCCGGATCGACCGGACTCTATCGGATGCCGCCCGGTCCACACAATGCCCGAACCACTCCACGTTTGCGGGTCCGTCTCGGCTCTCCTAGTGTCGCGTCTCCGAAATCGCTTTACCGCCAAGGCCGTCGATGCGCCCGGCCGGCAAGGCGCGACGACGAAGTCGTATCCAGCCGATACGTCGAGGAGGAGCAACGCCGCCGGCAGGGATGCAGCGGCGGCCGACTGGAAAGCGATTTCGGAGACGCGACACTAGTGTCGGCCGACTCGAGAGACACATTCGGAGGAGGCATCTGATCATGGCGATTCGGAGCGTCGGCGTGGTGGGCTGCGGGCTGATGGGCAGCGGCATCGCGCAGGTGAGCGCGCAGGCCGGGTTCCCGACCGTGGTGCGCGAGGTCGTCGCCACCGCTGCTCGAGAAGGGCCTCGGCTCGATCAGGAAGTTCCTCCAGGGCGGCGTCGAGAAGGGCAAGCTGACCGCGGCCGACATGGAGAAGACGCTCGCGAACCTCGAGGGCACGACGGCGCTCGAGGATCTCGCCGGACTGCGACCTCGTGATCGAGGCGGTGAGCGAGGACCAGGCGCTCAAGCGCGAGCTGTTCGGCGCGCTCGACACGCCTGTGCAAGCCGGACGCGATCTTCGCCTCGAACACCTCGAGCCTCTCGATCACCGAGATCGCGCACCTTCACGCAAGCGGCCCGATCGGTTCCTCGGGCTCCACTTCTTCAATCCCGTGCCGCTGATGAAGCTGGTCGAGGTGGTGCGCACGCTCGCGCACCGACGATGCGGCGTTACGCAGGCGGCGGTGCGCGTGGTGCCGCGCGATCGGCAAGCAGCCGTGGTCACGACCGGGGACCACACCGGCTTCGTCGTCAACCGCCTGCTCGTGCCCTACATGCTCGACGCCATCCGCGTGCTACGAGCAGGGGCTCGCGAGCCGCGACGACATCGACGACGGCGATGAAGCTCGGCTGCGGCTATCCGATGGGCCCGCTGCTTCCTCACCGACTACGTCGGGCTCGACACCACGCTCGCGATCGCCGAGATCATGTTCGAGGAGTTCAAGCGAGCCGCGCTTCGCGCCGCCGCCGCTGCTCAAGCGCATGGTGCTCGCCGGGCGTCACGGCCGGAAGAGCGGACGCGGGTTCTACGACTGGAGCACGAACCCACCGTCGTGAGCCGACTTCGGCGCTCCGGCTCGCGCTCGACGTGAGCGACAGGATGAGCCGCGAGCCACACGCGATCGGCGCCACCGCCGCCGCACTCCACGCCACGCTCGCGCCCCAGCCTTCGGCGACCTCGAGCAGGCGCGGCGCGCTCGGCGTGGTCACCGACGCCGGCGCCCGCGAGACGGCGTGGCGCGAGTGGGACTGCTTCGCCCTCTACGCCTGCGTGCGCGGCCTGGTGGCGGCGCTGCGGATTCAATCGCGAGACCGCGGCCGCGATCGACGCGCTCCACGACGTCGCGCTCGCCGGCTGGAGGGCGGACGAACACGGCGGCGAGACCTCGAAGCGCGCCGCCGCCTGATCGCCGAGCGCTATGCCGGAGTACGGCGCGATCGGGCAGGCCGAGGGCGCCCGCGGCGCCGCGACGGTGACCGCACGGCTCGGCGCCGCGGCCGCGCGCCACATGGTGGCGGATCACGATCCCGGGCGGGACGATCTGGTGGGACGCCTGCACGAGGCGATCGCCGAGGGCGTCGCCGAGGCCTTGCGGGGTGGGTGAGATCCGGGTGAGCCGGCCCGCGATCGAGCCGCTGCGCCGCGCGCTCGGACGCGCTCGCGCGCGCCGACGTCACCGCGGCGCTCGGGGGCAGCGGACTGATGGCGGCGCTCGGCCACGACGCGCCCGTGCACGACTGGGATCTCACCACCGACGCGCCGCTCGACCGCGTGCGCGCGGCGCTCGAGCACGAGTCGCCTCGACCGTTCGGCTCGAGCGGCATCCACGCCAGACGCGAAGCTCACGATCGAGGATGGCGCGGTCGAGGTGATCGTCGGCTTCGCGATGCGCCACGGCGACACGGCGGTGCGGCTGCCGACGATCGTGACCGGAGAATGGAACGGCGTGCCGCCTCGGGAGCCCCGAGGTCTGGGTCGTCGCCTACGCGCTGCTCGACCGCACGGAGAAGAGCGCGTGGCTGGTTCGCCATCTCGAGTCACGCGGCGCGCGCCGAGGCGGTCGATCGCCTGCTCGCCCAGCCGCTGCCCGAAGCGCTGCGAGTCACCCTCGAGCGCCTGCCGATCCGGAAGGACTAGTCGGCGAAGGCGGCGACCGCTTCGGCCTGGGTGTCGTGACAGTCGAAGATCAGGTAGAGCTTGGTCTGCCAGGATCAGCGGCGGCAGGGCGGACAGCTTGACGCGGGCGCCGCGACGCTCGAAGACGTTACGCGTCTTGACCAGGATGCCGAGGGCGGTCGAGTTCATGGCGGCGCACTCGGACATGTCGATCACGAGCCGCGAGGTCCCGGCTTCGGTCTCGGCGTCGATCGCGGTCTCGAGCTTCGTGGTCTCCGCGTCGCTGATGAACTTCCCCTGGAGGCCCAGCACCACGACCTCACCGATCTGGCTGCGGCGAATCTCCACGCGTCCTCCCTGAACCGGTTTTCGTCGCCTCGGGACTTCGAGCATCACGCGAAGCTGGCTTCACGTATCGCTCTCGAAGTGCTCCCCGTTCCGTCCCTTCGGCCGCGCGGCCAGCGCGCGCATCCGCTCTTCCGAGCTGGTAGGTGTACCAGCCTTCTCCGCGCCGGGCGCCCAGCCGCTCGTAGAACCCGATCGCTTCGCGGTTCCAGTCGAGCACCGCCCAGTCCATCCGCGCGCAGCCCCGCTCGACCCCGAGGCGCGCGACCTCGGCGATCAGCGCGCGGCCGACGCCGAGGCCGCGGGAAGCGCTCGCGCACGAACAGGTCCTCGAGCCAGAGAATCGGGCGCGCCCAGAACGAGAGTAGACACCGTAGAAGATCGCGTAGCCAGCCGGCTCGCTCGCGGTCTCGGCGATCAGCCCGTCGATCCTGGGCCACGCGCGACCGAACAGGTGCTCCGCCATCCGCTCGTGAGATCCGGTGGCGAGATGCTCGAGCCGCTCGGAAGCGCGAGAACTCGAGCAGCAGTCTCCACATCGTCGACATGTCCTCGGGAACGGCGACGCGCACGCGCACCGTGGCGTCCGAGCCTCCCGGCTCCGTGCTCGAGTCCCGCGCGCGCGTCCCCGCCACCGTCACGCTCCGATCACCTTGACCAGCACGCGCTTCTTCCGCCGGCCGTCGAACTCGCCGTAGAAGATCTGCTCCCACGGCCCGAAGTCGAGCTTGCCTCCGGTGATCGCGACCACGACCTCGCGGCCCATCACCTGGCGCTTGAGGTGGGCGTCGGCGTTGTCCTCGCCGGTGTCGTTGTGGCGGTACTGCGACGTCGGCGCGTGCGGCGCGAGCTTCTCGAGCCACACGTCGTAGTCGTGATGGAGGCCCGACTCGTCGTCGTTGATGAACACGCTGGCCGAGATGTGCATCGCGTTCACCAGCACCAGCCCCTCGCGCGACGCCGCTCTCCGCCACGACGCGGGCGATCTGGGCGTGATGTTCACGAACGCGCGCGCGCGTCGGGACGTTCGATGACCAGGTAGTCGGTGTGGGATTTCATTGGCAGATCCTACGTGACACCGCGGGTCACGCGGTGCGGGGTAGAACCCCCTTTCAAACCGTGCGTGCGGATTTCCCGCACACGGCTTACCGGATGAGGTTTCAGGTCGAGGGCGTTGCGCGAGACGCCGGGGTATTGAACGGTTCCGCGCAGGCGGTGGAGCCCCAGTTGGTGAAAGAAGTCGCGCGTCCATCGGTCGGCCTCGCCCGGCGCGGAGGTCCCGACCTTTTCGCTTCACCACGAAGCTGATGCAGCCGCCTCCACACGTACCGTGTCCAACTGGTTGAACTTGCGAGCGGCGTTGCCGGTACGGAAGTGGCTGCCCCAGCCGCGCAGGATCGGATTCAGTTCGCGGATCAAGACCCGTACATCCTTCATCCGTTCCGACTTCGACCGGTTAGGCTCTTCACGCGTTGCCGCACACTCCGCATGTTGCGTTGAGACGGCCAGCGCTGGAGGAAGTAGACGCGACGGCGCTCCTTCTCCCAGATGATGCCGCTCATCCGCTTGTGCAGGTGGCAGCCGAGGAAGTCGAAGCCCTGCCGTCCTCAGCTCAGGTCGACCTGTCTCGTCTTGTCCGGATGCAGCTCCAGTCCCAGCCGTTCGAGGACTTGCTCGCACGCGCTGCTCCGCCTCGGCGCAGGCCGCCTTCGTGTCACACATCACCACGAAGTCGTCCGCGTAGCGCACCAGCGTACCCAGATGGGCGTACCGGCGTTCCCACGTCGCGTCGAGCAGCGTGGAGGTAGATGTTCGACAGCAGCGGTGAGATCACGCCGCCCTGCGGAGTGCCCGCCAGCGTCGTCGTGCACTGCGCCGCCTTCCATCACCCCGGCCCGGAGCCACTGCCGCAGCAGCTTGAGCACCCGTCGATCCGTGACCCGCTTCACCACGAGCTTCAGCAGCTTCTCGTGATCGATGCTGCCCGAAGTAGTCGCGGATATCGGCATCGAGCACGTGGTTGCCACGCTGGCTGCCCTCAGTCGCAGGGTCTCCAGCGCTTCGGTGGCGCTGCGCTTCGGTCGGAAGCCGTACGAGCACGACTGAAGTCCGCCTCGAAGATCGGCTCCAGCACCAGCCGCGCCGCCGCCTGCACCACGCGATCGCGTACCGTTGGGATGCCCAGTGGCCGCTGCCTTCCATCGGCCTTCGGGATGTACCGGCGCCGCACCGCTGCGGGCCGATACCTGCCTGCGCGCAGCACGGCTTCGAGCTCGCTCAGCATCCGCTCGACTCCGTACTGCTCGATGCTCTGCGAGCGTCTCGCCATCGACACCCGCAGCACCGCGGTTCCGCCTCACTCGCTTCCACGCTTCGCGCAGGACGTCACCCCTGCACGACGCGGTCGTACAGCGCATGGAAGCGTCTGCCCGGTTGCCGCTTGGCCACTGACCACAGCCGTCGTTGGAGTTCTCGCACTTTGTCGATCGGGCTTGCGACCGATCGGGGTGAGTTGGGTCCGGTCCTGCCGGCCATGCCCTCGCGCTTACCTCCGCCTACGGCACCCTCATCCGCAGGGACCCTTCCCTCCGGCAACGTTGTTCGTCGTCGCCCTCGCCGGTACTACGATCCCCTCGGACTCCCGCTGCACACACACGCGATTTCACCATCGGCTTATACGCGCCGCCTTGCCCTGACGCGGGCAGTGCAGACGGGTCTCTCCTGTTCCTCATCGAGCCTTGAGCACGTGCTGCGCCCCATACCCCGGCAGGACTCGCGGTCGTTGCTGCTCCGGACTTCCGTTCCGCGAGCGTGGCCTTCACTCGGACATGCTGAGCTCGGCTCCCGCATTGTTCCTCTGTCGAGGCGGCAGGCTTCACGTGATGTTGCGGCCCGCGCTCTTGCTCCCTCCGTAGAGGCTCTTGACGCCCCGCTTCGGCCACGTCGATCTCTCGCCGCGCCGGGGGCCTGCTAGCGGACGGTCCGGTTCCTGTCCGCGCGGGACTTGCACCCGCGGGTTCGATGAGACGGGAACGATCTCGCGATCGTTCGTCAGGACGCACCATGACCGGGGCAGGTTAGCACGCGACCCGATCGACTCGCCTGTCGCGTCGCGAGCGCCCCACCGACGGCGCCGGCGTCGAAGGCACGAGGGAGAATCGTCCCTGACGGTGGACGCCGCGCCCTCCAGGCTGCCGCCCCGTGCGATTGCCCTCCCTGAGCGCGGCGGCGCGAGACGCGCGCGAGACGCTCCAGCGCTTTCCCGCCGTCTTGTTCGCGGCGCTGGTCGCCGCGGCGATCGGCATGATCATGGCCGGGCGCAGCGGCTCGAACGACGTGCTGACCGGGATCCTGGCCGCCGCGTCGCTGGGGCTGCCGCTGTTCCTCGCCACCGCGATCGCCGCGGAGCGAACGGAATCGCGCACCCTGTCGATCGTGCTCGCCGCGCTCGGCCTCGCGATCCTCGTCGGCTTCGCCTTCGCCTGGCTCCACTGGTCGGACGCGATCCAGGTGCGCCGGTACGCGCAGTTCAGCATCGGCTTCCACCTGCTCGTCGCCTACCTGCCCTACGTCTTCGTCGACGAGCCGAACGGGTTCTGGCACTGGAACCGCACCCTGTTCCTGCGCTTCCTCACCGCGGCGCTCTACTCCGCGGTCCTCTACGTGGGCCTGGTCGTGGCGCTGGTCGCGATCGACAAGCTGCTCCAGGTGAAGATTCCGAGCTCGGCCTACCTCCGGCTCTGGATCGCGATCGCGTTCGTCTTCAACACCTGGTTCTTCCTCGGCGGCGTGCCGCGCGACCTCGCGGCGCTGGAATCGCGCCGCGACTACCCGCGCGGGCTCAAGGTGTTCTCGCAGTTCATCCTCATCCCGCTCGTCATCGTCTACCTCGCGATCCTCACCCTCTACCTCGGGCGCATCCTGATCACCGGGCCAGTGGCCGAGCGGCTGGATCGGATACCTGGTGTCGGGCGTGGCCGCGATCGGGATCCTCTCGCTCCTGCTCGTCCATCCGATCCGCGAGTACCAGGAGAACCGCTGGGTGGCGTCGTACGCCCGCTGGTTCTACGTCGCGTTGCTGCCCGCGATCGGCATGCTGCTGGTCTCGATCTGGAAGCGCGTGGCGCAGTACGGCGTCACCGAGGACCGGTACTTTCGCCGTGCTGTCGCTCTGGCTCCTCGCCATCGCCGTGACCTTCATCGTCCGCCGCGCGACCGACATCCGCGTGATCCCGTTGACGCTCTGCCTGCTCGCCTTCGCGACCGCGTTCGGACCGCAGGGCGCGTACGCGGTGTCCCGCGGCAGCCAGATCCGGCACCTGCGCGAGGTGCTCGCCCGTTACGGAATGCTCGACCACGACGGCCCGCGACCGGCGACGGCCGAGGTGCCGTTCGCGGCGCGCCGCGAACTGAGCTCGACCCTCACCTACCTGTTCGGGACGCACGGAACCCCGGCGGTGAGATCCGTGCTCGGAGCGGCCGCGTCCGACACGATCAAAGCGGAAGCGACGGGCGGTCCCTACGCGCAGGCCCAGTGGCGGGCGGCGGTGACGATGCGGAGCCTGAACCTCGATTTCGCCAACCCCTGGGACAGCCCGAAGGGCACGACCTTCACGCTCTATCGACGCGCGAGCATCGAGGTCCGGGAGATCCCGCGCGCCGACTATCACGTCCGGCTGACGGGCTCGTTCCCCATGGCATTCGCGATCGATGGGGCGCGCTGGGAGTTGCGGGTCGAAGGGCGGGCGCGACGGCTGACGCTGTGGAACGGCGGTCGACCGCTGGCGGCGTTCCCGATCGACACCTTGGTCGCGGCAGCGCGGGCCTCGCTCGCGTCCGCGGACTCGACGCCGCCGCCGCACCTGACCGCCGACACACCGGACGTACGCGCGCTGCTCACCGCGAACAATTACGCCGGTGTCGCAGCCCGCGATTCGGTGCGGTTCGACTCGTTCGACGCGGATCTCTATCTGACGCTGAAGAATGGCCGGGCGGCGGAGCGCGATTCGTCCCGGAGCGGCGCGTCGATGCGCTGAGCGCACGGCTCCGAGCGATCATCCCACCGGGTCTTCGGTGTACTCGGAGTCTCGGGGCTCGAACCGTGCGATGTCGGGCTGGTCGCTGACGTGGAAGAGCATCGCGCGCTAGCCGATCAATGGGTCATGCCTAGCGCAGCTCCTTTCTCGCGGCCGCACCCAGATGAGGGCGGATGATCTTTCGAATGCCCACCTGAGTCGCATGCTCCAGCAGGCACGTGGAGATGGCGTTCTCCTGGTCGCCGCCAGCATCGGCCATGGCATTGACCAGCTCGCAGAAGCGGTCGAGTGTGTGCTCCGGCGAATTCTGTAGGTAACCGGCGATCACCGGCGCGAGGCGCTGGACCACCTGGTGGTAGCTCTCGATCTCTTCGCCTTCGAGCTCCCCTGCGAAGAGTGGAAAGAGGGCGATCAGGCGCTCGGCAAGGGCGGCGGGTGAGGCAATGTCGTGCATGACGCCTTATGCGGGTCGGGCGGCGCCGCGGTCAGAGAACCATGCCATGGCGATGTCGTCGACGAACTGCCCATCGGACGTCGACACACGATCTCGGAAACGACCCTCCTCCGCAAAACCAAATCTCTTGTACAGCGAGATCGCGCGCCCGTTCGTCGCTCGCACCAGGAGCTCGATCTTCCGCAACTCGGGACGCGTCCGTGCCCACGTCGCAGTTGAAGGGGGCGTCGAGTCCTTTCCGCTTGCTCAGGATACGCACGCCGTTCGTCGGTGTTAAGGAACGCGTCCTCCAGTTCCCGCTCTGCCTCCAGCAGGAGATATACCGGACGCCTCAACGACCACCTTCCAATCTGCGCTTGATCCCTCCCACGACGAGTACTCCTGCGGATTGCCTTCGTGCGCGAGAAGTCTGCGCTCAGCCTCCTCGCGCTGCACCGGCGTGATCTCGACATCTCGAGGCGAACGTGCAATGTCGTCCCACAGGTCCTGAACGCGGAGGATCTTCTCCGGCACAGAGAGTTCCTCGGAATCGCGATGTTCAGGTTGGCCATTCATCCTGGTCTCCTCCTTTCGCCATGGGGAGGCGATCTATTCGGATCGCTCCGCATACGACCTGCCGCTCAGCCGCCAGCGACCCAGACGGTCACACGATGTAGTCTAAACCACTCACCTTTCGTCGGCTGCAGCAGGTTGTCAGCCCTGTTCCTCGGGGCGCAACTCCAAGCGATTTCGCGGACCAAGCTTGTCGAGGTGCTCGATCCAGACACGGTCGCGAGCGTCCGCGGAGGATGACTCGAAGCCGCCGAGTGCGGGGCGGAGCAACGAGTCGAAGGCTGCAGAACGCAACGCAACCCTGTGGATTCGTTGAGCCGATACCGATGCCTTGCTAGGGTCCCTTCCTGACGGCTCCGATCCTCGGCCGGCCCGGCGCATCTGAGGAGCATCGTCCCCAGTCGAGCGGTTTCTCAACTCCAAGGAGCATTCCCGTGTCCCGTAATGGACTTCCCGAGATCGTGGTGGTTTCCGGAGCCCGCACCCCGATGGCCGAGTGGATCAGCGGCAAGCGCGGCGACGGCCTCGCCGGCGGCGCGCTGGCGAGCGTTTCGGCGATCGACCTGGGCGCGGCGGCGGCGAAGGCGGCGCTCGAGCGCGGCGGTGTTCCCGCCGAGGCGATCGATCACGTCGTCATGGGCAACGCCATGCAGACCTCGAGCGACGCGATCTACGGCGCGCGTCACGTCGCGCTCAAGGCCGGGATCGCGAAGCGAGGTCCCGGCGCTCACCGTCAACCGTCTCTGTGGCTCCGGCCTCCAGAGCGTCGTCACCGCCGCGCAGCAGATCCAGACCGGCGAGGCGAGCTGGGTGATCGCGGGCGGGATGGAGAACATGAGTCAGGCCCCGCACGTGATCCGCGGCGCGCGCGCCGGCCTCCGGCTTCGGGCAGGGCGCGCTCGAGGATTCGCTGATGGCCGCACTGCGCGACTCCTACTGCGGGTGCGTCATGGCGCAGACCTCGGACAACCTCGCGCGCTGTCACGGCATCACCCGCGAGATGCAGGACGAGTACGCGCTGCGCTCGCATCGGCTGGGCAACCAGGCCACCCAGAACGGACGCTTCGCCGAGGAGATCGTCCCGATCGAGGTGAAGCAGGGCAAGAAGTCGACGGTGGTGAGCCAGGACGATCATCTCTTCCCGAACACCTCGCTCGAAGGATTGTCGAAGCTCTCCCCCGCCTTCGGGCCCGAGTCCTTCGTCACCGCGGGCAACGCCTCGGGCATCGTCGACGGCGCGGCGGCCGTGATCGTCACCTCGGTGGACGCGGCGAAGCAGGCGGGCAAGACGCCGCTCGGCGTGATCCGCGCCTATGCCAGCGTCGGCGTCCCGCCCGAGATCATGGGCATCGGTCCGGCGCCGGCGATCCAGAAGGCGTGCGAACGCGCCGGGATCCGGGTCGCGGACCTCGACCTGTTCGAGATCAACGAGGCGTTCGCCGGGCCAGTACCTGGCGGTCGAGAAGACGCTCGGCCTCGATCGCGAGAAGGTGAACGTCAACGGCGGCGCGATCGCGCTCGGCCACCCGCTCGGCGCCACCGGCACCCGGCCTGCTCTACACGCTGCTGCTCGAGCTGGAGAAGCGCGGCAAGCGCTGGGGCGTGGCGTCCGCGTGCATCGGCGGCGGCCAGGGCATCGCGATGATCGTGGAGCGGACGAGCTAGAGAGATCGGCGCCGATCAATCCTGGTCTCGCGGCGTGGTACCGAGATTTGTCTTGACTGGTTGACGTCGCACGGAGCGCCGAACGACGGCAGTGGGCGCGCAGTCCGCGGTTGAGAGCGCAGCAGGATGCGTCTGCACACGTTCTCGCCCGTCCTCCGACACAATTCTGGTAATGGTCCGCGTTGGGCTCAGTACGCGGCCCTGAGAGCGTCGAAATCTCGCATGATATGAAGAGAGTGTTGGACTCGCGCTGCCCCCGCGACTCGCCCCCGTGGTGGACAGGCTCATGGGTTCCTACTCGCTCTCGCACCTCAGCGACCACGCGCTGCTCTCGGGTTTGTCCTCGCTCGCTGCCCGGGACCGCGTCACGACGGCAGAGCTGCTGGCGCATCTGGCGGAGGTCGACGAGCGCAAGCTCTACCTGCCGGCCGCGTATCCTTCGCTTCAGGACTATTGCCTTCACGAGCTGCACATGTCCGAGGACATGGCGGGGAAGCGCATTCGTGCCGCCCGACTGAGCCGCGAGTTCCCGCAATCCTTCCCGCCGTGGCCGAGGGGCGGCTCCACTTGAGCGGCGTCGTCATGCCGTCGGGCCATCTGACGGCAGAGAACGCCGATGACCTCCTCGGCCGCAGCAGCGCACAAGTCCAAGACCGAGATCGAGCGGCTGCTGGCCGAACGATTTCCGCGACAGGACCTGCCGACCCGGATCGAGAGCCTCTCGCCACCCGCCCAGACCACAGTGGGCTCGACGGCCGAGTCACCCGCCCGGGGCGGGTGAACGAGGCGCCGCCCACGGTCGCGAGGGTGTCGCCGCTCGCACCCCAGCGTTTTGGGCTTCAGGTCACGATCGGGCAGGTCACGTACGACAAGCTGCGCTATGCGCAGGCGCTACTGAGCCACCGGGTCCGATCGGGCGACGTCCCCGAGCTGCTCGACCGCGCGCTCGACGCGCTGATCCGGGAACTCGAGAAGCGCCGGTTCGCGGCCACTTCACGGCCTCGGCCGGGACGCGACCGCAAGCCCAACGGCCGGTATATCCCGGCGGACGTGAGGCACCGGGTCTGGGTACGAGACGAGGGTCGATGCACCTTCGTGAGCGAGACGCGGGCAACGTTGTCCGGCCACGAGCCTGCTCGAGTACGACCACGTCGACCCGGTTGCCCGGGGTGGCCAGTCCACCGTCGAAGGGCTGAGGATCCGCTGCCGGGCACACAATCAGTACGAGGCCGAACGAATGTTCGGTGCGGGATTCATGAAGGAGAGACGAGAGCAGGCGCGGCGCGCGCGGGCAGTGCGGCGCCCGGCATCGACCAACGTCGATCCGCCTCATGGGACAGGAGGCGCCGATTCCGAGAATGAAGAGAGAAGGCTCGACCTGATCAGCGGATTGACGAATCTCGGTTACCGGCTCGACCAGGCTCGGCGTGCGGCCGAGGTCTGCGACCACATGCCCGGCGCCTCGCTCGAGGAGTTGATCCGCGCGGCATTGGCGCGTTGCGGGCCGGTCCGCGGCGTGCGAAGGATCGACTACACCACCTCCCCGCCGATCCCGGCGGGGTGATCGATCGGTGGGTTCGAGGTCGCTGGGCCGCATGCCTGTCCCACGATGAGCGGCTCGAGTGGTGTTCCACTGGGGCCGGCCAGGCCGGCTCACGACCCACCATGATTTGCCGGGCGCTCCGCCCACCGCTAATCTTCCGCTCGGACCCGCCCATGAACGAACGCGAGCTCATCCACGACTGGAACGACGCCGGCGAACGATGGCAGAAGCCGCCGTTTCGCGTGCAGCTCGACGACGAGACGCTGCGCGATGGCCTCCAGTCGCCGTCGGTCGAGAGCCCGGCGATCGACGAGAAGATCGCGATCCTCCACCTGATGGACCGGCTCGGCATCGACACCGCCGACATCGGGCTGCCGGGCGCGGGCCCCACGTGGTCGAGGACGTGCGGCGGCTGGCGCAGGAGATCGCGACGCGCAGCTCACGGTTCGGCGCCAACTGCGCGGCGCGCACGCTCGAGCACGACATCACGCCGGTGATCGAGATCTCGCAGCAGGTCGGGATCCCGATCGAGGTGTGCACGTTCATCGGCTCCTCCCCGATCCGCCAGTACGCCGAGGACTGGGCGCTCGAGACGCATGCTCGAGCACACCGAGGAGCGCGGTGTCGTACGCCGTGCAGCACGGGCTGCCGGTGATGTACGTGACCGAGGACACCGTGCGCGCGCGGCCCGACACGCTGCGCGAGCTGTTCCTCGACCGCGATCCGCTGCGGCGCCGAACGCGCCTGCGTCTGCGACACGGTGGGCCACGCGACGCCGGTCGGCGCCGCCAACCTGGTGCGCTTCGCGCTCGAGGTGGTGGCGGAGAGCGGGCCGAACGTCGAGCTCGACTGGCACGGCCACTGCGATCGCGGGCTCGCGGTGATCAACACGCTGGCGGCGATCCGCGCCGGCGCGACGCGCGTCCACGGCTGCGCGATCGGCATCGGCGAGCGCGTCGGCAACACGCCGATGGACCAGCTGCTCGTCAACCTCGAGCTGCTCGGCTGGATCGACCACGATCTCACCGCACTGCCGCGAGTACTGCGAGCGGGTCAGCGCCTCGACCGGCGTGCCGATCCCGCCCAACTACCCCGTGGTCGGCACGCGACGCGTTCCGCACCGGCACCGGGGTCCACGCCGCCGCGGTGATCAAGGCGCTTCAAGAAGGGCGACGACTGGCTCGCCGACCGCGTCTACTCCGGCGTGCCGGCGAGCATGGTGGGACGGCGGCAGGAGATCGAGATCGGGCCGATGAGCGGCGAGAGCAACGTCGTGTTCTGGCTCGAGAGCCACGGCGTCGAGGCCACGCCCGAGCGGATCAAGGCGGTGTTCCAGCGCGCCAAGAGCGTGTCGATCGCGTGCTCACGCGAGCACGAGATCCGCGCGGTGCTCGAGACGCTCGACGCGACCCGCGTCTCCTGATGGGGCGACTCCACCGCTTCGCGTGGTCCCCGCCGCCGTGATGCTCGCCTCGCTCGCCTTCGCCGCTACCCCGCCACCGACCTCGACGACCTCCGGCGCCGCGAAGCCCAAGGCGAAGCCGCCGGCCGCGACGCACCGCGCGTCGACGTCGCACCACGCGAGTGGCCCCGAGAAGCCGCCGCTCGAGCTCGCCGCCGAGGCGCGCGGCTACGAGGAGATGGGCGCCTACGGCCATGCCGCCGACGCGCTCCGCGCGCTGCGGCGCACGGTCCCGCCCGACGCCGACCTCGAGCTGGCGCTGGCGCTCGACGAGGCGCGCTCGGGCCGGCTCGACTCGAGCGCGCGCGGCTGTGGGACCGGTGCTCACCGCCGCGATGAGCGACTCGCCGCCCGCCTCGCGCCGGCACGCCTACGCGTGGAAGCGCGAGCCGCTGTGGATCAACGGCAGGTTCGACGGCTGGCACTGGTACGTGGCGCGCGCGCGCACCGAGGTCGCGGCGTCGCTCGGACGCTGGGCGAGGCCGAGGAGGCGGCCAAGGCCTGCGTCGTCGCGCGGCCGCGGGCCGGCAAGGAGTGGCTGATGCTCGCGGTGAGCGCCGGCAAGGCCGGCGACGCCGCGACCGCGCAGACCGCGGTGAGCCAGGCGGCTTATCTCGACGCCTCGTTGCCCGAAGCGCAGTACCTCGAGGGCCTCTATCTATGGAAGGCGGGGACGCTCTCGCTCGCGCAGCGCAGCTTCCACCAGGCGCTGGCGCTCGACTCGATCTACCGCGCCCCGGCGCTCGCGCTGGTGCGGTCGCGCCTCCCGGGCGCGCGGCCCGACTCGCTGCCGTCGGAGTCGCTGACCGGCACGCGGGCGGTCGGACTGCTCACGTCCGACGAGCGGCCCAAGCTCGAGGAGTTCGCCCAGATGGACGCGTCCGCCACGCTGCTCGAGCGGGTGAAGCTGCCGATCCCGGACTCGCTCCATACCGTGCTCGAGGGGGTCGAGATGGCGGTGTCGATCCTGATCGACGAGCGCGGCCGCATCGCGCTGCACGATTTCCGTGGTGCCACCTGACCGGCTGCCGCCGGAGATGGTGAACATCGTCACCGCCACGCTGCCGGGGTGGCGTTTCGATCCGGCGGGAAGAAGAACGGCGTCGCACAACGGTCGTGGAGCGCGGTCCAGCTCAAGTTCCAGTTCAACAACTGACGGAAGGGTGCGCACGATGAAGAGCCACACCATCGCGGTGATCGAAGGCGACGGCATCGGACCCGAGGTGGTCCGCGAAGGGCTGCGCGTGCTCGAGCGCGTGGCGGCGATCGAGGGGTTCGAGCGCGCAGCTCACCCGCTACCCGTTCGGCGCCGAGCACTATCTCAAAACCAAGGACGTGCTCCCCGACTCGGCATTCGAGGAGATCAAGCAGCCACGCCGCGATCCTGCTCGGCGCGATCGGCGACCCGCGGATCCCGGTCGGCTACCTCGAGTTCGGCATCATCGCGCGGCTGCGCTTCGGCCTCGACCTCTACGTCAACCTGCGGCCGGTCAAGCTCTACGCCGAGCATCTCTGCCCGCTCAAGGACAAGGGACCGCAGGACGTCGACTTCATCGTCGTGCGCGAGAACACCGAGGACGCCTACGCCGGCATGTACGGCTTCTTCAAGAAGGGCACGCCGGACGAGATCGCGACCCAGGAGATCCTGTTCACGCGCAAGGGCGTCGAGCGCGTGATCCGCTACGCCTTCGAGCTGGCGCGGCGGCGCGGCAAGGGCCGGAAGCTCACGCTGGTCGACAAGGCGAACGCGGTGCGTGCGATGGACCTCTGGACCCGCACCTTCGCCGAGGTCGGCGCCGAGTACCCCGACATCGCGCGCGAGCATGCCTACATCGACGCCGCGACGATGTGGTGCGTCAAGAACCCGGAGTGGTTCGACACGGTGGTGACGAGCAACATGTTCGGCGACATCCTCACCGACCTCGCCGCCATGGTCCAGGGCGGGCTCGGGATCGCGGCGAGCGGCAATCTCCACCCCGGGCGCGTGAGCCTGTTCGAACCGATCCACGGGTCGGCGCCGAAGTACACCGGGAAGAACGTCGCGAGCCCGATCGCCACGATCATGGCGGTGCAGATGATGCTCGACTACCTCGGCGAGGCGCGCGCCGCGGCGCGGATCGAGGACACCGTCGCGGGGCTGCTGCGGTCGCGGAAGATCCCGTCGCTCGGCAGCGACTCGGGACTCGACCAGCGCGGTCGGCGACATGGTGATCGAAGACCTCGAGCGGGCCAAGGCCCCGGTCTGATCCGGGTCGTCCCCGCTCGGCGTCCCGTGCGGAACGCGCGTCCGATCGCGCGACGTGCACGTGATCGTCCACGAGCCAGCCGAAAGGCCCATGAGATTCCGTGACATCTTCGGGAACGGTCCTCGCTAGGCTCATGAGTGGCTGGACGGATCCGGACAGGAGCATCCGCATGCGCCACCGCGCCGTTCTTCTCGCATTTGCCGCCCTCGCGCTCTCCATACCCGCGAACGCGCAACCGAAGCAGCCGCTCGAGAACCCCGGCATCGACATGGCCGGCTTCCTGCGCGTTTCGGAGGAGGCGGCGACGCACCGCGAGTCGCGACGCGTGAGCGAGGAGCAGTTCCTCGCGATGATGCGCGAGCCCGGGACGATCGTGCTCGACGCGCGCAGCCAGGAGAAGTACGACCTGCTGCACGTCCGTGGCGC
>ERZ1370068.5324-contig-4349_pt1 | contig 52058 bp, 65 predicted proteins | sample MGYA00561227_ERZ1370068 | MGnify/ENA primary metagenome ERZ1370068 (study PRJEB38410, sample SAMEA6850437) | metagenome | study: Metagenomic assessment of the ecological functions of the soil: analysis of the soil microbiota associated with the... | reverse complement strand
CAGTTACGTATTGCTGGCGGTGCCGGACGGCAGCGTTGGCATAGGCTCGAGCCGGCTCATGCTCGGCCATCCTCGCCGTCCCGCCGAATGCGCCGTAGGCCTCCTCGAGGTGACGGTGAACAACGGCCGGCTCTTCCGCGGTCAGCACCCGCTCGCGATGTGCCTTGAGCATGCCCTCGGGTGCCCCCGCGGTCTCGGCCGCCGCGTTGAGGGCCCAGCCGAGGTGCTTGCGGCGCGATGGCGCCGGCCGATCGCGCGGCCGTGGTGCGACAGCATATCGTCGTAGAGCAGACGGATCGATTGCGAACTGCGTGGTGAGCGGCGGCGCGTCTCGGGCCCCTCCGCCGGCCAGGCGGCGACCGATCTGCCCGGGCAGCCACGGGCGGCCCCTGCGCCCCACGCCCCACCATGACCGCATCGGCGCCCGAAGCCTCCAGCGCGGCGGTAGCGTCCTCACAAGTGCGAATGTCGCCGTTCACCACGAGCGGAATCGGAAACGCTCTCCCTGACAGCACGCACCGCGGCCCAACTTGCGCGGCCCTTGTAGAACTGGCAGCGCGTGCGTCCATGCACCGTGATCAGTCGCACGCCCGCGTCCTGCGCGCGGCGTGCGAGCTCAGGAGCGTTGATCGAGCGGCTCGTCCCACCCGAGCCGCATTCTTGAGCGTCACCGGGACCGAGACCGCGCCTACGGTGGCTTCGATTAATGTCACGGCATGGTCGAGATCACGCATCAGTGCGGAGCCCGACTGCGCACCGGTGACGTGCCGCGCCGGACAGCCCATGTTGATGTCAATGACGGCTGGCGCCGCGAGCCCTCTGCGATGCGGGCGGCCTCCTCCCATCCAGCGCGCCTCGCATCCCGCCAGGTTGCACCACGTGCAATGTCGAGGCCGCGTCCCTCCGCTCGTACCAGGGCGTCTGGCACAGCCCTCGGCCAAGGCCTCGCTCGCGGTCATTTCGAAACCACAAGCCCAGCCCCGAGGCCCGCCGCCAGCGCCGAAACGGCGCGTCCGTCACGCCTGACATCGGCGCCAAAATCACCGGACTTGGCAGCGTCAGGCTCCCGATGACGACCGGCTGCCGGGGTAAAAGCGTTGGCTAGTACAGCGACTTGAGGTCCTTTGCACACGAAATAGGCGACATTCTCATGCTGCATAGAGTTTAGCCAACCTTGCCGGATACGCAAGTGTTGGGCACTGCAAAATCCCCATTTCCGCAGACAGATCGTTCAGGCCGGCCCGGACCGGGTTTGCGGTATCTGCCCGGACGGGCTAAAGAGCCGTGTTGCCAACATCGTGTTTCGGATTGCGGACATGACAGCGTAAAGTGGCGGCCGTCGGTTGTGGCAGCGGGCTGCGGGCTCCGTGCCGGCGGCGATCTGCCAAAGCAATACCGGTCGCATTCTGGGCGAGCCGACGATCCGGTCGAGCCTTACGCCGCTTTGGCGGGGGCACAATGAAATCTCAGCCGTCCAGCCGGTGATCCACGGCGATGACGACGCCGCTCTTCAGGCGGCGGTGGCGGGCATCGATCTCTTGCCGCCGGTCCACGGCGGTGCATCCCGGCAGGCTTCCGTTCGCGCCGGCCTCCGGGCATTGGAGAGTCATCGCCCGGACCTCGTGCTGGTGCACGATGCCGCCCGGCCGTTCTGCGTCGGTCGCCCTGATCACCTCGGGCGATCGCGGCCGCGGGCACGAGCGGCGCGGCGGTGCCGGTGATCGCGGTCGCGGACACCGTCAAACCGTCGATGCGACCGGCATGCGTAACCGGCACGATCGACCGCAGCGCAACTGCGCATGGTGCAGACCCCGCAGGCGTTCGGCTTTGCCGTCCTGCTCGATGCGCACCAACGCGCCGCCGCCGCAGGGCGCGATGATTTTACCGACGACGCCGCGCTCGCCGAATGGGCGGGCCTCAAGGTCACCACCTTCAAGGGTGAGGCTGGGAACGTGAAGCTGACCACAGACGATGACTTCAGCCGCGCCGAGGTGGCTGATGCTTGCGGCCTTGAGCGATGTGCGCACTGGCTTTGGCTTCGACGCGTCCACCAATTCGGCGATGGCGATCACGTCATGTTAGGCGGCGTGCGCATCCCCACACGGCGCGGATTGTCGTCGGCCATTCCGACGCCGAGTCGTCCTTCACGCGCTCGTAGACGCGCCATTCTCGGCGCGCTTTCGACGGTGATATCGGCGTGCATTTTCCTCCCACCGATGCCCGATGGCGAGGCGCCTCCTCGGATCGCTTTTTCGCTTTCGCGGTCGAACGCGTGCATGCGCGCGGAGGTCGAATCGCCCCATATCGACGTCACCATCGTCTGCGAGGCCCCGCGGATCGGCCCTCACCGCGATCAGATGCGCGACCCGCATCGCCGAGCTTGCCGGCATACCCATTGAGCGGGTGGGCGTGAAGGCGACCACGAGCGAAAAAATGGGCTTCACCGGCCGCGGCGAAGGCATGGGCCGCCTTTGCCAATGCAACCGTTCGCCTTCCGTGGAGCGATTAGATGGATCAGGAGCTGGTCGAGCGGGCGCGAACGCTGCTCGATCTATGCCGAACGAAAGGCCTCACGATTGCCGCTGCCGAGGTCCTGCACCGGTGGCTTATTGGCAGCGACCCCTCACCGAGATCGCCGGCTCCTCCGATGTATTCGAGCGCGGTTTCGTCACTTACAGCAATGAGGCCAAGCAGACGATGGTCGGCGTTACGTCGGCCGCGCTTTGCAAGTCACGGGGCGGTCAGCCGCGAGACCGCGGAAGCCATGGCCAGCGGCGCACTGGCGCATGCGCCGGTCCGATCTCGCCGTGTCGATCACCGGGATCGCCGGACCAGGAACGCGGCGCCGGGCAAGCCCGTCGGCCTCGTGCATTTTGCGGCTGCATTCCGTGCCGGCCGCCTGATCGCACGCGAGGCGCAACTACGGCGACATCGGCCGCACGCAACGTGCGACGCGCATCAGTGATGAGGCGCTCGACCATGCTGCACGACCTCGCCATACAACAGAAGCGGCCTCATCCGGTTGATGATCGGTTTCGGCCCCAGATGGGGAACAGCTGGTCTGACTCTCTGATGGCGAGCTGACCAGGCCGGCGGATCAGCCGCGGCTCACTTGCGCAGACGCAGCTCAGGTCGGCGCGCCGTTCGAAGGCGCCGGCGAAGCGCCGGAAGGCCGCGTCGAACATCGTCCCCATGATCAGGCCCAACGTCCGGCTCTTGAATCATACGAGATGAAAACTCAACATCGCAGGCGTGGTCGCCGGTCGCCCGAAAGGCCCAACGGTTTTCCAACCGGCTGAACGGGCCGTCGAGATACTCGACCAGGATCTGAAGATTGGGCCGGTCGAGCGTGACCCGGCTGGTGAACGTCTCGCGGATGAGCTTCGTAGGCCACCGTCATGTCCGGCGACCAGAACCTCGACGCTTCAGGCTCGAGGATGCGCTGGCGCACCTGAGCCAACGGGCGACAGAGCGGCACGAATTCAGGATAGCGCTCCACGTCGGCAACCAGATCAAACATGTGGGCGCCGAGTGCCCGCACGCGACGCTTGGTCGAGAATTGCGGCATTAATCGGCTCCGGCGGCTGTGCCGGATCCTCCGCTGCCGATCTACTGTGAGGGAGCGAACCGGGTCCTCAGACGCCGCCGCGTTGGCCTCCGCGCCGCTTTCAATCGTGCGGAAATCCTCGCCCGCGTGGTGCGAGGAGCGCGGTGAGCGGGGAAGAGGAGACCATCAGAAAGCCTTTGGCGTAGGCGATGGTCTCGTAGGCCCTGAACTCGTCGGGATGGCACGATAGCGTACGACCGGCGTGGTGCTTGCGCGTCGGCTGCAGATACTGGCCGATTGTCAGGAAGTCGACGTCGGCCGCGCGCAGGTCGTCCATCACCTGCAGCACCTCGTTCCGCTGCTCGCCCAGCCCGACCATGATCCCGGACTTGGTGGAAGATCGTGGGATCGATCTCCTTGGCCCGCTGCAACAAGCGTATCGACGCGAAGTAGCGTGCGCCCGGCCGCACCGTGAGATATTTCGACGGCACGGTCTCGAGGTTGTGGTTGACGACGTCGGGCTTTGCCGTGACCACCATCTCGACCGCGCCGGTTCTTGCGCAGGAAATCAGGCGTGAGCACCTCGATCGTCGTCGCCGGGCATTGCGCCCGGATCGCGCCGATGATCAGCCGCGAAGTGCTCGCCGCCGCCGTCGGCAGAGATCGTCGCGGTCAACCGAGGTTACGACCACGTGCTTGAGCCTGAGCTTTGCGGTGGCGTCCGCGACGCGTGACGGCTCCCCGCGATCGAGCGGGCCGGGCAGGCCGGTCTTGACGTTGCAGAAGGCGCAGGCGCGGGTACAGGTATCGCCCATGATCATGAAGGTCGCGTGCCGCTTGTCCCAGCACTCACCGATATTGGGGCAGCCGGCCTCCTCGCACACCGTGTGCAACCCGTTCGCGCGTACGATCTCCCGGGTGTCGCCATAACCCCCTGGATATGGGCGCCTCCACCTGATCCAATCGGGCTTCTTCAGCGCCGCCAGCGTCGGGCCGCTGGGCTTTCTCCGGATGGCGCGGTCTGTTGGTGGCGTCGAGCACGACGGTCAGCGGCAGCTCCCCGGCTTACTTACGGACGCAGGGCAGCCGGCGCAAGGCGTCCCGTCTTGGCTTCAGCGCGCCACATCGCCGGGAGGCACGGAACTGGCATCGTGGCCCACATCCCGTACCAGGGGAAAGCGCGCCTCGGTCGAATTTTGCATATTTCTGACCGATCGCTTCGCTCCCAATACGTCTCTCGTCTCACTTCACCTGGAGGAAGGCGCGCGCGTCCACCAAGGCCCAGTCTAACCCTCAGGCGCCGCATGAACGCACCGCCGGCGAAAGTCTACGAGGCTTGGACGGACGCCAAGAAAATATCGCACTGGTTTGGCCCCCGAGAACGCCGAAGTATTGCGCGCTACGACGGACGTGCGCGTCGGCGGGCGCTTCCGTATCGTCCTTCGTGGACCCGACGGCGAGGAACACGACGTGGGCGGCACCTACCGCGAGGTGGTGCCGCGAATGAAAGCTGGTATTCACTCTGGGCTTGGCGTACGACCCCGGAACGAGAGTCGCTGGTCACGATCGCGCTCAGGCGTGACGGCGAAGGGACCTTGCTGACGCTAATGCACGAACAGTTCGCCGACGAGGCCGCCCGCGATCGCCACGCTCGCGGCTGGAACGGAACGCTCGACAAAGCTCGAAAACTATGTTCGCGCCTGAGATTGCGACCATAGCGTGCCCCTCCAGACGGCGGCGACGCACGCAACGCGCGAGCAGACCGCCCTGCCGCGGGACTGTGGCGAAGGGACCTCGCTCAACGAGGGCGCGGACCTCAATCCGCCTTCTCCATCGTGAAACCGACCTTGAGCGTCACCTGATAGTGCGAGATCTTGCCGTTCTCACATGGCCTCGCGCGTCTGCACGACCTCGAACCATCGCAGATGTCGAACGGTCTCGTTGGCACGGCTGATCGCAGCGCTGATGGCATCCTCGATGCTGGTCTCGGAAGAGCCCACGAGCTCTACGACTTTGTAGATATGGTCCTGCATGGTGGCCTCCTGGCTCTTTGACCAAACACCTGCGACGACATAGAGTTCCGGGCGACTGCTTTCGCCGGAATCTCCCATGCTTACCCGTCGTGCAACCCTCGCCGGCATGGCCGCGCTCGGTTTTCCTTCCGAGCCGGTGCGCAGGGCTTTCCGAGCCGCAGCATCACCATCATCGTGCCCTACCCTCCTGGCGGACCAGTCGACGCTTTGGCGCGCCTGATCGCACAGGAAGCCGCCGGCGATCTCAATCAACCGATCGTCGTTGAAAACCGCCCCGGCGGATCGGGCATCATCGGCGCCCAGGCCGTGGCGCGCGCGGAACCGGATGGGCATGCTACTCGTACTCGGCACCAACCAGACCCACGCGACCAATCAGAGCCTGATCAAGAACTGCCCTTACGACGCGGTGAGGGATTTCGCACCGGTCGCGGGCATCGCCGCCATGCCCCATGTGCTGGTGGTGCGCAAGAGCCTGGCGCTTACAAGCGTCGGCGACGTCGTGGCGATGGCGAAGGCCAAGCCCGGCACTCTTACATTCGGGTCGACCGGCAACGGCTCCGGCGCCCACCTCGCCGGCGAACTGTTCAAGACCAAGGCTGGCATCGACATGCTGCACGTGCCCTTCAAGGGCCTCTCACCCATGCTCGACGGAGTTGCTCGGCAGATCGTATCGACATCAGCATCGCGCCACTGCCAGGCCTGATCGGACAGCAGATCGAGTCCGGGCTCGGTGCGCGCACTTCGGCTCGCGCGCGCCGAGCGCGTGCCGCAGCTTGCGTCCGGTGCCGACGTTCGCTGAGAGTGGCGTGCGCCGGGAGTCGAGGCCGATGCCTGGTCTGCTTTGTTCTGCGCCGGCGCGCACGCCGGCTCCGGTGATCGAGCGCCTCTACCTCGCCATCGCCACGGCGCTTTCGAAGGATGCGGTGCGAGCGGCGATGGCCAAACAGGGCATTCCACCGGCGCTCAAGACGCCGGCCGAGGTCGCCGCCATGCTCCCGGGCGAAGTAGCCAAGTGGGCCGCGGTGATCAAGGCGTCTAATGTGGTGATGGACTGAGCGGTTCAGCGAACCAGGAACGAGACGATCAGGCCGCACCGGACAGGTTAAAAAGCGCGCTGCATTGCGCCAAAGAATCATTTCCTTGTCGGCCGGTGCAATCGCGAGCCCGTTGACGATGTCGATGTGTTCCCTGGGGTCGATCGGCACTGGCCCGTAATCGGTGCCGAACATCACCCGGTCGACGCCGAACACCTCTACCGCTTCACGCACGTGGGCGCCCAGAACCCCATCGTGTCGACGTAGAACGTGGCGAGATAGTCGCTCGGACGGCGCTTGCAGCGGATGACGGCGCGCGCCGGCATGCCATCGCAGCCGAGCCGCCAGCCGAAATCGAGCCGCCCCATGACGGGAAGCAGTCCCCCACCCATATGGGCGACCGCGATCTTCAGGCGCGGATAGCGGTCGAATAGTCCCGACAGGATCATGCGGGCAAGCGCCATGGCCGTATCGAACGGACGTCCTACGAGTTCGTCGAGCTTGTATTGATCCATCTGCTGGTCGTGCCCGATCGGTACGCGCGGCGGATGGATGAAGATCGGCACCTCCCGGTCCTGCGCCCATTCCCAAAACGGAAAAGCGGCCTCGGTGTCGAGGAACTGGCCGTGCCAACTCGACGTGATCAGAAGGCCCTTGAAGCCGAGCGGCTCGAGGCAGCGTTCCCCTTCGGCGATATGGCTCGCGTCGAGCGGATTGAGCGTGCCCAGACCCCAGTTGGTCGCTGATGCAAGCGCCACGACCGCGGCGTTCTGGTCGTTGACGTGCTTGACGACATCGATCGCAGGCTTGCTCGAGATCGATGCGATCACCTCGGCCGCAAATGGATTGCTGATGATCCGGCCGGTGATGCCGGCCTTTGCGCAAACCTCCTGCTGGAGGTCGAAATCCGACATCTCGCGATAGGACACCGCGGGTAGTCCGCGATAGTTCGTCACCGCGTTTTTGCCCGCCGGGATTGCTCGCAGCGCCTCCGCGACACCGAAAGGATCGTCGCGTGCGCGCGCCGCGCAGTGAGTATGGATGTCGATGATGGGGACACGATCGAGACGAGCCGCCGCTGCGCTCACTCCTCTCATCTTGAGCCGCGCGGAAAACAGCCGTCTCGAAGCAGAGGGTTGGACTTTACGTGTCGAAGCGCGATTCATCAGATATTGAGCGCGCGCCCATAGGCGTCGAGCACAGCCTCCTTCATCATCTCCGACAGCGTCGGATGCGGGAAGACGGTGTGCATCAGCTCCTCCTCCGTGGTCTCGAGGTTCATCGCCACCACGTAGCCCTGGATCAGTTCAGTCACTTCCGCGCCGACCATATGCGCGCCGAGCAGCTCACCGGTCTTCTTGTCGAAGATGACCTTGACCAGCCCTTGATCCTCGCCGAGCGCAATGGCCTTGCCGTTGCCGACGAACGGAAATCGTCCGACCCGGATATCGAGCTTCTTCTCCTTCGCGGCCTGTTCGGTGAGACCGACCGAGGCGATCTGCGGCGAGCAATAGGTGCAGCCCGGGATCAGGCGCTTGTCCATGGGATGAGGCTTGAGGCCCTTGATCGCTTCGACGCAGATAACGCCCTCGTGTTCGGCCTTGTGCGCCAGCAGCGGCGGCCCGGCTGACGTCGCCGATGGCGTAGATGCCCGGCACACTGGTGCGGTTGAGCGCATCGACCACGATCGCCCCACGCTCGGTTCTTCACGCCGACCTTTTCGAGGCCGAGATTCTCGATGTTGCCGACAACGCCGACGGCGGAGATGACACGCTCGACATTGAGCGTCTGCGTCGCCGCCTTTGCCCTCGACGGTCGCGGTGACGCCATCGGGCTTCTTCTCGAGCTTGGTCGACCTTGGTATCGGTCAGGATCTTGATGCCCTGCTTCTCGAATTGCTTTGCGGGCAAACGCCGAAATCTCCGCGTCCTCCGACCGGCAGGATCTGCGGCAGCATCTCGACCACCGTCACCTCGGCGCCGAAGTTGCGATAGAACGAAGCAAACTCGATGCCGATCGCGCCCGACCCGACCACCAGCAGCGATTTCGGCATGCGCTCGGGCACCATGGCCTCGAAAGTACGTCCAGATCAGCTTCTTGTCAGGCTCGAGGCCCGGCAGCACCGCGGGCGCGCGCCGGTGGCGAGGATGATGTGCTTGGCCTGATAGGCGCCGGGGCCGAGCGCGCCTTTGGGCGCCTCGCGTCTTGCTGGCCTTGACCGTGACCTTGCCCGGCGCGTCGATAGTCGGCCTCGCCCCAGATCACGGTCACCTTGTTCTTCTTCATCAGAAAGCCGACGCCGTCGTTGAGCCGCTTCGACACCACGCGCGAGCGCTTGACGACGGCGGCGGCGATCGTAGCCGACGTTCTCGGCCGAGAGGCCGTAGTCCTTCGGCGTGCTGCATGTAGTGGAAGATCTCGGCCGAGCGCAGCAGCGCCTTGGTCGGGATGCAGCCCCAGTTGAGACAGATGCCGCCGAGATAATCGCGCTCGACGATCGCCGTCTTGAAGCCGAGCTGTGCCGCGCGGATCGCGGTGACGTAGCCGCCGGGCCCCGAGCCGATGATGATGATGTCGAACGGATCTGGCACTTGCATCTCCACGATTCACAGACGCGCTTCCGAAGCGAAACGGGCGAGCTTCCGCCGATAGCTACCTATTGGACAACCAGCTTGAGCTCTTCCACCATCGGCCTGACCTTCGCGATCTGCTCGCGCAGCATATCGCGCATCTCGGCCTGGCTTGAACCGGACGGCTCAGCGCCGACGTCCAATCATTCGCTTCTGCACCTCGGGTGCTTCGCTGCCGCGGCAATCTCCTGATGCAGCCGTAGGCGATCACCGGCTCCGGGGTACCCTTCGGCGCGAAGAAGCCGTTCCAGCCCCGGAGATCAAGATTTGGAAAGCCGAGTTCGCGCGCACTGGGCACCTCCGGCAACGCCGCGGAGCGCGTCGTCACCGCCAGTGCCTTTAGGGCGCCGGCCTTCACATGTTGCAGTGAGCTCGAGAGCTGATCACCGCCGAATTGAATTCGGCCCGACAACATCTCCTGCACCAACGGGAGCAGCGCCGCGGAACGGCACGTGGTCGATCTTGATCCCGGTATCGCGTTTGAGCACCTCGCCCATCAGATTCATGATGCTGCCGGGGCCGGTGGAGCCGTAGAACAGGGGCTCTTTGGTTTGCTTGGCATATTCGACGAATTCCTTGAGGTCGCGCGCTGGCACCGATGGGTGCGCCAACAGCAAGAGGGGTACCATAAGCTCCGACCGCAATTGGTACAAAGTCCTGCTCGATATCGTGACGTGAACGCCCGACAAATTGCAGCGATGACGTCGTGGTGGTGAACGTGATATTGTGAAACAGAAGCGTGTAGCCGTCGGGAGCGGCCTTGGCTACCTGATCGGCCCCGAGCGATCCGCCTGCACCGCCGACATTCTCGACCACCACGGCTTGATTGAGCCCATCCGACATTCGCTGAGCGAACAGCCGCGCCAGCATGTCCGTCGTCGCGCCCGCCGGGAACGGCACGATGATGCGGATGTTCTTGGCTGGAAACCGCTCCTGGCTGCGCGCGGCGCCTGGCATCAATGCCAAAGCGAGCGCCGCCGCTCCGATCAGCTCACGCCGGGTCTTGTCGCCGGTCGATGGACATTGCTCTGTCGGCCACGCCGAACTTGGCTCTTCTGTCATCATTCATCGTCTCCTCCCTTTCGTCCTCCCGCTCTCGGTTTTGCGCGGAGCGTTCGTTGCGTTCTTCACTGTTGGGCGGTTTTCACGCAATCGTTGTTCATGTCGGAGAAAAGCCGGTCGGCCGGCTCGAACAGCTTGTTGAGCTCGGCGGGTGATGTCTTCTGCGCGTCGCGGACTGCCTTGTCGAGCTCCCCGAGAGCCGGGTGTATTGCTGCCGCGTGGGCTCGTCCCGCAAATTGGCCAAGTATGTACCGCAGCGCTGCGAACTTGCTCACCGCGCTCGCGGCGTCGATCTGCGCCGCGGACACACCAGTTGCTCCACGTGCGGGATCACGCCCGACGTTCTCGCTCACGATGCCGGCCCGAAACTTAACCTGAAAATAAGCGTCGATAATCTCCTTGCAAGTGCGCAGGTATTCGGTGCGGCCGAAGTTGCGCTGGATGATATCGACGAATTTCCCGTTGAGGTAACCGTTATAGATCGAGGTCACGAGCGAGAGCACGGCAATGAACATCGGGAAGTAGGTCACCACGGCGGTTCGAATTGTGACCTCGCGCTCGCTCATCGCCGGTCGCTCACACCACCATCATCACCGGATTCTCGACCAATGCCTTGAACGCGCCGAGAAGCTCGGCGCCGAGCGCGCCGTCGACGGCGCGGTGATCGGTCGCGAGCGCCGACGGTCATAAGATGCGCGGGCTCGATCTTGCCGTTGCGCACGACCGCGCGCTCCTCGCCGGCGCCGACCGCAAGGATGGTCGCGTGCGGCGGATTGATGATGGCGTAGAATTCCTTGATCCCGTACATGCCGAGGTTCGAGACCGCGCTGCTGCCGCCCTGATACTCTTCCGGCTTGAGCTTCCGCGCCCGCGCCCGCGCCGCAAAATCCTTCATCTCATTGGAGATGACCGAGAGCGATTTCTGCTCGGCCTTGCGGATGACCGGCGTGATCAGCCCGCCAGGTATGCGACACCGCAACCCCGATGTCGGAGTGCCTGTGCCGGAGCATGCGCGCCTTCGGTCCAGGTCACGTTGGCATCTGGCACGCGCTGGAGCGCAAGCGCGAGCGCCTTGATGACGAAATCGTTGACCGAGATCTTGTAGGCCGGCTTGCCGTCCTTGTCCTTGCGGCGCGGCGGCGTTGATCTCCTCGCGCGCGGCCAGGAGCTTGTCGATGTTGCAGTCGACCGTGAGATAGAAATGCGGGATGGTCAGCTTCGCCTCGAGCAGGCGACGCGCGATGACTTTGCGGATGTTGTCGTGCGGGACCACCTCATACGAACCGGGCTCGAACAGCGCGCGGATCTTGTCGTCGGCGGTGCTTGCACGGCGAGCGGCGCTGCGGCCGGAGCGATGGCGCAGCGGGGCGACAAGTCCCTTGCCTGATTTGGCCGCTTCGACATCGCGCGCGATGATGCGGCCGTGCGGGCCGGAGCCTTGGACCCGCGCGAGGTCGATGCCGGCGTCCCTTGCCAGCCGGCGCGCCAGCGGCGAGGAGAATACGCCGCTCGCTACCACGTGCCACGGCCCCGGGGCCTCGCCCTTCGCCAGCGCTTTCGCGCCCTCACCGGGAACAGGGATATGCCCTTGCGGCGCGCGTTGAAGCGCCATCCTGCGGTGTGGCTTCGGGCCGCTTCTCCGCCGATGCGGCCGGCGCCGGCGCGCTTCGCCGGTTTTACCGCCGGGCTTCGCTGCGGATGCCTTCTCCGCCCCGCAGCCGCCGTCTTGACGTCCTCGCCCTCTTCCGCGAGGACCGCGATGAGCTGGTTGACCGGCACGTCCTGCGTGCCCTCCGGCACCACGATCTTGGCGAGCGTGCCCTCGTCGATCGCCTCGTATTCCATCGTGGCCTTGTCGGTCTCGATTTCGGCGATCACGTCACCCGGTTTGACCTTCTCGCCTTCCTTCTTGAGCCATTTGGCAAGATTGCCCTTTTCCATGGTGGGCGACAGGGCGGGCATCAGAATATTGACCGGCATGACAGACTCTCGCGTCGCCTAACTAATTGCGCTGGTGGTGCCGGGATCGGTCGGCGCGTCCATCTCGGCATCGAACATCGCGCGGATGCGCTCGAGCGCCTCGTCCTCGGTCAGCTTGGTCTCTCTGGCAAAGATCCGCGCGGCGTGCCGCGCGACGTCGGCGATAACCATGCCCCAGGCCTGGGATCATCGAACGCGCGGCGCAGCGACACGTGCAGGCCGCCTTCGACGATCGCAGCCCGCAGAGACCTCGCACGCCCCGTGCTCGAGCGCGGCGGGCGGGACGTGGAGCGGATCAAACGTCGCCATCAATTCCGCGCCCATGCATCCTTCCGGCGAAGCCGAAATCCGGTTCGCCGTAGAGCGCGTCAACCTGGCCGATCGGCCCGACCGAACTCGTGACTTCAGGCGGCGACGTCATCTCCGCCTCGAATGCGGAACTGATACGCGCGAGCGTCTCCGCCTGCGGGAAGCGGTCCTGATGCGCATAGGCGTGCGCCACTTGACGCGCGACCTCGGCGAACAGGCGACCCCAGTCGTTGGGCTCGTTGAACACCGGGCGCAGCGTCAGATGGAGCTCGCCCTCGATGATGGCGCAACGCAGGACTTCAAATCCGCCGCGCTCGTTCGCCGCCGGCGGGATGTTCAATGGTTGATACGTGTTGCTCATGACATCCTCACCGGTAACAGACCGCTTTCGCCGCCGCGACCACCTCCGCGACCGAAGGCAGCGCGAGCTTTTCGAGATTGGCCGCGTATGGCATCGGCACGTCCTTGCCGGTGACGCGGGTCACCGGCGCGTCGAGCCAGTCGAAGGCCTGCTCTGTCACGCTTGCTGCGATCTCGGCGCCGACGCCGGATTGCCGCCAGCCCTCCTCGACCGTGACCACGCGGCCGGTCCGTCTTCACCGACTCGATGATGGTCGCCATGTCCATGGGTTTGAGGCGTGCGCAGATCGATGACCTCGGCGCTGATGTCTTCGCTTGGCGAGCTCCTCGGCTGCCTTGAGCGCATAGGTCATGCCCATCGACCAGGCAACGATGGTCACGTCGGTGCCGGACCGCGCGATCTGAGCTTTGCCGATCGGCACCAGATAGTCGTCGAGCTTCGGCACCGGGAAGCTCTGGCCGTAGAGGATTTCGTTCTCGAGGAAGATCACCGGATTGGGATCGCGGATCGCGGACTTGAGCAGGCCCTTGGCGTCGGCCGCGGTATAAGGCGCGACCACCTTGAGGCCGGGGATGTGCGAATACCAGGCGGTGAAATCCTGGCTGTGCTGGGCGGCGACGCGCGCGGCCGGCCCGTTCGGTCCGCGGAACACCACGGACGCGCCCATCTGGCCGCCCGACATGTAGCGCGTCTTCGCCGCTGAATTGATGAGATGATCCATCGCCTGCATGGCGAAGTTGAACGTCATGAACTCGATGATCGGCTTGAGGCCCGCAAGCGCCGCGCCGATGCCGAGGCCGGTAAAGCCGTGCTCGGTGATCGGCGTGTCGATCACGCGCATGGCGCCGAATTCCTGCAGCAGGCCCTGGGTCACCTTGTAGGCGCCCTGATACTCGGCGACCTCCTCGCCCATCACGAAGACGGCCTTGTCGCGCCGCATCTCTTCCGCCATGGCGTCGCGCAACGCCTCGCGCACCGTCATGGTCACCATTTCGGTGCCTTCAGGTACCTCGGGTTCCGGCAGCACTGCGGGCTGCAGCGGCGCCGCTGCGGACAGGCGGCGCCGGACTGCGCGCGGTTCGCTCGGCCTGATCGTCATCCGTCGCCGCGGCACCGTTCCGCGCCTTGGCTGCAGCTCCGCTTGTCCGGCTTCGCGCCTTCGCCGGTGGCGCTTCCGTTTGGCACCGTCGGTCGATCGCGAGGCGTCCTCGCCTTCGCCCAAGATCATCGGCGATCGGCGTGTTGACCGCGACATCGTTGGTGCCTTCCGGCACCAGGATTTTGCCGAGCGTGCCCTCGTCGACCGCCTCCGACCTCCATGGTGGCCTTGTCGGTCTCGATCTCCGGCGATGACGTCGCCGGATTTGACCGCGTCGCCCTCCTTCTTGTGCCACTTGGCGAGGTTTCCCTTCTCCATGGTGGGCGAGAGTGCGGGCATCAAGACTTCGATCGGCATAGACGCATCACCTGTTGGCGGCCTAGCGGGAGACCCGCGCGAGATTGGTCGCCACCGATGTCGCGGCAGCGGCGACGGTCAGACAGGCGAGGAAGGCGACGAGCGCCTTGTTTACGGCAGCGACGTACGCCGTCGGCACGCGCCTTGAGTCGGCCGAGCGCGAACGGCCATGCCACCACGGCAGCAATCCGGGCGGGCGCTGCGAGCCGCGCATGCCCGGGCTCGGCGGCAAGCGCCCGCAGCGTCCGCGCGTAGAACCAGCCGCCCGCGATCCAGCTGGCGAACGCGCCGGCGAGCGCGAGAAAGGCCACAATCGCTGCGAAGAGTGCCATGTCCTACCCGGCGTACACATCGGTCCAGAGCTCCGGCCGGATCGGGCTCTGAGTCGTTGGTGGCGAACTCGGCCGCTTCGTTGACGACGGCGCGCACCTCGGCATCGATCTTCTTCAACGATTCCTCGGTTGCGAAACCCTTCTTCAGAGTCGGCTGCGCACCTGCTCGATCGGATCGTGCTCGGTGCGCACCTTGTCCACCTCCTCCTTGGGCCGGTACTTGGCCGGATCGGACATGGAGTGGCCGCGGTAGCGGTAGGTCAGCATTTCGAGAATGATCGGGCCGTTGCCCTCGCGGCACCATTTCACCGCCTTGTCGCCCGCAGCCTTGACGGCGCGGATGTCCATGCCGTCGACCTGCTCGCCGGGAATATCGAAGGAACGGCCGCGCTGGGACAGGTTCGTGGTCGCCGATGCGCGCGCAACCGAGGTGCCCATCCCGTACTGATTGTTCTCGATGACGTAGATCACCGGCAGCTTCCACAGCTTCGCCATGTTGAAGCTTTCGTAGACCTGGCCCTGGTTGGCGGCGCCGTCGCCGAAATAGGTGAGGCGAGACATTGTCGTTGCCGCGATATCTGTTGGCGAAGGCCAGGCCGGTTCCGATCGGAACCTGGGCGCCGACGATGCCGTGGCCGCCGAAAAATCCCTTCTCGCACCGAAAACATGTGCATCGAGCCGCCCTTGCCCTTGGAATAGCCTCCGCGCCGGCCGGTCAACTCCGCCATCACGCCCTTCGGATCCATCGCCGCAGGCCAGCATATGGCCGTGGTCGCGGTAGCCGGTGATGACCTCGTCTCCCGGCTTGATCGCCAACTGCATGCCGATGACGACTGCCTCCTGGCCGATATAGAGGTGACAGAAGCCGCCGATGAGCCCCATGCCGTAGAGCTGGCCGGCTTTTTCCTCGAACCGGCGGATGAGCAGCATGTCGCGATAGGCGCGAAGCTCCTGCTCCTGGTTGAACTCAGGCACCTCCGCCAGATGCTCGGCTGACGCTCGGCGCGGGTGGCGGGCTGGAGCCGCTGGTTTGTTACTGGCAACGGCCATTTTCTCCTCGAGGGTGGGCGATACGTCGGTGAGGCGGCCGCCTCCCAATAGCCGAAATCACCGCAGGGCGGAAGCCGATGGGAGCGCGGGCGCGTCCCTTTGCGGCAGGACATATGTGGGCGGAGCCGGATTGGCAAACCGGCGCGGAAACTCAGGGAAACGCGGTCAGGGTTGCTTGATGCGCAGGGTCAATTCACGGGGATCGGCATAGTTGAGCAGCACCCGGGCGCGCTCGTCGAGCATGTCGGGATCGATGCTGTCGGGCCGCAGGAGCGAGACACGGCGTTCCCAAGTGCCCCGTTCGGCTTTGAGCCCGGCAAGTTCGCCGCTCAGCTGCGCAATCTGCTGGTCGAGATCCTGCTTCGCCCGCAGCCCGCGATTGCCGGAATAGGCATTGACGCCGAAATAGCCGATTACCAGCGCCGCGATGGAATAGAGCGCGAGCGCATTGAGGACCGTGCGGAACCGCTTGCGGGTAACCATGCCGCGACCATGACGCCGCCAGCGTTAAGACCGCTTTAATGCGTCGAGTCCCCGACTCCAGAGTCGGCTGCTGATGTCACGGCGCGGCCGATGTCAGCGCAACGCCTTGAGCGCCGCGCGGCCGCCGTATTTTGCCTGGTCGCCCAACTCCTCCTCGATGCGCAGCAGCTGGTTGTATTTCGCCGTGCGGTCGGAGCGGGCGAGTGAGCCGGTCTTGATCTGCCCGCAATTGGTGGCGACCGCGAGGTCGGCGATGGTGGCATCCTCGGTCTCGCCGGAGCGGTGCGACATGACGGCGGTGTAGCCGGCCTTGTGCGCCATCTCGACCGCCGCCGAGCGTCTCGGTGAGCGTGCCGATCTGGTTGACCTTGACCAGGATCGAGTTGGCGATCCCGTCCTTGATGCCCTCGGCAGAGCCGCGCGACGTTGGTCACGAACAGATCGTCGCCGACGAGTTGGCACTTGTCGCCGATCAGGTCGGTCAGCATCTTCCAGCCCTCCATAGTCGTCCTCGGCCATGCCGTCCTCGATCGAGACGATTGGATAGCGTGAGACAAGGTCGGCCAGATAGTTCGCCTGCTCCCGTTTCGACCGGATCTTGCCCTCACCGCCGTAGTGATACGCGCCGTCCTTGAAAAATTCCGTGGCGGCGCGGATCGAGCGCGAGCATGACGTCCTTGCCCGGGGCGAAGCCCGCTTTCTCGATCGCCTTCACGACGAAATCGAGCGCCGCATCGGCCGACGGCAGATTGGGAGCAAAGCCGCCCTCGTCGCCGACATTGGTGTTGTGGCCGGCCTCCTTGAGCGCCGCCCGCAGGGTGTGGAAAATCTCCGAGCCCGTGCGCAATCCCTCGGCGAAGGAGGACGCGCCCACAGGCATGATCATGAACTCTTGGAAGTCGATCGGATTGTCGGCGTGCACACCGCCGTTGAGGATGTTCATCATCGGCACCGGCAGAAGGCGTGCCGAGGTTCCGCCGACGTAGCGGTAGAGCGGCGCCCGATGGCTCGCCGCCGCGGCCTTGGCGGCCGCCAGCGAGACGCCGAGGATGGCGTTGGCGCCGAGGCGGCCCTTGTTGGGAGTACCGTCGAGGGCGATGAGCGTCTCGTCGATCTTGACCTGCGCTTCGGCGTCCATGCCGCCGACGGCATCGAAAATCTCGCCGTTGACGGCATCGACGGCCTTGCGCACGCCTTTGCCGAGATAGCGCTTGCCGCCATCGCGCAACTCGACCGCCTCATGTGCGCCGGTTGAGGCCCCGAGGGACAGCCGCGCGGCCCCTGGTTCCGTCCTCGAGCACGACATCGACCTCGACGGTCGGATTGCCGCGGCTGTCGAGGATCTCGCGGCCGATGATGTCGGTGATGGCAGTCATGAGAGTTCCAGTGGATCGCAGTGTTCGCGCGGGCTTCTACAGGATCGAGAATACCCTTGTCATGCCCCGTGAAAGCAAGGCATCCAGTTACCTGCACACAGCCCTCAACAGGGCGCCGCCGACTCGCCCGATGGGAATGAACAAAATGGCCAAGGCGCTTCGTCACCTCGGCAAGCCGAGCCGCCCCCCGCCTCGCCTGCAGTCGGCAGTGCTGGACCGGGTCGCCAACCCGCATCCCGACACGCACTACGTCGCCCGCTTCACCGCGCCCGAATTCACGACGCTCTGCCCGATTACGGGCCAGCCTGATTTCGCGCATCTCGTGATCGACTACGTGCCGGGAAAATGGCTGGTCGAGATCGAAATCGTTCAAACTCTATCTCGGCAGCTTCCGCAACGTCGGCGCCTTCCACGAGGACTGCACGGTCGCCATCGGCAAGAAGCTCGCTGGCGCTGCTCAAGCCGAAATTCTTGCGCATCGGCGGCTATTGGTACCCCGCGGCGGCATGCCGATCGACGTGTTCTGGCAGATCGGCAAGCTGCCGGCGGGCGTGTGGCTGCCGGACCAGGGTGTCGCGCCTTATCGCGGGCGAGGCTAGAACGAAGCCTTTCCTGGTCGCATGATCCCAAAACCTTCTTGGGTATCATGCTCGAAGCGATCCCGCAACGACCGCAAGCAGTGCCCTCATCTCCTGGCCCGGATCGCTGGCACGCATGACGCCACCCATGACAGCGATGCCGGCCGGTCCAGCCGCCATCACCTCCGCCGCCCGCGTGACATTGAGCCCCCTATCGCCAGAACCGGTACCCGCGCCGCCCGCGCGATCTCGGCCAGGCCCTTGCGGCCGATCTCGGGGCCGTAGCCGGGCTTGCTCGGCGTTTCGAATGCAGGACCGGCAATGGCATAGTCGACGACATCAGGATCGATCGCCTCGGCTTCGGTCACGGTGTGGAGCGAGACGCCGATGAGACGCTCGGGTCCCAGCAGGGCACGGCTTGCGGCCGGGTTGCTGCCCGCAGCCAGGTGAACACCATCGCTGCCGCAGGCCTTCGACAAAGCGGCGTGGCCATGGAGCGTCAGGCATGCGCCGTGTCGTCGCACCATCGGCAACAGCGTCAACACCAGCGCGATTTGATCCTCCTCGGAAAGGTCCTTTTCTCGCACGCTGACCCAGCGGCAGCCCGCTGCAAGCGACTGCTCGCACCACATCCACGAGCGGCAAGTCGGGCCTGATGCCGGTCGGTGATGAGCAGCAGCGGCGGGTCCGGCAGCTTCATGAGCGGTAAGCCGCGCGGGATAGCACGGCTACGTGCCGACAAGACCGAATTGCGGGCTCGACGGCTCGGCATGGGCAAGCTTGGGTATGCGGCCGGCCAATCGGGCCAGCCGGCCGGCCTCGACAGCGGCGCGCATGCTCCTGGCCATCGCGACCGGATCGCGCGCCTTCGAGACCGCGGTGTTGAGCAGCACCGCGGCGCAGCCGAGTTCGAGGGCCAGCGCAGCGTCGGACGCGGTGCCGATGCCGGCATCGAGCACCACCGGCACTGCCGAGCGCGCGCAGATCAGCTCGATCAAATGCGGATTGCAGATGCCGAGCCCCGAGCCGATCGGGGCGCCGAGCGGCATCACCGCCGCAGCACCGGTGTCCGCAAGCTTGCGGCAGACCACCGGATCGTCGGTGCAGTAAGGGCAGCACGGTGAAACCCTTCCCGACCAGCGTCTCGGTGGCGCGTACGAGCTCTTCGGTGTCGGGATAGAGCAGTTCGCGGTCGCCGATCACTTCGAGCTTGACCCAGTTGGTCTCCAGCGCCTCGCGCGCGAGCTCGGCGGTGAGCACCGCATCCTTCGCGGTTTGGCAGCCGGCGGTGTTGGGCAGAAAATGCACGTGCTTCGGAATGACATCGACCAGGCTCTCGTCTTCGCCGGCGAGGCTGATGCGCCGGATCGAGGCCGTCACCATCTCGGTCCCGCTCGCGGCGATGGAGTCGAGCATGAGCTTGCGGTTTGGATAGCCGGCCGTCCCGAGGAACAGGCGCGAGCCGAATTCGCGGCCGGCAATGATGAGGGGATCGGACATTTCGAATACTCCTCAACCGCCCTGGCGGGCGCGCACGATCTCGATGCTGTCGCCAGGCTCGAAGCGTCGTCTGCGGCCAAGCCGCGCGTGGAACGATGGCGCCATTGACGGCGACCGCAATTCCGCGCTGGCCGGTGTCGACAGCTTTTCCTCCAACAGCGCGGCGAGCGTCGCCGCGATGAGTGGCTCGTCCTGCCCGTTGACACGAATGCTTCGCCTCAGCAGCGGCGTATGTCATTGCGATCTCCTTCATTCCGCAGCCGCTCGCAGCGACCCAAATCGTTCGATGCTGAAGGGTCGGATGGCCGGGTCGGCGGCACCCTCGAACACGAGCTCCGCGATAGCGTCGGCGGTGATCGGCGTGAGCAGAATTCCGTTGCGATGATGTCCGGTGGCATAGATGAGGCCGTCGATCAGTCCGGTCCCGAGGATCGGCGCATCGTCGCGGCTCCCCGGTCGATGTCCGACCCACATCTCATCGATCGGCAGTTCTTCGACCGCGGGCACCACCCGCCAGGCCGCTTCGAGCAGGGTCAGGATGCCGCCGGCGGTGAGCGACGTATCGTATCCCTTTTCCTCCACCGTCGCCCCCACGAGCAGGCGGCCGTCGAGTCGAGGCACGAGATAGGCGCCCGGCGCCCAGACCACGTGGGTCAGAAGCGGCGCGGTCGGATCCATGCGAAGCGCAAGCATCTGGCCTTTGATCGGGCGCACGGGCGGCCGCAGTTCGGGTGCAAGCCCTCGATGGTACGGGACCATGCCCCGGCGGCAAGCACGACCACGTCGGCCGCGACCTTGCGTCCGTCGGCGAGGACGATGCCGTCGACACGTCCCGCCATCGATTTGAAATCGTCTTGACCGCTTGGTGCTCGCTGATGCTGGCGCCAGCCGCCTCGGCGGCAATGCGCAGGGCGGCGGCCAGTTTGCGATTATCGACTTGGGTGTCTTCCGGGCTGAACACCGCGCCCGCGAGCTTGCCCGCCAGGTGCGGCTCGCGTCGTCGTGTCTCCGCCGCCGAAATCCATTGCAGGGGCAGCCCGAGCTTCTGCTGGAATACAAGTTGATGGCTCAGCCGTGCCTGGTCGTCCGCCGTCAATGCGACGACCAGCGTCCCTTCCGGACGCAGTCCCACATCCACGCCGGACGCCTGCTTCCAATTCGGCGGCGAAAGCGGGCCAGCGCGCCTGGCTGGCGCGACCGAGCGCGACCAGCGCCTCTTCGCCAGGCTCGGCCTCCGGCGCAGGCCGCGAGCATCCCCGCGGCGGCGTGGCTCGCGCCAGCACCGCACGCGCCCTTGTCGAACACCGCAACCGATGCGCCGCGCGCGGCCAGCCGCCACGCAATGCCAAGGCCGATGACGCCGGCGCCGATGATGGCGACGTTGGGCTTGCTAACATTGCGTGCTGGGCGATTCGGCACCCGGCGGCTCCCTTCGCTGGAATGACCCAGACAGGTTCGTTGGGTTTGATCTCAGCCGCGTCGCCGCGGCACCCCAGGCCGTACACCCCATGATGGGGTTTCCCGCGCCGTTGCACAAGACCGTTCGCGGCTCGCGTCCGATGCCGCGTAACGCGCAGCGGTTCCGCTCAATGGGCCGCCGGATGGCGCAGCAGCCGCGAGCAGACCAGGCCCACCGGTCATCACCACCGCCGCGCCGAGGAAAATCGTCGGCTCCGCTCCGCCATGGGCGAAGCCATAGCCGTAGATCACCGGCCCGACCGCCTGGCCGAGATAGAAGAAGCACGAATGCAGCGATGCGGCCGCCCCGCGCGCGGTCTGCGAGAGCTCGGTGACATGGACCTGGATGCAGCCGTGCAGGAGGTAGAACCCGAATCCAAACACGCCGTAGACGGCGATCTGCCAAAGCCATGGGAAGTGCAGCGCGATGAGGACAAGACCGGTCGCAGCGAGCGTGCCGCCGGCGACCATCAGACGGCGCTCCCGCACGCGTGCAATGAGGACCGGCACCGAGAGCGAGTACAGCACGCCGCCGACCGCGAAGGCTGCAATCAAGAGGCCTGCGATCGACGCGCGGGTTTCGCCGATCGCCAGGAGGAGGAGCGCCACGTACGGGAACAGGCCGTGGATGAAGATCGCTTCGAAGAACACCGATATGAAGCACACCTTGGCGCGCGGATCGGCGAAGATGCTGCGGAAGTTCGCGATCACCGCAGCGCGGTTGAATGGCGCGGGCGGCGGCGTGACCACGCCGCGGAAGGCGAAGAACGCCGCCACCGTCACGATCGAGCCGAACGCGCCGAGAATCGCGAACACGCCGCGCCAGCCCAAGAAGTCGCCGATCACGCCCGCGATCGAGGCGCCAATGAGGTTGCCGGTGAGCCCGACCGCCAGCAGCCGGCCGATCGCCACCTGGCGCTGATTGACCGGCACGAGATCGCCGACCAGCGCCATCGCGACCGGAAACACTCCGCCCGCCACCAGCCCGGCCGCGACCGCGCATGGCGACGAGCAGCGAAAAGCTCGTGGCCACCGCGCAGACCAGCGCCGCAACCGCAACCACGCAGCAGGCACAGGTTCATCAGCCGCGTCTTGCCGAAGAAATCTCCGGTCACGCCGAGGGCCGGCTGCACCAACGCATAGGGAAACGTGTACGCGCTCGACAACAGAGCGGCCGTGGCAACGTCGATATCGAGACTCTCCGCGATCATCGGGATCACGGGATCGACCGCCCGCGTGAACAAAGTCTGGGCGAAGACCACGAGGGCGACGATTTTCAGGACGGGCGGAATAGCGAGTAACTCGCTGTATTATCAAATACTTATCAGTTATTCTTCGCGAGCTTGTCGAACTCGACCAGCCGGCGCAAAAGGCGCTCCAGTTGCTTGAGCGGGATCATATTGGGGCCGTCGGAGGGCGCCTGGTCGGGGTCCTGGTGGGTCTCGATGAAGACGCCGGCGACGCCGACCGCGACCGCCGCGCGCGCGAGCACCGGCACAAACTCGCGCTCGCCACCCGACGAAGTGCCCTTCCCGCCCGGTTGCTGCACCGAATGGGTGGCGTCGAAGATGACCGGCGCGCCGGTCGTGCGCGCCAGGATCGGCAGCGCGCGCATGTCGGAGACGAGCGTGTTGTAGCCGAAGGACGCGCCGCGCTCGGTCACCAGCACGTTCGGATTGCCCGGCGGCGGTGACCTTGCCGACGACGTTCGCCATGTCCCAGGGCGCCAGAAACTGGCCCTTCTTGACGTTGACCACACGGCCGGTCGCGGCGGCGGCGACCAGCAGATCGGTCTGCCGGCACAGGAACGCGGGGATCTGCAGCACGTCCACCACCTCGGCAACGCGTGCGCATTGCTCCGCTTCGTGCACGTCGGTGAGAACAGGCACGCCGAATTTCCGGCGGATTTCGGCGAAGATCGGCAGCGCGCCGTCGAGCCCGATGCCGCGATTGCTCTTGGCGCTGGTGCGATTGGCCTTGTCGAACGAGGTCTTGTAGACGAAGCCGATCCCGATCTTGCCAGCGATCTCCTTGAGCGCCGCGGCCATTTCGAATGCGTGGTCGCGGCTCTCGAGCGCGCACGGACCCGCGATCAATGCGAGCGGCAGCGCATTGCCAAAGCGCGCAGCACCGACGGCGACGATCGGATTAGGGGCGGGCTCGACATTCATGGCGCCGGACCATGCGCCGGCGGTACCGAGGGTCAACCGAAGCGCGCTTGCCCGCCACATACGTGGCGCGAACGGCGCGATCGTCGCCGAGCGTCATCAGGACAGCCAGCGTCTCCGCGATCGAGCGCGAGCGGCGATTGCGAAAGGCCAAGAGCGGCGTTGCGTTCGGGTCAAGCACGACCATGTCGGCTTCGTGCCCCGGCGCAAGCGTACCGACGCGGTCATCGAGTGCGAGCGCGCGCGCACCGCCCAACGTGCTGCAGAAAAAACGCCTCGACGGCATCGATCGGACGGTTGCGGAGTTGCGCCACCTTGTAAGCTTCGCCCATCGTGGCAAGCAGCGAGAAGCTCGTACCCGCGCCGATATCCGTCCCCAGGCCGACATGCACGGGACGGCGTGGATCACGCGCCGCACGCAGCGGAAACAGGCCGCTGCCGAGGAACAGGTTCGAGGTCGGGACAATGCGCGAGCGCGGTGCCGCTGGCATGGCAGCGTTCGAATTCCGATTCGTCCAGATGCACACCGTGCGCGAGCACCGCGCGCCGACCGGTGCAGGCCGTAGTGAGCGTAGATGTCGAGATAATCGCGCCGTTGCGGGAACAGCTTCATCACCCACGCAATCTCGGCGTGATTCTCGGCAATGTGGGTCTGCATGAAAGTTCCGGGGTGCTCGCGCCAGAGCGCGCCTGCGAGCTCCAGTTGTTCCGGGGTGCTGCTACCGGCATACCGCGGCGTAACGGCGTAGAGACAGCGCCCGCGCCCGTGCCACTCTGTCGATCAGCGCCTTCGACTGGTCGTAGCCGGAGCGAGCGGTATCGGTGAGCGCGGCCGGTGCGTTGCGGTCCATCAGTACCTTGCCGGCAATGAGCCGGAGGTTGTGCCTTTGCGCCTCCGCAAAGAGCGCGTCGACCGAGCCGGCATGCACCGAACAGAAGACGAGTGCCGTCGTGGTCCCCTGCCGCAATAGCTCGTCGCAGAAGAGACGCGCGGTCTCTTGGGCGACTGCCGGATCAGCAAAGGCTTGCTCGGCGACGAAGGTGTATTCGTTGAGCCAGTCCAGCAGCTGGTGGCCCTGCGCGCCGATAATTCCGGTCTGCACGTAGTGGACGTGGGTATCGATGAAGCCGGGCGCGATCAGGCATCCCGAATGGTCGGCAACGTTGGCGTTGGGCGGCAGCTTGGATCTCAGGGCACCATAAGGTCCGACCGCCTCGATCATGCCGTCGCGGCAGATCACGAGGCCATCGGGCTCATGCACGAATGCCGTTCCGGGATCGGTGAGAAACGGATCGTCGCGGCAAAAGACCAATGTCCCGCGCATGGCGCTGACGGAACTCGTTGTCGGCAGGCGCCAGCATCGGACGCTCGCTACTCGAACACGAGCGTCGCGCCCATGGCGGTCTGCGGCGCGACAATGGTCGCGTCCATGCGCACGGAGAACGCGATCCCACCGGCGCCCAGTGCCGCCCGCAGCGCGCCGCGGTCGCGCACGTGAAATTGCAGGGCGGCCAGGCGCGCACCCTGCGAAATGTCGGGCGGTTCGGTCCCGAAATGGCTGCGAAAGGCAGCCGGATCCATGACCTTGATGTCCCCCGCGGGGTCGCGGCGCTGACGCCGCTCGACGTCGCATGCAAGTCGCGCACACCGGTGAACGTGGAGAGGAAAATGTGATGGTCGGTGGGATTTTCCGCGACTAGAACAACAGCCGCGATGCCCCTCGCCGTGTTGGGATGCTGCTGAAACGCCGGATTCCAGAAATTCTCCGGAAAATGCTGCTGGCAGACCGCAAAGCCAGTGGCGGGCGCCCCGGCATCGCGGGCGAACGCCAACGAGAAGGCGACCTTGACCGGCGCGCCGTCAGGCCGTTTGCCCTCGCGCTCGAACTTCATCACGTCCGAAGCAGCAACGCCCGCCGATTGGAAGGCCGCGGCATCCGCCGCGGCATCGTCGCTCTCCAGAAGCAGCAGCGACAGTCCTTCCTGGTTCGACAGGAAAGACTGGTTGAATCGGCCGAACAGGTTTGAGAACCCGTCGGTGCCAAGTTTTCCGGCTCCGCCACGGTGAGCAGTTCGATGAAAAATCCCGGAAGCTGCACGACGTGATTGTGCGTGCCCCACGAATGCCGGTTGCGCGCACCGACGGTGAAGCCGAGCCGACGATAGAGCTCGGCCGCCCCTTCGAGATCGCGCACCGCATGGACGATATGGTCGAGACCGCGGGGCATCGATCCGCCTTCACTTCACCGCCGAGAACGCCGTCGGCTGCAGGAACATGTTCGTGATCGAGGCGACGATCGGTCCATCGCGCTCGCTTTCGGACCGCTTGGCCAGCCATTCCGGATCGGTTGCGAATTTGTTCCACTTGGTCTCGCGCTCGGCGAGGGATTCCCAGGCCAGCAAGATAATGCAGGTCTTGATTGCCGCCTTCTCCCACCAACACGGTCCAGAAGCCCGCTTGCCGGATGCCGTGCCGCTGCCAGAGTTCGAGAGTCGTGGTTTCGAACCGCTTGAGCAGCGCCGGCAGCCTCCCGACCACGCAATGGTAAATCCTCAGCTCATAGATCATGGTTGCCTCTTCTTCCGGGCTACTGCTGAGGGGACGGGAAATGGCGCGAAATTCAAACTGGTTGTTCCGTTTATATCACAAGTGACTTCAAAGCCGCGCCGATGGCGTGCAAAGCGTCACGATCCGCGACGTCGGGGTAAACCGGTCGCGAACAATCGACAACTTTGTGACCGCCGACACACATCCCATTAACCAGCCTCCCATATAGTACATCACAACATTGGATCGACGGGCGCCGCAAGCGGGCCGCTACCAAGGCGCCACAGCGGAAAAGGCCGTGCCGTTCCCGAGCGTTGCCTGTCGATCCAAGGCATTTCAGAAGCGACGCGTCCTTCCAACTTACGCGCGAAACACGGGCACTCCATGCTGTTGCAGTCCGGCAGCTGCAGCGCACGGGGCTATCTTCGCTTGGGCGCCATCCGAGAATGCCGACGCATCGGCCCCTCCGATATCAGTCCTCGAAACACACAGGCCCCAGCCGTTTCCCGCGAAGGGTAAAATACGGAGTTGATAGCATCGAGTGTGGCGAGCGATCGGCGCGGCGTCAGCCGCAGAATACTTTCGCCCGGCGCTACACCAGCCGGCTCTGGTCGACCGCCGCGCCGATGAAGGAGGAAAACAGCGGGTGCGGCTCGAACGGCCGCGACTTGAGCTCGGGATGGAACTGCACGCCGATGAACCAGGGATGATCCTCGTATTCGATCATCTCCGGCAACAGCCCGTCGGGCGACATGCCGGAAAAGCGCATGCCGTGCTGCTCGAGCCGGCCCTTGTAGCCGGTATTGACCTCGTAGCGGTGGCGGTGGCGCTCGGAAATTTCGGTTGCGCCGTCGATAGATCTGCGACACCCGGCTGCCGCGCTGGAGCATGCGCCGGATAGGCGCCGAGCCGCATGGTGCCGCCGAGGTCGCCGCTCGATGCCGCGCGTCTGCAGCTCGTTGCCCTTCATCCATTCGGTCATCAGGCCGACCACCGGGTCGGGCGTGGTGCCGAACTCGGTCGAGTTCGCGTCCTCGATGCCGCAGAGATTGCGCGCTGCTTCGATCACCGCCATCTGCATGCCGAAGCAGATCCCGAAATACGGCACCTGGCGCTCGCGCGCGAACTGCGCCGCCCTGATCTTTGCCTTCGGTGCCGCGCTGGCCGAAGCCGCCCGGCACCAGGATGCCGTTGACGTGCTCGAGGAACGGCGTCGGGATCCTCGCGCTCGAACACCTCGGATCTCGATCCAGTCGAGATTGACGCGCACCTTGTTGGCGATGCCGCCGTGGGAGAGCGCCTCGATCAGCGACTTATAGGCGTCCTTGAGGCCGGTATATTTGCCGACGATGGCGATCGTCACGTCGCCTTCCGGGTTGCGGATGCGCTCGTTGATGAGTCGCCAGCGGTCGAGATCGGGCTCGCCCTTGGGCTCGATCCCGAAGGCTGCGAGCACTTCGCGGTCGAGCCCGGCGCGCGTGATAGGCCTCGGGCACGGCGTAGATGTTGTCGACGTCGCGCGCCTCGATCACGGCGCTCTCGCGCACATTGCAGAACAGCGCCGAGCTTGCGCCGCTCGCTCTCGCGGGATCGGCCGGTCGGTGCGGCACAGCAGGATATCGGGCTGGATGCCGATCGAGCGCAGCTCCTTGACCGAGTGCTGGGTCGGCTTGGTCTTGAGCTCGCCCGCGCCGGTGATGAACGGCAGCAGCGTGAGGTGGATGTAGATGGCGTGATCGCGCGGCAGGTCGTTGCCGAGCTGGCGGATCGCCTCGAAGAACGGCAGGCCCTCGATGTCGCCGACCGTGCCGCCGATCTCGCACAGCACGAAATCGTAGCCGTCGTTGCCGTCGCGGATGAAATCCTTGATGGCGTTGGTGACGTGCGGGACCACCTGGATGGTGGCGCCGAGATAGTCGCCGCGGCGCTCCTTGGCGAGGATTTCCTGGTAGATGCGGCCGGTGGTGATGTTGTCCTGGCGGGTCGCCGGGCGGCCGGTGAAGCGCTCGTAGTGGCCGAGGTCGAGATCGGTCTCGGCGCCGTCGTCGGTGACGAAGACCTCGCCGTGCTGGTAGGGCGACATCGTGCCCGGATCGACGTTGAGATAGGGGTCGAGCTTGCGCAGCCGCACCTTGTAGCCGCGCGCCTGCAGGAGCGCGCCGAGCGCCGCCGACGCGAGACCCTTGCCGAGGGAGGAGACCACGCCGCCGGTGATGAAGATGTACCGCGCCATGGGGCCTAACCTTTAGCGCAGGGCGCGCCGATCTCGACGAGGCCTAAATCGGCTTTCGGCACGAAACCCATGCGCGGCACGCATATCGACAGATCCTCATGAAGCCAGAATGGTCTGGATCGATATCTTGATGTGAGTTCTCAATTCGCCATTCGCGGCCGCATGGCTCCCAAAGCGAAGGGGCCGGTTGCCCGGCCCCTGACAGCCATTCATTGCGACCGCGGCACCTGCGGACCCGATGGTGCCGCCGGCGGTTGCTCCTGCTGGCGCAGCGTGTCGAGCACGCCGCCGCCGCCCTGCCCGAGCGGCGCGCCCGGCGTCTGCTGGCGCCGGCGCGCCGGTGTTCTGGATGATGGACCGCGGCTTGCGGTCCAGACCCGCCAGGATCGACAGCACCAGGCTGGTGGCGAAAAACGTGGCAGCTAGGATGGCGGTGGTGCGGGTGAGCACATTCGGCGTCCCGCGGCTCGACAGAAATCCGCCGGTCGAGCCGATCCCGAGGCCCGCCTCCTTCCGACTTCTGCAGCAGCAACGACGCCAATCATGGCGGTGACCACCATGAGATGAATCACGATAATGACAGTCTGCATAGGTCCATCACGTTTGAATGCTGCGCCCTGGAACCGTCAGGTCCCGCCGCCCCGGGCGTCATATAGGAAGTCGCGGGCGTGTCTACACGATCCCCGACGGCATTTCCACCGGACCGGCACCCCTATTCCGGCTCGATGCCCGCCTCCTTGACCCATCTGGTCCATTTGGCGAGATCCTCGCGCACGAAGGCCGTCGAGTTCCTCGGGCGTGCTGGCAAAGGCGTCGAACCCGATGCCCGCCAGCCGCTCCTTGACCGTCGGATCGGCAATGATCCGTCGCAGCTCTCCGTTGAGGCGTTCGACCACCGGCTTGGGCGTGTTGGCCGGTGCGAAATGGCATTCCAGTGGAATCGAGGTCGAACGAGGGAAGTCCCGGCCTCCGTCATGGATGGAATGTCGGGCAGGAGCGGGCTGCGCTCCTTGGTGGTGACCGCAAGGGCGCGGACATTGCCGGCCTTCGCCTGCGGCGAACCGAGCGCGAAGTCGACGAACATCATCGCCAGACGGCCGGTCATCACGTCGTTGATGGCTTGCGGAGAACTTCGGTACGGCACGTGCACGAGATCGAGGTCGGCCATCCGTTTGAGTGTGGCGCCCGCGACCAGGCCGATTGCATTCGTGCTGGCGTAGCTCAGCCTGCCGGGATTGGCTTTCACGTAGGCGATGAATTCCGGCACCGACGTTGCCGGGATCTTGGGGTCGATGACCAGCATGAACGGAAGATTTCCGACCCGCGACAGCGCCGAGAAATCCCGCACCGGATCGTATGGAATGCTTTTCAGCAGATTGGGATTTGCCGAATGCGTGCTCACGGTGGTCATGAAAATGGTGTAGCCATCGGGTGCCGCTCGCGCGACCGCGGTCGCCGCAATCGCGCCGTTGGCGCCGGGCTTGTAGTCGAGCACGACCGGCTGCTTGAGCGCCCTGCTCAACTCGTCGCCAATGATGCGCGCGGTCGGGTCGATGCCGCTGCCGACGGCGAACGGCACCACCAGCGTGATTGCGCCGGCTCGGATAATCTTGCGCCGACGCCGCGCCAGACGGCCAGCACGGCCGCAGCAAGTGCCGCGACGAACCGCGAGAGCTCGCCGCCTCCGGTCAACGCGGGCAGGCCTATTGCAGGGCTTTCAGATAGGCGACGATGTCGTCGACATCCTTGCCGTCGGTGAGCCCGCCATAAGGCATGCGGTTGCCCTTCACCTTGGCCTGCGGGTCTTGGATGTACGCGCGCAGATTGGCTTCGTCCCAGACCAGGTTCGCCCGCTTCATCGGGTTCGAGTAGCGGAAATCCTCGAGGGCGGCCGATTTGCGTCCAACTACGCCTTTGAGGCTCGGGCCGAGCGCGTCGGGCCGTTCGGTGTGGCAGGCGGCGCAGGTCTGGTACAGCACCTTGCCATGGTCGGAGTCGGCCGCCGGCGCGGGACTTGCCGCGAGTGCGAGGAGGAGAAGGACACCGGCGGTGATGCCGGGAGCGAGTGACGCATGGTTCTGCCCTTGATCTCGATCATGCGTGCACCAGCGGACCGGGACTCTTGAGATACTTCGTGACGATCGCATCCGCCGACCAGTAGGCGAGCGCGCCGACGAGACCGGTCGGATTGTAGGACGCATTCTGCGGAAACAGCGACGCGCCCATGACGAACAGGTTGTCGGCGTCCCAGGCCTGGCAATACCGGTTGACCGCGCTGGTCTTCGGATCAGCCCCCATCATGGTGCCGCCGGTATTGTGCGTCGATTGATAGGGCACGACGTTGTAGTTGCCACGCCGCACGGAGACGTTGCCCTTGATCGTCGGCTTCATCGCGGTTGCGATCCGGTCGAGCACGCCGCCGAGGTACTGCGCCATCTTGTGGTCGTTGTCGCGGAAATTGTAGCTCATGCGGATGAGCGGGCGTCCAAGCGCATCCTTGTAGGTCGGATCGAGGTCGAGAAAATTCTCGCGGTGCGCATAGTTGCAGCCCGAGGCGCCGATGCCGAACGCGTGATTGTACCATTTGGCGGTCGCCCGTTTCCAATCGCGACCCCAGCGCGGTGTGCCGGGCGGTACCGGCCGTGTCAGGATCGGCCGGCCGTTCGTCGTGCCGGCTGAAATCCAGGCGCCGCCGAAGAATCCAAGCCCCGCGTGGTCGAAGTTGTCGCCGTTGAAGTCGTCGATATTGGTGCCATGCGCGCCTGCCGCCATGAACGGATTGATCTCCTTGCTCTCGAAGAACACCGTCACGCCGTTGCCGCTGATCTGATAGCAGTAGTTCTTGCCGACGGCGCCCTTGCCGGTCGTTGTGATCGTAGGGCTCGCCGATACCGGCGGTCAGCATCAGCAGCACGTTGTTGAACACGTACGCGCCCATGATGACGAGACCGGCGGGCTGCTCGAATTCCTCGCCGCTTCGGGTGTCGACATAGCGCACCGCCCTCACCTTCTTGGCCTGCTTGTCGTAGACCAGTTCCTTCACATAGGCGTAGGTGCGCAGCTCGAATTTCGGGTCCGGCAGCAACACCGGCAGGATGCAAGCCTGCGGCGAAGCCTTGGCATTTGCCTCGCAGCCGAAACCGCTCGCAGTGGCCGCAATACTCGCAGGCGCCGAGCGTGACGCCCTCCGGATTGGTGTAGACGCGCGCTCATGTTCGCAGAGGGCGCCGGAAACGGGTGATAGCCCAAATCCTTCGCCGCCTGTCTCCATCAAGCGACCCGGCCATGGTCTGGACCAGCGGCCGGTTCGGATACTCGTTCTGGCGCGGGCCCTCGAACACGTTGCCGCCGGCGATAATCTGGCCACGCAGATTTGCCGGCCTTGCCGGAAATGCCGCACAGTTTCTCGAACCGGTCGTAGTAGGGCTCGAGCTCGTCATAGGAGACCGGGTAGTCCTCGATGGTCATCTCGGCCGGAATCGCATCGCGGCCGTAGCGATTCTGGAGATGGCTCCGCAGATTGTGGTCGGACGGCAAGCAGGCGCCAAGTGACGCCGTTCCAGTGCGCGCCCGCCCCGCCGAGCCCGGTGCCAGGCAGGAACGAGCCGAGCCGGCGCAGGGGCAGCGCGGTTTCCTGACGGCGAGTGCCGCAGCGTCACCGTCTCGGTCTGCGTGTCCTGGAACAGTTCCTGGCGCACGGCGTATTTGAGATCGTCGCGCACCGGAGGAAGCGTGAAATCCTCGCGTGTCGAACGGTCGGCGCCGCGCTCGAGCCCGACGACCTTGAGCCCGGCCTTGGTCAGTTCGCGGGCGAGAATGCTGCCGGTGAACCCGACGCCGATGCAGACCGCATCGACTTCCTTGAGCATCGTGGCCATTGTTGTTTCTCCTCCCGCGCGTGGCGTGATCAACCGAGCCAATTCGGTGTTTCATGCACAATTCGTCCGCCCACCATGGTCATCAGCGAGCGGGTCTCGGCGATGCTGCTTTCCTCGGTCGACAAGCGGATCGGCGCTCAACGACCGCAAGATCGGCAAGCTTGCCGACCTCGAGCGAACCCTTCTTGTCTTCGTCGAAAGTGAGATAGGCGCCGTTCGCCGTGGCACAGCGCAGCGCGTCAGCCCGGCTGAGCGCCTCACCGGGCGCCAACGCGCTCCTTGGTCTGGTAGCTCGTGCGCGCGACCGTCTTGCCAGATCGGCAGGAACGGCGAGACCGGCACGTTGTCGGTCGCCAGCGAGACCTTCACGCCGGCATCGAGCAGCGAGCGCAGCGGCACGATTTCGCCATGGCGCTCCGGCGGCAGCCGCTGCGCCTGCGCATGCAATCCCTTGTAGAGGTAGTTGTTGGTGTGCGTGGTGAGGACGAGGCCCATGCGCACGATGCGCTCGATGTCGCGCGGCGAGATCGTGCTGATGTGGACTGATGACCCAGCGCCGGCCCTTGAGCGGGATTTCCCGATCGACCTCGTCGTAGAGATCGAGATTGCTCGACCCGATCATGACCGCGCGGATGTCGTTCGCCGCGCAATGAAGCAGCAGCTCCTTGGCCTGGTCGCGCGGCAGGCCGTGATTGGAATTGAATCCGGCCCAGCCCGTGTAGGGCGCGGCGCGCGCGCGCACATCGTCGGCGGCCTCGCGGCCGGCGTGAACGTAAAGGCCGCTCATCTTGAGCCAGTCGTTGCCGAAGCCGGGCTCGCCCAGCCAGCCAGCCCAGGCCTCGACGAAGGGGCCGAGGGCGCGCCGCCCGCCGCCTGCCAGTTCGGACTGAAGGCGAGCGCGGCGCGCATCGTCAGCGCGCCCTCGCGGTGGGCTTGCTTGTACGTGCGCAGCAACTCGGTCGCGGCGCCGTGCCCCTCGAACACGCTGGTGGTTCCAAAGGCATGGTAGGCGCGCGCCGATTGCGGCAAGGCGCGCAGCCGATCCGCGTGGCGTGAATGCCGCCGCCTGGCGAAACCAGATCAGCTCGGCGACCGGCGCCATCTCGCGCTCGACGAACACGCCGGTCGGATCGCCATTGGCGTCCTTCTCGATCGTCAACAGTGTCGACCGGCGAGACCGTGTCGCGGGTGATGCCGGCGCGCCTGAGCGCCTCGGTGTTGGCGCAGGACACGAGCGGAAAGGTGCCGCGCCAGTAACCCCAGATCGAGCGGATGAAGACCGGATTGTTCGGCGCCGCCGCGTCGAGCTCCTGCCGCGTCGGCCAGCGCTTCTCGGCCAGGATGTCGGGCACGTCGAAATAATAGGGCGGATCGCCGATCGGCATGGTGACGATCCATTCGCCGGGCTGCTTGGCGCGGGCCAGCTCGGCGATGCGGTCCTGGATGTCGCGGATCGAGCGAACGCGTCCGAGCGCGGGAAACACGTTGCGCAAGCGCCTCGCGGTCCATGTGGGCGTGGCCGTCGGTGATGCCGGGAATGACCGCCTTGCCCTTGAGATCGACGACGCGCGTCGCCGGGCCGCTCACTGGCTGCCATCGCGGCGTCCGGCCCGACCGCAAGGATGCGGTCGCCGGCAATGGCGATCGCCTGCGCCATCGTGAACGCGGCATCGACGGTGATGATCTTGCCGTTGGTGAGAATGAGATCGGCGGGTCCGGTTCCAGCCGCCGCGGGTGCTGGCAAGGACGCCTGCGCGGCCCGCGGCGTCCGGGCGAGCGCGCGGACAGCACGCCGGCGGTGCCAGCGGCACCCGCCGCTTTCAAGAGCAGACGGCGCGTCTCGTCCACCGCGATCACTCGCCTCAGGAGAAATCGGCGATCGAGTGCGGCGGCTTGTCGTATTTCTTGCCGAAGTACGTCTTGATCTCTTCGCGGTAGGTGGCCGGCAGCCCGGGATAGCCGATCATCTTCCACGACGGCCATGTGGCGGTTGCCGCCGTAGATCGGGTCGGCGAAGAACCCCTCCATGGTGATCTGCAGGAGCGCGTTGAAGAACATGGTGCTGGTAAAGCCCGGGAACTGCGCCTTCCCCTCTTCCATCGCCTTCAACGCCGTCTCGCGTTCCGGCGCGGACAGCCGGTCGAAATCCTTGCCGTAGGTCTTGCGCGTCCAGTCGTTGGCGGCCGCGACGCCGGCGCGGAAGAATTCGCGCGGCGTCAGCGCAAGCTGATAGCCGAGTTCAGGCTTGCCCTTGGGGAATGGCCCGTCGCGGTAGAGCCGCGCGCCGGTGCCGTAGGCGCCGGCGAGTTGGCGATCGATGAAGGTCGCGACCCCGCATTCGCTCCCCGAGGGCGAAAGTTCGTCGGCGGGAATGATCGTATCCGCCGCGGCGACGAAGAAAGCGTGCTCGGTCGCGGTGAGCGTGAGCAGCGGTTCGGGCTCGGTCGCGGGCGGAGCAGCCGGCGACGCCTGCGGGGTCTGCGCCTCGGCCGGCGCCGCCGGCGCAAACCCTGCGGCGACGGCGGTTCCCGCGCCCAGGAGGAAATGACGACGTGCGATCGGACTCTCGTCCGACGTCCCCTTGTCAGCGGCCCTGTTTTCAGCCGGCGTCTTGTCGGGTGTCTTCTTGTCCGTCATGGCAACCTCCCGTGCTCGCCGCGCCATGGCTTGAGGCCCAATACGGGGACGCGGCGTGAGCCGCGCGGAGGCGTGCTGCCGCCACGCGGCGTTTTCATTCTTTCGTTTGGAACAAGACTAATCCGATTTTGGCCCGCGCGGGAGGGGGCGCGGAGCGCTATTAACCGCAGGCGCGCGAGGCCTCGTGATCGCCTCGGCGTCGTCGGACCCGCTGCGTGAACGCAGCAGAGACGGCCGTCAGCCCGGCTCCAGTCCCTTGGCCTTCAGCACCGGGATAGCGGCCGGCGCGGTCAGGAACTTGATGAACGCCTTGGCGGCGTCCGGCTCCTTGGCACCGGTACCGACGGCGGCCGGATAGACACCAGAGAGCTGGATCTCCGCCGGCAGTGGCCCGACCAACTCGGCGCCGGCATAAGGCAGGATCTCGCTGATCTGGGTCATGCCGATCTCGGCTTCACCGTTCGCCACGGCATGCGCGGCAGGGTTGGACGGCGGCAGCAGCTTGGTCTTGCCCTTCAACTGCTCGGCGATCCCGAGGCGCTCGAACAGACCCTTGAGATAGATTCCAGTCGCACCTTGCTCGACATAACAAATCGACTTGGCATCGAGCAGCGCGCGCTTGAACGCCTCGGTCGTGCTGATGTCGGGCTTCGGTGCGCCGCGCTTGACTGCGAGGCCCGCGCCCGAGCGCGCAATGTCGGCGCGCGTCGCAGCCACGAGCTTGCCCTGCTTGACGAGGTCGTCGGTGATGGGCGCGCTGAGGATGGCGACATCGAACGCCACGCCCTTCTCGATCTCGGCCTTGAGCGGGACCGCCGCGTTGAAGGTGAACGAGAGCTTGTGCTCGCTCGCCTTCTCGAATTGCGGACCGAGCTCCTCCAGTGCGGTTTTCAACGCATTCGAGGCCAAGACCTTGATCTCGGCCGCGTCGACGGCGCCGGCCGTGAATAACGCAAGCGCAAATAGCTTCCCGGCGATGAGCGCTGGGTTCATCCTCATGACGTCCTCCAAGTGATTGTTGTTCGGCTTGTTGTTGTGAAAATCCGCAGACCGCAAACCTAGCGGTAAACGCTCGCAATCGCCAGGAACTCGTCGGCCTTGAGGCTCGCGCCGCCGACCAGCGCGCCGTCGACGTCCGCGGCGCTCATCAGCTCCCTGGCGTTCGACGGCTTCACCGATCCGCCGTAGAGGATGCGGGTGCCCTGCCCCGGCGCTCCCAAGCGCGATACCAGGCGCCGCCGGATATGCCCATGCATCTCGGCGACGTCGCCAAGGGTCGGGGTCAGGCCCGTGCCGATCGCCCAGACCGGCTCGTAGGCAACGACAAGGTTCTCGGCCGTCGCGCCATCGGGCACCGAACCATCCACCTGGGCTCCTGACCACTGCGAGCGCCCGTCCATCTTCGCGTTCGGCCCGGCTCTCGCCGACGCAGACGATGGCGCAGAGTCCGGCGCGCCACGCCGCCAGCGCCTTTGCCCGTACGTCCGCGTCGGTTTCCTTGTGATGGATGCGCCGCTCGGAATGCCCGACGATGACGGCGCTGGCGCCGGCGTCCTTGAGCATTTCGGCCGACAGGTCACCGGTGAAGGCCCCAGCCGGCTCGGTGTGACAGTCCTGCGCGCCGATTTGCAGCGCGGTGCCCCGCGCGGCGGCGGCAAAGCGCGCCAGGAGCGTCGCGGGCGGGCACACCATGATCTCGACCAGCGCTGCGAGCTCGCGAGCACCTTGAATGATCCGGGCAAGTTCCGTCTGCGAGCCCGATAGGCCGTTCATCTTCCAGTTGCCCGCAACGAGCGGGCGGCGCGGCGCGCCAGCCATGTCCAACCCTGCGTTTTTCCGAACCCAGTCGAGCGGGTAGCAGAGCAGCCGCGCGCACGCCAGACCGTGCCCGTGGTCTGACCAGCATTCGGCGGCCTTGCGGCCTACTGGCGCGAGCCTCTGCGAAGAACGATGTCCCTTCGGGGTTAGCCCGAGGGGGACGCGTGCCTGTGCCCGTTTTCTGCTTGCCAACGGTGTCCGGCCCGCCGGAAGAGCATTGAGGGCGCTTGTGACCGCCTGTCGCCCCTGGCGCATGTTGCGATGCGGGAGCCCCTCCTTATGATACGGAACCCTCGGTTCGCCGAAGGTTCTCTCAATCACGGATAACGCATGCTTCGAGGTCTACGAAACGCCTCTTCCAATTGGCTCGGCAAGGCGGTGATGGCCGCCGTCGTGGGCTTCTTGGTCATCAGCTTCGCCATTTGGGGGATCGGCGACATTTTCCGCGGCTTCGGCCGCTCGACCGTGGCCAAGATCGGGCGCACTGAAATCACGGTCGAGCAATTCCGCACGATCTACAACGATCGGCTGCAGCAATATTCCCGCCAGGCCGGCCGGCCGATCGGCCCGGAGCAGGCGCGGCAGCTGGGCCTGGACCGGGTGCTGATCGGACAAATCGTCTCGGAAATCTTGCTGGATGAGCGTGCCCGCGCGCTGGGTCTCTCCCTCTCCGACGCCGAGGTTGCCAAGCAGATCACAACCGATCCCGCCTTCCAGGGATTGAACGGGCAGTTCGACCGTGCCCGGTTCGAGCAGGTCATCCGCAACGCAGGCTTTACCGAGGCCCGGTTCGTCGCGGAGCAGCGCCGCCGCCTGCTGCGGCGCGAACTCGCCGGCACCATCGCGACGGGATTGAACGCCCCGAAGGCCCTGGTCGAAGCGGCCAGCCGTTACGAGAACGAGCAGCGCTCGATCGAATACGTACTGCTCGACCGCGCCCAGGCCGGCGAGATTGCACCGCCTGCCCCGGAGGTGCTGGCGAAATTCTTCGAGGAGCGCAAAATTCTCTTCCGCGCCCCGGAATATCGCAAGCTCGTGGTTGTGTCGCTGATCCCGACCGAGCAGGCACGCTGGATCGAAATCTCTGATGCTGACCTCAAGCGCGCCTATGAAGAACGGCGTGCGCGCTATGTCACGCCGGAACGGCGCCACGTCCTGCAGATCGATTTCCCCAATGCCGAGGCGGCCAGCGCGGCCGCAGAGCGCGTCGCCAAGGGCACCAGCTTTTCGGACATTGCCGAAGGAGCTGGGCAAAAACGAAAGGACATCGATCTCGGCACGGTGACCAAGGCCGCGATGATCGACCGGGCGGCGGCCGATGCCGCCTTCGCGCTCAAAGAAGGGGAAGTCAGCGCGCCGGTGCAAGGCCGGTTCGGGACCGTGCTGGTGCAAGTGCTCAAGATCGAGCCCGAGCAGGTGCGCTCGCTGGAGCAAGTCGCCGGCGAGCTCAAGCAGGAGTTGGCGATCGCGCGCGCCAAGGCCGAGGTTTTCGACGTGTACAACAAGATCGAGGATGCGCGCGCGGAGGGCAAACCGCTGGCCGAAACCGCCGCCAACGCTGAAGTTGGAGGCGCGCACGATCGAAGCGGTCGATCGCTCCGGTCGCGATCCGGCCGGCGTGCCTGTCAACCTTCCGGATGCGCAGCGCCTGCTGCCGATGGCGTTTACCACCGACGTCGGTGTCGAGCGCGATCCGCTGCAGTTTCAGGACGGCTACATCTGGTTTGACGTCGTGGGCATAACACCCTCACGGGAACGTCCCCTCGATGAAGTGAAGGAGCAAGTAGAGACGCGCTGGCGCGACCAGGAGATCGCAACGCGCCTCAACGCCAAGGCGACGGAAATCGTCGACAAGCTCAAGGCGGGCGCGACCCTCGCCGATGTCGCCACCGCAGACCATCTCAAGCTCGAAATCTTGACCGGCCTCAAACGCGGTGATGGGTCCGGCCCGCTTTCGGCGGCCGCCGTCGACGCGGTTTTCCGCACTGCCAAGGACGCAGTCGGCGCAGCCGACGCGCGGGAGCCAGGCGAGCAAGTCGTGTTCCGCGTCACCGATATCGTGGTACCACCACTCGACATGGCCTCCGACGAAGTCAAACGCACCGTCGATTCCCTCAATCGCAGCCTCTCGGAGGACCTGCTCAGCGAATATATTGCGCGCCTCGAAAGCGAGGTCGGCGTGACCATCAATCAAAATGCGTTGAACCAGGTGGTCAGCGGCGGAGCCGTCGACAGCGCAAATTGACTTTCGCCATGCAGATCGAGCCGCAAGCAACGCCATTTGCCAAGCGATACGCGCGCGGCGAGGCCCAGGTCGTGTGGACCACGCTGGTCTCGGATCTCGAAACCCCGGTGTCCGCATTTCTCAAAGTCGCCGGCGCCCGCCCGATGAGCTTTCTGCTGGAATCGGTCGAGGGCGGCGCGGTGCGCGGGCGCTATTCCATCATCGGGCTGGACCCCGACCTCGTGTGGCGCACCGTAGCGGGCCTCGCCGAGATCAATCGCACGGTGCGCCATAAGCCCGATGGCTTTGCACCCTGCAACGAGGCGCCCCTGGCAGCGTTGCGCGCCCTCATCGCCGAGAGTCGGATCGAGCTGCCCGACGTGCTGCCGCCCATGGCTGCCGGAGTCTTCGGGTATCTCGGTTACGACATGGTGCGGTTGATGGAAGAGTTGCCGCAGTCCAATCCCGACCCGATCGGAATTCCCGATGCGGTGCTGGTGCGTCCCACCATCGTGGTCGTGTTCGATGCCGTGAAAGACACGATCACCGTCGTCACGCCGGTCCGGCCGCAAAACAGCATCGCGGCAGACACCGCTTTCGCGCGAGCGCGGGAGCGCCTCTCGGCGATCATCGATGCGCTCGACGCACCGCTCGCGCATTCCCCGCCCACCGTCCAGGCGGGGCCGCTGACGGTGTGGCCGTCCTCCAACACCACGCCCGCGGAATACGAGCGGATGGTCAAAGTGGCCAAGGAATACATCGCCGCCGGCGATATCTTCCAGGTGGTCCTGTCTCAGCGGTTCGAGGCGCCGTTCGAGCTGCCTCCGTTTGCGCTCTATCGCGCTCTGCGGCGGGTCAATCCGGCCCCATTTCTCTATTTCCTCGACTTCGGCAGCTTCTCGATCGTCGGATCGAGCCCGGAAATCCTTGGTCCGGGTGCGCGAGGGCACCGTGACCATCCGGCCGCTTGCGGGCACCCGGCCGCGCGGCGCGACGCCGCAACAGGACAAGGCGCTCGAAACCGAACTGCTGGCGGATGAAAGGAGCGCGCCGAGCATCTGATGCTGCTCGATCTCGGACGCAACGACGTCGGGCGCGTGGCGCGAGATCGCCTCGGTCAAGGTGACCGACCAATTCTTCATCGAGCGCTTCAGCCAGGTGATGCACATCGTCTCCAATGTCGAAGGCCAGCTCGACGGAAAATACGATGCGCTCGACGCGCTGGCTGCGGGCTTTCCAGCCGGCACCGTCTCTGGCGCGCCCAAGGTGCGGGCCATGGAGATCATCGACGAGCTGGAGCAGGAGAAGCGCGGGCTCTATGCCGGGTCGGTGGGCTACTTCTCCGCCGCCGGCGAGCTCGACAGCTGCATCGTCCTGCGCACGGCGTTGATCAAGGATGGCGTGATGTATGTCCAGGCCGGTGCCGGGATCGTCGCCGATTCAACCCCCAGTCCGAGCAGCAGGAATGCGTGGACAAAGCCAAGGCGCTGTTCCGCGCGGCGGAGGAGGCCAAACGATTTGCCAGCGCCGCCAGGCGCGGCCAATAGACGAAACATGACGGTCGAGACCGACCACGGGCATGCGGCGAAATGGCAGCACGATGGCGTGCGGGTTATCCCGGGTAATTCGCTCGATCCCAACACTGCCCAGACGCCCGGCATGGATCGCAAGGCCGCGATCAACTATGCGCGCGTCGGCGCCCAGAAGATCTGGGCGGGCACGGTCAACATCAAGCCCAACGCCAAGACCGGCGCCCACCACCATGGCGAACTGGAGAGCGTCATCTACGTGGTGCGCGGCAAGGCGCGCATGCGCTGGGGCGAGCGGCTGGAATTCACCGCCGAGGCTGGCCCGGGCGATTTCATCTATGTGCCGCCGTTCGTGCCGCACCAGGAGATCAACGCCAGCCCGAGCGAGCCGCTCGAATGCGTGCTCGTGCGAAGCGATAACGAGGCGGTGGTGGTCAACCTCGACATCGAGCCGGTGGAGAAGCCGGACGAGGTGCTATGGGTCGATCCGATTCATAAAGGGTGACAGGGGCCAGCGCGGCGAAAGGCACACGCGGCTTGCGACCGCCGCGGCAACGCGCATTCGTCAACTACAGCGCTGAACTTTCAGCCCCGGAGAGTTGGGCTCGCTGTATTCCGCAATTTCGACGGCGCCGACATTGGGAAAGAGATTGGGGGCGAGATCGCGCGGGACCTCATGGGTGATAGGGTTGAGTGGCTGGTTGTTGTCACCGCATTTAACGGAGAAGCCCAAGGTCCAAGAATGAAGCGAGGCGCCGCCCTTGGTGCGAACAATGACATTCAACTTTGCTTCGTCGGGCGTGGAATAGCCGAGCGACGTCGTGTTGCCGGAGAATGTCATCTGCACTTGGCCTCCGGCTTCGCTTCGGAGGAAACCGACCGAAATATTAGTGACCTGAAACCGCCGATCGCTCGGATTGTCTTTCCGGACCCAGATCAGTTCCTGCCCGCGCTGCGCGGTTTCCTTCAGTGTTCCGGTGTTTGCAGAGATTTCAAACGCGACTGGCCGCTCGAGGGCCGCAAATTCTTCGGCATCCGGCTTCGCGCTGCCGGGCTGGGCCGGCTGCGTGCAGGCTCCAGAGGCGACAAAGATTGAAAGCCCGGCAAGCACCGCAAGTCGCGCCAGATTGATTGCCATTCCTGTCTCCCAGGGTCCGGATAGATGCCCAATCGATCAGCCGACGCGACATCGGCCACGGAATGCTGACGGTCTGCCGACCTTGCGCATCATCCTGGCCCGGCCGAGGCAAGTGTGGGGCCAGCAGTTCCAGCGGTCAACCATTCCCAGGGAGCGGGCGCAAAGACGATTCGTGTTATACGTTTTGGCTGCGTAATGAGGCTGCCGCCGCGCCTGCGGCTCGATTTGCATGCTTCCCCAAAGCGTTCATACACCCCACGCGCGGATGCCGCCATCCGGCGGGACCATGGACCCGCGGCATTTGCAATAGCTGACATCGACGCTACATGCGATCAGCACTATTGCCATCAGCTCGCCTGTTGCCATCTAAGAGTCTGCTTCCTTCCTTTGTCCACATTCAGGACTAGGTTCTCCCGCATCAGACGTCTCATTCCCATGCAGCCTATCATCTCGATCTCGAACCTGTTCAAGACGTATGCTTCCGGGCTTGTGGCCCTTAGGGACATCAACCTGCAGATCCGGCGCGGCGAAATTTTTGCGCTGCTGGGCCCGAATGGCGCGGGCAAAGACCACGCTGATCAGCATCGTTTGCGGAATTGTAAATGCCTCGCAGGGAGCGGTTTCGGTCGACGGTCACGACATTGTCAAGGATTACCGCCACACCCGCGCAATGATCGGTCTCGTTCCGCAGGAACTGACAACCGATGCCTTCGAAACGGTCTGGGCGACCGTGACCTTCAGCCGCGGGTTGTTCGGCCAGCCCACGAATCCCGACTACGTTGCCAAGGTGCTCAAGCAACTCTCCTTGTGGGACCGGAAGAGACAGCAAGATCATGACGCTTGTCCGGCGGCATGAAGCGCCGGGTATTGATCGCCAAGGCGCTCTCGCACGAGCCGCAGATCCTCTTCCTCGACGAGCCGACGGCCGGCGTCGATGTCGAACTGCGCAAGGACATGTGGCAGGTCGTGCGCTCGTTGCGCGCCTCCGGCGTGACCATCATCCTGACGACCCACTACATCGAAGAGGCCGAGGATATGGCCGACCGGATCGGCGTGATCAGCAACGGCGAGATCATTCTGGTCGAGGACAAGGCCGAGCTCATGCGCAAGCTTGGCAAAAAGCAACTGACGCTCCAGCTGCACAAGAAGCTCGACGCCATACCGGGCGAGCTCGCTCGCCCATCACCTGACCTTGGCCGCTGACGGCAGCGAACTGATCTACACCTATGACACCCAAGGCGAGCGCACCGGCATCACCGCGCCTGCTCGAGGATCTCAACCTCGCGGGAATCAGGTTTAAGGATCTCAGCACGACCCAGAGCTCGCTCGAGGACATCTTTGTCGACCTGGTGAGACAAAACAGATGAATCTGCGGGCCGCGTTCGCGATCTACAGGTTCGAGATGGCGCGCACGGGCCGCACGCTGCTGCAGAGCATCGTCTCACCCGTGATCTCGACCTCGCTTGTACTTCGTCGTGTTCGGCGCAGCGATCGGCTCGCGCATCACCGAGATCGAAGGCGTCGACTATGGCGCGTTCATCGTGCCCGGACTGATCATGCTGATGCTGCTGACGCAGAGCGTCGCGAACGCGTCGTTCGGCATCTACTTTCCCCGCTTCACCGGGACCATCTACGAGATTCTGTCGGCGCCGGTGTCGTCCTTCGAGATCGTGCTGGGCTATGTCGGCGCAGCCGCGACGAAGTCGATCATCCTGGGGTTGATCATTCTGGCCACGGCAGGCCTGTTCGTGCCGCTGCAGGATCGCCCATCCGGTCTGGATGCTCGTCTTCCTCGCGCTCACGGCGGTGGCGTTCAGCCTGTTCGGCTTCATTCTCGGCATCTGGGCAGACGGCTTCGAGAAGCTGCAGGTCGTCCCGCTGCTCGTCATCACGCCGCTGACATTTCTCGGCGGCACGTTTTACTCCATCAGCGTGCTGCCGCCGGTCTGGCAGACGATCGCGCCTGTTCAATCCCGTGGTCTATCTGATCAGCGGATTTCGCTGGAGCTTCTTCGAGACCGCCGACGTGAGCGTCGGCGTCAGCCTGGCGATGACAGCTCTTGTTCCTGGCCCTGTGCCTCGTCGCCGTATGGTGGATCTTCAAGACCGGCTATCGGCTCAAGCGATAATGCTGCCCCGCGCGTTGGTTTGTTCCGGCGTGCCGACGCGCCGGGCTCACTGCCCGCCTTGATTCCCGCACCCCCCGTCTAATACCAGGGCCACTGGCACTGACCTATTCGCCGTCATTGCCGGGCTATCCGGCATCCATCCTCTCAATGAAGCGCTTTTCGATGGACCCGGGTCGAGCCCGGGCATGACGAATCGAGGACAACAGCCCGCCAGTGTAGGCTAGGCGCGGGCTACGAAAATCATGATCGTCCTGATCGACAACTACGACAGCTTCACCTTCAACCTGTTCCACTATCTCGGTGGGCTGGGGGCGGACGTGGTCGTGCTACCGCAACGACAAGATCGCGGCCGATCGGGTGATCGGCGCATGGATCCCGACGCCATCGTGCTGTCGCCCGGGCCCTGCACGCCGAACGACGCCGGCATCTGCCTCGAACTCATCGCCAAGGCGGCGCCGACCGTGCCGGTGCTCGGGGTCTGCCTGGGCCATCAGGCGATCGGACAGGCGTTCGGCGGCGACGTCGTGCGCGCGCCGGTGCAGGTGCACGGCAAGCTCTCCGAGATCCAGCACACAGGGCGACGGCGTATTCCGCGGCATCAACGGGCCGTTCAAGGCGACGCGCTACCATTCACTGGTGGTCGAACGGGCGAGCTTGCCGGAGGAGCTTGCGGTGACCGCCGAGACCGACGATCGCCTGATCATGGGGCTTGCGCATCGCACGCTTGCGGTGCACGGCGTTCAGTTCCATCCTGAAAGCATCGCCTCGGAGCATGGCCATCTCATCCTGCAGAACTTCCTCGACATCGCCGCGGCGTGGAACGCTTCGACCGGCCGACGTGCGGCCGATCGCGCGACCCGCCGCGTGCCGTGAGGCGCGAACGTGACCGACGAGTTCAAGGGATTGATCGCCAAGGCCGCGACCGGCGCGACGCTGAGCCGCGAGGAGGCCGCGCGCGGCTTCGACACCATGATGTCGGGCGAAGCGACGCCCTCGCAGATGGGCGGCCTGCTGATGGCGCTGCGGGTGCGCGGCGAGACCGTCGACGAGATCACCGGCGCGGTCACGCGCGATGCGCGACAAGATGCTGCGGGTCGCGGCGCCGGCCGACGCCATCGACGTGGTCGGCACCGGCGGCGACGCCTCGGGCTCGTTCAACATCTCGACCTGCGCCGCCTTCATCGTGGCCGGCGCCGGCGTGCCGGTGGCCAAGCACGGCAACCGCGCGCTGTCGTCGCGCTCCGGGCGCCGCCGACGTGCTCGGCGCGCTGGGCGTGAACATCGAATTGACGCCGGAAGGCGTGAGCCGCTGCATCAAGCAAGCCGGCATCGGCTTCATGTTCGCGCCCGCGCATCATCCGGCGATGAAGAATGTCGGCCCGACCCGGGTCGAGCTCGGCACGCGCACCATCTTCAATCTGCTGGGGCCGCTCTCCAATCCCGCCGGGGTGAAGCGGCAGATGGTCGGCGTGTTCTCGCGCCAATGGCTCGAGCCGCTGGCGCAGGTGCTGAAGAACCTCGGCTCCGAGTCGCGTCTGGGTCGTGCACGGCTCGGACGGGCTCGACGAGATCACGACCGCCGGGACGACCTACGTCGCCGCGCTGGAGAACGGCGCCGTGCGCACCTTCGAGATCACGCCCGAGGACGTGGGTCTGGAGCGGGTCAAGCCCGAGGCGCTGCGCGGCGGCGAGCGCCAAGCACAACGCGCAGGCGCTGCGTCGACGTGCTCAAAGGCAAGACCGGCCCATTCCGCGACGTCGCCGTTCTCAACGCGGCGGCGGGCGCTGATGGTCGCCGGTCGCGCGCAAGGATCTCAAGCAGGCGGTTGCGCTCGCACAGAAAGCGGTCGATTCAGGCGAAGCCGACAGCCGGCTGCAACGCCTGATCGCGATCTCGAATGCGTGAGGCACCATGGCTGACATCCTCACCAAGATCGAAGCCTATAAGCGCGAAGAGATCGCGGCCGCCAAGCGCGCGCGCTCCTTCGCCGCAGTAGAGACGGAAGCGAGATCGGCGCCGGCGCCACGCGGATTTGTACGCAGCGATCGAGCGCAAGCTTACCGCGCGGCAACTACGCCCTGATCGCGGAGATCAAGAAGGCGAGCCCCTCGAAAGGCCTCATCCGCGCCGATTTCGATCCGCCTGGCGCTGGCGCGCGCCTACGAGCGGGCGGCGCCGACATGCCTCTCGGTGCTGACCGATACGCCCTCGTTTCAAGGCAAGCCGGAATACCTCGCGGCCGCGCGCGCCGCGACCGGGCTTCCGGTGCTGCGCAAGGATTTCATGTACGACCCCTATCAGGTGGCCGGAGGCGCGCGTCTGGGGCGCCGACTGCATCCTGATCATCATGGCGGCGGTCGACGACCGCTTGGCGCAGGACTTGGAAGAAGCTGCCCTGGCATTCGATATGGACGTCCTGCTCGAGGTGCATGACGAGCCCGAGCTCGAACGGGCGCTTGCGCCGCGCGCTCACGGCTGATCGGGCGTCAACAACCGCAACCTCAAGACCTTCGAGACGACCCTTGCCACCAGCCAACGCCTGGCGCCGAAAATTCCGGCGGACCGTATCGCCGTGGGCGAGAGCGGGATTTTCTCAAGCCGCTGATCTCGCATATCTGGCGAAGGTAGGCATTTCGACTTTCCTGGTCGGCGAAAGCTTGATGCGCGAGCGCGACGTCGAGGCCGCCACACGCGCGCTCATTGGCGGCAATGGACCGCCGCGATGCGCTGCGCAGTGACCGCGGTAGGCGCGTGGCCGCCAAGCTCAGCCATCTGGGCAAGGGCGGCGAGGCACGCATGGTCGACGTGTCGGCGAAAGCCCCGACCGAGCGCGTCGCTGTCGCCGAGGGCCGTCGTGGTGATGGCGGCGAAGACGCTCGACCTCGTGCTCGCAGGCAATGCCAAGAAAGGCGACGTGTTGGGCGCCGCCCGCATTGCCGGCATCATGGCCGCGAAGCGCACGCATGAGCTGATCCCGCTCTGCCATCCCCTCGCCGTTTCAAACATTGTGGTCGACATCCAGCCGGATCGCGCGCTGCCAGGCCTGAGCGTGCGCGCGACCGTCAAGGTGACCGGCCCGACCGGGGTCGAGATGGAAGCGCTGACTGCGGTCGCGGTGGCCTGCCTCACCATCTACGACATGGTCAAGGCGGTCGAGCGCGGCATGCGCATCGAGGGCATCCGACTCATCGAGAACGCGGAAAATCCGGACGTGCAAGTCGGGACATCATCGGGCGAAGGAGTGAGCCGTGGCGCTCATGCCGGTCGCGGAAGCGCTAGCGCGCGTGCTCGCCGAGGCCGGGCCGCTGCCCGCGGAGGCCACGCCGCTCGCCGAGGCCATGCGACCGCGTGCTGGCTGCCGATGTCGCGGCGCTGCGCACCCAGCCGCCGGCGGATGTTTCAGCCATGGACGGCTACGCCGTCGCGCGCCGCCGACGTTGCCAAAGTGCCGGTCGGCCTCAAGCTCGTCGGCGAAGTGGCGGCCGGGCACCCGTTCCGAGGAGCGGTCGGTGCCGGCGAGGCCGCCCGGATCTTCACGGGCGGCGTCCTGCCGCCGGGCGCCGACACGATCGTGATTCAGGAGAACGCGGCGCGCGAGGGCGACACCGTCGTCGATCGCCGCGAGTTCAGGCAAGGGCAAGCACGTCCGGCGTCGAGGGCCTCGACTTCGCGCGCGGGCGGTGCTGCTCGCCAGGGGCCGTCGCCTCACCGATCGCGACCTCGCGCTGGCCGCCGCCATGAACCACCCGACGGTGCCGCGTGCATCGCCGCCCCAAGGTCGCGGTACTCGCGACCGGCGACGAACTGGTCATGCCCGGCTCGATGCCGGGCTTCGGCGAGATCGTCTATTCCAACGGCTACGCCACCATGGCGCTCGCGCGCCGCGAGGGCTGCGAGGTCGTCGACCTCGGCATCGTCGCCCGATCGCCTGCCGAGACCGCCGCCGCGGTGCGGCGCGCGCGCGACGTCGGCGCCGACATCCTGGTCACCTCGGGCGGCGCCTCGGTCGGCGACTACGACCTCGTGCAGAAGGCGCTCGCGGCCGAGGGCCTCGCGCTCTCGTTCTGGAAGGTGGCGCTGCGTCCAGGCCGGCCGATGATGCATGGCCGGCTCGGCGCCATGCACGTGCTCGGCCTGCCCGGCAATCCGGTCTCGTCCTATGTCTGCGCGGTGCTGTTCCTCGTGCCGCTCATCCGCCGCCTGGCGGGCCGCAGCGACGTCGAGCCGGCGCTCGACATCGCCGCGCCTCGGCTGCGATCTTCCGGCGAACGACGAGCGCGCCGACTACCTGCGCGCCACGCTTGCGCCCGGTCCTGACGGCATGCCGGTGGCAACCCCGCGCCGGTGCAGGACAGCTCCATGCTCACCCGGCTCGCGCGCGCCGACTGCCTTCTCATCCGCGAACCTCACGCGCCCGCGGCTAAGGCCGGGCGAGCCATGTTCCATCATAACGCTTGCATCCTGACCGCCTCCGCCTCCACCTTCGTGTGGACGAAAGCCGCTGCAGCTGCGGCGCCACGCGGCTGCGACGAGAGACTGCCGATATCGATGCTTGAAGATCCGTCCGCCCAGCGTGTCGTCGAACTCTACGACGGAATTCTCAAATCCCGCGGTCGTGCACTGTCCCCGCGAGCGTCATTCTCGACTACGGCTGCGGGTCGGGCCGCCACGCCTACGAATTCCTCGACGCCGGCTTTCGTCATGTGTTCGGCTATGACGTCCAAGACTACGTCAAGCTGCGGTCGGCCGCCGACCTCGAGCGTTTCCGTTTCGACCGACACTCGGGGATGGGACTGAATATCCTTCCATGACCAAGGTCCCATGGCCCGACAATACCTTCGACTTCGTATTCGCGACCCAGGTATTCGAGCATGTGTCCGATCAGGAATTGGCCTATTCGGAAGTTCACCGTGTGTTGAAGCCGGGAGGTTCATTCCCTCAACATCTTTCCGTCGAGATGGCGTCCGATTGAAGCGCATATCAACGTCCCGTTCGGGGGCGTCTTGACCTCCCGCCGTTATCATCGACTCTGCGCGGCACTCGGCATCAGAGGCTTGAACCAGGAGCATTGCACCGCCGATCAAGTCGTCGAGCTCAACCGCCGCTTCGTAACGCAGGGCGTCAACTACCTGTCCGGACGGGAAATCGCCGCGCTCCTCGATCGCATCTTCGGCGAGTTCGAATATGTCGAAGATGCATTCATCCGCCACAGCCGGGGAGATCGCGGCATCTGGCGGTGCCGCTCAGATTCCTTCCCTGGTGCGCCAGTTGTTCCGCTTTGCGCATACGCGAGTGATCCTGGCGCGCAAGCGGCCTTAGCGGCTTGTGGATCCGCTCGGACGTCTCTCCCGCATGCCGAGGTGAGCATTCAAACGAGCTTTTGCCCCGTTCACGCCAAATTAAGTGGTTGCGGAACACATATCGAACAGATAGTGTCTGTTCATGATTTGTTTCGGCGAGTCCTTCGGGACCGCTGCAACGGGGAAACTGAACATGCTGACCCGAAAGCAGGCCGAACTCCTGCGCTTCATCCACGAGCGCCTCAAGGAAGCCGGTGTGCCGCCGTCCTTCGACGAAATGAAGGACGCCCTCGACCTGCGGTCCAAATCGGGCATCCACCGTCTCATCACCGCCCTTGAGGAGCGCGGCTTTATTCGCCGCCTGCCGAATCGGGCGCGCGCCATCGAGGTGATCAAGCTGCCCGATTCGGTCGCCCACGGCATGGGCGCGAGCCGCTCGCGCGGCTTCACGCCGAGCGTGATCGAGGGCAATCTCGGCCGGGTGCGGACCGCCTCGGAGGACGAGAGCGGCCGCCCGGTGGCGGTGCCGGTCATGGGCCGCATCGCCGCCGGCACGCCGATCGAGGCGATCCAGACCAAGAGCCACGTCATCAACATGCCGGCCGACGTGCTCTCGACCGGCGAGCACTTCGCGCTGGAGGTGCGCGGCGACAGTATGATCGAGGCCGGCATCCTCGACGGCGACATCGCGCTCATCAAGAAGACCGACGGAGCCGACACCGGCGACATCGTGGTGGCGCTGATCGACGAGGAGGAGGCGACGCTCAAGCGATTTCGCCGGCGCGGCGCCTCGATCGCGCTTGAGCCGGCCAACACCGCCTACGAGGTGCGTATCCTTCCGCCCAACCGCGTGCGCATCCAGGGCAAGCTGGTCGGCTTGTTCCGCCGTTATTGACTGTTTCCGCGCGTCGACCGCGATCGGGTGCCCGGGGCATGGGCTAGCGGGATCGTGAGCCGCGTCACGCCATCGTGTGCTTCGAGACCACGGGCCACCGGCTTGTCCCTGGTCAGTCGCCTGCATCCAAGTCTTCATCCCGTGGCGTGGCGTCGCGTGCCGGCGCGGCGGCGGAGGCGCACGGGCCGGATCCGGCGCGTCGCTGCCTGCACGGTGGCACGGGCCCAAGGCCGGTCATAGCCCGGCGGTCGCGTGGGCGTGATCTCGAAGCTGTCGCCCTGGCGCTGTAGCGCCATGGCGCCGGAGCGCCGCCAGACTTGTCGGTCGATCACGAGCGCGGCGCAGTTGGGCGGCGCATCGCGGACGCTCACCACCAACACGGCGCGGCGGCAGTCCTCCTCGAAGGCTTCGATCGCTTTCGGGATGGCGACGAACGCACCGTCGCGCAAGCGGCCGACGCAACCCTGTGCGTCGCATCGGATCCCTTCGCCCAGCGTGGGGTCTTTCAGGTTGCGCGCATCGGCGTCGGCTGCAAGCCATTCGCGCCATGCAAACACGTCGCTGCCGGATTTCACCATGGCCAGCCGGCCATTTTCGCCCCGTATGGCGACAGCGCTGCCGTCGGCCGCGATCATCACGTCGGGTTGCGGCGCCCGCATCATCAGGACAGCGGCGACACCGATCAGGAGCGCGCCGATGAACGCGCAACGGCGTCTTGAGCAGGCAGAGCACGACCAGCCCCGCTGAGCAGAGGAGCAAGGGGCCGGTTCCGAAGGCGGTCACGCGCCCGAGCGCTCCCGGGAAGCTGGTGACCCACTGCGCAACGGAGATCATCCAGTCGATCCCGTGCCCCATCACTCGCCACCAGAATCCGTCGAGGCCAAGCGGCATGCCCATCACTCCGAGAATGCCGGCCGGCATCACCCACACCGACACGGCCGGCATCGCCACCAGATTCGCGATCACGCCATAGGCACATCGACCCCTCCCTACAGTCGTGTATTTTCAAGCAATAAGAGGAAATGGCATCGCTCTAATAGCTCCATTCGATGCGGGTTGGGGCACACCAGGGGCACAAAATCGTGCAATGGCTCTTCTCATTGGCGGCCGGCGAGACCTTCTGGAAAGAGTAAACAAAGGACACCAGGTCGGCTACGACGACGTTGCTCTGCGGTCACCACCGAGACCCTTCAGCCATGTGCGGACGCTTCACTCACCGATACACCTGGGCCGAAATCCAGCAGGCTCTACCGGCTCACGTCGCCGGCATCGAACGTGCAGCCGAGCTACAACGTCTGCCCCACTGACACCGTCAACGTGCGTCACGTCGCTCCGACGACACGCGCATCCTTCAGCCGATGCGGCTGGGGCCTGGTCCCGCGCTGGTGGTCGAAGCCGCTCAAAGACTTGATGAGGCTGTCCACGTTCAACGCGCGCGTCGAGACCGTGACGACGAAGCCGTTCTTCCGCGAAGCGTTCAAGCGAACTCGCTGCATCATCCCCGCGTCGGGCTATTACGAATGGCAGGACACGCCGGACGGCAAGCAGCCGCACTACTTCACGCGCACCGATGGCCAAGTGATCTCGTTCGCGGGTCTGTGGGACGAATGGAAAGACCGCGCGACCGGCGAGACGTTGAAGTCTTGCACGATGATCATCACAGAGCCGAACGCCATGGTCGCGGAGGTTCACGACCGTATGCCAGTGGTGCTCGAACCGGACCAGTTCACGCCGTGGCTTGAGAACGAAGCCGGCTTGGAGATTTTGCTGCCTGCGGCCGAGGGCATCCTTCAGCGTTGGCCGGTGTCAAAGCGCGTGAACAGCTCGAAGGCGCCGAAGGACGATGAGACGCTGACGCAGCCCGTGGAGATCAGCGCTCCGCCGCCGCCGGTCTAGCTTCCTCGATCGCGCGGCAGCAAGGTCGCCACGCGATCGCGCGCGTCATCGGACCGTTGACGGTCAGCGACCAGAACCAGCGCAGACTGTCGGGACCGCCGCGGGTCTCATAGATGCGGCCGACCTCCCATCCGCCGGTAGTAGACGGTGTAGTCCGGTCGGTCCTTGTCGATCCCGGAGCCGAGGCCGGTCGGGCGCATGGTGAGACGGCATCAGATGATGCCCGGCTTGTAGCTAACCGGCGTGATCTCGCCGGTCTTCATGCCCCTGACCGCCACCTCACTAAGCGGATTATGGCTCTTGATGAGTTCCGCGGAAGTTTGGAGTGTGTAGCGTCTCCGGCCATGGCGTTCAGTGATTCGTCGCCGTCTAACATTGTTGCCGGCTCCTTTTGAGAGGACTTCTCAGAGATGAGATACAAACAAGCAGCGCTAGAGAACCGCCGGTTGGCCCAACAGCAAAAGGAAGCTCAGCA
>ERZ1370068.4557-contig-3622_pt1 | contig 52069 bp, 55 predicted proteins | sample MGYA00561227_ERZ1370068 | MGnify/ENA primary metagenome ERZ1370068 (study PRJEB38410, sample SAMEA6850437) | metagenome | study: Metagenomic assessment of the ecological functions of the soil: analysis of the soil microbiota associated with the... | reverse complement strand
TCACCGAGAGCGTGGTCCGGACGGTCGACCGCGGGAGATCGCCCGCTGGCCGGCCCGCATCGGAAACCGGACGCTGGCGTGACCGTCACGCCGTCCGGAGCCACGGACGAAGCCCGCGAGGCCCTGCTGGCCCGGCTCGAAGCGGAGCCGTGGGGTTCCACTTCTACCGGGCGCTGCGCCGTCTCGAGGCCGCCCACGCGGACCGGCCGCGCTTCGGCAAGGCGAAGCGACTCAGGGATGAACCCGTGCGCCTCGGTCAGGAGCCGACGCTCGCCTTCGCGCCCTCGACGCTCGCCGGGTTCCGTCGCGACGGCGGCACGCCGCGGCTCGACACGTACTTCTTCGGGCTGTTCGGACCCAACGGACCGCTTCCGCTCCACCTCACCGAGTACGCGCGCGAGCGCGAGCGCAACGCGCACGATCCACGTTCCGCCGCTTCGCCGACGTCTTCCATCACCGCATGCTCGCGCTGTTCTACCGCGCCTGGGCCGACGCGCAGCCGGCGGTTCACGCACGACCGCGCCGGCGGAGGACCGCTTCGCGCTCTACGTCGGCGCGCTGCTGGGGTCTCGGCCTCGACGCCCTGCGCGGGCGCGACCCGCTGCCGGACGCCGCCCGGCTCCACTGGGCCGGCGTCTTCGCGATGCCGACCCGCCCGGCCGAGGGCCTCGAGCGCGTGCTCAAGGGCTTCTACGACATGCCGGTCCGGATCCGAGCAGTGCGTCGGCCACTGGATCCACCTGCCGCCCACGATGACGACCCGGCTCGGCCAGCGCGAGTGCGCGCTCGGGTCGAGCGCCACTGTCGGCGAGCGGGTGTGGGACTGCGCCGGCAAGTTCCGGGTGGTGGTCGGTCCGGTGGGCTACGCCGAGTTCCGAGCGCTTCCTGCCCGGCCGTCCGAGCCTCACCGCGTCTCCAGGCGACCGTCCGGTCGTGGACCATGGACGAGCTGTGGTGGGACTTACAGGTGGTCCTGCGGCAGGACGAGGTGCCGGAACGCGGTTGAACGCGCGAAGCGGATTGGGCTGGAATACCTGGCTGCTCGGCGGGCCCGCGCGGCACGACGCGCCACGAGTACGTGATCGATCCCGACGCTCTCGGCGCGACGCGGCACTGACCTCGCCTCACGAGCCCGACGACACGTGGACATGATTTCAGTCACGCGAACACTAGATCAGGGGAGCCATCATGTCCGAGATCAGCCGGACGAATCTGTTCGGAAAGCTGAACCCGATCGCGTACCGCGCGATCGAGAAGCGCCACCAGTGTTCTGCAAGATGCGCGGCAACCCGTACGTCGAGCTGGTCCACTGGCTCCACCAGATCCTCCAGCTCACGGACTCCGGACCTGCACCGCATCGTCAAGCAGTTCAACCTGAATCCCTCGAACCTCGCCCGCGACCTGACCGAGGCGCTCGACCGGCTGCCGCGCGGCGCCAGCTCCATCACCGACCTCTCCTCCCACGTCGAGGAAGCGGTCGAGCGCGGCTGGGTGTACGGCTCGCTGATGTTCGGCGAGTCGCAGGTGCGCACCGGCCACCTCGTGGTCGGGATCTGAAGACGCGGGGCCTGAGGAACGCGCTGACCTCGATCTCCGAGGAGTTCGACCGAGATCAGCCTCGACACGCTGACCGACCGCTGGCGCGAGATCGTCGGCGGGTCTCCCGAGGAGAGCCTCGGCGCCTCGGACGGCTTCCAGGCCGCCGCCGCCGCACCCGGCGAGGCCAGCGGCGCGATGAGCGCCGCCCGCGATGGGCAAGCAGGAGGCGCTGCGCCGGTTCACCATCGACCTCACCGATCAGGCGCGCCAGGGCAAGATCGATCCCGTGGTGGGCCGCGACGAGGAGATCCGCCAGGTGGTCGACATCCTGATGCGCCGCCGCCAGAACAACCCGATCCTCACCGGCGAGGCGGGCGTCGGGAAGACCGCGGTGGTCGAGGGCTTCGCCGCCCGCGATCGCGGCCGGCGACGTGCCGCCGCCGCTCAAGGACGTGTCGCTGCTGACACTCGACGTCGGGCTCCTCCAGGCCGGCGCGAGCATGAAAGGGCGAGTTCGAGAACCGCCTGCGTCAGGTGATCGAGGAAGTGCAGTCGAGCCCCAAGCCGATCATCCTGTTCGTCGACGAGGCGCACACGCTGATCGGCGCCGGCGGCGCCGCCGGCACCGGCGACGCCGCGAACCTGCTCAAGCCCGCGCTCGCCCGCGGCAAGCTGCGCACCATCGGCGCCACCACCTGGGCCGAGTACAAGAAGCACATCGAGAAGGATCCGGCGCTCACGCGGCGCTTCCAGGTGGTCAAGGTGGAGGAGCCGTCGGAGGAGAAGGCGATTCTCATGATGCGCGGCGTGGCGAGCACGCTCGAGTCGCACCATCGCGTCCAGCTCCTCGACCAGGCGATCGAGGCCGCGGTGCGGCTCTCGCATCGCTACATTCCGCGCGCCAGCTCCCGACAAGTCGGTGAGCCTGCTCGACACCGCCTGCGCGCGCGTCGCGATCAGCCAGCACGCCGTCCCCGCCGAGGTCGAGGACTCGCGCCGCCGGATCGAGGCGCTCGAGACCGAGCTCCAGATCATCGCGCGCGAGCAGGCCGGCGGGTTCGAGACCGGCACCCGCGAGGCCGACGCGCCGCGAGAAGGTCGAAGTCGAGAAGCAGCGCCTGACCGGGCTCGAGTCGCGCTGGAAGGACGAGAAGGACCTGGTCGACCGCATCCTCGAGCTGCGCTCGAAGCTGCGCGGCGCCACGGCCCCGGTCGAGGGCACCGGCAGCCCGGCCGGAAGGCGGCGGCGGCCGCCGCCGCGGTGGCGGTGGCCGAGGGCGCTGCCGCGTCGCCTTTGCTCGACCGGGGAGCGCGACGGCGCGCTCGCCGAGCTCAAGGGTCTCGATCTGAAGCTCGCGCAGCTCCAGGGCGAGCAGCCGCTGATCATGCCGAGCGTCGACGAGCAGGCGGTGGCGGCGGTGGTCGGCGACTGGACCGGCATCCCGGTCGGCCGCATGGTCAAGAACGAGGTCGAGGCGATCCTGAACCTCGGCGAAGACGCTCGACCAGCGCATCATCGGCCAGGACCACGCGATGGAGATGATCGCGCGCCGCATCCAGACCTCGCGCGCCAGGCTCGACAACCCGAACAAGCCGATCGGCGTGTTCATGCTCGCGGGCACCTCGGGCGTCGGCAAGACCGAGACCGCGCTGGCGCTCGCCGAGGCGCTCTACGGCGGCGAGCAGAACGTGATCACGATCAACATGAGCGAGTTCCAGGAGGCGCACACCGTCTCGACCCTGAAGGGCGCGCCCCCGGCTACGTCGGCTACGGCGAGGGCGGCGTGCTGACCGAGGCGGTGCGGCGGCGCCCGTACAGCGTCGTCCTGCTCGACGAGGTCGAGAAGGCCCACCCCGACGTGCACGAGATCTTCTTCCAGGTCTTCGACAAGGGCTGGATGGAGGACGGCGAGGGCCGCTACATCGACTTCAAGAACACGCTGATCCTGCTCACCACCAACGCCGGAAGCGAGCTGATCACCCGCATGTGCAAGGACCCCGCAGCTGATGCCGGACGCCGAGGGCATGGCGAACGCGCTGCGCGAGCCGCTGCTCAAGGTCTTCCCGCCGCACTGCTCGGGCGCATCGTCACCATCCCGTACTACCCGCTCAGCGACACCATGCTCGGCCAGATCGTGAAGCTCCAGCTCCGCCGCATCCAGAAGCGCGTCGAGCAGAACCACAAGCTGCCGTTCACCTGGACCGACGACGTCGTGAAGCTGGTGGTGAGCCGTTGCACCGAGCTCGAGAGCGGCGGCCGCATGATCGACGCGATCCTCACCAACACCGTGCTGCCCGCGGTCAGCGCGGAGTTCCTCACGCGGCTGATGAACGGCCAGCCGATGAAGAAAGTGCAGGTCGAGGTGAAGGACGGCGAGTTCGCCTACGCGTTCGAGTAGCGACTCTCGCTCGAGGCGCGCGCGGTGACGACCATGCCTTCGACCGGAAGCCCGCCCTCGCGGCGTAATGCCGCGCGCTCGACGGCCCCGTCGAGGCCGGCGGCCGCGAGCGCACCGCGCACCGCGTCCTCGCCGTGCGCGTACCGGCCGTGCGGCTCGAGGGCCACGCCGCCGCCCTCCCGCCGCTCGAGCGTGAAGACGAGCAGACCGTCCACGCGTAGCGCCCGCGCCGCCACGCGCAACACCGGCTCGAGCGCGCCGAAGTAGCACAGCGTGTCGGCGGCGGCGATGACGTCCCACGACGAGGCGTAGTCGGAGAGGAACCGCGTCAGCTCGGCCTCGTGGAGGGCGTCGTAGCCGCCGCGCCGACGCGCGCGCGCGAGCATGGCCGCCGAGAGGTCGACGCCCTCGAGCCGGCGCGCGAACGGACGCAGGTGCGACGCGCAGAGGCCGGTGCCGCAACCGAGGTCGAGGATGTCGAGGTCCGCGTGGGGCTCACCGCGCGCGCGCCGCGACCGCCGCCGCCAGAGCTGTGGCGCGCGGTAGGCCAGCCGGTCCAGCGTGGCGTCGAAGTCGGCGGCGAACCGATCGAAGGTGCCGCGCACGTACGCGTCGGACGCCCGCGCGGGCGGTTCCGCGGCGCCGAGCGAGGCGAGCAGGTGCACGGCGGCCGGATGTCCCGGCGCGAGCGAGAGCCACTCCCGCGTCTCGGCCACGGCCTGGTCGCGATGGCCCTGGGCGTCGAGCGCGCGGATCAGACCCTCGCGACCCGCAACGCCCGTGGGTTCGAGCTCGACACAGCGGCGGTAGCAGCTCACCGCCTCGTCGAGCCGGGCCATCGACTCGAGCGACTTGGCGACGTCGTACTGCGCCGCGGAATCGAGCGGCTCGAGCTCGACCGTGCGCCGGTATGCCGCGAGCGCCTCCGGGACGCGACGCTGCGCGAACAGCGCGTCGCCGAGGAAGCTCAGCGCGCCGGCGTCGTCGGGATCGAGCCCGAGCCCCTGACGCAGCGCGGTCTCGCCGCTTCCGGCGTCGCCGCGCTCGAGCAGGAGCCGGCCGAGGTTGAAGCAGGCCTCGGCGAGCGAGGGGTCGAGCTCGAGCGACCGGCGATAGCCGGTCTCGGCCGCGTCGAGATCGCCGGCGAGATGCCCCGTGCGCGCCAGGTTGTAGACCGTCCAGGCGCTGTCGGGCCGGATCTCCAGCGCGCGGCGGTAGGCGCTCGCGGCGTCGTCGTGGCGCCCGAGCGCCTCCATCACGGCGCCGAGGTTGTGGAGCGCGCGATGATCGGCGGGCGACTCGGCGGCGGCGCGCGCGTACAGCTCGGCGGCGCCATCGAGGTCGCCCGCAGCGTGAGCGGCCTTCGCCCGCTCGAAGCAGGAGGGCGTCATGGCAGGGCTATGTTGCGCGCGGGGCCCCCGGGGCGCAAGACCGTCGCGTGCACCGGACGGCGACCGCTACTTCAACGGCCACGTCGGTGGTCGACTACGGGGCGCGGCTCCCCATCCGCCGCCTGAGTCCCGCCACCGATCCGTAGACCAGGTCCTTCATGCGGTAGATCCACTCGGGCACGATGCGCTCGGAGATCAGCGCCACCACCTCGGGTGACTGCACGTGTCGCTCGAGATAGGAGCGGATGGCCCAGTACCGCTTCCACCTCCGGTGCCACTTCGCCACCCGCGCGGCCAGGATCAGCCGCGCCATCCAGGCCTCGCGAATGCCCGCGATCTGCGTTTCGTCGAGGCGGCCGGCGCTCCGGTCGAGCCACTCCTCGACGGTCCGGTGCCACAGCGTCTCGACCTCGGGCCGCGCGCTCTGCCGCGCATCGTGGACGCGAATGCCGGTCAGCGGCTCGCGCACCAGGCGGATCTCGCCCTGGCCGCTCAGCATCAGCTCGAGGTAGTAGATCAGGTCCTCGGCGTACTGCGTCCACGAAGGGAAGCGCGCCGGGACGCTGCGGCGCACCATGACGCTCGAAGGACCCGCGATCGGATTCCACACCGCGAAGAACTCGAGGCTGTAGCGGGTCTCGGGCTCGATGGTGGCCACGTCGACCACCCGCCGCGGACCGCCGACGTCGAAGTAGTTGGTGTGGACGCACACCACGCCCGTGGTCGCGGCCTCGAGCTGGCGCTCCAGCTTGGTCGGCTCCCACAGATCGTCGGCGTCCAGGAACCCGATCCAGTCGCCGCGCGCCTCCTCGATGCCGCGATTCCGCGCCACCGATTCGCCGCCGTGCGCTTGCTGGATGACGCGCACCGGCGATCCGACCGCCTCGGCGATCCCGACCGAGTCGTCGGTCGAGCCGTCGTCGACCACGATCACTTCCAGGGGCGCGTGCGTCTGACGCAGCGCCGACTCCAGCGCTTCGCGCAGGAAGCGAGCCCCGTTGTAGCACGGGATGACGACCGAGACCGCACCGTTCTGATTCATACGTTCCGAACGCTCACCTCGTGGTACCGCTCACCGGCCTCGATCCGCCGAGCCGGATCAGATCTCGAAGTGCTCCTGCATGAAGCGGGGGTTCATCACCGTCATGATCTCCCCCATCAGGTGGACGACGTAGTACGTCAGCATGATCCCGGCCGCCACCGGAACTCCGGCCGGCGACAGATCGACGCGGGAGCGGCTCCGGGTGATCGACCTCAGCGCCCGGGTGGACAGGTGGCGGAAATGTGCGAGCGGCTTGCGCATCCGGCCCAGCAGCGATCCCCGGGTCGCGGCCGTCATCCCGTCGAACATCACGTAGTCCCGCCCTTCGGCCAGGGCGCGCACCACGAAGTGCTTCATCCCGTTCGGGGGTGGATGGCTCAAGTGGGCGGCGCGGTTCTGGTAGATCGTGACGCCGTTCTCCCTCAGGGTGCGGGCGAGACTGGCGCAGGCCCCGCGAGACGCGCCATCGAGCGTCGGGAAGGGATGCTCCGCGATGATCTCGCGGCGGAAGGCCACGCTGTTCGCGAAGAAGTCGTGCGCCGGGCGCAGCGTCTCGTCCGGGGCGCGCAGCGGGAAGAACCAGCCGAGGGCGAACGCCTTGCCGTAGAGATCCTTTGGGTCGATGTAGACGTCGCTCCCCACCACCTGCACTTCCGGATCGGCGAACGACGCGAGCAGGTGGTGGAGCCAGCCGTCCTCGGGCACCACGTCGCTGTCGAGGAACACGATCACGTCGCCGGCGGCGCGCTCGACCCCGAAGTTCTTGAGCTGGTAATAGCGGCGCCCGGTCGCGGGCAGCAGCTGGAGCGGCAGCGCCGGGCCGCTCGAATCGAGGGTCTCGGCGATGATCTTCGCGACCGCGGCGCCGTCGAGCTCCTCGTCGTCGTAGAGCACCATGACCTCGACGTCGCGGAACCTCGAGACGAACGCTTGCTCGGGCGTGGCGGATGGGCCGGGGCGGAGCTGCCGGAGCTGGTCGACCTGCTCGCGCAGCTGCGCGAGCATGGCCCGGCTCCGCCTCGAGCTCCGAAAGCCGGACGTTCTCCCACTCGATGATGATCGTGGCTCGGAGCGGTTGCTCCTCGGGCGCAGCCGACACGAAACTCTCCTCCACCGAACGCACACGATGCGCGGCCGATCGGGCCTACACCTCATCCTCTTCTTCTGCTTGCGTCGCTTCTTCGTCCAGCTCGAACGGTTGCGGGGCTCGCCGTCGGGAGGATCCGCGAGGTCCCGTTCGCCGTCCGCGATCACCTGGCCCATGCGGTCGCCGGGCAGATCGAGGTAGGGAAGGGCTCATTCAAATCCGGCCGAACAGCTCGAGCCTCGGATCGCCGGGAGCGATCCGGCACAGCTTACCCTTTGCGATCCACGACGTCAGGTCGAAATCCCAGGCGTCGTTCTTTGACGATCGCCGTCGACGCCAGGGCATGATCCACTGGCTGCCTCCGCGATTGCACTCTCGTCAGCCTCAGCCGGTCAGACCCGATGGCGGCGTGGACGACTTCGGTTGCATGGCCTTTGCCTTTGGGGAGAATGCCGGGCGTTCACTCATTCTTCAGGAGCCGAGACCATGTCGATCACCGGCGACACGCTCATGCTCACGTGGAGTGACTTCAGGGGGTTGTGCCCGCCCGCGCGAATCGCTCGGCGTTCACCTCGGCCACGTTCGATGTGAAGACCCCGTTCGGGTTTCGCGTGCTTCGCAAGGGCCACCGCACCGTCCAGACGGATTTCAAGCTGACGGGCATCACGGTCGCCGTCGGTCTCGACCGCGATCAGATGTGGTCCCTGCAGGCATCCCGCAGCGATGCCCTTCTAAACACGAACAGGGCCATTACGACCTCACCGCCCTCCTCATGCGCGACATGGAGCGTGACCTGTCGGCTCTCTTTGCCTCGGGACGCAAGTTCGCGACCCAGAGAGAGCTGGAAAGTGCCGTGGACGGCGCGGAGAGTCCGATTCTGTCGATTCACAAGCAGTTGCAGTCGTTGAAAGACGGGCAGGGCAATCTCGTGGATGGAATCTACGATCAGCAGACGAAAGACGGAACGGATGCCAAAGTTCAGGCCCAGTGGAATGCGGCGTTCCAAGCGTGTCGGTCGAACCCCAAGTCGCGTTTGACCGACGCGTTGACCGCCCAGAAGGTCACCATCTAAACGACGCCTTGCAGGTCGTGCCCGACCCGTGGGCCTCATGACTCGGAATGCAGATTCTCGCTAGGCGAATGCACAGACGACCCACGCGCTTGAATCTCCGTCGCCAGGCTTTCTCGAGCCGCTAATCTCGGCTTCCACCATTTCACCGCTTGGTGCTGGAGATCGCACCTACGCCGCGAGGTTGAGAATGAACAAGAGCGATGCGAAAGAACTCGCTCCAGGCATCTCCGGGAGCCTCGAGGGATTCGATCCTCGCGAGTTGCTGAAGGATCGAGACGGAGTGGCTCGGCCCCTGGTGGAGCTGGGTTCCAATGGGCTGCCGGGCGTTTCCATCGGAACGCTCCAGGGTTTTTCGACGTCCGGTGCGCCCCGGGTGGTGATATCGGATCATTCGATCCGCCGGGTCGTGGATGCGCTCTCGACCGTGGAGCTCCTGGAATCGCAAGTGGGCCGACAGGTCATCCTCGCCTTCGTGGGTGAGGACCCGCAGAAGCCTGTCGTGTTGGGCATCGTCCAGTCACCGGCGGAGGGTGGCAAGAAGCTGCGGGCGAGTCTCGACGGAGAGCAATTGGTCATCACTGCTGATCGAGAGATCGTGCCCGGTGTGGCAAGTCCAGCATCACTTTGACACGCGGGAAAGGTGCTGATTCAGGGTGAGTACCTGGTGAGCCACTCCTCCGGCGTAAACCGGATCAAAGGCGGCTCGGTCCAGATCAACTAGGACCGCCTTCGCCTGCAGGCATCCCGTGATCCCGTTCGAGAGAGCCCGTCCGACATGACGTTCGTGAACGCCGAATACCGCCCCATCGGCGACGACCCGGCGAAGACGTCCGCACTCGTCAACGAGATCGTGGTCGAGCAACACGCGGACGATGCCCCCTTCCTATGGACAATCCGGGATCGCGCCGTGTCCGCGGCCACCTTCACGTTGAAGGATCTCGCGCGCTGGGACGAACGACTCGAGGCGCACTTGGATGGGTTGCGCGTCGCCGGAGGATTTGGTTGGCGCCTTTGCGAGCGGGGGCTAGCCAACGAAAAGCCAGGCGAAGTCTTCACCGCCGCGGTGCTGGCATTCGGCGGTGACGACCCGGTGCGAGTGCAGAGAGTCATCGAGGCGGGCTGCGCTACGCCGGAGCTGGAGCGCGCTGATCTCCGCGCTGGGCTGGCTGGATTATCGACAGATCGAAGCCACGCTCGGGCAACTTCTCCGCTCCGACACGCCCGAGGTTCGGCGAGTGGGCATTGCTTCCCATGCTGTCCATCGGCAAGACGTTTCGCAAGCGTTGGATCGAGCGATCTCGGGCTCGCACGCTCGGCTAAAGGCGCGCGCACTCAAGGCCGCGGGCGAGCTCGGGCGACGGGACCTATTGCCCTTCGTCTGCCGGTCGATCTCAAACGGAGGAGCCGGAGGTTCGATTCCATGCCGCCTGTGCCGCTGCGCTCCTCGGGGAGCGGACTGCTTCGCCCCAGGCGTTGCGCGCGATCGCGTTCGGGAGCTCCCGCTACGCCGAGCGAGCCTTGAGCATGGTGCTGCGCGTCCTCTTGCCGGAGCAGTCTCTTACCCTATACCAGGAGCTGAAAAGGGATTCCACGCGCCACAGACTCGCCGCGATCGCCGTTGGCGTACTGGGAGATTCAGGCAGGGTCGACGAGCTGATCGAGTTCATGGAGAACAAGGCGCTCGCGCGCGTCGCGGGACAATCCTTTTCGACACTCACTGGCGCCGATCTCGCGTACCTCGACCTCGAGGCCGGCGCTCCGGAAGGCGTCGAAGCCGGACCGAACGAGAACCCAGCGGATGTGAGCGTAGGGATGGACCCCGACGATGGGCTCCCATGGCCGGACCCCCGAAGATTCGGGCCTGGTGGCAATCGAGGCGGCGTGAGTTCAAACCCGGCCACCGTTATTTCCTGGGTCAACGGATCTCGACAAACTCGCTTCGAGCGGCCCTATCGAAGGGGAATCAGGGCCAGCGGCGTATCGCCGCCGTCGACCTCGCGATGCTGGAATCGACTCGAACGTTGTTCGAGGTGAGAGCGCCAGCAAATCGGCAGTCGGCGGAGCTTCGAACATGGACTTCGTGAACGAGACCGGCCTCGAAGCGGGCTGGTGCCTGGGGTTCCAGAGCGACGGGCGGGAAGTGCTCGTCGTCGTCGTCAAGGCCACCTATGTGCTTCCGGAGAACGAAGAGGAGCCGGAGTTGGCCAAGGAGCAAGCGCCTCTGATCAAGTCCGACGAATTCACGGGCGAGCCCGGCATTTCGGCGACTCTCTACGAGTCCGACTTCGCCCATCGGAAGCCGGCGTGCGACGTCCTCGTCAATGGATCGGCACACACACCAAGAGAACACCCGTCACGAAGGTGACCGTGGGGCTTCGTGTGGGCCCGATCCGCAAGCGCTTCGAGGTCGTGGGTGATCGTGTCTGGACACGTTTCGGGCCTTGGGCCGTGCGCGGCCGACCAGAAACCATTCACGACCATGCCGATCTCGTACGATCGAGCCTATGGCGGAGTCGACGAGCACGAGAAGCGCCCGGGGAAGATTCGCACGTACCCCGACAATCCGATCGGCGTGGGTTACTACCCTCTGTCGAGAGGAGCGCTGCTTGTGGGTCGGCCGCTCGCGAACCTCCATCCGATCGGCAAGGACGCGAGCCGGAGGAAGGGAGGTTATCGTCCGTTGTCCTTCGGCCCTATGAGCCGGAATTTCAAGACCCGGATCGCCTATGCCGGGACATACGATCAGAAGTGGATGGACCAACAGGCGCCCTTTTCCCTGATGACTTCGACGATCGGTACTTTCAATGTACCCCGCCGGACCAGCAGATGCCGTACGCCTTGGGCGGAGAAGAAGTGATGCTCGAGAACCTCACGCCGGCCGGAGTAACACGCTTTCGGCTACCCAAGAGGCAGATACCCATTCTGGTCATTCCGCACGCAGGTGACGCGGTTCAGCTCGATCCCGTCGTCGACACGGTCCTGATCGAGCCCGACCAGGGCCGATTGATGTTGACATGGCGAACCTCGATGCCTCTGGCGAAGAGTATTTTCGACATCAAACGAGTCGTGATCGAGCAGACGTTGAGAAAGCACCTCGACCAAACCAGACGATCCGGCAAGACTCACTATGCGAACCTCGGCGAAATGGTTCGCCCGGAACACGGCCCCCGGAGCCGGTGATGACGCACGTGGCCGTGAGCGAGCGGCATGGTGACCGCCGTCGGGTTCAATTCCGCGTCGACCTGCGCCGCGATGCGCGCGAGGGTTTCAGGCGCGAGGGAAGCCAACCTCTGGGATGCGCCGTCCGGATCCAACATCGCAGCGGCGCGGGTCCCCTGATTCGATGGTGGGTCGGACCGAGCAAGCTGGTCGAAGTGATCGCGCCTGCGCTGGCCGAGTGTCTTCAGGCTGCCGCGCCACACCGGCCCGACGACATTCCCGTTCTGCTCGGCGTGCCCTCGCCGGATCGCGCTCATCGTTGGTCCGGGTTCGACGAGCGCATCCTGGCCGAAGTGCAGGAGCGGTTGGGAACGAGATTCCATCCCGACTCCAGGGTGTTACCGCGCGGCAACGTCTCGGGCGTTGCTGGCCTGCGGCAGGCCCGCACGTGGATCGCGAAAGGGGTCGTCGAGTGTTGCATCGTGGCGGGCGTCGATTCCTACCTGGAACAGCCCGTCGTGGACGCATACGCAGCGAAGCGGCGCGTGTTGACACCGGTCAACTCCAACGGTTTCATTCCCGGCGAGGCCGGCACGGCGATCTTGGTGACGCGGACCGAGCGGCCCGAGCGCGACGGGCTCGAGATTCTGGGAATTGGGCTGGCGAAGGAAAAGCGCCATCATAGACTCCGAGCAGCCCTCCCGGAGCCGAGGGATTGATCGAAGCGGTGGGTCAGGCGCTCCGTGAGGCGGACTTGACGATCAGGAAACGAGTTACCGCATTACCGATCTCAACGGAGAGCACTACAAGTTCAAGGAAGCCAGCTTCGTGCAACTGCGATACGAGCGAGAGCGAAGGCCTGAGCCGGTGTTCGAGCTATGGCACCCGCATGAATTTATCGGCGAGATTGGGGCGGCATACGGCCCCTGCATTCTCGGGTGGGCGCTCCAGGCGGCGCGAAAGCAATACGCTCCGGGACGGCGGTTCTCTGCCACTTCAGCAACGACGATGGAGAGCGCGCGGCGGTTGTCGCCCGCTACGTGTCCGGGTAGCGGCCATGGGAAAGAACGTCTTCGCGAACGGGCATGAGATTTCCGCCAAGGCCAGTGACAACAAGAGCATCGCGGCCACACCGGACGTGTGTCTGTCGCCACCGTCGCCTCCCGCAGGGCCCGTGCCGATCCCCTATCCGAACACGGCACTCGCCTCCGACACGTCGGACGGCAGCAAAGACCGTGCTGATCGGCGGAAAGGAGGTGGGCTTGAAAGACAAGTCCACCTACAAGAAGAGTTCGGGCGACGAGGCGGCGACCAAGAGCCTCGGCATGGGCGTCATTTCGCACAACATTCAGGGCCCCATGAAGTTCGCGGCATGGTCGTCGGACGTGAAGTTCGAGGGCGAGAATGTCACGCGCAATCTCGACATGACCACCCACAATCATCTCAATCCAGCCCAAGTGCCCACGGTGAGCGCCGCGGCGATGCAGCCCGAGGACCCGGTTGACTGCAAGGAACTCACGCAACGAGCCGCAAACGAGCGCGAGAAGCTTCAGAGAGAACAAGAAGTACAAGAGCGCGACCATGAAGAAAGGGGAAGCGTGCGGTGACAAGACGACGGTCACCGCCGCTCAGGTCACCACGCCCGCGGGAACGTTCGGGATGAAGGCATGCAGTCGCTGGATCGATTTCATGGGGAAGGAAGGATTCTCGAAGGGCTTGTCGACGGCCGAGCAGGACGCCGGGGAAACAAATATCGACTGCGAAGAAGCGTACCGGAGGAAGTTTCGATACAAGGGGAAGGGTGATCAGGGACATGCCACACACCGGAGTCCAGGCTCATCGAGGAGATCAGAAAGAATCCGGCCAACCGGGTCCCCGGCGTCAAAGTCGTGATGAGTATCAATTGGCAGTTTGCGGATGTCGTCAATTCACCCGGGAGCCCCCATCACGGTCAGGAGATCATCCAGGTCGACGACAGCCCTTGTTCGGCCTGCAAGCGAACGATCTGCGCGGCCCAGGCCTGCGGAATGGAGATCGTCCTTTGCAACAAGGATACCGGCGAACCAGAAGCCGCCAGAAGACTGCGAGGAAGAGCTGCATGGAGGTCCAACGGAGCTGGAGGCTGATGTCATCAAGATGATGGGGCCGTACTGAGATGGGTGGGGTGTCGTGACGAAAGGGACGGAGCACTGGATGTCCCCCCGCCGTACATTGCCGCGGCAGGCATCCACGAACCGCCTGTGAGTCACGGTCTGATCGCGGAAGAGGATTACTTTCAGGACACGCCGCTGGCGAGCGGATCCGTTTCTTGAGCTACCGGGCCGCCTTGGCGTTAGCCGCGGCGAACGCGGAGTGGATCGCTTGGCGCTACGAAGGTCGCGCCGACAACACTACGCTGCTCCAGTTCATCGAGGCCGTCTGGGCGGGCGTCGTCGATCCCGCTTACGTCAACCTGTGGACGACGTTCTCGAAACCCGGGGCCAATCATCCCGCCTCATCCGCTCTGACCCGAGCAGGGCGGCTGCTCTACAGCGTCTTCTGGGGTGCTCGCCATCTCAGTAGCGGCTGCACCCGCGAGGCTTCCTACGTCGCGGTATTGGCCCGTCACGTACTCGCCGACAAGGAGGTCTTCGAGCGCTGGCTGTTGGCCGTGATCTCGCGCATCGCTCCGCTGTATCCCGGAATCGGAGTGCCCGACCGGCTCGGGGTCCCAGTTCCGCGTGAGGCCTTCGACCCGGATTTCGCTTTCAAACCCGAACTTGCGACCGACCTGTTGCGGGATTCCTCGCCCAACTCGATCCGATACGGAATCCTTTTTGCGGAAACCCGCCGAGATGATCCAGGCCGGCTTCACGGGGAAGCCGTACACGCTCTAATTCGGCGGCACGGGGGCGACATGTTGACCAAGCCGGCCTATCTCGAAACGGCCGCGAATGCGGGCAAGACTTTGAGCTTTCGGTGGGACGACTGGATTTGCAGGGATCATTCCAGCCGGCTGACGAAGAACTATTGGAGCAGTACCAACGACTCAGCCAGCGGGCTCGGGTGGCGATGACGATTGCGACTGTCGAGTGGGTGGCCTGGCGTTTCGTTCCGCTGTCGAACGACGTCGCCCCCTTTCAGTATCTGGAGGCGGCCTGGGCCGGATCCATCGACAGGTCGTACATCCGCTACATCGAGAACGATATCGAACAGTGGCGCGGCCCCGTGCGTGGCCCCTCAACGCCCGCTATGGCCCTGGTGAACGATGCGCTGTTTTGCGCCGATCAGAGCGGCGATACGGCCGAGAATCCAGCCTGGGCGTCCAACCTCGCCATCCTCGTGCTGACCGATGCGAAGCCATTCATTGACTGGCGGGATACGATTACCTCGCGTTTGCAACTTCACTACCCGCCCGTGCCTCAGGACCCGGATGATCTGTTCGGCGCAAAGGACCCAAGGGTCCCTCACGTTCCGCGCGAAGCCTTCGACACCGCCGCTTCGTTCGATCCTGCGACACAGACCGAGATTCTGATCCGCCGCTTCCTCGCGAGTCTGCAGCCCGCAAACAACCCGTATCTTCGCTCGGCGGAGGACATGCGAGCGCGCGGCTTCCGTGGCACTCCGTACCCACTGGCCCCGTCCTGAGTCGCCCCACTCGACCCGCGTCAGTTCTGTTCGATCTTCGAACCTTTGATGATCACATCGCTGCTCGACTTCACGTTGATCTTCGAGTCACCGATGATCTTGATCTCTTTCCCTTGAATCGTGATGTCACCGTTCTTCTTCAGGATGATCTTGGCGCTGCCGGAGGAAATGATGACGTCATCGCCGCCATCTGCCACCAGGTGTTTCTTGCCCTTGAATTCCGCGTTCTCGCCGGCAACGACGCTGAAGTTCTTTCCCGCCGAGTGTGACGCCGAACCTCCGGCCCCCACGGTGATGTCCTTTCCGACCTGAACGCCCTTCGACCCGCCGACCTTGGTATCAGGCCGGCTCCCACCGTGAGGCTGTGCGCCCCTCCCACCATGATCTCCTTGGCCACTCCCACCATCTCGGAACTGTTGATCGCGACTTTGGTGGCTTGGTTCATTCCGATGGTCAAGGACTGATCCGAGCCGATCTTCTCCGTACGATTCGAGCCCACGGTCAGGTTCATATCGGCACCGATCTCTTCTTTGTGATTGCTGCCGACGCTGATGCTCTTGTCCACCCCGACCGATTCCGACTGGTTGTTCTTCACGGACTTCTTCCGATCGTGTCCGATTTCGATCGTCTCGTCGTTGCCTACGCTGCGGGTGCGGTCGTGTCCCACCGAGTGCGCCTGATCGTTCTCGATGTCCGAGGACATGTCCTTCTCGGCATGAATGTGAAGGACTTCCTCACCCTTCTTGTCCTCGAAGCTGACCTCGTTCGCGTGATCCGCCGAACCACCCTTCGAGCTGCGTGACAGAAGTCCGCTCTTGGTTGCCCCCTCGGGCATCCCGAACGGAGGAGGATTGGCGCCGTTGTAGACACGTCCGGTGATGATCGGCCGGTCGGGATCACCCTCGACGAACTCCACGATCACTTCCTGACCGACGCGTGGGACGTGGATGCCGCCCCAACCCGATCCGGCCCAGACCTGGGCCACGCGTACCAGCACCCTTCTGTATCCTGGCGATCCCAGGGAAGTGCACTTTCACGCGACCGAACTTGTCGGTCCAGATCTCCCCCGAGCCTACCACTGACGGCGGCATGAGGGCCGGAGATGGAGGGCCGCGGCGTGGTTCGTCGCGGGCGAAATGGTTGTCTTCGCCGGCTGAACGAGCAGGCGGGTCTCGAACACCGGCTCGTCCTCACCTTGGTCCTCGCCCGTCGAGCTGCCCGCGTCGAAGCCGGGTTGATACATGCGGTAATCACCGCGGACGACGAGCACTTCGCGGTTCTGGTCGGGTCGGGGATGGTCGACCAACTCGAAGGTGGCGCCGGCGTGCGGGCCCCGCGCGTTGCCTCGTGCCTTGACCCGATCTCCTCGCGCCTGAAGTTCCTCGAGGCGCACCTTGGCGAACAGTTCGCCGCGCTCCGATCGGTTCGGGTCTCCCGTTCCCGGAGTCAACCGCTTCGATATAACCGGCCAAAGGATCGTACTGTTCGAGGCTCGCATGCTTGTGGCCCGGGGACGGCTGAGCTTGTGGAGGAGATCGGCCCGAGGAGCCTCGGAAGTCGAAGTCGTTGACGGCAAATGCACCCGACTCGAACTGCTGCGTCAACTGCCATCTCGAAAAGTGCTCTTCGCGTGGCGCTTCGTTTTCCTGAGGATCGATGAATGGGATCTTCTCCCACCCGGCGACCGGCTCGTGCGATCCTTTGTCGTCGCATAGCACCATGTTGTGGCGATCTTTTCTGGTGCCGGAAGAAGTAGTAAATGCCTTCTTCCTCGAGGAGTCGGGACAAGAAGCTGAAATAACTCTCGCGATACTGCACCGTGTACTCACGGGTCGGATAGCTGCCCTGCAGTTTCAGCTCCACTTCGCCGAATCGAACTCGGAGATCACCGTCTTCACGATCTCGGCACCGACATCTTCCGAAAGATGCGGCTGTCCGAGGCACGGGTCAGGAGCCAGAAGAACGGCCGCATCGTGCAGCGGTACCGCGTATATCGACCGGCCGCACCCCTGACCGAAACGCGCGACGTAACCGTTGAAGTAGCGTTCGCCGTCGGGCAAGGCGAGACACACGGTCATCGTGTCACCGACGAGATCCTCGACACTGATGTGGGGATCACTGCCGAGCAAGTCGAGCCGTATTTCAAAGACTCGGCCCAGTTCCTCGGTGACGCGGGCCCGCTGGAGCATCAGTTCTTCGGGCTCGAGCGAGGAGATCAGATAGACATGCCGGGTTTCATGAGCCATCGGAATCACCCCTCGGGTGGTGGCGACATGCGCCAGGACGCGGGAGCATAGCTCCGGCCCATGGGTGCTTCAATTCAGTCGAACTCGTACTTCGGATTCGCCGGCGTCTGCTCCGAACCCACGCGCCCGGCCTCGATGTCGGCCCTCGAGTAGTTCTCCCCTTTCATCTTGTGGCCGGAGAGCCGGCGCAGCATCGTGAGCTGACCGGTGTGGGTGAGCGCGTCGGCGATGCCGCCCTGGAAGACCCGCCCGGGCTCCCAGCGGATCGGCTGGCCGGAGGCGAGATAGTCGTCGACCGCCTTCATCGCCGCGAAGAAGCGCGCGATCTCCTGGCTCCAGGGCAGCGGCGTCGCCGTGGTCCAGCGAGACTCGCCGCCGAGCATCCGCAGCACCCAGTCCATGAGATCTCCCATGTGGGCGAGGATCTCGACCACGGAGGGCGACTCGGGGGTCTGGCGGTGGGCGCCGAACGCGTCGGGTGTGCCGCGCACCGCCTTGCCGGCGCGATAGGCGAGCGTCGCCAGCGCGTGGCGCAGGAACAGCCGTGTGGTGGGATCGTCGGGAGGAATGTCGGTCATGGCGTCTCCGCGTGCCTCCGCCCGGTCGGTGCGAAGCGCGGCATTGTGGAGGCCGCTCGCCGGCGGTGTCAACGACTCGCGGCGAGACACGACGGACACGGTGATCCCGGCGACGCTCGCGCTCAGTGCGGCGTGCGCGTCGCCGCCGTTCCCGTCGCGGGCGCGGGACCCGTGGACTCCACCCATGGCGACGACGCCGGCCCGTGACGCGTGACGGGTCCCCGCGGATGCGTCGCGATCACCCAGGGGACGAGTGCCGGGACGATCAAGATGATCGATTCGAGGACGTGCCGCTTCGACTTTGCCATCGTGACCTCCGGGTTCGACGATCTGCCAGGGACCTGACGCGGAGAACGGTAGGCTCCGGGCCTTGAACGGGGCTTGATCGGAGCGTCCAAACCGTTGCGCGGCTTGGGATGTCGGGCAGAGGGCGTCAAGGCTAGAATGCCGCCATGGCGAACGGGACGAGGCTCGTGGGGCGGCGGTGGTCGCGCGGGATTCCCGGCGCGCGGCGGTGTGCTCGATCGTCGCGTTGCTCTCCTGCTCCGGCGTGGCGACGCCCGCCGATCCGGCGTTCGAGGCGCGCTGGCGCGACGGGCAGGCGGAGCTCGACGGCTATCGACTGATCGTCGACCGCTACGGCGCCCCGCGCGCGGGCCAGGCGGTCGCGATCTATCGTGACCGAGCCGTTCGGCGCGCGCGAACGGGTCAAGGTCGACGATCCCGCGAAACATCGAAGCGACGTGATCGACGTGCTGAAGCTCAACCTCGTGCGCGACTTCCAGACCGGGATCTACGACTACAACACGATGGTCTCGACCTTCGTGCGGGTTGCCGATCTGGCGCCGCTCAAGGTGTCGTTCACGTCGGCCGAGTGGTGCGGGAACGTGTACGAGGAGATGCGGATCGATCCCGATCGCATCGCGCAGCGCGTGAGCAGCTACTTCGAGGGCGAGTCGGGCGAGCGCACGATCCGCCGGCCGAACGGCGGCCTGCTCGAGGACGAGATCCTGATCCGCGTCCGCGGGCTCCACGGCGACTGGCTGCGTCCCGGCGAGCGGCGCACCGTGCCGTTCCTCGCCGGAACGTTCTGGCGGCGGCTCGCGCACTGGCCGGCGGAGTGGACGACCGCCACGATCGAGCGCCAGGCGTCACCGCTCGACGTCCGCGTTCCCGCCGGCGCGTTCCGGGTCGCGCGCTTCCTCGTGCGCACCGGCGACGGCCGCGAGGGCGTCTTCGACGTCGAGCTCGCCGAGCCGCGTCGCGTGGTCCGCTGGGAGTGGAAGGCGGCCGGCGCGGTGCGTCCGGGCCTCGGCGGCGCCGATCGCGCCGAGCTGACCGGCTCGCGGCGGCTCCCTACTGGCAGCTCCACGGCCTCGGCGACGAGCGGTATCTCGATTCGCTGGGCCTGGCGCCGGCGTTCCGCCCGTGACGCGCGATGGCGGTCAGTGCGGGGAATCGGGCGCCGGGGGTCCTTCGGCCGGCGTCGCGGACGAATCCGGCGGGCTCTCGATCGCGCCTGAGTCCGCCGCCGCGCTGTCCGCGACGGCGGGTCTCGAGTACATCAGGTCGAACGCGTTCGACGTGCAGTACGTGGTCGGCGCCGTGCCGGGAAGGAACGGGACGGGCTCCGCGCGGCAGACCCCGCCGGCGAGCTCGCCGGTCCACGGGTTGATGTCGCGCCACTCGACCTCGCGATCCTGATCGAAGGTCCGCGCCGGGAATCCCGACAGCATCCGCCCCACGATCCGCGCCCAGATCGGCAGCGCGGTGTGCACCGCCGGCTGGCCGATCGGGCGCGGCTGGTCGTAGCCGACCCAGAGCCCGGCGACGACGTCGGGCGTGAAGCCGATGAACCAGGCGTCGCGATAGTCGTTCGTGGTCCCGGTCTTCCCCGCGGTGGGACGCGTGAAGCCGAGCTCCTTGCGCAGCGGGTAGGCGACGCCGAAGCGCACGACGTTCTGCAGCAGCCCGGTCATCAGCGCCGCGATGCTCGGTGGCAGCACGCGCGCGCTGTCACCCATCGTCGCGACGATCGCGTGTCCGGTCGCGGTCGACCACGGCGCGCGCCGGCGTCGGCCGATGGAGCTGCCCGCCGGACGCGAACACCGCGAACGCGTTGGTCAGGTCGAGCGGCGAGACCTCGTTGCTGCCGAGCCCCATGCTGAGCACCGGCTTGAGCTGGCCGAGCCCGAAGCGGGCGGCGACGCGCGAGATCATCGGCGGACCGACCCGCTCGACCAGCTCGGTGGTCGCGGTGTTGAGCGACTTCTCGAGCGCCTTGGCGAGCGTGACCTGGGAGTGGTAGCCGGCGTCGAAGTTCCCCGGCGTCCAGGCGTCCTCGCCCTGACCGAACGTGCGCGGCAGGTCGGGGACGATGCTCGCGGGCGTGAAGCCCTGCTTCGACTCGAAGGCGGCGGCGAGCACGATCGGCTTGATCGCCGAGCCCGACTGCCGCTTGGCCTGGTACGCGCGGTTGAAGTCGCCGCGCCCGCTGTACCGGCCACCGACCATCGCCAGCACCGCCGAGGTCGGGGATCGAGCACGACGAACGCCCCTCGATCCGCGGCGGCGGCCCACGCCGCCCGTCGAGGCCGTCGAGCCCCGCGGTGACGCCGATCTCGGCCTGTCGCTGCCAGGCGAGATCCATGGTGGTGTAGATCGAGAGCCCGAAGTGCGTGGCGGCGTGGCGCGAGATCCGGTCGTCGACCCAGTCCCGCACGTAGCCGCTGAACGAAACGTGCCGCTCGGCGGGCAGGGCCCGCGCGCGAGGCCGAGCGGACGCTCCATCAGCCGTCGAGCCTCGCGCTCGGAGAGCGTCTTGGTCTCGACCATGTCGCGCAGCACGCGAGTTGCGGCGCTCGACCGCCGCGCGCGGGTGCGCGAACGGATCGTAGACGTTGGGCGCCGGGATCATCGCCACCAGCGTGGCGCCCTCGAGCACGGTCAGCGACTCGACCGGAGCGTCGAAGTACCAGCGCGCCGCCGCGGCGATCCCGCCCACGCCGAATCCCCGCGCCTGCCCCCAGTACACGGAGTTCAGGTACATCTCGAGGATCTCGTTCTTGTCGAGCACGATCTCGAGCCCGACCGCGAGCGGAATCTCGGTGAGCTTCCGCAGCACCGTGCGCTCGCGGCCGAGGAACAGCCCGCGGGCGAGCTGCTGCGTGATCGTGCTGCCGCCCTGACGCACGCCGCGCGAACGCACGTTGGTGACCAGCGCGCGCAGGTTGGCGCGGACGTCGAGCCCGATGTGGTGCCGGAAGCGACGGTCCTCGGAGGCGATCACGGCGTCGATCACCGGACGCGGGACGCGCGACAGCGGCACCCAGGTTCGCCACACCCGATCCGGATCGAACAGCACGGAGACCAGCGCGGGCTCCAGTCGCGGCGGGTGGCCGGCGTCGGGCGGCGGCGATCCCGGCCATCCGCCCCGACGCTCGATGTCGACGAGCCTCCCGCTCTCGATCCGGATCCGCACCCGCTCGGGTCCGCCCGAGCCCTGCGGGTCCGGCTCGTCGGGAAGGCCGCGCAGTCCGATCTCGTAGCCGCCCGGCACCCGCGCGTAGGTTCCCGGCCTCGTGACCGCGCCAACGACCGGGAGATAGTCGCGAGCCTCGAGCTCCGCGACCACGCGCACTCGGCCGGCAGGATTCGCCCGCGGGTGAGCGTGACGCCGTCCGAGAAGATACGCGAGGGGAACGACCAGCTCGGACCGGTGGCGCGCAGCGCGCGGAGCGCCGACACCCGGGCGGCGAAGCGCCAGAACCCGATCACGCCGAGCACCACGAGCACCGCCGCCCCGATCAGCAACAGGGTGCGCCGGCGCGGCCTCCACGCGATCGCGAGTCGCCGCATGCGGCGGGGGTCAGTCGGCGGCGAAGCGATCGAGCAGTCGCACGACGTGCTTCGCGTGCTTGAGGTAGAGATCGATGCGCAGGTTCTCGTCCGGCGCGTGCGCCCGCGCGTCGGGATAGCCGATCCCGGCGGTGGCGATCGGGACTCCGAGCTCGCGGATGAACGCCTGGTTCGGGCCCGATCCGCCGATCATCGGCACGCGTCGTCATCGGCGCACCGTAGACCGGACCGCGGTCTCGCTGACGAGCCTCAGGAACGGGTGATCGGGATCGGTGCGTCCCGGCGGGCCGCCGCCGAGATGGGTGATGCTCACGTCTCCGAATCCCTCGCGGTCGAGGTGCTCGCGCAGGCAGCGCAGCACCTGCTCGGGCGTCTGGTCGGGCACCAGGCGGAAGTCCGACCTTGGCCGACGCGCGCGCCGGCAGCACCGTCTTGGAGCCGGGGCCCTGGTAGCCCGAGGTGAGACCGCGAGATCGTGCAGGTGGGCTCGAACGACTCGGCGACCCGAAGCTCCGGACCACCGGTCATGCCGCGCAGGAATTCACGGACGCCGAAGCGCTCGCGATACTCGTCCGCCACCTCGGGCAGCAGCGCGATCAGCTCGAGGTCGCGCGCGCTCGGCGGCCGGACCGGATCGCGCAGGCCCGGGATGCGAATGCGCTCGTTGCTGTCGCCTTGAGGCTCGCGAGCGCCCAGACCAAACGCCAGGCCGCGTTCGGGAAGATCGAGCCACCGATCCCGGAGTGCGCGTCGACCCGCGCGGTCTCGACCGACAGCTCGACGTAGCAGATGCCGCGCAGCCCGGCGTACTCGACCGGCACGTCGCGGTGGTCGACGCCCCGAACTCCCACAGGCACGCGTCGCCGGCGAGCCGGTCGCGCTCGCGGTGGACCAGCTCGGGCAGGTGGACGCTGCCGACCTCCTCCTCGCCTTCGATCACGAACTTGATGCGACACGGCAGCTCGCCGCGCACCTCGAGCAGCGCGTCGATCGCGAGCAGGCGCGCGGCGATGTGCCCCTTGTCGTCGCTGATGCCGCGCCCGAACATCTTGCCGTCGCGTCGAGTCGCCTGGAAGGGCGGCGACGTCCAGAGGTCGAGCGGCTCGGGGGCTGGACGTCGTAGTGGTTGTAGATCAAGAGCGTGCGATCGGAACGCCCCGCGCGCTCGCCGTAGATCACCTGCGGACCGCCGGTCGGCATGCGCTCGACCGCGAAGCCCCGGCGCTCGAGCATGCCGGCGACCAGATCCGCGCACGCGTCCATCCCGAGGTTCTGCGCCGCCACGCTGGGCTGGCCGACCAGCCGGGCGAGCTCGTCCAGGCTCGCGTCGAGGTGCTGCTCGAGGTGGCGATCGATCGCTTCGAGGTCCGCGGCGAGGCTGGGCGGCGTGGGCATTGCGGCAGTCTATGCGACGCGCTTCGCCCCGGACAAGCCGTGGCCGAGGGACGGTCGCGGGCGCATTCGCGTCGCGCGACCGTGGTAGTCTCGCCGCGCCGTCGCCGATCGTCCGGCTCGATCCCATCCCGAGGAGGGTCCGATGTTCCGTTCGCGCGTCGCCGCTCCGCTGGTCCTGCTCGCGATCGCGCTCGCCGGCTCGACCGCGCGCGCCGACCACTCCCCGCCACCTTCTCGATCGTCGCCTACGACTCGGTCACGCAGGAGCTGGGCGTGGCCGTCGAGTCCAAGTACTTCAGCGTCGGCCGCGTCGTGCCGTGGGCCGAGGCGGGCGTCGGCGCGGTGGCGACGCAGGCCAACGTGAACCCGTCGTACGGTCCGAAGGGGCTGGCGATGATGCGAAGCGGCATGTCTCCGGACGAGATCATGCGCGCGTTCGCCGCCTCGGACTCGCAATGGGACTCGCGGCAGCTCGGCATCGTCGACGCCCGCGGGCGCGCCGCGACCTGGACCGGGCCCAAGTGCAACACGTGGGCGGGCGGTGAGGTCCGGCGTCGGCTTCGTCTGCCAGGGGAACATCCTCGCCGGTCCGGCGGTGGTCGCCGACATGGCGAAGGCGTTCCGCGCCACGCGCGGTGAGCTGGCCGGCCGGTTGATCGCGGGGCTCGAGGCCGCGCAGGCCGCCGGCGGCGACAAGCGCGGGCAGCAGTCGGCGACGTTGATCGTGGTGCGGCCGAGCCAGAACCATCCCGAGTACGCGCAGCGGTACGTCGACCTGCACGTCGAGGACCACAAGACGCCGATCGCCGAGCTGCGCCGTCTGTGGCGGATCCACCAGGGCTTCCACGGCGTGGGCGCGCACATGGACCTCGCCGCGGAGTATGACGCCGCGGGCCGTACCGAGCTGGCCCGGCTCGAGCGCGAGCGGGTGCACGACACGTTGCTCGACGCGCTGAAGCGCGGCGAGCGCGACGCCTCGCTGCTGAACGGGCTGGCGTGGGCGTGCGCCACCCACGATTCGTACCTGCCCGACGCGCTGCGCGCGCCGCCGAGCGCGCGGCGGCGCTCGAGCCCAAGAGCACCGACGTCCTCGACACGCTGGCCGAGGTCCACTACCGCATGGGCAACGCCAAGAAGGCGATCGAGGTCGAGAAGCGCGCGGCCGCGCTCGATCCGAAGAACCCGTACCTCAAGGATCAGATCGCGCGGTTTAAGACCGGGCGGTAGCCGCGCGTCAGTGGACCGTCGGCTTCGCGGCGCTCTTGCCCCAGAGCTGCGCGAGACGCTGGTCGCGGCCGCAGCCAAATCGGTAGCTCTGGTAGCGGACGGGATCCTTCTTCCAGAAGTCCTGGTGGTACTCCTCGGCGCGATAGAAGGGCCCGGCGGCGACGATGGGGGTCACGATCGGCTTCTTCAGCACGTGCGACGCCTCGATGCGCTTCTTCGACTCCTCGGCCAGCCGTCGCTGGACGTCGCCGTGGGTGAAGATCACCGAGCGGTACTCGGTGCCGATGTCGCAGAACTGTCCGTCGCCCTGGGTCGGGTCGATGCTGTGCCAGAAGACGGTGAGCAGCTTGTCGTAGCTGGTCTTGCTCGGGTCGTAACGGATCTCGACCGACTCCGTAATGGCCGGTGGCGCCCGGATCCGACCTCCTCGTAGGTCGGATTCACCTCGTGTCCGCCGGTGTAGCCCGAGGTCACGGAGAGGACGCCCGGCACGCCCTCGAACTGGGTCTCCATGCACCAGAAGCACCCGCCGGCGAAGGCCGCGATCTCGACGCGTGGCGGCGCCGAGGCGCTCGGCGAAGCGCGGTGGCGGCGCGGGGTTCGGCGGAGATGAAGCATCGACGCCAGCGTCGCGGCAAAGGCGAGACCGAGGGATGACGTGAAACGCATGTTTCGCTCCGATCGAGGTGGACCTCAGCCGCTGCGCGGTGCCACGGCCCTCGAGATCCTACAACGCGGATCGCGCCGCCGCGTGACCGGGTTGCCACCGGATCGATCGCGACGTCAGGGATGGCGTCATGACGAGCCCATCGTGCGTCCATCCGACCGGCGCCGGCCGAAGATGACCTCCATCCCCAACCAGATCGTCTTCCTGCTCTCGCCCGCCCACTGCGGCGGCCGCCGGGCGCGCATGCTGATGAATCCCGAGGCGGAGTTCCCGCTGGCGCGGCGGCTGCGTGAGGCGGGGCTCCGCTCGGCGAGGCGTTCAGCTTCCTCCGGGCTCTACTTCCGCGGCAAGCTCGCCTACGCCTCAGCGTTACGCGCGGCGCAGCGCCGGGACCGGCGTGCTGGTCATCACCCCGGGCCGCGGCCTGCTCGACGCCGCCCATTCCATCCGCCTCGAGTGACCTGCTCGCGATGGCGGAGGTCCCGGTGATGCGCTCGACGAGCCGCGCTACCGTGTGGCGCTCGAGCGCGACGCGCGGCGGCTGGCGGAATCGCTCGAGCCCGACGACGTCGCGGTGCTGCTCGGGAGCATCGCCAGCGCACAAGTACGTCGAGATCTCCGACCGGGTGCTCGGGTCGCGACTGCGATTCCCGAGCGGAGTTCGTGGGGCGCGGCGACATGAGCCGCGGCGGCCTCGATGCTTCGCTGCGCGAACGACGGCCGCGAGCTGACCTACGTGCCGCTCGAGGGGCGCGATCCGGCGGGGCCCGCGCCCTCCACGGCTCGAGCCGCTCGCCGCGGTCCGCGCCCGGGCGCGAGCGGTCATCGCTCCCGGTCCGTCGCGCGTAATCGTCGGCACCAGGGGTTCGACCCGGAGGACGCGTCAGGTGGCGAGCACAGACGTTCACAACGCGACGGTGCACGTGGTGCGGAAGCACCACCCGCTGGTGCGGCTGTCGCACTGGGTCAACGTCCCGCTGCTGCTCGGCCTGATCGCGAGCGGGCTCTCGATCTACTGGGCGGCGCCGGTGTTCCTCCACGCGCCGGACCCGATCACCCGCAATCGCGCACTACCTGGTCGATCTCGGCATGGGGCTGGCCCGCGTGCTCCCGCGAGGCGACGGCGGCGGCGGACCTGGATCTACGACCACGTGAGCCTCGGGACCCGGCAGCTCGCGCGTCGCGCTGCGGCTCCACTGGGCGCTCGCTTACCTGTTCATGCTGAACGGCGCGATCTACTTCGCCGGTCTGGTCGCCGGCTCCGGCTGGCGCGCGCTGCTGCCGCGCCGCTCCGACTTCGGCGAAGCGCTGGCGATGATGCGCTACTACCTGGGCGTGGTCCCGATGGCGCTGCGGCGTCGCCCCTGGCCGCATCCGCCGGTGCGCTCCAAGTACAACGCGCTCCAGCGCGCAGCGTACTTCTCGATGCCGATCTTCGGCACGCTGGTCACGCTCTCGGGCTGGGCGATGCACAAGCCGGCGCAGCTCGGACTGGCTCGAGCGCGCCTTCGTGAGCTACGACGGTCGCGCGCAGTCGTCCACTTCCTCTGCATGCTCGGGCTCGGCTCGTTCATCGTGCCCCACGTCGTCCTGGCGATCGGCCGACGGCTGGGACACGCTCCGCTCGATGGTGACCGGCTGGTCCACGCGGGTGAGAGGAGGAAGAGCATGGACCCGCGTGGCATGCCCGATGATCGTCCGAGCTCCGACCGATCCGGTCGCGGAGACGGCGCGCCGCGCGCGAACCGGTGAGCGAGGCGGCCGCGGCGGCGGCGGCCGGCGCCGCTGCCACCTCCGACGAGGCGGCGCCGGCGACGGTCGTCGAGCCGGAGCGCGACCGCTCCCGCCCCACCGCGCCCGTCGCCGCTCGGTGATCGAGGCGATCGCCGAGCATCCCGAAACACCTGTCGAGCTCCCTGCCGCTCGGCTTCGCGCGCGCTCACCCGCCGCGACTTCCTGATCTTCACCGCGGGCGCCGGTGGCCACCGCGGCCGCGGCGTGGTGGCTGCTGCCCGACCGCACCCGGTCGCGTCTCCTGCCCGCGGCGCACGACCGCCTCGACACGCTGGCGGCGCGCGTCGGGCTCACGAACAAGCGCCGCGAGCGCCTCCTCGACGGCGCGCTCGACTTCGACGACGACGTCGCCGAGGCGCTCTACTCGGCGAACCGTCGCGTGCGCACGTACCGGCGCTCGACGATCACGGCGCTCCAGCAACAACTACAACGGCCGGACTCCCTCGCCCGGATACCTCGGCACGTGGTCGCTGGCCGTCTCGGGGCTCGCCTCCGGCGCTCCGAGCGCGCTGACGCTCGAGCGGCCTGCTCGCGCTCCCGCGCGTCGATCAGGTGACGCGGCTGGTCTGCGTCGAGGGCTGGAGCGCCGATCGCCTGGTGGAGCGGCGTGCGCTTCGCCGACGTCCTCGCCGCGCTGCCGCCCGGCGCCGGACGCGCGCTGGGCGGCGCTGCGCTCCGGCGGTCAACCTCGACCCGTACGGCCGTCCCGATCCCTACTACGTGTCGATCGATCTCGACACGCGCGCGTCATCCGCAGACGCTGCTCGCGACCCATCAGAACGGCCGGCCGCTGCTCGCTCGGCCACGGCGCGCCGTTGCGGCTGGTCGTGCCGATGAAGCTCGGGCTCAAGAACATCAAGGCGATCACCGAGATCGCCTACACGCGCGACGAGCCCGCGGACTACTGGAACGAGCGCGGCTACTCGCGCTACGACGGACTCTGGACCGGCGCGCGAGTCGACGATCATCGCTGGCGCTGCACGAACGCGGGCCGCGGAACCCGATCGGCTCCGCGGCCCGCGAGCGCTCACGCAAATCCTGGACGACATCAGACGCTGCTCCGACCTCCGCGGTTGGTGAGCGCGATGACGATGATCAGGAACACCGCGACGCCGAGCGCCAGATCCACCATTGCCCGTACCAGACTTCGGTCGTGGTCGTGGTCGTGGTCACGGACCCGCCGCCGGTCTGGGTCTGCTGCGTCTGAGCGAACGCCACCAGGCTCCACAGCATCGCGGCGAGGGTCGCCCAGGCGGCTTGACTCCAACGATTCAACGGATTCATTGCATCCTCCTGTTTGCGGGCCGACCTTCAATGGCCGAGCCGAGCCGTCGCTGGCGAAGGTCCGCGCCCGATACGAGGAACTCATGCCGTCGACCATGGCCATCGTTTTGCAACCGGTGTGCCGCGGCCGAGCGATGTGGCAGAGTGGCTTGAATTCCACGGCTCTAGGCCAATGTCCGGGACTTCGCGAGTGGAGCGCATACCCGTCGGGTCCTTGTAATACATGCCCGAACTTTGAAGCGGAGGACACTTTGTCATGATCGATATCAGAACACGCGACACGCGCCTCGGATCGGATCCCCGCGATCACGGTCGCGCGACTTCCGCAGCCGGGAGATCCCGCTCCCACGACGCCGAACGAGATCCCAGTCTCCGCCGCGCGAGATCCTGACCCCGCCGCGGCCGTCCGAGGCGCCCCCGCCGCGTCCCGACGTCATCCCGAGATCGAGCCGACCCGGCGCGCCGCCGCCTGAGGACGCGCCCTCGCGCTGAGCTCGAAGGTGGAGCACCGGCCGGCGGGACGGAACCGGGTCTTGCGCGCTCGTTCTCACAATCGACGCCATGAATCCGCTCTTGGCGCTCGACGCGTTCCACCCGCAGGTCCAGCAGTTGGTTCCGCGAGCGCGTCGGCACACCGTCACCGCCTCAGATCCAGGGCTGGCCGCGCGATTCGATCCGGGTCGCCACACGCTGATCGCCGCTCCGACCGGGAGCGGCAAGACGCTCGCCGCCTTCCTGTGGGCGATCGACGATCTGTTGCGCCAGGGCTCGGCGCTCGCCGACGAGACCCGCGTGCTCTATCGTCTCCCCGCTCAAGGCGCTGGGCAACGACGTCCGCAAGAATCTCGAGGGACCGCTCGCCGAGCTGGCGCGCAGCGATCCCGCCTTCCCCGAGATCCGCGCGGTCGTGCGCAGCGGCGACACGCCCGCCCACGAGCGCGCGGCCATGGGCCGGAAGCCGCCGCACATCCTGGTCACCACGCCGGAGTCGCTCTACATCCTGCTCACGAGCGACGGCGGCCGCGCGCATGCTGCGCACGGTGCGAACGGTGATCCTCGACGAGATCCACGCCGTCGCCGGTGACAAGCGCGGCGCCCATCTCGCGCTCTCGGTCGAGCGGCTCGAGGCGCTGGTCGAGGGTCCGCTGCAGCGCATCGGACTGTCGGCGACGCAGAAGCCGGTCGCCGACGTCGCCCGTCTGCTGATCGGGGTCGGGCGCGAGTGCGAGCTGGTCGACGTCGGACACCGCCGCGACCTCGAGCTCGCGATCGAGCTGCCCGACTCGCCGCTCGAGACGGTGTGCTCGCACGAGACCTGGGACGAGATCGTCGCGCGCATGGCCGCCCTGATCGAAGAGCACCGGACCACGCTGGTGTTCGTGAACACGCGCAAGCTGGCCGAGCGCATCGCCGCGCGGCTCACCCGCGTGCTCGGCGAGGACCGGGTCACGAGCCATCACGGCAGCCTGGCGCGCGAGCGTCGCCTCGACGCCGAGACGCGGCTCAGGCAGGGGCAGCTTGCAGCGCGCTGGTCGCCACCGCCTCGCTCGAGCTCGGCGATCGACATCGGCGACGTCGATCTTGTGTTCCAGGCCGGCATCACGCCGTCGATCGCCGTCCTGCTCCAGCGCGTCGGCCGCAGCGGGCACAAGGTCTCGGGCACGCCGAGCGGGCGCATCTTCCCGCTGACCCAGGACGAGCTGGTGTGCGCCGCGGCGCTGATCGACGCGATCCGGCGCGGCGAGCTGGATCGCACCCCGCAGCCCGGCCGCCCGCTCGACATCCTGGCGCAGCAGATCGTGGCCGAGTGCGTGGCGGGCGGTCTCGACGAGGACCGGCTGTTCGAGCGCTTCCGCCGCGCCTGGCCGTATCGTGATCTCACCCGCGAGGAGTTCGACGCAGGTGGTGGCGCTGCACCTCGGCGGTCGCGCGGCGCTGCTGCATCGCGACGGCGTCCACCGCCGCCTGCGGGCCACGCGGCGCGCGCGCATCATCGCGCTGACGTCGGGCGGCGCGATCCCCGACACCGGGCAGTACCGCGTGCTGGCTCGAGCCCGAGGGCACGCTGATCGGCACGCTCGACGAGGACTTCGCGATCGAGTCGAACGGCGGCGACATCATCCAGCTCGGCAACGCCTCGTGGCAGATCCTGCGCGTGACGCCCGGCGTCGTCCACGTGGCGGACGCGCACGGCGCGCCGCCGAACGTGCCGTTCTGGCTCGGCGAGGGTCCGGCGCGCACGCCGGAACTGGCGGCGGCGGTGGGCCGCATCCGCTCGCGGGGCCGCGACCGCGAGTGGCTGGTCGGCGAGCTGGGACTCTCGCAGCCGGCGGCCGACCAGCTCGCCGACTACCTCGACGAGGGCGAGCGGAGTCGCTGGGCGCGATCCCCACCCCCGAGTGCGTCGTGCTCGAGCGGTTCTTCGACGAGTCGGCGGGCATGCAGCTCGTCATCCACGCGCCGTTCGGCAGCCGGATCAACCGCGCGTTCGGGCTCGCGCTGCGCAAGCGGTTCTGCCGCGGGTTCGGCTTCGAGCTGCAGGCCGCCGCCAACGAGGAAGCGATCGTGCTCTCGCTCGGCGCCCAGCACAGCTTCCCGCTCGAGGACGTGTTCGACTACCTGCATCCGAACGTCGCCCGCGATCTGCTGGTCCAGGCGCTGCTCGCGGCACCCGATGTTCGGCGCACGCTGGCGCTGGAACCTCACGCCGCGCTGCTCCTCGCCCGCACGCAGGGCGGCGGGAAGCGCGTGCCGACGCCGCTGCTGCGCATGCGCGCCGAGGACCAGCTGGCGATGGCGTTCCCGCAGGTGCTCGCGTGCGGCGAGACGCTGCCGCCGGGCGATCTGCCGGTGCCGTGGGAGCACCCGATCGTGCGCCAGACGATCGAGGACTGCCTGACCGAGGCGATGGACATCGACGGCCTGCTCGACGTGCTGCGCGGGCTTCCGCGACGGTCGCATCCAGCAAGATCGCGGTCGACTCGCCCACGCCGTCCGCGTTCGCGCGCGGCATCCTGAACGCCGATGCCCTACGCGTTCCTCGACGACGCGCCGCTCGAGGAGCGTCGCACGCAGGCGGTGATCTCGCGCCGCAGGCTCGACACGCGCACGGTCGACACGCTCGGCGCGCTCGATCCCGACGCCGTGCGGCGGGTGCGCGAGGAGGCGTGGCCCGATCCCGAGAACGCGGAGGAGGTCCACGAGGCGCTGACCTGGATGGGCTACGTGACCGAGGACGAGGCCGCAGCGTCCGGATGGACGGAGTGGCTCGCGGAGCTCGCGCAGACGGGCCGGGTGGTCGCGGGAGTCACGGGCGGAGGCGACGCGCTGGTTCGCGGTCGAGGCGACGCGCGAACCCAGGCGTCGTCCTGCGCGGCCGGCTCGACGCGCTCGGCCCGGTCGTGGTGGGTGGCGACGCGGGCGGCGAGTCGCCGCGGTCCCGGGCACGGACGAGCGCCTGCGCTGCTCGAGCTCGAGGCCGAGGGCTCCGTGATGCGCTGCCGCATCGGCGGGCGGAACGCCTGGTGCGAGCGACGGCTGCTCGCGCGCATCCACCGCCTACACCCTCGATCGCCTGCGTCGCGAGATCGAGCCGGTCACCGCCGCCGAGTTGTGGCGATTCCTCGCCTGCTGGCAGCACGCCGACGAGCGTTTCCGCCTCGAGGGTCCGCGCGGCGTGTTCGAGGTGGCGCGCAAGCTCGCCGGCTTCGAGATCGAGGCCGCGAGTGGGAGGCGAGCATCTTCGCGTCGCGCGTGCGCGGCTATCGCCCGGAATGGCTCGATCACCTGACGCTCACCGGCGAGCTGGCCTGGGGGCGGCTGTGGGGACGCGGGGACTCCCGCCGATCCGGACCACGCCGGTCTGCATCGTGCCCCGCGAGGATCTCGATCGCTGGCTCGCGCTCGCGGCCGTGAGCGTGGATTCGCCGCGACGCGGACCGATCAACGGGAACGGCGCGGGCGAGGCCGCGGACGCGCGACCCGAGGAGGCGCTTTCGTCCCATACGCGCGCACCGTGCTCGAGGCGCTGGACCGCACCGACGCCGCCTTCACGCGGGAGCTCGAGAAGAAGAGCGGCCTGCTGCCCTCTCACTTCGAGATGGGGGCTGTCGCAGCTCGATCGCGCACGGCCGCGTGAGCTGCGACTCTACGGCGGACTGCGGCGGTTGATCGTCGCCCCGAGCCGCCGGCGCGGGGTGATGAAGCACGCGCCGCTCGATCCTCCGGGCCGGTGGTTCCGCTTCCGCGCGCCGGAGCCGGAGGCGGCCGGCGCCCGGCCTTCGTCCGATGGCACGGTGGAGTTCGTGGCGCGGCGAGCTCCTCACCCGTTACGGCGTCGTCTTCCGCAGCCTGATGGCGCGCGAGCGGCTGCCGATCGCCTGGCGCGACCTGGTGCGCGAGTACCGCCACGCCGAGCTGCGCGGCGAGATCCGTGGCGGCCGGTTCGTGCAGCGCTTCATCGGCGAGCAGTACGCGCTGCCCGAAGCGGTCGAGCTGATGCGGCGGCGCCGCGAGCGCCGCGCGGAGGAGCGTTCCGCCATCGCGCCGACGCTTCCCGAGCTGCACGTCTCGGCCGCCGATCCGCTCAACCTCGAGGGCATCCTCACCCCGGAGCCTCGAGTTTCCGCGCAGACCCGCCGCCGCGTCGCGGTCGGCTCGACGCCTCGCGTCAGTCGCGGTTCGTGGCTTCGGACCAGCGGGTGACGTCGGCGACCGTCGACAGCAGCTGATCGAGCCAGATCGGCTTCGAGAGATGCACCTGGTATCCGGCCTGGATCGCGCGGCGCACGTCTTCCCGCCCGACGTGCGCGGTGATCCGCGATCGCCGGGATCGAGACCGCCCTGGGACTCGGGCAGCGCCCGCACCTTCGCGATCAGGTCGTAGCCGTTCTCGCCCGGCATCTCGATGTCGCTGATCAGCAGGTGCGGCTTCCAGCGGCGGATCGTCGTCATCGCTTCGGCGGCCGAACCGACCGCCTCGACCTCGGCGCCGCGCCCGCCGAGCAGCACCGCGATCGCCTCCCGCAGAATCGGCGTCGTTCTCCACCAGCAGGATGCGCATCCCCGCGAGCGGCTTGCCGTCGGCGGAGAGCGCCCGCGCTCTGAGGCTCGAGCCCCACGGTGCGCGCGGGCTCGATCGGTCTCGGGGAACGCGGAAGCACCACCTCGAACACCGCGCCGGAGCCGCCGACGCGATTCGACCCCGAGACCTCACCGTCGTGGAGCTCGACGATGTGCCGGACGATCGCCAGGCCGAGTCCGAGCCCAGCCGTGCCGGCGCGTGCTCGAGGTGTCGCCGCTGCGGAACCGGTCGAAGACGTAGGGCAGGATCTCGGGGTCGATGCCTGGGCCGTTGTCCTCGACCCGGAGCCTGGCCCGCGCGCGTCCGCGGAGAGCGCGACCCGCACCCAGCCGCCGTCGGGCGCGAACTTGATCGCGTTCGACAGCGGGTTCCACACCACCTGCACGAGCCGCGCCGAGTCGCCGACGATCGGCAGCCGCGCCTCCCAGCTCGGCGCGGATGACGATGTTCCGCGCGCCTGAGCCGTGGGACGCATGGTGTCGATCGCGTGCTCGACCACGCCGCGGAGCTCGGTCGGCTCGCGCTTGAGTTCTCGAACTGGCCGGAGGTGATGCGCGAGATGTCGAGGGATGTCGGAGATCAGCTGGCTCTGGACGTGAGCGTTGCGGCTGATGATCTCGACGGCGTGATTCATCGCGGCGGCGTCGAGCCGCCTGCTCCGTAGCAGGTCGGCCCAGCCGACGATGGCGTGTCAGCGGCGTGCGCAGCTCGTGGGACAGCGTGGCGAGGAACTCGTCCTTCATCCGAGTTCGCCTCCTCGGCCTCGCGGCGCGCGATCTGCTCGCCGAGCAGGTTCTCCGCGCTCCTGCTCCGCGTGCTTGCGCTCGAGTGATGTCCTGGCCGATGCCGGACAGGCGGACCGGACGGCCCGCCGCGTCCCGGATCACGTGTCCTTGCGCCGACAGGAAGCGGACCGACCCGTCGGGGCGGACGACGCGGTGCTCGAAGGCGAACGGAGACCATCGTGGAGCGCCGTGGCGATGACGGCGTGCACACGCTCGCGATCATCGGGATGCACGCGCTCGAGGAAGGCGTCGTAGCTGGCGGCGCGAAACGACTCGCGATCGATGTCGTAGATCGAGTAGAGCTCCTCGGACCACCAGATGAGATTGCGCTCGATGTCCCATTCCCAGCTGCCGATGTGCGCCACCTGCTGGGCTTCGCGCAGTCGCGCTCTCGCTGCGCCTTGAGCCCCTGCTCGGCCTCCTCGTCGTTCGAGCACCTGCGCGCGCAGCTCCTGGTTGGTCGTGCTGAGCTCGATCGTCCTCGACATCACCCGGTCCTCGAGCTCCTCGTTGAGCCTGAGGACGCGGGCCTCGACGCGCTGGCGCTCCTCGACCGACGCGGCGAGCGCCAGCGCCATCACCGAGCTGACCGCCATGAACGCCTGCAGCATCAGCAGCGCCTCGTTGGGCGAGCGGCCGGCGAAGGCCCCGGCCGCGCAGCGTCCCCCAGATCGCGATGCCGGAGAGCAGCGCGATGGCGGTCGAGGTCTCGCGGACGGTGAAGCGGAACGCCGCCCAGACCAGCGCCGGCAGCGTGAGGAACTCGAGCGGATAGTGGCTGGAACGCGAGCGGCACCGGTCCGAAGACGAACACCGCCGTGATCACCAGGGTGAGGAACATCGCCAGGTAACCCGGCGACGCGCCCTCGAGCGCCGGCCGCGCCGGGATCGAGCTGCCGATCACGATCAGCGGGCCCATCACGAGCTGCCCGGCCGCGTCGCCCAGCCACCAGGTGAACCAGATCGCGCCGAACTCCTCGGGCCGAGGCGAGATGGGCGCCGATCAGGCTGGTCGCGCCGACGGTCGCCGCGATCGTGGTGCTCAGCATGCCGGCCAGCACCGCGTACTTGAAGATGTCGGGGATGCTCGAACGCGGCGCCGTCCACGCGCGTACCGGGCGACCAGCTCGGCGCCGACCCAGCCCTCGAGCGTGTTGCCGACCGGCGATGCTCGAGCGCGCTGAACACCCCGCCTCGCGGTGGTCGCGTTGACCAGGAACGCGCCGATCGCCACCCCGGGCCAGATCCGACGGCCGAAGATCAGGAACCCGGCGATCGCGATGCCGGTGGGTGGCCACACCGCCGTCGTGCTGACGTTGACGAAGGCGAGACCGAGCCCGAGCTTGCCGGCGATGAAGTAGGCGGCGGCGATCGCGGCGGACAGCGCGATGTCTCGAAGTTTCGGGAGCTTCATCGGATAGGAGTCCCGGCGGCCTTCGTTGGGGAAACGATGAACGTCCCGACCGGGTTCGGGATTCCGGCCAGCCTACGAGATAACCTCCGCCGCGCCCGCAAGGCTACGGGCCCAAGACGTGAAGCTAGAACGCCGTCGACGGCGCGAGGGAAGACGCGCGCGAGTCGAGTCCTATCTCACGCGGAGCACCCGGATGCGATCTGGCCTCGCGCCGGCACCTTCCACCCGCGCAAAGTAGATCCCCGGCGGCACGTTGACGCCCTCGGTCGTCCGCGCCGTCCCACTCCACGCGCGTTTCGCTCGCCGCCGCCGTCCCGTCAGAACAAGCGTGCGGAGGTGGCGGCCGCGCGTAGTCGAACACCGCGAGGCGAACGGTGGCCGGATGCGGCAGCTCGAGCACCAACCGCGTCGCGTCGGTGAACGTGATTCGGGATCGCGCGCAAGGCGGAGCGGAGCCATCGGCGAGCCTGGCACCGAGACCGGCTGGCCGGTGTAGCGGATGCGGCGCAGCGACCCGAAAGGGCGCTGTGGAGGTCGTCGAACTGCGAGAGGTGCACCAGAGGCTCCCGTCGGGTCCGGATCTGGAACCTCGCCGGGCGAGCGCAGACCGGTCGCCCACTCGGGTGCTGGTCGGCTGTCCTGCCACCGGGGTGCGACCGACCATAGGCTGCCGCCTCTCTCGAGGCGCCTCAAGAACCCGACCGCGTAGTCGCCGTAGAAGAGATCGCCGCTGTAGATCGTCGGCCAGTTCGACGTGCCGGCGCGCGGGTGATAGATCGCCGCGACGATGAGCGCCTGGACACCGGGTGGAGTGATTGAGCTGCACCATCGGCGTGCCCTCGTACTTGCCAGTGCCCCTGCCCGCCCGGCTCTCGCTGCAGTTGTCGGCCGGCTAGGTCAGCGGCTCCTTCGCGGAACGGCTCAGCCGTAGTTGTGGTCTGGACGCACCTCGTTCACTTCCTCGTAGTCGGCGCCGCCGACGTCGGCCACGTAGGGGAATGCCGGTGTTCGCGTCGATCTGGAAGCCGCCACGGGTTGCGGAAGCCGTACGTGCAGACCAGACGCGCGTTCGAGTCGGAGGTCGCGAGCTGCCATTGCTGGGGGATGATCATCGCGCGCGGCAACCGGTCCTCCGCTTCCCGCCGGAACCCGCGTCACGTCCATGCGGAGCAGCACGCCCTGAGCTTGGTCGAATCCCGCGCGCCGCACTCGTCAGAGATCCTCGCCGAGGCTGGCGCACAGGCATCCGTCCGGACCGAAGCGCAGCGTGCCGCCGTTGTGGTTCATCTGCTGATCGTCGATGTTGTCGATGAGGAGAGCGGCGACGACATCGAGAGGTTCTCGCTGGTCGAAGTGGAGAGGTCGCCCGTCACCGTGTAGCGCACGATGCGGTTGTAGTTCCCGGTGCGATTGTGGAAGAAGTAGACATAGGGTCGCCCCGGCCAGCCGGGATCCACGGCCATGCCCTGGAAGCCGCGCTCCAAACCGGTCGCGTTGAGGCTCGGTACCGTGAGGGATCGGATCCTCGCGTCGTCGCGATGTGGCCGTTGAGGAAGAGCCGCACGCGGCCGGTCCGCTGCTCGCCGGAACAGCAGGCGTCCGTCGGGCAGGAATGCCATGGGCAGCGGCTCGTCGAGCCCCGCCGACCAGCTGCTCGTCCACGAATCCGGTCGGCATCGCGACTGGCGCCGCGCGCGCGCTGCTCCCGGCGCAAGCATCGCCATGAGCATCGCGAGCGGCAGAATTTTCTTTCGGTAGGTTGCGCATGGGCGAAGCGCAGCGCAACTTCCATACTTCACGCGATCGCGCGCGAAGGCTGGCGCGTAAGCGGTTGACTGAACGTTCGAGGATGCCCGGATCGTGCGCGCGCTGACGACTCGATTACATCACGCCGAGCAACTCACGGCGCGATCGCTCCAACGGCAGAGCGACAGGTCGCCCAGCCCGGCCGGACTTTCGAAACCGAGAGCTCTGAGCGGCGGCTGTCGCGAACGTCCCGCGCCGCAACCCGTGACGCGGGACGAGCATCAGCCGTCTGGCCCCTGGCGCTTGCTTGTATGTTATACGTCGAGCGACGACGCGGCATGTGTGCCGGAAGTCGCCCAGGGTGCGCGCGCGAGTACCTCCGCTCGTGAACGAATCGCTCGCGACTCCTCGCACGCCGTCGACCGTTCTGAGCGAGACCACCATGCGATTGCTCGGAATCCACTCTGATCGTGGCGGAGCGCTCGCTTATCCGGCGAGCGCGGCAACCACCCACACGGAAGCGAGAGTTGGGTCAGCACGATCGGCCCGATCCAGGCGAGCGTCGATACAAGCAGAAGACGATTCCGCCTTCGCCGGTGATGGGCGGCGTTCTTCGCCACCGCGCGTCGTGCTGGTGCTCGCCGGATCGCGCGGAGGCATGTGAGGCCCAGTCCGGTCCGCGATCCGCGCGATATCTCCCGCAATCGTTCTGAGGCGATTTGGCACCCGATCTCGCACTCCGAATCCGCCGCCAGGGAACAAGTAGCGATCATCCAATCATCGAACGAGGCCTCTCGAATCGGCCTCGCGAGAAGTTCGAGCTGGCGCAGTGCTCCAAAGCCACGGAAATGGAGCTCCAAGGCTCGAGCACTCGCCCGTCTGTTTCGCGGATTGCTCGGCTCGGCCGGTGTCGACGGCGGTGTAACCGGGTTCCGCTCGCGTTCACGGTGACCTTCGCATCTCCCGCCTCGACGGCTCACACGGCTCCGCCGGTCGGCGCCGGCAACCGGGCCGCGATCGATTCTGAAGGCCAAGCCGGACGGTCAGGATCGACGGCACATGCCGTGCATGAACGTGGTTCATCTCGAACCACCAGGGTCACACATCGCCGTCATGGAGTGCGTTCCATGAAGCCGCTGTCGCCGCTCGGATAGCGAGATCGTCTTCTGCATCCGGGGCCCGACCACACCGGCCGCCGCCGAGTCGACGGCGCCTCGGATGCTTCGATCTCCCCACCACGGCACCGGTCGATTCTGCGCCAGCCTCAACCTGTTCGTGATGCCGGGAGACTTAGTGCCCTTCGAGATCAGCTTCAGCGTGATCCCGGAACCCATCGCTTGTTCGCCGAGTCGGGCTCGGTGATCGCCACCGGCAACCACTCGCTGAGTGGATCGCACCTCAGACGCTCGGCCAGTGCCGGCTGCTGCTCTCCGACCGCTGGATGATCGACGTGCTGGTCATCGACGTGCGCGTCGGTGCGGGTGCCGTGTCGGGAGCGCCGTTCGATGCCAGGTGACGGTCGAGCGTGACGACGATTCGGCGGCCGATGCGCTCGCTCGCACGGTAGGTGCGTCCGACCCCGGGCCACGGCCCCGTCACGAGCCTTGTGGCGCGCGCGTTCGAGATCGCGCACGGCGTCCCCGCGCCCGAGCCCACGCCGGGGAGAGATCCTGGAGCCCGGCGACGCGGTGGGAAGGAATGTCCAGCAAACCGAGGGATCGGTCGCTCGAGAGATCCTCCGCTCGCCGGCATCGCGGCCTGCGCGTCCGGTGTCCGGCGCCCCGACCTCGATCGCGCCGCCGTGCGCCGGGAGCCGCGTGGAGGGTGAGCCCTGCCGGTGCGCCAGCGCCGGCCGAGGAGCTGATCCGCCATCCGGGTCCAGACCGCTGCTACCATCCTCGCCAGCTCGTCCGGATCGATCGACGCACCGGCGTCGCGCAGCCAGCTGGCCGTGGACACTGCGGTGTTCGCACCGCTTCGGCGACATCGCCCGGCTGGCTTCGGCGAGCTCGGCTCTATCACGACGGCACGCGGTTCCTCTCGCGGCTCGGTCTGACTGCCGTCGGGCGGCCAGCGTCCCCTGATTGCTCGGCTTCGACGGTGTCGGGCGATCAACCTGCGTCTCACGTCGGACCTCAGCCACTCACGACGATCTGCGACCGACGGCGACACGCCGGTGCGTGGCAGCGCGGCGCGCTCCACGTGTCAGCCGCGAGTCGGCGCTGGCAGGGAGCCAGTCTGTTGCGAGCGGCTTCGCATCGCGAACTACGGGCGCACGCGATCGGTGCGACTCACTGTCTCGATGTCTCATCGACGCCGACTTCAGCGACATCTTCGAGGTGCGGGGGTGGCGCCCGCGGCGGGCCGGCGCGTTCCCTGGTGACCGCGCGAGACCTCGGGCCTGCATTCCGGTACCAGGGCCTCGATAAGGGCAGATGCGGGTCGCGCGAGTGGTGTCTGCGATCGGCGGCGCCCGCGCAGATCTGACAGGCGGCGAGCTCGGGTTCGAGCTGCGAGATCGCAACGAGCGCGACACTGGGAGCTCTGCACCACGATGCGCGGGCTGAGATCGGCGGTGCCGCGCCGCCCGTGCACGAGTTCGATCGACGCGCCTCGTCCGCCACCTAGCAGGAGCGGCGCGTTGCGCGCAGCAGTGGAGCGCCGTGATCACGCACCTCGGAACCGAGCTGTTCGACGACTGGATCGAGCGTGTCCAGCTCTCCGGACCTCCACATGCTGATCACCGACAGCCGCATCGGCCCCTATCCGTATGCCGGGCGTGCCATGGTTCATCGCGCCGCTTCGGTCGCGACGGCATCATCACCGCGCTGGCAGACGCTCTGGATCAATCCCGAGATCGCGCGAGGCGTCCTGTCGTTCCTGGCGGCGACGTCAGGCCGATCACGTCGACGACGGCACGGGACGCCCAGCCGGGCAAGATCCTGCACGAGGCGCGCGGCGGCGAGATGGCCGCGCTCGGTCGAGGTGCCGTTCGGCCAGCTATTACGGCAGCGTCGATGCAGCACGCCGCTGTTCGTCGATGCTCGCCGGCGGCGTACTACGATCCGGCGCACCTGCGACCTCGCGTTCACTGCAGCTGTGGCCGCACGTGGAGCGGCGCTGGAGTGGATGCGGACGCTACGGCGACGCGCGACGGCGACGGCCTGATCGAGTTCAGCGCGACGCTCGCCCACGGGTCTGGTCCAGCAGGGCTGGAAGGACTCGTACGATTCCGTGTTCCACGCCGACGGCACGCTCGCCGAAGCGGCCGATCGCTGCTAGCGAGGCAGAGGATACAGGGCCACGCGACGTACCGCGCCGCGCGGCGATGCGTCGCGGCTGGTGCACGTCGATCGTTCCGAACGCCGAGCAGTGGCGACAACGCTGCGCAGGCCGAAGTCCGTTTGCGCCGCGTTCGAGGCAGACCGTTTCTGGTGCGAGGAGCTCTCGCACGATACGCGCTGGCGCTGGACGGCCGCGGGCGTCCGCACGCGCGTCCGCACGTCGAACCGGCCGCCTGATGACGGGAATTCGTGCGTGACGCGCCGCGAGCGCGTGGTCCAGTCGCTGATGGCGGACGACTCGCGCACGGGATGGGGCATTCGGCATCGGTGTCGTCGCGCGAGTCGCGCTACAACCTGATGTCGTACCACAACGGCTCGATCTGGCCCCGTCGACAAGCGCGATGATCGGGGTCGGGTTCGTGCGTTACGGGTTCTGCCGACGCCGCGCTGAGCCTGCCGTAGGCCAGTTCGAGGCCGGTCTCCACGTCTGACCTGCACCGCCAATTTTCGCTCGGGTAGCTGTCGCGTGGCCCTCGCCACGAAGCCTGGCGCCGCGCCGGTGGCTCTATCCCGTCGCCGCTGCGTGCGCCACATGTGCATGGCATGAGCGCGGGAGCGGATAAAGTTCACGCTGGTTCAGTCCTGTCTCGGCCCGATCGATCGTCCGCCACCGGCGCATCGAAGCCCAAGGCGGGGCCGATGCTGCCCGAGTGCGTCGAGCGAAGCGCCTGGGGTTTCGCAGCGGCCGACGCGTCGGTTCGTGATCTTCGACCTTCGATGCGACATCACCTTGAGCTTGGCGCGGTGGTCGTTTCGATGGTGCCGCGACGCGAGGTGGCGGTCTGAGGTGATGGCGGTGATCAGAGTGAGGTGCGCGCGCTCGCGGCGCGCGAAGCGGCGCGTGACGGTCAGCGGCGTAGCTGTTGAGTCGGCTGTGGTAGAGCGTCTTCGCGCTGATCCCGAGCACTTTCTGGCCGCCTTGCGCTTGTCGCCGGCATGAGCTGCTGGAGCGTGGCGAGGATGAAGTAACGCTCGATCTCCGCCGAGCGCGACGCGTCCCCGTCCTTCACCGCGCATCGTCAGGCGGCCGCCGAATCGCCGCCCCCGGGGAGGCCGGCGGCATTGGTCGGGCGATCGCCCCAGTCTCCGATCGTCCCTCGGCGAGGATGGACGCAGCGCTGGATGACGTTCCCGAGCGCCCCGGACGCAGGCCGGGCCACGAGTGCTACCGCCAGCAAGATCCCAGCCTGCCGCGGCGGCTTGAACCCTTCGACGCGCCTCGGCGTGGTTGAGCTTGCCGGAGGAAGTACCGTGGCCAGGGGAGTCGATGCGCCGGCGCCCGCGGGTCCCTTCAGCGCCGGTAGCTGGATCAAAGATACTTGTTTTGGTATGTATCCCGCGTGGAACTTCCGCATCCTTCACCGCCGGTGATCCCGGTTGCTCGCCGCGATGACCCGGACGTCGACCGAGATCGCGCGGCGCTGATCCGCACGAGCAACGGCGCCGGTCTTGAGCACCCGCAGCTTTTCTGACCTGGAGCTCGGAGCGGCATCTCGGTGATCTCGTTCCAGTGAAACAGCGTGCCGTTCGACACGTGCCCGAAGTGAGCCGGCGAGCCGAGTGGCGCCGGTGAAGTTCTGCGCAACAGCGCCTGGGAATTACCTGCTCCTTCTGATCAGAGCCCGCGGCACGGTCAGCAGGCGGAGTTGGGCAGGAATCACAAGTGCCCAGATGTTCGTGGCCGGAGTCATGAATGGTCGTTGGGCCACTTTACTTAATGGTTCAAGCCCCGCTGGCCTCAAGACTTGAGCACCGCGAGATCGCACCTCCTGGACCATGAGAGCCCGAGACTCCTGCTGCACTGGTGGCCAGAGCTTTCTGATCGCCGTGGCTCAGTGGGCCTGAGCTGGCACCGGAGCTCTTCAACCCGGCAGTGGTGCCTGATCTCCCTCCCCGAGGCAAGAGGTCCTAGAGACGCTCCACAGTACTCAAATTTCATGCCGGACGTGCTCTGACTTGGTCAGAGGTGCCCAGCAGATGCCGCATCCAGAGCGGCCCTCAGATGGTGGTCCACGGCAGGCGCCTGGGGTGATCAGACCACCCCAGCGCTGATCAACAGATCCTGGCAGCTGAAGTCTGTTCCTGTCCTGAGCTGATTCTTCTTCAGTCCACACTGCACGACACCAAACTGTTTTCTGGAAAGATTCTAAATGAGATAGCTGCGCTTCCTTCTGCTTGCCTGCCCTGAGGCCTGCAACCCTCTCTGCCCTGACCTTCAGCTCTGGCTCATCGGTGCGATACCATTGGTGGGAGTCTGGTCGTTCAATGCGAATTAGGCGCGATTTAAATACAGACTCTTCCGGTTTCAAAAAGTTGGACCAGCAACTGACTTCATCGTTATTTTATGACGTCTCTGATTTGAGGCTCATCCTGGATCCAGCTTCACCCATCCCCAGAATCAGTTGCAGCACGCTTCTTCCGCAAAATGATCTGATTTAAGGTCGCCAGTTATCGCCTCTGATGGTGGAATCGGTCGGTCGCTTAAATCGGCAGCCCGATAATCTGCGCGCGCCTTCGCCCGGACTTGACGCCAGACCACGCAGGCTGTTGTGTCGTGGAGAGCGCAGTCCCCAATCGATCTGCATCGCCATCCTGATGCGAGAGCCCGGCGGACGAACGCTCATCGAGCCCAGATACCGCCAATGCGGCCACTGATCAAGTCGTGAAGCACGCTCGAACCCCAGGCGCGGCGGAGGAAATCGTGAACCATGAATTCTTCCAGCCTGCGAGAGGCAAGTGTCGCCGGCATCATGCTCCCGCCGTCGCCGACCTGGGATGCGTCGAGGCGCTGGTCTCTAACGCTGTGGCCTCGAGCTAAAACGGCATTCCCGGGCCAGATAAATGTCTATGCAGCGATCCCCGCTCGTGGCTAGTTATCGTGGATCGCCGGATATATACTTTCAGTGCCACCCAGGCTTGCAGAGCGCCATCAGAGCGAGGCGCCACGACCTGAGACGATGCGGCTACCAGAGATGCGATATCGAGGCAGCTACAGTCACAGAGTGGCAAAGCCGTGCGTTTACCCTTACTCGCCGGTTTGGCCAGACGGCGAGGACGCCCGCCGACCGCACTTCGGGTGAACCGACTGTTTTAGGTGTAGCTGGCTGCCACCGGAACGGTTCCTGCGGCTCGAATGGCCGCCGTTCCTGCCGAGTATGCTCTGAGCTGGTTGCGCTGATAATCGCCGAACGGTTTTTGAGGATCAGCGAGCCTATCATCATCGCGCCCAACCCGGAAAGAGAGCGGGCCTTCAGTGCAGACCGCGCCGTGCGCCGAGGTGACCATCGACTCTGAGCAACAATCCACGCCGGAGTCTCGAACCGGCGCTCCATTTCGGATCCTTCGCGCGTTCATGGGGTGTGACTGAAGATATGATAGCCCAGGGGTATCCCGAGCGCTTGGCGTTCAACTCGCCAATTCGAGTCGGGACGTGACGACGATCGCGTCTCGAAACCGCCCCCGATCTCTCATCGATAACCTCCGGCGAATCGGCCTGAGCGCCGCGGAAGATCTCGAAAACCTCGACTTCCGGCGACCGCTCGAACGCCCTGAAAGCCGGTGCTCGCGCTGGAGATGCAGGCGATTCGCGTGGCCTGATATTGCGCAGCAGAACTCCCGCCGATGGCTGAAGGCATCCCGGGCTCGATTGTAGTCCCTTGGAAAAGCTTAAGAGTTACGATCGACGTTCGAGGTGACTGGGTGTCGTGCAAGTTTTATCGAATTTGCACAGCCATTGTGTAACAATGGCCGTCGCCGGCATCGGCGATCGCCGTCATCCGCGCCCAGCCAGTCCCGCTTCGACCAGACGTCGGCCGGCAGAGATCCCCGAGACTTGGCGAAGCGAGAAACTGGCGCCAGTCTGATCGAGCGGCTCGACACCGTGACGCTCGATGGCGGGCTGGCAGATGTCACGACTTTTCCGGATCGGCCTCGCGGATCACGTCGATCGCCGACCGGACCACCCGGCAATTTCCTGAACGCTGTGCTCGGAGAGCATCGAGGCGCCGCCGCGCACCGCGGTCGCCAGGGCGCGAGGTGCGCGTACCGGCACCAGTCGATTCCGCCCAATCGGACTCCGACAGCATGACTCCACTGGCCGAATCGAAGTCGCGGAGCAACAACGGAGGAAACGCGCGCATGAACGGCGTGAGCGTACCTGAGCAGAACAGCGAGTTTCACGCCCCACCATCTGGCTTTCTCATGATGAGCCTTCAGCGTGCGGCGCGATCGCGTGGTTAGCCAGTGTCGCGCCGCTGCTGGCGCCCGCCGCCGGCGCATCGAGGACGCCCGCGCGCCGCCCCGGCCAGACTTGCGCCCTGGTCGATCCGAGCGTAGTTTTACGGCTCGGTTCTGAGGCGCACGCCGCGCCGTGGTCTCTGGATAGCGCCGTGAACGAAATCAAGCCGCGATCGCCACGTCGTCGCCCTGCGCAGCGGGCGCCATGGAGTATGCCCGCAGCATGAGCGTCCCAGGTTTGAATATGACCAGCTTCGGTGTCGGCCAGCGTAATACGCCTCGGTCGAGAGCGGCGGTTGCATCCGGGAGACAGACAGCGCCCGCTTCCGATGGGCTCCAGGCTTCCGGTACCGACCAGCGTAGATCACCCGTCGGAAAGCGGCGCGCCGCGTCACGGGAGACAGCCGCGCGTCCGCTCTCTCCTGATGGGTCCCAGGCTTCCGGCACCGGCCAGCGCAAATACCCGGTCGGAGCTGGCGCGCGCTGTTGCTGGCATCCGTGGCGACAGCGCTGTCCAGCTTCCGATGGTTTGGCTTTCCAGGCCGGCACCAAATTCCAGCGTAACATACGCCGTCGGATGGCGGCGCGCGCGGTGCATCCGGGTAGACAGCCGCGTCCGCGCTTCCAGATGGGGTTCCAGGCCGGCATCTGCCAAAGCGCAGACACCCGCCGTCGGAGCGGGCGCGTTGCATCCGGGAGACGACGCCGTCCTGGCTTCCGACAGTTCCAAGGCCGGACACTCACCAGCTGAAAAAACACCCGTCGGAGCGGCGCGCTGATCCCGGGAGACAGCCGCGTCCGCCTCCGATGGGTTCCGACCCTCGAAGAGCACACCAGGAAGAAACGACCAGTCGGAGCGCCGCGCCGATCTCGGGAGACAGCGCGTCCGGCTCCGATGGGTTCCGGATCCTCGAAACGACACCACAGGTGGCAAGCACCGGTCGTCGGAGCGGCGTGCTGATCCGGGAGACAGCGCCGTCCGCTTCCGATGGGTTCCGACCTCCTCAGAGGTAAGCATTCACCAGTGTGGAAAACAGCCCGTCGGAGCGGCGCGCGCGTTGATCCGGGGAGACGACGCGTCCGGGCTTCCGATGGGTAACCCCGCAAGACCACATCTCTCCAAAGCCGCCGGAGCGGCGCCCATCATCCGCGCCCACGACAACCGACAGGACGCGCCGCTCCAACGAAACCCCTCGAAGCTCACTGATGGCGTCCCGCGCTTGGTCCCGTCGATCCAAGCTAAATCCCTCCATCGACTGGGCCAGGACGGTCGCGACGGCCCCGAACGATCCTGGACCAGCGATCGCCGCACATGATGGCCAGCGCTGGCGCGAAGACATGGCGCGCAGATGAGACCGCCGGGCGGCGGCATAGCCGCGACACCACCGCGCCGATCAGCCAGGAGCCGCGAATGGAGCGAAGCATGGTGATCAGCCGCAGAGCGGCGACTGGCCTCTCGCGACGCGTAGTGGCTTCGCCTCTGTCTCGCCCAGATCGTCGACTAACGACCGTGGCTTCTTGTGACACCGGCAACCAGCGGGCAGAAGCTGTGCTACACTCGAGCCGATACCCGTTCCGACAGTAGCAGCTCGTCATAAGTCGCCGCCGTGGAAGAACCTTAACCTTCGCTCGCCAAACGCAGAAGCCCGAGCGTTGCCCTGGCTCGAGCTCGCAATAGCGCTTCCAGAAACGCTTCTTCGATGATCAGAGCTTGATCGCGAGTCCCACCGATCGTCGACCGTAGGAAGTCGGGATCGAACTCCTCGGGAACTTCAGCCGATCATTGGTCCGCCCCGCTCACCATGACGAAGCGACCGGGAAGACTCGATGCTTCGACCGAGGGCGCGAGCAGCGGAATCTTGAGCCCACGCCGCCGAGAGGAGGTGAACAGCCGAACTCTCTGCTTGCCCTGTCATCAATTCTGGAGATCGGAACCCGGGATCTTGATCGTAATCGAATTGTCGTGTGGCACCGGCGCTTCATGTACACCGCCACCGGCATGTGGAGCGTGGCAAGCAACCGGCGGAGTGCGCCGAGCTGATGCGGTGATCGGGCCAGATGGCGACGCTTGAGGCAGTTCCGATATCGGACTGAGTCCTCAGCTCCGAGTTAGGAGCGCCGGATCTCGGCCTTCACGGGACCGAGGGGAGGGGTCGCCCTGGATGGCCAAGCGTTGAACCAGGCTTGGCGATCCTGGTCCCCAGTCGACCGGCTTGCTCAAACCAATGGCCGGGATGCCGATCTTCGGCGGCCCGCGCCATCTGGACCCCGGATTGCGAGCGGAGGCAGCATACCGGGGAAGAACAGCACCGCTCCGATTGATGCCTCGAACGAGGATCGGCATCATTGTACTTGCGGGAGACCTCGTATGCATGAGTGGACCTCCTCTGTTTCGTTGGACAGTTCCACCGAATCCCCCGCTATATCAAGCGGCGCCCTCGTAGCGGGTGCGTTTGGCGGCGCAACGCCTTAGTCGGAATTCGAGCAGCGGCGCGGACGCGATGGTGCAGCGGTGGCAGCGACCGTGGATTGTCGCTCTTCTTACAACACCCGGCGCAGGTCAGGCGCTTGGCGGAGCGCTGAGCGCTGCTGGCGCGTCGACCAGTCTGGCCTTGGCTCGCGCCGGGGTTCGGGCGCGCGCTGGGCGAGGCGCGGTCTTGAGACGCCCACGAGATCGATTTCGACCCGCGTGGCTTGGCCGTCGGTGGCGTCTGGCCTGACGATCGAGTGCCCCTCCCGAACGGACCTTGCTCCGGACCAGGGCCAATACGCGTCGTCGCGTACTCGTCTTTGAAGCGCCGATCGCGGATTCCGACCTTCTGCGGTCACACTCCTCGATCAGCCGCTGCGGCCATGCCAGCTCCCGGATCTCAGAGGCTCGCGCCGCGTCTTCGACGACGCGGCCGCCGTTCCTCCGCCCCCGCCGGGCTTCCCGATCTCGTGCGGGCAATCGAAGGAGCCTCGCTGCACCCAGTGCGCGTCTTCGCGGCAGACCAGGATCGGCCGCCGTGTGCGGCGGCGCGCGCGCAGGCATCGAGGCGCGCGACGCCCGTCTTCTGGACCGCTCTGAGCGCGCCCGCAGGAGCGCGTGACGCTTCTTGCTCGGCTTAAGCCGACCGGATTCGATGTAGTACGCCGCTGAAGAAGCACCTGGTCATCGACTTCCGCGGCATCGACGAACTCGAGGATCTCGACCGTCCGCGTCAGCCCTGGGATTGGCGTGCCGCCTTCAGGTCCCCACCTGGCTACAGAGACTCACGCAAGCACTGCCTAGCGCTCGTGTAGCCTCGAACCCCCAACGACGCGACTCCACTCGACCGCGCGCCCGGGCTCAAAGTTGTTGTGCCAGAAGGCGCTTGAAGCCAACCTGGGGCAGAAGCCGGAGGCCGGTCGAGCAGCGCAAGCTCAGCTCCTGGTCTCGAGGCAGGCCGCAGGGGTGACCGGGATCTCACGCCAGGCCGAAGCTCAGACTTCCCTCCAGAATGGTTCGGCATGAGGCCCTCATGATGGCGCCAGTCCGATCGAAGTCTTGCGGCGTGACGCTTGCACCAGAGGGCCTGGAGCAGGATGTGCGCGCTATGGTCGCCGAGCTGCCTCGCCGCATCGTGGTCGTCCTTAGAAGTCGGTCCGCATTGAAGTTGGAAGCTTCCCTGAAAGAGAGCGCTGCCCGGGATCCGGAGACCCTCGGGCACGAACTACGCCCGTCCTTTCCGGCTTGCAATCGGATCCACAAATTGTACTGGTAGGGATGAAATGAGTCTAGGCCTTGGCGGAAGACCTCATGTCCGACATCACGAGTGGCCGTAACGACGCCGGCTCCTCGACGCACCGATTTCCGTGCGGCTGCGGATCCGGTCACCGCCAAGCCGCCGTTTCCTATCTTCCGAATCCGAGTCAGTCATCCGCTCCGTGACCATCGGACCCCAAACGAGGGCGAAGAAACCGCACGACGAAGCTGCCTCCGGACCGGAACCCAGGATTCGGCGGCCACCTCCACTCCGGAAACGAGTCTCGATCCCGCGGATCCCGAGCGGCTCTGGTCCCGGACGACGCGGTCCCGGATCGGGAGGCCGATGCGACTCGGGGATCGCAAGACCACGAAAGCAGCTGCTGGCGGAAGTGGGCCACGAGCTGAGGAACCGCGCTCGCCGCGATGCAGAACGCGATCATGGCGGCGCGGCTGGATCCGAGCTGTCATCGATCAGGCGCTCGAGATCGCGCTGCGCCAGGGCGAGGCTGGCGATCGCGCTGATCGAGGGCATCCTCGATGTCGCCCGCGAACACGGGGACTTCCGCATCCGCTGGGAGGCCATGAAGCTCGACGAGGTCGTGGACTGCGCCTCAGCGCGGCGGCCCGCCCGCGATCTGAGCCGTGGTCCGATACCATCGTGCGGCTCGGGCCCCGGAGCTGAGCATCCATGGCGACGCGACGCGTCTCACCCAGATCGTCTGGCACCTGCTGGATCGACGTTCACCGCGGCGCGCGCGACGCCGGGAAGTACGATCGAGGTGATCACCGAAAAGGTGGGCGATCGCGCCGTCGTTCGCGTCCGGTCCACCGCCCCCGACCTCACCGCCGCGATGGGTAGCTCCGCGACGCCGTCGCGCTCGACGTCCTCGGTGCACCGGTGGCCTTCCCGCGCCGGATATCGGACTGGGCACAGCCTATCGCCTCGCGGGAGCTAGCATGGCGGCGGCATCGAGGACGTGACCGATGCCGGCGAGATCGGCGACGAGCTGCGCGTCTGGCTGCCCGTGGGAGGCACGACGACGAGCCGCGCAAACGGCGTCAGGGTCTTGGCGCGACGCGTCCCCTCGTGGTCGAGGACAACCGGGACTCCGCCCAGGCCCTGACCCTTCTGCTCGAGGGCATGGGGCATCAAGTGCGGGGTGGCGTACGACGGCTGCTCGCGCTGCAGATGCTGAAGACCTGGCATCCCGAGATCGCGCCGCCCGATATCGGCCTGCCCATCATCGATCGGCTACGAGCTGGCGCGGCGCGCTTCCGCGCCGCCAAACCGGACGCTCGGTCCCGCTGATCGCGCTCTCGGGCTTCGGTCGCGGACGAGGACGCGAACGAGCGCCTCACCTCGGGCTTCGATCACCACGTGACCGCTTCCATCGACTTCGCCAGCTCCGAGAACGCTTGATGAGCTTGCCGGCGGCCTGAGCGGACGGACGAGCCGCTTCCTTCGCCGTCCCTGAAATGCTCGAACAGAAACGCGGTCGCCGGCATCGCGCGCGATGCCGAACGACCGCGCCGTGAAGTAGATCAGCGACCGCCGAACCCCGGAACCCTCGCCGTAGCAGCCGGTCTCGCACTCTTGAGCTGGTCGCGAATGCCCTGGACATTCTTCTCGTGGATCCGGCGCTCCTCCGGGAGACACTTGTGATTGTGATGGCACTTCTCGCTTGGCCTTCGATACCGGGCGGCCTCCTCCCTTGAGCGCCTGCTTGAACTGGGAACCGGCAGGCCTTGCGGCAGCTGGAATCGTGACGACCATGGGTGGCGCGCTCGGCATGTCCACGCCAGTGATGGTCTCGTCCACCATGCGGCACTGGTCAATCTGAGGGCGGAGAGCAGGAGGATCAGCAACAATGCCGCCGGAGCGTAACCGGCGCGCCTCCCGACTGGGACGATGCTCGATGCGGTTCATTCGTGTCTCCGTCGTCGCAGAGTGTTGAGGGGTGCTTCGCGGACGATGTCTTCACGGGACTGCACACGGTCGCCGGAACGGACGAGCCTCGACGGAACCTGGAAGACGCGGCCTTTGGGCAGCAATCGTGCCAAAAGGAACCAAGCGCAAAGGAACCACGTAAGGCATTCCAAGGCAAGTCGGCACGGGCGCGGCCGCACACGTCGGAGCCAAACTGGAGCGGCTGTCGCTGTCGGATCGCGGGGCCTCCCGAGCCGATCGCTGCGGCGTTTCGATTTCACCACCTGCCGCGGGGCCGGCGCGTCACCGAGGCTTGCACTTTTTTCTAGGGGAAAGAAATGTCTTCATTTCCAGACTCCTGGCGTCGATGACGAAGCCGTATCTCCAGGGAATTCAAACGGCCTACGAGCCGGAGCACACGTGAAGTAGCTGGCCTTGCGGATGCCATTTCAGCCGCATCCAAGAGTCGATTTCCACCGCCGGCCGTAATACCTCCTCAGCACGATCCGGAGATGCCATGGCGATTTCATTTCAAGCCAACCGAGCTCGAGTCCGCCGAACGGCAGGACGATGTCCGGAAGGAACGACTTGGTTCCGTGAGCTGGCTCCCGGCGAGCAGGCCGGAACGCGAAGCCAAGACCGGAGACGTCCTCGCCGATGGATCGATCTCTTACAGGGTGCCGCGGAAGACATGGATCGAATGGGTTTGAACGGTCTGAGGGACTGGATCATGCACAAGGTCCTGAAGGAGCGGGCCACCGTGGTGATCGGTGAGAGCCGCGCTCAAGGGCTCCGCGCATCCGCTGGAGGACGAAGCACGTCTCCTGATTCCAGTGATCGTTCACGAGCGACGAGGGTCTCCTCGCTTCATGGCGAAGCGATGGAGGCCCCTTCGCATTCCGGGTCGACGCGTCCGGGTGACGCTCGCGCCCTCGATTCGAGTAAGGTTCCATCGTGCAGATCGTCAGCACGACGACGATCCCCTCCGAGCCGGGAAGCCGCTCAGGGCTCGGCGCCTGGCTGCGAGATGAATCCGCTGGGACGCTTCAGCAGAGCGGGCCGCGGACCGTACGTGCTCTACCGTCCCGACCATCCCGCCGCGGCGATCGACTGCGCACTCGCGCGACATCGTCGAGCCCGAGCGGCGCGTGATCGTGGACATCGGGGCCGGCACCGGGATCCTCGGCGCGAATGATCGGCGACCGCGGCGCCCAGCGTGATGGCGATCGAGCCGAAACGCCACGATGCGCGGTAGCGGCGTTGCCTCACCCGAATGTCGAGTTCCGCTCGGGAACCGCCGAGTCCACGGGGCTCGACTCGGGGTCAGATCGATCTCGCGCTCGCCGCCCAGGCTTCCACTGGGTTCGCGGCGCGCCCGAGGCGCGTCTCCGAGTTCCACCGCATCCTCCGGCCAGCAATACGTAACTGAACGAAGTACT
>ERZ1370068.3758-contig-2859_pt1 | contig 52074 bp, 78 predicted proteins | sample MGYA00561227_ERZ1370068 | MGnify/ENA primary metagenome ERZ1370068 (study PRJEB38410, sample SAMEA6850437) | metagenome | study: Metagenomic assessment of the ecological functions of the soil: analysis of the soil microbiota associated with the... | reverse complement strand
TTATGCCCCGTTCAGTTACGTATTGCCCAGTCACCTGCGCCCGGGCAGGGGTTGACCGCTTCACCGGCAGGCCGGTGGCGGTGGCGCATGTATGTCCACTTCTGCAAAGCGCCCGGTGGCCGCGGACTCCTGTGGGCGACGTTGGTCGGAATCGGCCAGCGTCACCACCAGTACAATGCTGATGCGGGGTTAGTGCTGCAGCGCAGGTCAGCGCAGCAATGGCGCTCGCCAGTGCGCTGGCCTACACGCCGTGCACCGTCCACGCTGGCCTCGGTGGTGTGAGCAGGGGCTCCCCTGCGGCAATCGCGCTGGGCATGATCTTCGTGCTGTCTGCGACGAACGATCACGACCGTGCGGCGACGTGATGCTACATCGGCACACTCAGCGATCTCCGGTTCTGGCCTGCAGGCGCCGGGTTTAACAGCGACGAGCGCCGTGATGGTTGCGGTGTCGGCGTGGCGGGAGGCAGTCGGGCGAAGGTCATCCGGCGGCTCGGCGTTCACGGCCTCGGCGGCTGCACTCATCTCGCTGTGGGTCATCCACCAACGCCTCGTGAGACCGGCAACCACTGGGCCGCGATTCCGAGGTGGCGCCGACGAAACCCCTCTGAGCCGCACTATCCAGCTGCGTTCATGAGCACAGGCAACATCGTCGTCGGCGACTGGCCCCGTCGCGCTCGGCGCGTTGGCGCGCATCGGCACGATCGTGGTGATCGCCATCGCGATGCCTGCACTATTCGCACTGCGCAGAGTCGGCAGGCGCTGGCCTCGGCATCCGGCGCTAACGACATTCATACAGCTCCGCTCGTTTAATCATCCCCATCATCCCCGCCGCGTAGCACCGCCAACGACATCGAATTGCGAGTGATGTCGCCGATCGTAGTCCGTTGATCTCGCCGCGATCGCCTTCGATCGTATCTGCACCGCGTGCCGTTACGCCCGGTGATCGGCGCGGCGCTGCACTCGCCTGGTGGATGTATCGGGGGATCGCCTTCGCCGTGCGCTTTCCGACCTGGCCCCGACCAGCTCCGCCCTACAAACGCAGCAGTTCGCGCCGAAGTTACTTCACGCGACGCCATCGACACCCTTCCCGCCGGCGCGGATCTTGAAGCCAACAACCGCAGCGGGTGGTGGTTCGATCGCGAGCCGACGCAGATGGGGTTCACCGGCCGCAGCCCGGCAACAGTTACTTCCCCATCGACGCTGCGACACCGTTGCCGAAGCGTGCACCGGGCATGCCTACCTGGCATGGTTCAGCGGAGCTGCGAACTCCGGCATCCAGCCCCACAGGAACAGCGCCCCGACCTCCGGCGCTGGTCGACCTGAAGCTGCAGACGTCGGTACCCGGCAGACAGTTGTACCTGCTCGCACCGCTCGACCCCGAGCAGCTGTGGACAAAGATGAGGCGATGACCGCGCTCCGACGATACCAATCGCGTTGCTCGACCTCGAATCGCGATCGAGGTCAACATCTTCCGCAGCCGGCGTGCGCCCGACGAGAGCCGACAAGCGAGTCTTCGGCGGCCAGGTCGCCGGTCAGGCCCTGGTGGCGGCCACCCGAACGGTCAGACGATCCCGGCCGACAGGTGCACTCCCTCCACGACCTGCTTCCCTGCGGCCCGGAGACCCCCTGGTCCCGATCCTCTACGAGGTCGATCGGACCTGCGACGGCCGCAGCTTCACGACACGACGAGTCGTCGCCATTCAACACGGCAAGGCCATCTTCAACCTGCAGGCCAGCTTCCACCTTCCATGAGACCGGCGCCGACCACCAGTTGACGATGCCGACCGACGTGCCCTGATCCCGAATCGCTGCCCGACTTCAGAGACCCGCATGGAGCCGTACAAGGCTCGCATGGGCGATTTGGTTACGACCGGCCCCGGCCTCATCGACGTGCGTTACATCGATCGCGACCCGTTCAATCGGCAGGACAACCCCGCTGACGGGCAACGGGTGTGGATGCGGGCGGACGGCAAGCTTCCCGACGATCCCACGCTGCACGCTTGCATCGTGACCTACGCTCAGCGACATGACGCTGCTCGACACGACCACGATGCTGCCGTTCGGGCTGTCGTGGGACAGCCACGGACATGCAGATGGCCAGCCTCGATCGCTGCGATGTGGTTCCACGCGCCGTTCAATGCCGACGACTGGCTGCTGTACGACCAGAAGGGCGTTGTCGACCAGCGCTGGCCGTGGGCTGGCGGGCAGGAGCGATCTTCACCTATGACGGCACGCTGGCTGTGACCGTTGTTCAAGAAGGATCTAGAGGGTCTGAGATGAAGTCACGATCGTCCACTGCCATACCGTGCTGCATCACGTTGTCGCTCTCGTGCTGTCGGCTGCTCGGTGACTCGTCTGGATGTCTCAGTCAGCGCTGCCGGTGTCCGACGCCTGGCTACGGCTCCGCAGAGCGGCGCGACGACACGGGGCCGTCTCGACGGCACGTCCGCCGCGCCAGCGCCGGCCGACTCCAGCCGCGCCTGGCTGTGGCAGCGGCGCGCCACGGCGACAACCGCGACCGCCGGCGCCGCTCGGTGATCCGGTCGTCACGCTGACCGAGATCTCGGTGCTTCGCCCAGCCGGTCAGGGTGGCCTGCAGGCCGACCGACGCCACTGTAACGTCGTACGTCGTCGAGCCAGGACGGCAAGATCGTGATGCATGACCGACGGCCAAGCCAGGCGCCGGTCGCACTCGACATGACGCGATCTCACCAGCGCCGACGGCGAGCGTGGGCTTGCTGGGCCTCGGCCATCACCAAGGACGGGACGCTGGCGTACGTCGACTACACCGCAACGACGACGGCAACACCCGCATCGACGAGTACGCGGTCAACGCCGACGGCACGTTCGACCGCGGCAACACGCCGCGAGGTGCTCGGCATCGACCAGCCGTACCCCAACCACAACGGGCGGCGATCTGGTCTTCGGCCCCGACGGCATGCTGTACATCGGCATCGGCGACGGCGGCGCGGGCGGCGACCCCGAGCGGCGGGCCATGAACCCGGCGACGCTGACTCGGCAAGATGCTGCGCATCGACCCGCGCCGAGCGGCGGCGCGGCGTACACGGTGCCGGCCGACAACCCGTTCGTCGGCGTCAGCCGGGGCGCGCGCCGGAGATCTGGTCGATCGGTCTCCGCAACCCGTGGCGGTTCAGCTTCGATCGATCCGACCGGTGATCTGTGGATCGCCGACGTCGGCCAGAACCAGTGGGAGGAGGTCGACGTCGGCTGGGCAGACCGGACGGCGGCGGCAAGGGGCGAACTTCGGATGGAGCGCGATGGAAGGCAACCATCCGTTCAACGCCGACCAAATCACCGACCGAGCATCCTGCCGCCGGTCCACGAGTACGAGCACATCGGCATCGGACTGCTCGATCAGCGGGAGTGCGCTCTGTACGCGAGGATCCGGCAATCCCTAGCGTTGGTCGTGGTACGTGTTTCGCCGACTACTGCAGTGGGCCAGATGCGTGCCGCTGCAGATCGTCGATGCGCGCAGTCGGCGCGACAGGTGCCGCTTCGGGCCAATCGCCAGACGTCACGGCGATCAGCGAACGGCCCGATGGCAGAGCTGTACGTGGGTCACCAGATCGGCTCGATTTACGCGGTCACGCCCGGCTAGAGTCGACCCCTCGCGAGCCGCGGTCCAGGCGCGGATGCTCGGTCGACCCGTGCACGGGATGTCGATCGACGCCGGCCGACGTGATGGTGCATCGACCACGCGTCGACGACGTGGCAGCTTGCACAGCCGAATCGCGTGCCCGCGATCATCGACATCCGTCACGACCGCCTCGAACGTGTCCGCTGCGTCTGCGTGCTGAGCAACGCCACCTCGGCCAGATCGATGACGGCGCGCTCGATCTGGTTCGGCCAGTGTCGTCGCGCGCGCCTCATCACCTCAGGCGACTTCGGGGAACGCCGCGGCGACCTCGTCGGGCACTGGCCGACCGTTGGCGCATCGCCAGTGTGGCCATCACCACATAGCGATCGGCGAGACGACGCAGCGGCAGCGGTGCCATGCGTGTACGTTGCTGCCATCGCCGAGTGCCACGGGCGATGCTCACGCCGAGAAGGGCACGTACGACGCGCCACCGCCGAGCGCAGCGAATGGCCATCAGCAACGCAGCAGGCTTGGCTCCTGGTGTTGAGCGACCGCTCGAAGCTCGCGCAGATCGACGCGGCAGACCACTCGATGCCCAGGCGCACGGGCAGTGTGGCGAAGCCGCTGCTCGGCCCGCGCGTCCGGCTCCGGCATCACTCGGAACAGGCCGGTGCCCGCGCGCATACAACGCGTCTGCGTATCGTGATTGGTGGCCAACGACATCGCCGCGTTGTCGTCTTCGGACTTCAACCGTGGCCGAGGCGGATGTCGTAACCACCGTGCTGGCGTGCGGTGGCGCCGGACCTCTTGCTCCGGCGGCTCGACGCGCCGCACCGCGGCATCCTCAGCGACGGCGATGCGACGCGCCAACCTCGGCGAATGCAGGCAGATCTGCGCACGGGCTGCACCGTCTCGTAGGCGAGCTTGGCGCTGGCTGCGGATCAGCGGACCGCTCGACACCGTCGAGCTTCGATTGGCCATCGTCGCCGACCCGCACGTGGAAGACGACTGCGGGGCGATCGACCATCGGGCAGCAGGCTTGCTGCGCCCTCTCGGCGAGTACCGGCGGGTACAGCCCGGCCTTGCCGTCAGGCGGGTACTGCGGTGACGCCGCGCTGCCCACGCTTCTTGATCGACGAGGATCCCTTCGTCGACGAACCAGGCCGACGTCGGCGATGGCGTAGTGCAGCAGCACGTCGTCGCCGGCCAGTCTCGATGTGGAAGCGCCTGATCGAGATCGGTCGAGCGTGGCCGGGTCGAGGCGTGACGAACGGCCAGTCGGTGCGATCCGACGTGGTCCGCCGGTACGCGTTTCGCGCCGCGGCCTCGGCGGCCTGCAGAACGGCCGGCAGGGAACTCCGTGCCGGCACCTTGAACTGCCGACGGATCGCCTCGCAGACCCTCGACGATTTCGTCGGTGAGCGTCGGCTCGATGCGCACTTAGCGGCGAGCCCCATGAACATGTTCTTCAGCGCGTCGTAGTGCTCGATGCAGTGGCCGGCACCCATCACGACCGCCTCGAGCGGCATGGTCGACATCTTCACCGGCGACCTGCGTCTCGCTCGATGCGCTGCGCCAGGCCTAGCAGCAGACCGCCACCGCCGACGAGGTACATGCCGCGCACGAGGAAGTCCTGCGCCGAGCTCGGGCGGCGCCTTCGACGAGGCAGCGGACCACCGATGCAGTGATGCTGCTGATGACGTCGTCGATCGCCAGCCGGATCTCTTCCGGGGTGAGGCACGACGGTCTTCGGCAGACCGCTCATCAGGTCGCGACCGCGCACCTCGGCCTGGTTCTCGTCGTCGGTCGGGGTCGCGCCGAACCGATCGCGACCTTGACCTCTTCCGCGGTGCGCTCGCCGATCGCGATGCCGTGCTCGCGGCGCACGTAGCGCCTGGATGGCGGCGTCGATGTCGAAGCTGCCGACACGCACGGCCTCGAGCGCGACGATGCCGCCGAGGCTGATGACCGCGGTCTCGCTGGTGCCGCCGCCGATGTCGATGACCATGTTGCCGACGCGGCTCGTCGATCGGCAGGTCGGCGCCGATCGCCGCGGCCATCGGCTGCTCGATCAGCTGCGCGTCGGCCGCACCGCGCGACGCGCCGCATCGGTGACCGCGCGTCGCTCGACCTCGGTGATGGCCGACGGCACGCAGATGACGACCTTCGGCCGGGTGAAGCGGCTGACGCCGACGCTGCAGCAGCAAGCGGATCATCCGCTCGGTGATCTCGAAGTCGGTGATGGCGCCGCCGCGCAGCGGCCGCACCGGCGACGATGTAGCCAGGCGTGCGCCCGATCATCTGCCACGCCTCGCGTCCGGTGGCCAGCACCTCGCCGGTCTGGCGGTTGAGGGCGATGACCGACGGCTCGTTCAGCACGATGCCGCGGCCCTTCATGTAGCACCAGCGTGTTCAGCCGTGCCGAGGTCGATTGCGAGGTCGCGAGCCATGGGCTAGTCCGTCGGCTCCTGTTTGTCGAAGTGCTTGCCATCGGCGGGTCGCCAGTTGTGTTCGACAGGGGCGGACACGGTCCATCACGTCGCCGACGTGACTCGGGCGACAGGCGTCGATGTGTCGACGGAAGCTGGTCACACCGGCGTCCTGGCGGGGCGGCGCGACGTAGGCGTTGATGGCCAGCGATCAGCAACGACCGCAGCGGGCGGCTGACGACGATCGCGACAGACGGTGACCGGTCACGATGCCGACGTCCACGTGGCGCACCGGCGGAGTGCCCCACTCGGCGCCGTCCTGCCCACGACCTCGTGCTTCCAGATCGGCGCACTCAGCTTCAGGGCGTCGATCGCGAACCGAGGCGGCCTCGAACGCCTCGGCTCGATGCGGTGCGCTGACAACAGCGATGACGGAGCTCTCGCCAAGAGGCCCAGCGTGCCGGCGCGATGGAGTCAGCACCGACCCTGACCGGTTTCCGGCCAGCGCTGCCGCAGTTCGACGTCGATTGCCTCGAATGCGCGGCACGACCTGTTGCTTCGTAGGCCTCGTACGTCAACGACTCGACGCGGTAAACGCGCAGCACGCCCTCGTGCGTCCCGAGTGCGTGATCGCGAACCGTACCGCTGAACAACACGACGGCGCCGCAGTTCCGGCAGCACCGCCCACTCGTAGGCCGCCGATGATCGGCAGCGGATCACTGGTCAGGCTGAGCCATGAGTTGCCGCTAGCCGGAGGTTGCACGACCAGCCATCGTAGCCCGCCGGTCGGCGACCGACACCGGACGTCGGTCGGGGCGATACCCGCGTCTTAAGCCTCTGGACCTCGGTAACCTCTCCACCTCGTGGAGCGGGTGAGTACCCCGATGATGACGCGTCCGAGACGGCACGTACCCGCCTGCACCGCTTCCGCGCACGGCGCGGGCGCCATCCTCCGAAGTCGGGCATGGCGTGGGTTCCACGGCGAACCGCCGATCACCATCGGCGCGGCCTGCTGTCGACCACGGGGGCGATCAGCGGCCTGCTGTCGCTCGCTGTGCTGTGGGCGATGTTGCCCTCGGCGGGTCGTGCGCGAGTCAGCCGCGCCGACCGTCGTCATCCGCAGTCAGGACCAACGTGCTGCCTGCAAACCGTCATCACCGCGCGGCCCCGACACGTTCGTGGCGCACCTCGCCCAGCCACGCCTGCCGACCAGCACCGTGCGCGCCGGCACCCGGTGCCACCACGGCTCGCCGCGTTCCGACAGCAGCGCTACGACCGCTGTTCGCGAACAGCCCGACTCTGACGCTCGTTGGCACCACCTCCACCGAGGTCCCCGAAGATCACCGCCGGTCGCCGTCGGCGTCGGCGAATCGCTGGTCATCACCACCGGCCTGGGCCGTTGATGGACGCACCTCGCTCCACGTTGACCGGACGGCGACGGCAAGCCCCACGACGCCGCCGTTCCTGATGGTCGACCGCGAGCGCGGCCGCGGCGAGGTGCTGTCTGCCGACGCCTGCCGCCGTGACCACGTCGTGCGGCATCGAGTCCGAAGCGGCGCTCACTGCGGGCGGTTCGGGTGATGGCGCTCCGTGCCCGACGCCGACACCCGCGACGGAAGTCGCCGTCGCAGCTGAGTGGCCGCCTCACGCTCGACCACGGCTGGTCGCAGCCGACGCCGGAGGAAAGCGCGCCGATCGTCAACGCCGCCAGACGGCCAGCGCGAGCGGCATCTGCAGTCGCCTTTGGTTCATCCGGTGTCGAGATCATCAGTGTCGCCAACGCCGCGGCGATGCTGGGCACCGCCAAGTCCAGCTCCCGGCGCGAAGCGCTAGGTCAATCGTCACGCATCGCCGCCATGCGACAGAGCGTCCGACTGTCGACGAAGGCAGGACCCCCAACGGCCCGTCTGCATCGGTCGGTGTGGCCGCGTCGGCGACGTACGCGTCGCCAGGCAGTCGACGAGAGGTCGCCGTTCACAGCGTCGACGAATCGAAGCGTCGCATCGCTCGATCGTCGGCATGACCCGATCAAGACGAAACACTCTGAGCGAATATCACGCACGCTTGACCAGGCGACTGATCAATCTGAATGTCGTCGTCCACCTCGGCAGCGTGCCGTCGATTGCTAAAGTAGATATCGCGAATCGCTCTCAGGGGATGGTCGGTTGAACTCTCGTCATGTTGATGGCCGCGCTTCGCGATCTCCAACTGGCGGTGGTGCCATCGCCGCCTCGTGATCGCGACGATCGGCGTCGCGCTCTGGTCGCCCGCGCGATGGGAGTCTGATCATGACCGGGCTCACGGCGTCGTTCTCGCTGGAGCACCGGTCCGAACACTGCAACCGATCGGCGCCGAGCGATGGGCACGGTTGCAGACCGGCGTCAAAAATGGGGCCGTTCAGTTCCTCGAGTCTGATCTCGGCATCGTCAGCTTGCCAACAGCGGGGTCTCGCCGGTGATGGTGCTGCGCGAGACGATCAAAGACGGCTCGAAGGTGCAAGCGACATCATCATGATACTGGGGTGTCGAGCCGGGACAGCTCGGATCGCCTCTGCGCCGACCGGTGCCGACCTCGTGTCGACCGGTCATCCAGATGTTGATCGACACGCCGGCGCTACCGGCGCCGACGTCGACGACACCGTCACCATCGGCGGCAAGCGGAGTTCCGCGTTGTCGGCGGAGATCTCCGGCCAGAGCCTGTCTCGCCGGGCATTCCGCTGGTGTAATGCGTGTCGTTGGAGGACGCCCAGGCGATGCGCAGTGCTCGGGCAACCGCTGGACCACCACGCTGCGCTGTTCGATCACATCCCGACACTTCATGCCGCACCTCAAGGTGTTGACGAACGCCGACGTCAAGGACGACGTGCTGCGATACCGCTTCACGGCCGCACGCTCCTCGATCGGCTACGTCCGGCTCCTGCTGTGGTTGCGTGACGCGCAGTCACGTGATCGGCTCGGTGTTTGTACTCACCACGGGCCTTGGAGCGCAGCCGCGACGCTCGCGAGTCTTCAAGGCAACCGGCCAGCATCGACGGCTGCGATCGGTGCCGGACTCTCGCGCTGCAGGCCGTCACGCCAGTCAGTGCCAGCCGCAGCCAGTGCTGGCTGCGATCCTCGCAACGGTGCTGGCGCCACTGTTCCCGTTGCACGTCGAGAGTTGCGGCGAGCGCCTACGCCGCTGCTGCCCGTCATCACCGTCGTCGTCGGTTCTGCTGGCGTGTTCCATCGCACTCCGGCGCACGGCCCGCGCCGACCCGGCACTGGCGTTCGGAGGATGACGATGCCCGAGACGCAGGCCGACCTGCGATCGTCAAGGATCTGACCGTCGAGAGTTCACCAAGGGCGACTTACACAGTGCGTCCGCTCGAAGACCTCAGCCACAGTCCACGCCGCTCGCTCGCGCTGTTGCTGGGCCCTGGCTGCGGCAAGACCATGCTGCTGTCAGGCCCGGAGGCATCCTCAAGCCGACCGCAGGCAGCATCGCTCATGGTGCCACCCAAGTCACAACACTCACCGGGCAGCGTTGACGCAGTACCGCCAGCGCGGGCGCGGAGTCGTGTTCCAGTCATTCAACCTCGTGCCCAGCCTTCACCGCGCTGAGAACGTCATCGTGCCGATGCGCTCCGCTGGCATCCCGCGCCAGGCGGAGCGCGCCTGTTGCGCTGCTGCACGACGTCGGGCTGGGAGACCGCTTCGTCACACCGACCGAACAAGCTCAGTGGCGGCCAGCAACAGCGCGCCGCTATCGCCCGCTTCGCTCTCGACCCATGCTGATCCTCGCCGACGAACCCACCAGGCCCATCTCGACTACACCAGGTCGAAGCGATTCTGCAGCTCATCCGCGGTCTGACGGACGCGGGTCGGGCCGTGCTCTGTCTGACGCACGTGGATGCTGGCGCTCGCCGACCAGATCATCGAGATGCAGGCCACAGACGCCGTCGGCCGAAGAGATCCGTGTGATCCATCTCGAAGCAGGCGCGACGTTGAATTGAACAGGGCGACCTGAGCTGACCATCTACGCGATCGAATCCGGCGCGAGCCTGAAGCAGTTCCCACAGACAGCCCGACGCGGTCCTCGCTTTGTTCTCGGGTCCTGCGCGGGCGATTACGTCGGCGAGATGGGCCTGCTACTGTTCGGCCTCTTCTGCACCGCCACGCTGCTGCGCCGCAGTCGAGCCTCACCGGCTACAGCGTCAAGGCACTCCGGAACCTGGTCGGTGATCACACGATCGTGTCGCTGATCAGCGGCCGCAACCGATAGCCGCGGATCAGCGTGCGGCGCGACGACGTTGTGCCCGACGGACCGCGCCAGGTGATGAGACCGACGGCCAACAGGGAACGCGCCGAGGTGTTAGCCGAGAGCGATCTCCTGTCGACGCTTCGGGCTGACCATCGTCCACCACTTCGTCTTCCGTGCCCTCGACGTAGGCCTGTTCGTTGGTGACCGTCGGCGCCCAGCCTTCGGCCTTCAACCGGTCGTTGGCCACCGAGCCACGGCCATCGCGTGTAGCTGCGCAGTCCCGGCGGAATCGGGCCGCGTTGGAACCGCCAGCGCAAGGTTGCCGATGACCTCGGTGAGCCGATCCGGCAACTTCAGCCGGGAACAGCGCCGGCCAGGGCCCGCAGCGTGCTCACCGGCCACCCATCCGTCGGGCGCGACGTTGTAGACCGCCGTCGAGACGCGTTGCTCGGCGGCGAGCACCACAGCGGAGGCGAGGTCGTCGAGGTGCAGGAACTGCGCCGGCGGATCATCCTCACCGAATCGTTGGCCCATCTCCCGCGGCCAGCGCGCGCAGCCAGTCCGACAGTGCTGTTGGCCGCCATTCCGACGACCGGCCGCAACACCGTGACGGTGCGTTGCGGAGCCGGCCAGCCGCCACTCGTCGGCCAGCTGCTCGACCGATCCGAGTTGGCGGGCGTACACGAACCTCGACTGGGTCGCAGCACCGCCTCCTCAGTGATCGGCACATCGGGTTGTTCGCCCACTGCCGTAGACCATGGCCGACGAGACCAGCACGAGTGTTGGCCGGGCGTGTTCTGCCTCGGCCAGCGCGGCGCTGACACCTTCGGTCGCGCTTCTGGCGACGGCGGGCCCGCGCATCGGCATCCGCAGATGCCAGCCAGACGACGACATCGCTGTCGCCGGGCAGGCCCTTGATCAATCAGGCGCTGCGGTTCAGCCGCTCGCATCAACGCCGAGCCGCAGGCCGTCGGAGCCATCGCTGACCCACACCGTAGTGTTGTCGTCGCCAAGCGACGGTCATCGTCGACGGACGCTAGCGCCGGCGACGGCCGTAGGCTCACCTCATGGCCGACGGATCCGGCAGTCGACAACCCGCTCGAGAAAACCTCCCATGTTCGGCGATCCTGGCCCGGGCACCTGTCCGGGCAGGGTCCGCTCAACTGGGATGCGGCCAGGCAGTTCGCCGCCCTCGGCCGCATCGGGTGGCGCCGGTCGAGGCCAACATCGATCCCGACGTGTCCGCATCAAGCTCGGCGAGCTGTGGCGCAGATCGCCGAGACTGCACGTGCGTGATCTGACCGGATTCGACGGTCCGATCGCCGGAGGTCGTTCCGATCACGTCGGGTGCGTTGGGCCCAGCGCACGCTCGACGCGTACCGCCCGCTTGTTCACCGAGTTGGCCGACACTCGCTCGGCAAACCGGTGGCTACCGTCCGACGGACGACGACGCGGCCTTCGAACGGCGACCCGATGATGGCAATGATGGCCGGGCTCAGCAAGATGATGGCGCCGTCGATGATGGGCATGGCCGTCGGCTCCGATGGTCGGTCGCATGGCCACTCAGGCGTTCGGCCAGTACGACCTGCCGCATCCCCTGCCAGGACACCAGCACTCACGCGTGCTGCCCGGCAACATCGATCGGTTCGCCGAGGAGTGGAGCATCACCGCCGACGAGATGCGGATGTGGGTGCTTGCTCAGGAACTCACGGGGCACGCCTTGTTCTCGATCAGCAGTCCTCGCGAGTCGTTCGCCGCACTGGTTCCGAAACACGTCGGCGTTCCGCCCCGATCCCGAGGCCATTGCCGAGAAGTTGTCGTCGTTCGATACCGACGAAGGCGACCCGATGCAGGCGATGCAGCAGCTGCTCGGTGATCCCGCCGTTCTCCTCGGCGCTGTGCAGTCGCCCAGGCAGCAGCGAGCTGCAACCGTCGCTCGACGCTGCGGCAGCCGCAGTCATCGGCTACGTCGACTACATGGTCGACGGCGTCGGTGCGGGTGATCGGTGGCGACGCGTTGCGGATTGCCGAGGCTGGTCCGGCGACGTCGCGTCGACCACAACGCCGGAGCGACGTGTACATCGAAGCGGTTGCTGGGCTTGCGGCTCACGCACCAGCAGGCGCTGGCAGAACTTCATCGGACGGCGTCGTCGATCGCGTTCGGCGAAGCCCGACCTCAGTTCTCTCGCCCGCCCGCAGGCCTTGCCGACCCGGCGGAGATCGACGCCGGGTTTGTGTCGCCCGCCTCGAACTGCCCGGCGACCAGGCCCAGGCACCCACGGCCGTTCGACCTCCGCCGACGGTACGGCCCGCGGATCGCACGTAGAGGACGACCGCGCCGACACCCGTCAAGCCGACCAGCAAGAAGGCGACGCTTCCTGGGAACGTGAACAGCACGGGGATGACGCCGGCGATCGCCCACGACAACTGGAACGCGGGTCTCGAACTTGGCGAACGCCCGGGCCCTGGTTGGCGTCAGGTGCGTCGCGTTGAACGATCGAGTCGACGCCATCCGACCGATGCCCGACGACATGTTGACGACGGCCGCGAGCACGATCGCCGCACCGACCCCGCCGAACAATCGCCGCGGCGATGCCCGCCACCGCGATCATCACGACCGCGCTCGTCAGCATCAGCTCCTCCCGAAGCCGATTGCGCAACGGCGACGCCAGACCGTTGCCGATCATCAGCCCCGACCGATCGAGGCGCCGATCACCACACCGATCCACAGGTTGGCGTAGTGGCTCTCGCGAAGCCAGAAGAGCAGCTCGAAGAAGAGGAAGCCTGAGCACGGCACGGATCAGAGCTCATGGTGACCGCTGCCGATCGCAGCGAGGCGTTGCGCAACTCCATCCGTTCCGCCGGCTGTCGGCGGAGGCCCGACCGACCCCTGCGGAGTTGCGCTGCGGCGATCACTGCGCAGCCGAACATCGCGATCCCGAACATCAGCGACAGCTTCGGTGAGATGGCTGCCAATCGCAGCCGGCCGGGGCAGCGGCGATGCGCCGACGCACGGGAGATCAAGCCGAGCTTCGAGTTGGCCTCGACGAGCTCGGTCTTGCTGATCGACCACCGTCAGGGATCAAGGCGGATCGCAGGTAGACGCCGTACGTCTTCTGCAGGATCAGCACAACCGAACGACAGCGAAGGAACAGCAGCAGGTCGTCGAGATGGAAGATCATCGTGAAGAACATCAACGCCCGGCCGACGGCGGTGAGTTGGATGATCAGGCGGCGCCCGCCCAGGCGCTGATCGATGAACGGCCCGATCAGCGGCGCGACGAGGGCGAAGGGAGCGAAGCTGATCAACGAGCGTACAGCAACGACCTTGCTGCGCGCCGCGTCAGGGCTGATCGAGGAAGAACAGCGACCCGGCCAGCGACACGATCATCGCCACGTCGCCGGCGGTCATCAACGCATGCGTGCGTGGCCAGCCGCTTGAACGGCGACACGAATGGAACGCGGCGGCGCCGTGGGGGAGGAGAACGCCGCCGGCTGACACGCTGGCATGGTATCGATGTCGAGGAACCGGTGGCGGCTTCGTCCCCGTGATGAGAACACCTCCTGGATGAAAGGATCACCATCAGTGACCAAGCGAAGAGATCGCCGAGATTCTGGCCAAGCCGTACGCGCAGCAGCTGCTCAACGGCCCCGAGCCGGCCCGGATGGCGTACAACGGCCTCGACGGCGACCCCCGAGTCATTCCGATCGGTTTCTGGACCGAGGGCGAGCGGGTCGTGATGGCCACCGCTGCCGAAGTCGGCCAAGGTCGCCGCGCTACGGAAGAACCCGAAGGTCGCGCTCACCATCGACCAGGGCGCCTTCCCGCCGAAGGTGCTGCTGATCCGCGGCACCGCCGAGGTCGAACTGGTCGAGGAGATCCCGGACGGCTACCTGACGGCCGGTCGCGAAGGTGATGACCGATGACCAGTACTCCGGACTGGGTGGCCGGCGTGCAAGGCCTCTACGACGAGATGGTCGTCATCACGATCACCCCGACCTGGGCCAAGCTCCTCGACTTCGAAACCACCATCCCCAAGGCAGTCGAAGACCTCATCAAGGAGAAGTCGGCCCGCTGACGGACGAACAACTCGAGCCCGTCCGCAGCTCCTTCGGCCGACTCAGCGCGGACAGTGCCCGCCGTCGATCTCGTCAGGCGTGATTCCCAAGCGCTCGCTCGCCCGTGGCGAATGAAGCGCGCCGGGAACAGGCGGTCATCCGCGACACAGCAGGACCCGCGTCGGAACGTTCGGCCACGCTCGAGCGGCCAGGTTTCACCCATCCGAGCCTCGGACTGGCGCGTCCTCTCCTCATCGCCTCGGCGGACGAGCTCGGCCGGCACATCGTGGTAGAAGAGCTCGATGGTGTCGTCGTACTGCTCGTCGTTCTTCACGGTCATATCCGGTGCTCGTCAATACGACACCGGTGAGTCGTCCGGCGCGGGAATCATCAGCGATCAGGACGAGGGAGATCCGCCGCGGCCTGCTCGCCAAGCGGCGCCGTGAAACCGCCGAGCGATTGCCCTACGACGACGACATGCTGCCGATCACCGATGCGTCGAGCACCGTGTTCGCATACTCGGGCAGTCCGGCAGTGCGTCGTCCCTCACACGGGCAGATCAGGCGCCACCGTGTCGTGACCGCGAGGCGCAGCTCGGCCTCCACAAGATGCCAGTACCAGCCGACGCATCCACCCGCTCCGTGAATGAGCGCGTAGGTGGCCATGACGGCACTCGAGCGACTAGTCCTTGGCCCGATCGAACTTGTAGCCGAGGCCGCGGATGGTGATGATGCGCGCCGGGCTGGTCGGGGTCGGGCTCGACCTTGGCCCGCAGCCGCTTGATGTGCACGTCGAGCGTCTTGGTGTCGCCGACGTAGTCGCTGCCCCACACCCGGTCGATCAGCGTGTCGCGCGGCAGCACCCGACCGGCGTTGGCCAGCAGCAGGTGCAGCAGCTCGAACTCCTTCAGCGGCAGCGGCACGTCGTCGCCGTCGGATGGTCGACGCGTGTGCTCGTCGGGGTCGAGCACGACGTCGCCGACCGTCGACGCAGCCGCGGCGACAGCTCGGGTGCGCCGTCGTCGCCGGGCGTCGGCGTCGCAGGACAGCGCGCATGCGGGCCACGAGCTCGCGCATCCGGTACGGCTTGGTGACGTAGTCGTCGGCACCGACCTCGAGGCCGACGACGGTGTCGATCTCGGCGCCCTTGGCGGTGACCATGATGATCGGCACCTGGCTCCGCTTGCGCAGCTGCCGGCACACGTCGATGCCGCGACAACTGCGGCAGCATCACGTCGAGCAGCACGATGTCGGGTCGCCACGTCGTCGAAGCGTTGCACGGCCTCGAATCCGTCGGTGACCGACACGACCCGGAAACCCCTCGCGGGTCAAGCCGATCGTCAAGCGCCTCGACGAAGCTCGGCTCGTCCTCGACCACGAGCACCAACGGCTGGTGTCGTCATGACTCGCACCGCCGGACACGCGCATGGTGAACGTCGAACCTTCGCCCTCGACGGACTGCGACGGTGACCTCACCGCAGTGGTTCGTCGCGACGTGTCGAACGATCGCCAGGCCGAGCCCGGTGCCGCCGGTGTCGCGGCTGCGGGCCCGGTCGACGCGATAGAACCGCTCGAAGATGCGGTCGATGTCGCGTGCGCGGAATCCCGACACCCGTGTCGGTGACGACGATCTCGATCCAGCCGTCCTGCAGCCGCGATTCGACCACCGACCTCCGGAACCGGCGTCGCTGTACTTCACTGGCGTTCTCGAGCAGGTTGGCCACGGCAGACACGAGTTGGCGGTGGCTCGCCGACAGCATGGAGCTCGACGGGACTGTTGACGACGGTGACCTTGATGCGATGGTGCTCGGCAGCAGCTTCGGCGCGCTCGTGCCTCCGTCGATCACCTGGGCGATCGGACACCAGGTCCATCGCGCTGCGCCGCCCAGCTCCGTTCGCGACAGCTCGAGCAGATCGTCGATCGTGTGCGCTGCACGATGGGCCTCGCCGACCATCTTGTCGGCAAGGCCGCGGTGCGGCGTCGGGTCGTCGATGTCGGCCAGTGCCTCGGCCAGACACGGCCAACGCGCCGACGGGCGTCTTCAGCTCATGGCTGATGTTGGCGACGAAGTCGGTGCGCACGGCGTCGAGCCGGGCCCGCTCGCTGACGTCGTCGATGGTCGCCAGCGCGCCACCATCTTCGAGCGGGATGGCCTGGATCAGCCAGCACCGTCGCGGCGGCCCGATGAACTCGACCGTTTGGCCACTGGCGTGGCCGCGAACGGCGCGACGCGACGTGGCGTTCGACCGCCTCTTCGACCAGCACTGCGGCATGACCGTGGTAGCGCGGGCTGCGATGTTCTCGACCCGTGTCGTGCCCGTCGGGTCCGCCAGCACGACACCGATGGGCAGAGCGTCGAGTGCGCGTGCGAAGCTGCGAGACCTCGGCCTCGAGCTGAGCGAGCAGCACGTGCTGATCGCCGTTGGTCTGAGGCTCGACTGCACCGGCGGTCGCCGACGAGCGAAGTGTCATCACGGCGTGGGTTCACCATCCGGGAGTGCTCGCGACCTCGGCATCTCGCCGGTGTCGTCGGTGCGTAGGCGGAAACGCTGAGCGCCGTGGTGCTCCGGCATCCAGCCGGTGATCACGAACCGCACGCGCTCGCCGACGTTGACAGCGTGATCACCGATGCGCTCGTAGAACCGGGCGACGACGGCCAGTTGCACGGCGACCTGCAGATCGATGCGACCTGCCGCGTGGCTCTCGAAGATCGCCTGCACGAACTGCTTCTGCAGACCGTCGAGGTACGAGTCCATGTCGTCGATCGCCGCAGCCTTGGCCGCGTCGTTCTCGACGAACGACTCGATCGCTGCGGTGTACAGCTGCTGGGCCTGCTCGCCCATCCGCGAGATGATGCCGCGCAGCTTCGGGTCGAGGTCGTGGCCGTAGATGCGCCGTGCCGCCTTGCAGATGTTGCAGACGAGATCGCTGCGACCGCTCGACGTCGGCGATCATCTTCAGCAGGGCGACGACCTGGCGGAGGTCGCTGGCAACCGGCGCCTGCAGCGCCAGGATCCGGTAGCAGTGCTCTTCGAGGTCGAGCGAGCGGGCGTCGATCTCGTCGTCGCCTGGATGATGTAGTCGGCACCCTCGAGGTCGCCGTCGAGCAGCACCGCAGTGGCCCTCGGGATGGCCTCGGTGACCGAGGCGGCCAGGCGCACCAGCTCGGCAGGCGTCGTCGAGGTCGTTGTGGAATCCCTTGCGCAGCTCGTTCATCAGCAAACTCCGCGTCATTTCGTGCTCATATGCGGGAAAATTCGGCCTCATCGCCCAGAACGGTAGTTGCAAATGAACGAAGTGACATCCATGAACAACGTACTGACGGCAGGTGTCGTCAAACCCGAGACGAGGTGAACGAGGGTGAACAGCGGGCGAACGGAGCGCGAATCAGCGGCGCTGACGGTCCGCGACCCACTGGTAGAACCGCTCCTGGGCGTCGCCGTCGGTGAACAGCTCGGGACCGCTCCGTTGCCAGGAGCCGTCACCATCCATCTCCCAACGAACCACGTCGGGATCGAGCAGCGTGGTGAAGACGTGTTCGAGCCAAGCCTGGTGCTTGGGGTGTTCGACCGGCACCAGCACCTCGATGCGACGATCGAGGTTGCGCGGCATCCAGTCCGCCGACCCGATGAGGAACAGCGGGCGACCCTCGTCGCCGTGACCGAAGCGGATGATCCGCGAGTGCTCGAGGTAACGCGACCGAGGATCGAACGGACGCGAATGTTCTCGCTCATCTCCGGAACGTCGGGCCGCAGGCAGCAGATGCCGCGCACGGCGAAATCGATCTGCACGCCCGGCGTTGCTGGCCGCGTAGAGCGCTTCGACCATCTCGGGTCGCCGACCGAGTTCATCTTGGCCGTGATCCGGCCTTCGCTGCCGAAGGTGGCCTCGTGCTCGATGAGATCGATCAGCTGGCCCGCGCATGTCGCGTGGCGCCACCAGCAGCGAGTAGTAGTCGTGGGCACGGCTGTACCCGGTGAGGTGATTGAACAGCTGGGCCACATCGTCGCCGACGGGCGGGTCGCAGGTGAGGAAGCCGACGTCTTCGTAGAGGCGTGCCGTGCGTGAGTTGTAGTTGCCCGTGCCGATGTGGCAGTAGCGACGCAGCCCGTCGTCGTCGGCGCGAACGACCAGCACGCACTTGGCGTGTGTCTTCAGCCCGACGAAGCCCGTACACCACGTGCACGCCGGCGCTCCAACGCCTTGGCCCACGTGACGTTGGTGGCCTCGTCGAATCGTGCCTTCAACTCCACCAGCACTGCCACCTGCACGCCACGCTCGGCGGCACGGATCAGGCTGCGGGCGATCGGACTGTCGCCGCCGGCGCGGTACATGCGTCATCTTGATGCTCTGCACCCGCGGGGTCGTCGGCGGCCTGGGCGATGAACGACTCGATGCTGCTGGCGAAGCTCTCGTACGGGTGATGGGCCATCAGCGGCCGTTCGCGGATGACCGAGAAGATGCTGCGGTCCGCCTCCGTCCGCGGCGGCGATCCGTCCTGCGGTGACCGGCGGCCACGGCTTGTCCTTGAGGTCCGGGTCGATCGAGAGCGTGGAGCTGCCACAGGCAGGTGAGGTCGAGCGGTGCCGCGATGGATCGTGACGTCGTTGGCCCCGAGATCGAGCTCGCGCAGCAGCAGCTCGAGCATCTCCGTCGACTGATCCCGGCCTGCACCTCGGCGCACCGCCCGGCCGAAGCGACGGCGGCGCAGCTCCATCTCGACCGCGGCCAGCAGGTCGTCGGCCTCTTCGTCCTCCAGCGTGAGGTCGACGTTGCGGGTGACCCTGAACACCGCGTGCTCCTCGACCACCATGCCGACGAACAGGCTGTGGAGCTGGGCGGCGATCAGCTGCTCGGCCGGCAGGAAGCGCTCGCCGTCGGGCAAGCCCGACCAGGCGGGGAAACACCGTCGGGACCTTCACCCTGGCGAAGCGGCGTTCGCCGGTATCGGGATCGCTGACCATCGCCGCCAGGCTGAGCGCCAGGTTGGAGATGTACGGGAACGGGTGCGCTGGGTCGACCGCCAGTGGGGTCAGCACCGGGAAGATCCGCTGATCGAAGATGTCGACGAGGTACGACTTGTCGTCGTCGCCGAGGTCGTCCCACGACGACCAGCCGCACACCGCTTCGGCGAGCTCGGGCACGAGCACGTCGAGCAACACCTTCTCCTGCTCGATCACGAAGCGCCTCGACGTTCGGGGCGATCGCAGCCAGCTGCTGTGCTCGGTGTCAACCCGCCGGTGAACGAACTGGTGACGCCGGCAGCCACCTGGTCCTTCGAGCGCCGAGATGCGCACCTGGAAGAACTCGTCGAGATTCGAGGAACAGATCGCCACGAACTTCAGCCGTTCGAGTGGCGGGATGCCGGTCTCGTGGGCCAAGTGCCAACACGCGCCGATTGAAGTCGAGCCAACTCAGCTCTCTGTTGAGCAGCCGGTCGGACATCGTCGGCGTTATCCCGTCAGTCGCCTTCTGGGATTCCGAGGTCCCACTCCAGCGAGATCCGCTCCCGCTCGGCGTCGCTGCACGATGCGCTCGCGGTTGCGGCGGAACTGCGGATCGTCGCGGCAAGCAGCACGAGGCGGGCCATCACCCGGGTGCGGAACTCCTCGAGCACCGTTCGATCGCCGTAGTCGCTGTACAGCTCCCAGTGTGGCGACACCGGGCCAAGGTACACGATGCGCACGTGGGCTCGCGGCGGCTCGTTGGCTAGCTCGCTCATTTCGGGGTCACTCCTTCCTGCGCCGATTCGGCGGTCGGAGTGTATCGGCCAGGGTGCCTGGCAATTGCCCGACGAGCGCTGGTATAAAAGCTCCGCTTGAACGGGAACCAAATCACTTCGCGAGACGTCTATACCTAGGAAGAGCGAAGTGTTGCGGCGACCGGAGTCACCCTGGGCTTGGTCGGGCGCACCACTAGACTGCGATGAGTCGCGGTCGAGAAGGAGACACGATGCACCGTATCGAGAACCCCATCGAGGTCGACACCGTCACCGCGTGGATGTCGGATGGAAACTGCCGTAACTATCCACCTGCGGTGTTCTTCCCGAGCGACGGCGTAGGGGTCGATCGGGCTCGCAAGATCTGCACCGGCTGCCCGGTCGTCGAGCAGTGCCTCGAATACGCTCGAAGAGCGGATCGAACACGGCGTGTGGGGCGGATGCAGCGAGCGGGAGCGCCGCCGCATCCTGAAGCGTCGCCGCGTCGCCAACTGAGGCGAGCGGGCTGACCGACCTGCTGGATCAGGTCGTCGTGGAGTCGTCGGCAGGCTTTTCGGCCGGCTTGACGGCTCGTGCCTTCGAACTTCTGCCCTGGCGAGACCGTCCTTGAACTCTTTCTGAGCCTTGCCGAGGTTCTTGGCGAGCTTCGGCAGCTGAGCGCCTCCGAAGCAGCACGAGAACGACGACCAGAATCAGAACGATCTCAGGCGGATCAAGGAATGCGAACATGCGGTCACGATACCACCGCGAACTCGCGACCGGCGTGCGACTGGATCAGGCGCTGGTGCGCCTGGTGGCCTGCGCTCGCTGACGGCGCAAGCGACGACGTTCACGCTCGGACAGGCCGCCCCAGATCCCGAACTTCTCGCCGTTGACCAAGTGCGTATTCGAGGCACTCGAGGCGCACGACGCAACCCCTGCACACTTCCTTGCGCTTCGCGTCGATGCGCCGCGTTCCGGGAAGAACAGATCAGGGTCGACGCCGAGGCAGTTGGCTTCGTCTTGCCAACTGCGCCCGTCGGCCCGTCGTTGTCGGGTTCGATTGCCCTCCCGCTCGTGTGGTGCTCTCTGTTGATGTGATTCTGCATGGTGGCCTCCTGCCGCTGGGCCGTAGTCGAAGCCTTCACGACGCTCCTGTAATTACACAGACGTCATTCTCTCACTATCACACCCGGTTTGCGCAAGGGGGATTTCCAAACCTCGTCTTGCAGGGGCGACGCAGGTTGCCGAGCGTCAACGCCGAAAGTCGGACTCATTCGCCGTGTGACGACGCTCGCGCGAGCGCGGCTGAGTCTGGCCGATCAACGGTCTGCGTCGTCGTCGTCGAGCTCGACTTCGAGTCGAGTCGAGCCACGCGTCGAGGGCTTGCGTCAGCCGACGTATCGCCCGTGGCGAACGAGATCCATCACCAGCCCGGTGAACGTCGCCTTGATCAGCGAGGCCTCCAGCGCAGCGCGCTCCGGCTTCGAGGCCTCCGAGACCAGGCGGTGCTCGACGTCGTGGCGCCACACCCCGATCTGGTCGGCGCTGCACCTCACCGTCGAGCCCGGTGACGCTGGTCTCGAGTGTCGCCGCCTCGTAGTTGAGACGCACGAGCGCGAGGTTGCGCGGTGACGCGCACAGCCACTTCCACCACCGTCGGTACAGCTCCACCTGCGACAGCTTCGGGGACCGCTGCAACCACTTGCGCTGCACCTCGATCTGCTGATCGATCGCCTGCGCCAGCGCCGCGGTGATCAACTCCCCTTGGAGCCGAAGTGGTGCACCAGCCGGTTGATGCTGACCCCGAGCGCAGCGGCCATCGGCCGCAGCGTCGTGTGCGGCCAGGCCCTGTTCGGCGAGGTAGCACGACGACGTGTGTCCAGCAACTCCCGCTTACGTTGCGGGTCTGGGGTGCAGGCCACGCCGGTTCACGATACTTCCAGGAGTTGGGTGACGCTCCTGTAGTCGGCCAGATCACGCTCCATGAACCGCCGGATCTTCAGCGTCGCGCACGCTTCGGCGAGCGACGGGTCGATGGACCGCGTCGGCGATGCAGCGCCGCAGTTCGTCGCGCACCGCCAGGCCCGACGATCGCGCCGTGACCAACGGCAGGCAGGAATCCGTGGTCCATGCCCGACGACGTGCAGGCCTCGCGGTGCGAGGTGCGCCCACGACACGGCGTCGATGGACGCGAGCGTGGCATCGGCCGTGCTGCACCGCCACGATGCTCTTGGCGTGCGACACCGTCCACTCGACGTTGTCGACGGCCACGTCGTGGGCGAGCGCAACCGAACGGAGGCTGATCCAACCGGAGGCTGTCGGGACCTGTTGGCTGCGGCCCGCAGGTCGGCTCGCCGCAGGGTGTCGTCCAACGGCGCGTCGATCGGGCTGACGATCACGGAGCGGTACGAGCCATCACACGACGCCTTCCACCTCGCAGTCGAACGTGCCGACCACGTGCACCGACGTTGCCATGTCGGTGGCCACCGACCAGCCGCACATCTGCCCGAGCACGAGGTCGTACGTGCGCAGAGACACGACTTCCACGTCACGAGATCCCAGTCCAACGCCGGCACCCCGAACGACAGCCGTGACCGGACCCCCTCCCACAACTGGTCCCAGCTCGGGCGGAGATGGTCGAACGGATACATCGCCAGTGAGGCGACGGTCATCGAAGCCCTCGTGCGCCGAATGGACGCGCACCCGGCGACAGCGGGTGGTCGGGTTGACAGAAGGGGCGCACCAGATTGCGCCGGGCGACGTCGACATACCCGTGGCGATACAGGCCGGCACCGACTGCCGCCGCCGCATCGCCTTCCAGCTCCCGATGCAACGCCGGCAGCTGCGTACCACGGCATCGGACGGCTGGACGTGATGCGTGTGGTGCAGGTTGTTGTTGAGGTAGCAGCAGCGACATGCACCGGACCGGCCTTGACGACCGCTGATCGTGTGCCTTCGGCAACTGCGCAGTGCTCGACGAACGAGCGCAGCAACGTGAACGACTGGCCGAGCAGGACGAACCCCAACAGGTACTCCCACACGGGCACGCCGACGACGACGAACAGCCACCAGCACAAGCACGACGGCCGCAGCCAGATGGGCTGACCATCGTCGCCTGGCGATCGGTCGAACGCGGATGTTTCGGAACTCGTTCAGCAGGTACTGGCCGATGCTGTGCGACCGAACCGGCCGACAGCCTGCCCGACCATCGTGCGGGTGAACGAGGATGTACGAGCGCTTCAGCGGTCCAGCCGACGACCATTCGATCGGGCCGCAGGTAGAACGACTCGGGGTCGTGCTGCGGATCGGTGAGGCTCGGTGTAGTGGTGCACCATGTGGCTGCGGCGATACCGCAGGTACGGCAGCCACAACGACAGCTGGCGCAAACGCCAGAGCGGTGTTGACGCTGCGGTGCGACGTCGGATGGCCCGTGCAGCGCCTCGTGCTGCAACGACATGTAGAAACCACCGAGCAGGGCCAGGACCGCGATCGCGACACCGGCCATGGCAGCGCGTGCGTGCAGCAGGACCACGGCTACCAGCGCGACATAGAAACCGACGAACAAACCGAGTGTGAGCCACTCGATCCGACGGTTCCGTTGTGCCCGCCGCCACCACCGCGTCGTCCCCTTTCGTTGCTTGGTGCTGCCTTTACTCCTCTGTATCGGCCCGACGGGCTCGGACCTGCAATAACACCAGTAAATTTGACGTATGCTAGGCTGTTCCACGATACGGGTCGATTCTCGCATCGTGGAACGGCCGTACGCAACCGACGGAGCCGACTGCATGAGTGACCAAGACGATCTCGATCTCGCCACGCTGAGCGACGAGGAGCTCGTCGCGCAGATGCACGACGACCTGTACGACGGCCTGGCCGACGAGATCGTCGAGGGCACCAACGATCCTGCTCGGACCGCGGCTGGGGCCGCGACAAGGTGCTCAACGACGCGCTCGTCGAGGGCATGCGGATCGTCGGCATCGACTTCCGCGACGGGATCCTGTTCGTGCCCGAGGTGCTGCTCGCGGCCAACGCGATGAAGGCCGGGATGGCGGTCCTGCGGCCGCTGCTCGCCGAGACCGGCGCCGAGCCGATCGGCAAGGTCGTCATCGGCACGGTCAAGGGCGACATCCACGACATCGGCAAGAACCTCGTCGGCGATGATGCTCGAGGGCGCCGGCTTCGAGGTGATCGACCTCGGCATCAACACCGACGTCGACAAGTTCCTCGCCGCGCTCGAGCTAGCACAAGCCCGACATCCTGGGCATGTCGGCGCTGCTGACCACGACGATGCCGTACATGAAGGTCGTCGTCGACACGCTGATCGAGAAGGGCCTGCGCGACGAAGTACATCGTGCTCGTCGGCGGCGCGCCGCTGAACGAGGAGTTCGGCAAGGCCGTCGGCGCCGACGCGTACTGCCGCGACGCCGCAGTCGCGGCCGAGACCGCCAAGGCGCTTGGTCAGCACACGTCGCGACCGGCTGAAGGCCGAGCCGCCCGGCCCGTCGGTGGCCTGACGTCAACGGACGATGGCATGACCGTCGCGCCGCTCGTCATCGCCTGCGGGGCACTGGCCTCCGAACTGCGCGCTGTGCTCGAGGCGCAGTCGGCTCTGACCGATGCCGTCGAGAGTCACCTATCTGCCGGCCAACTCTGCACAACCGGCCTGAGCGGATCGTTGCCGGAGCTGGAGCCACTGCTCGATCGACGGCGGCGCCGACGGTCGCCCGGTGTTCGTCGCCTACGCCGACTGTGGCACCGGTGGCGCACTCGACGACGCTGCTGCGAACGACACCCGAGGCGACTGCCGCCTGCCGGGATCGCACTGCTACGAGTTCTTCAGCGGCTGCCGAGCAGTTCGCGGCGATGCACGAAGAAGAGCTCGGCACGTTCTTCCTGACCGACTTCCTGGCCAAGCACTTCGACGCGTTGCTGTGGCAGGGCCTCGGCCTCGACCGTCATCCCGCAGCTGCTCGACATGTCACTTCGGCAACTACAAGCGCGCGTAGTGCTGATCTCGCAGACCGACAGCGAGGCCGTCGTCGGCAAGGCGTCGCGACGCGGCGCGAGCGGCTGGGCCTCGAGTTCGAACACCGTCACGTCGGTCGTCGAACCATTCACCGACGCGGTCGATCGCGGTGTCGCCATCTCGCTGTCGGCGGGTGGCTGATGCGCTCGCCGGTCGCGGGAACCGCGAGCTGATCGTGATCTACTGGCGCGACATCCCTGCGCAGGTCAACGCGCAAGAGGGCCGCGACCGGCACCAGGTCGTGCTCGGCGGCAAGTTCCAGCGGGCCATCGATCGCGCCAAGCGCAAGGCCAGGATCTACACCGCCGACGAAGACAGTCGCCCAGTGGCGCCGCGAGAGCCGCCCGCATCACGCGGCGACCTGGCCGCCGAAGCGCAGGCGGCCGCCGACGCCATCGAGCGCCGAGTACGGCCGCGATCGCCTCGGCCTGCTCGCCTACTACGGCGGCTGGGAGGCCGACGTGGTGACGACGCGAGGCCGTCGACGCAGGCGCTGGCCGCGCTCGAGGAGCTCTGACGAAGACGACGAGACACAGCAGCACAACGAACAGGGAGAACCACGTGACCGACACAGTTGTCAGCTCAGCCACACGCGAGGTGGTGATCGGCTTCGATCGGCCGTTCGTGATGATCGGCGAGCGGATCAACCCGACCGGACGCAAGCTGCTGGCCGAGGAGATGAAGGCCGGCGACTTCAGCCGCGTCGAGGCCGACGCGCTGGCCCAGGTCGCGGCCGGCGCGCACATGCTCGACGTCAACGCCGGCATCCCGCTGGCCGACGAGCCGGCGATGCTGGCCAGGCGATCACAGCTGGTGCAGTCGATCACCGACGTGCCGCTGTCGATCGACTCGTCGATCGTCGCCGCGCTCGAAGCCGGGCTCGCCGTCTACCAGGGCAAGCCGCTGGTCAACTCGGTCACCGGCGAGGACGAGCGCTCGGAGCGGGTGCTGCCGCTGGTCGCCAAGTACGGCGCGGCGGTCGTCGCGCATCTCCAACGACGAGACCGGCATCTCGATGGATCCCGACGTGCGCTTCGCGGTCGCCAAGAAGATCGTCGATCGCGCCGCCGACTACGGCATCCCCGCGTCCGGACGTCGTCGTCGATCCGCTGGTGATGCCGATCGGCGCGCTCGGCGCAGGCCGGGCAGCAGGCGTTCCAACTGATCCGGCGGCTGCGCGAGGAGCTGAAGGTCAACACGATCTGCGGCGCGTCGAACGTCAGCTTCGGCCTGCCGCAACCGGCATCAGGTCACCGGCACGTTCCTGCCGATGGCGATCGGCGCGGGCATGACCTCGGCGATCATGAACCCGATGCATCCCGAGGTGAAGGCCGCGGTCATGGCCGCCGACGTGCTGACCGGCCAGGACAAGCGACTGCGCCGCCTGGATCCGCGCCAACCGTGCGCCCGACCGAGCATCCAGCGGAGCGCGCGCAGGGCCGTGCGTCGCCGTCGTAGCGAGCAGGGATCCGATGCCCCGAATCGTCTTCACACCCATCCGGCTGACCGGCCAGGTCGACACCGGCACCACGGTGCTCGACCGCCAGCGCCAGTTGGGTGTCGATCTCGACTCGGTGTGCGGCGGTCGTGGCATCTGCGGTCGCTGCCAGGTCGAACCGTCGACCGGCATCGTTCGCCAAGTGGGCGATCGCCAGCGAGGCCACCGCGTTGTCGGACTGGTCGGCGATGCGAGGTCGACTACGAGACGAAGGGCAACGCCCGGCGCCCGCTGCGTGCAGGACGCCGCCTCGGGTGTGCGGCGACGGTTCGTGCCGACGCCGTCATCTCCGTGCCGTCGGAGAGCCAGGTCCACAAGCAGGTCGGTTCGCAAGTCGATCGACCTCACCGGTCTGGTCGATCGATCCGCAGTTCAGGCTGCTCAACGTCGACGTGCCGAAGGCCGGTGCTCGGCAACTCCGAGTCGGTCACCGAGCTGATCGGCGAGGCGGTGCCTGACGAACACACGACGTCGCGGTCCGACGTGGAGCACCGACGGTGTTGCGCTCCGCGCACAAGGCCGCTGCCAACGACTCACGGATCGGTCGACCGATCGCCGTCGACCGCGATGGATCTGCGGTCGCCATCTGGCCGGGCTTCGTCGATGCGGCGCTCGGCGTCGCGGATCGACGTCGGCTCGACAACGGTGGCCGGCCATCTCTGCGATCTGTCGACCGGCGAGGTCGTTGGCCACCGCCGGGCGTGATGAACCCGCAGATCCGCTTCGGCGAGGACCTGATGAGCCGCGTGTCGTACGTGATGATGAACCCCGGCGGCGACACGGAGCTGACCGCTGCAGTCCGCACGGCGCTCAACGAGCTGATCAGCGATCTGCTCGCGCGCAGGCCGACGCGCCGCCGACCGAGCTGCTCGACGTCGTGATCGTCGGCAACCCGATCATGCATCACATCGTGCTCGGGCATCGACCCGACGCCGCTCGGCCAGGCGCCGTTCACCCTGGCCAGCGACCGAGGCGATCCGCACGACCGGCGCTCGACCTCGGTCTCGACGTTTCCGAGCGCGCGCGTTACGTCGGGCCGTGCATCGCCGGCCACGTCGGCGCCGACACCGCCGCAGCGATGCTCGCCGAGGGACCGCACCGCGGCGAGCGCATGGCAGCTGCTGGTCGACGTCGGCACCAACGCCGAGATCGTCCTGGGCGACCGCGCGACCGCCAGTTCGCCGCGTCGAGCCCGACCGGGCCCGGCGTTCGAGGGCGCCCAGATCTCGTGCGGGCAGCGGGCGACCGCCGGCGCCATCGAAGCGCGTGCGCATCGATCGCGCGACGCTCGGCGCCGCGCGTCAAGGTGATCGGCTGTCGATCTGTGGAGCGACGATCCGGCGTTCGCCGCGGCGACCGAGGACCTGGCGATCAGCGGCGTGTGCGGCTCGGGGATCATCGAAGTGATCGGCGAGATGTACCTCGCCGGGGTGATCGACGCCGACGGTGTCGTGCGCGGCGAGACTGGCGACGCACTGCACGCACATCGTCGCCGACGACCGCACGTTCCGCTACGTGCTGTCTCCGCACGCGACTCGGTCGAGCTGTCGATCACCCAGAACGACGTGCGCGCCGATCCAGCTGGCCAAGGCTGCGCTGCGCGCCGGCATCGATCTGCTGATGGATGCACGCCGGTGTCGACGCGCTCGACGACATGCGTCTGGCCGGAGCATTCGGCGCCCACATCGATCCGCTGCTACGCGCTGGTCCTCGGCCTGGTGCCCGACTGCGCCGCTCGACGCCGTTCGCTCGGTCGGCAACGCCGCCGGCGCCGGGGCGGTGCGCGCGCTGCTGTCGATGCAGGCGCGCAGCGAGCTCGAGGCGGCGTGCGCGGCCGTCGTCAAGATCGAGACCGCCACCGAGCCACAGTTCCAGCAACTGTTCGTCGCAGCGATGGCGTTCCCGCACGCGACCGCGCCATCGCCGCACCTCGGCGCACGTCGTCACACTGCCCGAACGAACTTCATCCGTCGACAGCGCTGCGGGGCCGTCGACGCCGCAGACAGGAGAACCGGTCATGACGTCCACCGATCACCGACGCCGACGCAGCACCGGCCGGCGCAGCGGAGGGCGTGCCGGGCGCCAGGCGCTGCGCGCCTCGCACGTCGTCGAGGCCGAGACCTACCTGACGCGAACGATGAAGCCGTTCGAGATCGTCAGCGACGAGGGCCTCGAGATCATCGAGCACAACGCCGAGACGATCCTCGCAGGAGGTCGGCGTCGAGATCCGCGACTACCCGTCGGCGCTGCGGCCGTTCGCGCGACGCCGGTGCGACGTCGACGGCGAGCGCGTCCGCTTCCCGCGGGCATGTGCCGGCAGATCGTGCAGGCCACGCGCCGCGCGAGTACATCCAGCACGCCCGCAACCCGGCGCAGCAGCGTCGCAGATCGGCGGCGACGCCACGGTGTTCGCCCCGCAACTACGGCTCGCCGTTCGTGCACGACCTCGACAACGGCCGCCGCTACGCGACGATCGAGGACTTCCGCAACTTCGTCAAGCTCGACGTACCATGTCGCCGTACCTGCACCACACGCGGCGGCACGGTGTGCGAGCCGGTCGACGTGCCGGTCAGCAAGCGCCACCTCGACATGGTCTATCGCACATCGCGCTACAGCGACAAGCCGTTCATGGGCTCGGTCACGCGCCGCGAGCGCGCGCGCAGGACACGCGTCGAGCATGGCCCGGATCGCGTTCGGCGGCGACCTCGAGGACCACACGGTCATCACTCAGCCTGATCAACGCCATCGTCGCCGCTCGTGTGGGACGCGCACGATGCTCGGCGCCGCCGAGGTCTACGCCCGCAGACAACCAGGCGACGCATCATCACGCCGTTCATCCTCGCCGGGGCGATGGCGCCGGTCACCGTCGCCGGGCGTCGCTGCGCAGACGCTGGCCGAGGCGCTGGCGGGCATGACCTTCACCCAGCTCGATCCGGCCGGGCGCGCCGGTGATCTTCGGGTCGTTCGCATCGTCGATGTCGATGCAGACCGGCGCGCCGACGTTCGGCACGCCGGAGCCGGCGCTCGTGCTGTACACGATCGCCGCGCTCGCCCGCCGGCTCGGCGTGCCGTTCCGCATCCGGCGGATCGCTGTGCGCGCTCGAAGATCCCCGACGCGCAGGCCGCCTACGAGAGCGCGGCCACGCTGCAGCCGACCGTGCTCGCCGGCATCAACTTCGTGCTCCACGCCGCCGGCTGGCTCGAGGGCGGGCTCGCCGATCGGCTACGAGAAGTTCATCACTCGACGACGACCAGCTGCGGCATGATGGCCGACGTTCGTCAAGGGCGTCGACCTGTCCGGAGAACGGCCAGGCGATCGACGCGATCCGCGACAACGGGCCGGGCCAGCACTTCCTCGGCACGCGCGCACACGTTCGCCAACTTCGAGACCGCGTTCTACCGCAGCAACGTCGCCGACAACACCAGCTTCGAGCAGTGGACCGGAGGACGGCGCGACCGATGCGCCGACGCGCGCCAACGCCGATCTGGAAGAAGCGTGCTCGCCGAGTACGAGATGCCGCCGATGGACGATGCCATCGCCGAGGAACTGAACGAGTTCGTCGACCGTCGCAAACAGGAGTTGCCCGATGAGTTCGCCTGACGCCCGCCACCGGTCTGATCGCTGAACGCCCGCTACGAGGTCGGTTCCGCTCAAAGTCGCTGCACGATCAGATTCCGCATCTGCCTGCGGGCTGCTCGGTGTCGGTCACCTGTTCGCCGACGAAGGGCATCAGAGCCCACGCTCGAACTCAGCGCCGAGTTGAACGGTGGCCGGCACCACGCCGTTCCGCACATCGCCGCCCGACTGGTCGCAGGAGCCGCGATCACGTCGAAAAGATCGCGCGCGCGGCTCAACGAGCACGACATCACCGAGATCTTCGTCGTCGGCGGCGATCCCGACCCGGTCGGCCCGTACAACGACGGACTGTCTGCTGATGCGCGATCTGTTGCCGCTGTGCCAGACCGTGCGTATCGTCGGCGTGCCCTCCGTATCCCGACCATCACACCGTCATCCCCGACGCTGTGCTCGACGAGGCGCTGCTGGCCAAGCAGTCGCTGATCGACGAACTCGGCCTCGCAGGTTTCACCAGCACGCAGATGTGCTTCAACGCCGAAGACCATCGAGCAGTGGCTGCGACGTCAACGCGACCGTGGGCATGGACGCTGCCGGTCCACCTCGGCGTGCCCGGCGCAGTCGAACGAGCACAGGCTGCTCAGCCTCGGCACGCGCTCGGCATCGGCTCATCGCTGCGCTACCTGCGCAAGAACTCCGGAGCCGATCCTGCGGATGTTCTCCCCCGCCAGCTACGACCCCAACAAGTTGATCACACCGCTCGCCGCGACACGCGGACGAGCTCGGACATCACGCGCCTTGCCACCTTCACCTTCCAGCTCGATCGACTCCGACCGCGCAGCGCTGGCAGCGCAAGATGTCCTGGCCTGAGCTCACCGTCGACTCCTGGCCTGAACTCGGGGCGATTATCCGGTACAACTGTACTAGGGAATGATTTCGGGCTGGCTAATCTCGCCCGGTGACCACCGAGACGGCTCACGCGCAGGCGTGGCCGCGACACGGGACCACGCAGCACGATCACCGCTGCAGCGGCCGTGGGCACAGCCGCGCATGCGTCTCAACCACACCGGAGGTGGTGTCGGCGCGACGAGCTCGAAGTCGATCCACCACGGCGTCGTTGACGATCCTCGAGCGGATCGGAATGGACATCTGGGACGGCGAGGCGTCGCAGCCTGCTCCGCGATGCTGCGGAGGTCGACGAGGCCGAGCACCAACGACGTGCGTTTCCCGCAAGGAGATGATCCTCGAACGGATCGCCACCGCCCCGGCGGAGTTCACGCTGCACAGTTGGAACCCCGGAGAAGAACCTGCGCATCGGCGGCAGCTGGATGGCCAATGGCACCGTCGCCAGCGCACCGCAACATCGTCGGCCTCGACGGCGTGCGCCGCACCGGCGACCGGGCCGGCTTCGACGATCTGCTGAAGCTCGCCCAGCATGCTCAACTCGATCCACTTCGTCGGCCGGCTACCCGGTCGAGGCCGATCGACATCCACGCGTCGGTCCGCCACATCCATGCCGCGTTCGACGTGCTTGACGCTGACCGACAAGCACATTCCACTGCTACAGCCTCGGCCGGCCAGAAGAACCGCGACTGCATCGAGATGGTGCGCATCGCCCGCGGTGTCGACGACGCCACGCTGGATCGCGAGCCGTCGATCTTCACCGTCATCAACTCCAACTCGCCACTCGCGTCTCGACACGCCGATGCTGCACGGCATCATCGAGATGGCGTCGCGCAACCAGCCCGTCGTGATGACCCCGTTCACCCTCGCCGGTGCGATGGCGCCGGTCACGTTGGCCGGCGCACTGGCGCCAGCAGAACGCCGAAGCGCTTGGCAGGCATCGCCCTGAGCCAGATCGTGCGACCCGGCGCGCCCGGTCGTCTACGGCGGGCTTCACGTCGAACGTCGACATGCAGTCCGGTGCTCCGGCGTTCGGCACGCCGAGTACGTCAGCGCACGGCGATGGTCGGCGGGTCAACTGGCCCGCCGTTACAACCTGCCCTATCGCAGCAGCAACGTGTGCGCCGCCAACGCAGTCGATGCCGCAGCGCCGCATACGAGAGCGTGTTCGCGCTGTGGGGGCTGTGTGATGGGCGGCGTCAACATGATGATGCACGGCGCCGGGTGGATGGAGGGTGGGCCTGCACGCCAGCCTGGCCAAGATGGTGCTCGACGCCGACCTGCTGCACATGGTCTCGTCGATGATGGATCCCGTCGATCGTCGACGACGCCACGCTGGCGATCGACGCCATCGAAGAGGTCGGTCCGGCGGGCACTTCTTCGGCGTCGGTCACACGCAGGACCGGTTTCGCACCGGCGTTCTACAAGCCGATGGTCAGCGACTGGCGCAACTTCGAGACGTGGGCCGAGGCGGCCAGCCTGAGGCGGCCGGCAAGGCGCACGAACCTGGGCGGCGTTCCTCGCCGCCTACGAGCTACCGGCGATGGACGACGCCGCCGTGACGAACTGGAGGCGTTCGTGGCCCGCCGGGTCGCCGAGGGCGGCGTCGCCACCGATTTCTGACAAAGTTGCAGGAGACAGCGACGGATGAAGTCTTCAGCGCAAGTGGTGGTCGTGTCGGCGGCGGCGTCGTCGGTGCCAGCGTGTCTGTACCACCTCACCAAGGCCGGCTGGACCGACGTGGTGCTGTTGGAGCGCAAGCAGCTGACGGCCGGGTCGACGTGGCATGCCGCCGGTGGCATGCACACGCTGAACGGCGACCCCAACGTGGCCCGGCTGCAGCAGTACACGGTCAACCTGTACAAGGAGATCGAGGCCGAGTCGGGCCAGCAGTGCAGCATCCACCTGCCCGGCGGATTGATGCTGGCCGACACACCCGGAACGGCTCGACTGGCTGCGGATGGCGCAGGCTCGCGGGCGCTACCTCGGCATGCACATGGACATCATCTCCATCGCCGAGGCCAAGGAGCTGAACCCGCTGCTGGAGGAGAAGCTACTTCGTCGGCGCTCTACGACCCGGACGAGGGCAGCGTCGATCCGTACGGCGTCACGCACGCCTGCGCGATCTGCGCCCGCAACCGCAGCGCCGAGGTCTACACCGACACGTGGGTCACCGGGCTGCAACAGCGGCCGGACGGCACGTGGGACGTCATCACCGATCGCGATCACACCATCCACGCCGAGCACGTCGTCAACTGCCGGCGGGCTGTGGGCGCGCGAGGTCGGCCGCATGGTCGGCCTCGAACTGCCGGTGCTGGCGATGGAGCACCACTACCTGCTGACCGAGCCGATGCCGGAGGTCATCGCGTACAACCAGCGCGAGCGGCCGCGAGCTGCCGCACATGATCGACTTCGCCGGGCGAGATCTACGCCCGCCAGGAGGGCCAGAGCATCCTGCTCGGCACCTACGAGCAGGACAACCGGCCGTGGTCGCCGAACGAGACGCCGTGGGACTTCGTGTTCCAACTGCTGCCTCACGACCTCGACCGCATCGCTCCGGAGCTGGAGCGCGGCTTCGCCCACTTCCCCGCCGTCGGGCGGGCCGGCATCAAGAAGTTCGTCAACGGCCCGTTCACGTTCAGCCCCGACGGCAACCCGTTGGTCGGCCCGATCAAGGGAATGCGCGGGCATGTGGGTTGCGTGCGCCGTGATGGCCGGCCTGTCGCAGGGTGGTGGCGTCGGCCTGTCGCTGGCCAACTGGATGGTCAACGGCGACCCGCACGACGACATCTGGGGCATGGACGTCGCCCGCTACGGCGACTGGGCCACGCTGGCGTACACCAACGCCAAGGTGCGCGAGAACTACTCGCGCCGGTTCCGCATCACGTTCCCCAACGAGGAGCTGCCGGCGGCCGGCCGCTGCACACGACGCCGATCTACGACCGGCTGACCGCGCACAACGCCGTGTGGGGCGCAGGCTTCGGTCTCGAGCATCCGCTGTGGTTCCAGGCAGCCCGGCGAGGAGCCGGTCGAGAACGTCACGTTCCACCGTTCGAACGCGTTCCGATTGGTCGCCGAGGAATCGCGGGCCGTTCGCGAAGCGGGTCGGCCTGTCCGAGGCGTCGAACTTCGCCAAGTACAAGGTCAGTGGCGAGGGCGTCGGCCGAGTGGCTGCAGGGCCTGTTCACCAACACGCTGCCGAAGGTCGGGCCGCACCAACCTCACGCGCGATGCTGAACCCGCAGGGCCGGATCGTCAGGCGAGTTCTCGGTGTCGCGCATCGGGCCCGACGAGTTCTTCCTGTTCGGATCGCAGGCCGCCGAGGTGCACCATCCGCGATGGTTCCTCGACCACTGCCGCCGCGGAGTCGCAGCCCGATTCGCTTCGAGGTGCTCGCGTTGTCGATGGTCGGGCTCACCGTCGCCGGGCCGCGCTCGCGCGACGTGCTGCAGAAGCTCACGCAGCACGTCGTTGGCGAACACCGACTTTCCGTTCATGGCGTTCCGCAAGGTCGACCTCGGCATGGCACCGGTGTGGCTGTCGCGGATGACGTACACGGCGACCTCGGCTACGAGATCTGGATGCAGCCCGAGTACCAGCGCTACCTGTTCGACCTGCTGTGGGAGGCCGGTCAGCGAGTTCGACATGCGCCTGTTCGGCTTCCGCGCGCTCATCACGATGCGGCTCGAGAAGAACTTCGGCACGTGGTTCCGCGAGTACCGACCGATCTACACACCGCTCGAGGCGGGCATGGACCGCGTGCTGAAGTTCGATCACGACTTCATCGGCCGTACGCGCGGTCGAGGCCGAGATCTGCCGGCGGTGGGCCCGAAGCGCAAGCTGACGATGTTCGTCGTCGATCCCGACCCCGAGTCGCCGGCCGACGTGATCGGCGACGAGCCGGTCTGGCACCGCGGGCCGGACGGTGACAAGGTGGTCGGCTGGATCACCAGCGGCGGCTACGCCCACTACTCGGGCGTTTCGCTGGCGTGGGGCTACATCCCGGCCGAGCTTGCCGAGCCGGGCACCACCGGCTTCGAGATCGAGATCATCGGCAACCGCCGCCCGGCTCGGCTGCAGCCCGAGCCGATCCTCGACCCAGCCGGATCGCAGAATGCGCGCGCTGATGCCGATTCGAGGTGACGGGCGAGAGGGCTCGCCAGCTAGTGTCGGAGTCGGGCGGTGATTGAGGGACAAGGAGTGTCAGTGAGAATGCTGCATCGCCGCGTCGCGCGAGTCTTCGACCGTCGCAGCGATGCTGTGCCTCAGCGTCGTGATCGTCGCTCCGGCCGCGGTCGTACACGCCGCACCGCCGGGAGCGTCGGCGTACGTCCCGGTCAGCCCGTACCGCATCCTCGACACCCGCATCGGCCAGGGCTTCCCTCAGCGGACCAGCGCCGGTCAGGCGAACTTCACCTCTGACCTCGACCGGTGTTCCGGCCGGTTCCAGCGCGGTCGTGTTGAACCTCACCGTCGACGGACCGGCTGACGCCCGGCTTCGTCACCGTCTACCCGACCGGCGTCGACCGCCCAGCGGCGTCTTCGATCAACGTCAGACGCGGCGGGCGTCACGATCGCCAACCTCGTGACCGTGCCCATCGGCTCGCGGCGGCACCGTCGACATCTTCTCGCAGATGTCCGACCGATCTCGTCGCCGACGTGCGAGGGCTACTACACGCCGGCCGCCGTCGGCACAAGCCGGGCTGATTCATCCCGCTCAGGCCGATCACGCCTGCTCGACACCCGCGATCCTGCGTCAGCCACTTCGGCCCGCTTGGCCGCCGGCGCAGCAGATCGACCTGGACGTCGGCGGCGATCGCCGGTCTTCCGTCCGACGCCACCGCCGCGGCCTTGAAGGTCACCGTCACCGACAGCACGGCCAGCGGGTTCTGGACCGTCTTCCCGACGGGCACGCAGCTGCGACCGACCGCCAGCAACCTGAACGTCATCGGAACCGGCGTCGACGATCGCCAACCAGGTGCTCGCCCGGCTCGCCGGCGGGCAGCATCACCGTGTTCTCGCAGACCGGCGGCGCACCTCGTCGTCGACATCGTCGGCTGGTTCACCGGCCCCAGTGCGGCGCCGAGCGACGTCGGGCTGTTCGTGCCCGTCGCCCCGTCGCGTCTGCTCGACAGCCGCAACCGCCGCTCGGCGCAATGCCCGGCCACAACCGCACAGCGCAGGTGCCCGTTGCCGGACGCTTCGGCCTGCCGGCATCGGGCATCAGCGCGTCGTCGTCAACGCCACCGTCACCGACGACAACGGCACCTGGGTTCTTCTCCCTGTGGCCGGCGCGCAACGTACCGGCCGACGCGCCTCCAGCCTCAACGCAACTGCGCGCGGCCAGACGATCGCCAACCACGTGATCACGCCGGTCAGCACGGCCGGGTTCAGCTTCTACACCCAGAACGGCGCGCACCTGGTCGTCGACATCTGCCGGTTGGTACACGGGCACCGAGGTGCCCGCGACGTGCTGCCACCGCACGTTCCGCTGACCGGCCCCGGCGGCCCCCCGCCGACGCAACCGTTCACGTTCTCACGGCTGGCTACAACGGTCTTGCCGGTCGCGGTGGAACCCGTGCGTACCGATTCGCTATCGTGGCCAACCTCGGCGGCTACGACGACAGCTTCCGCCCGGTGCATCGCCGAGGCCGTCGAGCGAGCTCGAGGCCGCGACGGGTCTGCCGTTCATCCCGATCGGCGACACGACCTACATGCCGACGATCGAGCAACGGTGGGCAGTTCCCGACGCGCGCGATGGCGAGATTGGTGATCGCCCTCGGTGACGAGATCCAGAGCGACCTGGTGCCCGGGTCGATCGTCGGTCAGGCCGGGATCATCTTCTTCGCCCAGACGATCCTGCAGTGCCTCGGTGGTCGATCGACATGGGCGACGTCGGAGCTCAACCCGCCCTGGTCCAGCGTCGGCGCCGGGCCCGTGTTGATGCACGAGCTTGGCCCACGCCGTCGGTCTCGATCACGTCAACGACACGACGTCAGTTGATGAACTGCGTTCGCCTCGGCGAGCGGGCCCCAACGACCTACGGCGCCGGCGACCTCACCGGGCCTGTGGCAGGTCGGCTCGCTGCGGCGGGCTGTACCGCAGTTTCGCACCGCTCATCAGCTGTAGGCGGCGGCCTGGATGCGGAACAGCTCGGCGTACTGGCCGTCGAGGGCCATCAAGTCTTCGTGGCTGCCGAACTCGACGACGTGGGCGCCGTCCATCACGACGATGAGATCGGCCATTCGAACGGTCGAGAACCGGTGCGACACCAGCACCGTGACGCGGCCGGTGTCGACGTGCGCGCGCGACGCCTCGGCGAACCGCTCGAACAGGGCGTGCTCGGTCTCGGCGTCGAGCGCAGCCGTCGGCTCGTCGAGGCATCAGCAGCAGCGGTGCGTCGCGCATGAACCCGCGGGCCAGCGCCAGCTTCTGCCACTGCCCGAAGCTGACCTCTGCGCCTTCCTCCCATGACGGCCCGAGCTGGGTCTCGATGCCGTACGGCCAGGCCGATCGATCGACGTCGCTGAGCACCGGCGCGATCGACGGCGCTGCGGGTGGCACGCACGGTCGTCGAGCGCGGCAGATCGCCGACGCCGACCGTGTCTGCTGGGCCTGCAGCTCGAACCGATAGAAGTCCTGGAAGGCACCCGCGAGGCACGGCTCGCCACTCGTCGGTCGTTGATGTCGGCCAGATCGACACCGTCGACGGTGATGCGACCCGACGTCGGCGACGTACATCCGCGCCAACAGCTTGACGAGTGTCGACTTGCCTGCGCCGTTCTCACCGACGACGGCGACCACGACCGCGCCGGCGGAGTCGCAGCGTGATGTCGTCGAGCACGAGCCGATCGGTGCCCGGGTAGCTGAACGAGACGTGGTCGAACGCGATGCCGTCGACCAACCGGTCGGCGTGCGCTCGCCGTCGCTGCCGAGTCGATGCCCGCGGCGTAGTCCTCCGAGCCACGTCAGCCGTCGCGACGAGTCGAGCCAGAAACCACGCAGGAACCCGAGCTCGCCGGCGGTCGCACCGACGTATCGAGCCAGGCGGTTCCCAGCGGCCAGCACCAACACGACATCGCCGACGCTGCGGTCGAGCCCGGTGGCCACGTACACGACGGCGCCGACATACGCGCCGGCGAACACCGCCCACGCCAGGCGCGTGCCACGCGGCGGTGACCCATCGAACCCTCGACGACCGGGCCGTACCATCGCTTCCACGCGGCCCGTCGCTCGGTGATCAACCAGTCGCCGGTGTTGGTGACGCGCACCTCCTTCGCCGGCGGTGCGGTGGTTCCGAGCACGAACAGGTGCCGGGCGAGCCGGGTGTTGGCGATCGACCGATTCCTCGCCGCGACGCTCGACCGCCGGACGCCATGTCGACACCCAGAACGCCGGCAGCGCGCAGAACAACAACAGCACCAGCACGGGATCGATCGGACGCCAGCAAGAATGCCGGTGATGGCCAGGCGGAACAGCCAGCCCAGCGTCGAGAACAGCGACATGAACATGTGATCGAGCGCGAAGACCTGGTCGCGCAGCATGGCCAGCCGGTCGAGGTACTCCGGGGCGCTCGTGGTGCTCGATCGTCGGCACCGAGCGCCTGCAAGGTGGGCGACGTGGGACTCCAGGGCGATCGCGACGCGATCACGGAAGCGACGCTGCACGCGTTGCGACAGCAAGCGACAGGTACCACGTCGCCGTCACCGAGATCGCCAGACCGACTCCGGCGATGCATCACCGACGCCGCTGGCTCATCGCCGCATGCCGTCGACCAGGAACTTCAGCCACAGCGCGAGCAGGGCGTCGGGCAGCATCATCAGCAGCGCCAGGCTCAAGCGACAGCGCCAGCAGCCGCGGTCTCGGCGGTAGCCGAGGCGGAACGTGCGCAGCAGCGACGGCATCGCCGCCGGCAGGTCGTCGTTCGTTGTGCGAACCCTTAGACGTGAGCGACTCATACGGTCACCTCCTCGCCGTGCTCGTCGTACTCCGGTTCGACATCCGCGACGGCCTGCAGATCGAACATCGTGCGGTAGCGCCCGCCGAGCGCCATCAGCTCGTCGTGACTGCCGAGCTCGACCACCTTGCCGTCCTCGATCACGCAGATCCGGTCGGCGAGGCGAACGGTCGAGAAGCGGTGGGAGATCAGGATCGTCGTGCAGTGGCGTGTCGCCGCCAGCACTCGTTCGAAGATCTCCGGCCTCGCCGCGCACGTCGAGCTGGGCCGTCGGTTCGTCGAGCAGCACTACGCCAGCGCCGAGCTGCGACGGCACACAGCGCCCGAGCGAGGGCGATGCGTTGCCACTGGCCACCCGACAGATCGGTGCCGCCGGGATAACCCTTCGACAGGATCGTGTCGAGGTCGCCGCTGGCCAGCTCGGAACCTCCTGCCGCGGCGAACGCTGCGGATCACGTCGTCGGGCGCGCCGTGCGGGGCGACGTTGTTGCGCAGCGGCAGCTCGAAGCTGGATGAAGTCCTGGAACACCGCCGTGACCTGTGTTGCGCCACGCGTCGAGCTCCAACGACGTCAGCGGCTGTCCGTCGATCTCGATCGACCCCGACGTGGTGTCGTACAGCCGGCACAGCAACTTGGCGAGCGTCGTCTTGCCGGCGCCGTTCTGGCCGACGATGGCCATCGAACTGCCGGCAGGGATCGTGAGGTCGAACCCGTCGAGCACCGGACGCCCGCCATCGACATAGCGCGAACGACACGTCGCGGAACCGGATCTCCTTGGCGCCGGGCGCAGGGACCATCGGTCCCTCCGACAGGGCGCCGGTCGCGACTGAGGCCTCGACTCGAACGAGCGCGGCAACGGGCGCTGCAGCGCCGTCGAGTCGCCCAGTTCAATCCGCCGAAGCGCGATCGCCGACACGCCGATCGCTGCCTGCACGAACACCACGACACGCACTGGTGAGCGTGCCGTCGTGCGGCACCGTCGGCCAACATCCAGAAGACGATCGAGGTTGGCGCGCCAGCACCGGCGACCAGACAGCGTCAGCACGGAGCGTTCGCGCAGCCGCGTCGCTTCGTACTGCAGGTCGTACAGCCGCCGCCGAGTGGCCACGAACCGATCGGTCACCCATCCGGCCAGCCCGAAGAACCGCAGCTCCTTGGCGGGTGCCGCGTCGACGGCCAGCCGGTACGAGTACTCGGCATGTCGCTGGGCCTTGCGCACCTCGTCGGTGTTGCGGTCCTTCCACACGCCGCTCTCGCGCAGCAGCCAATGAGTCGACAGCCAGGCCAACCGCCAACAGCAGCGCGCCCACACAGTGGAAGCCGGCCAGCAGGATCATCGCGCTGACGCCGACGACCAGGTCGACCAGCCCACCGGCGATGAAATCCATCGAGATGGCTCGAGGGCGGGCCCATCATCCCGAGGTCGAAGTCGCGCGCCATCGTGAGGTCCGTCGTCAACTCGGCGCTCGAGGTGAGCGATCCCGGGTGGCGCGATGCACACCGAGATCAGGCGGTCGTAGAGATGCGCAGCCATGCGATCGCCGAGGTTCGCCGACACCACCTGATGCAGCGGTTGGGAGATCAGCAGCGAGCGTGAAGGAAACCCCGACCATCACCAGTGGCCCGACCAAGGAGGTGCCGCGGGTGATCGCGCTGACCAACCAGCCAAAGGCGATGGATGCGACGGCCGGCAGCGTTCCGCGAAGCGACCACGAGGACCCACCAACCGATCGCGTACGCGGGCGCGGCACCTCGCAGAGCGCCGAAGAACTGCCATTCCTGGCGAGCTCGCAGACGGTTGATCATCGGTGCCACCTTGTCATCTCGGAGTTACGTGCAGTTCATCGCTCCGGCGTCCGCAGAAACTCGACGTGCCTATCATCTCCGATCGAACGGAGGACTATGCACGACCTCAGGGTCCGTGATCGTCGGGATCGACAACGGCGGAACGAAGAACAACGTGACCGTGCTCGACGACAGCGGACGATTTCAGATCGATCACATGGTCGAGGTCCCGAGCAGGGTCACCGAAGGAACAGGTCCCGCCCTCGACGCACTGGCATCCGCGCTTCGACACAGCGCTCGCAGGTGACCGGCAACGATCGCGCCAACGTCCGCGCGGTCGGCCTCGACACTCCGGGTCCGGCCTCGGCGGAAGGGGTGATCTCGTCCAGAGGTGCCACCAACTTCTCCCTGCCCGAATGGTGGGGTTTCGACGTGCGCGGCGCACTGGAACCTCGGCTCGGCATCCCCGTCGTGTACAGCAACGACGGCAACGCTGCCGGCTCTGTATGCGCACTACGCATACTTCGGCGAGAGCTCCTGCGTCGTTCGTCGGTGTCGGCAATCGTCGGAACGGGCCTCGGTGGCGGCGTGATCGAGTCGGGGCGCAGTCGTGCGTGGCGCCGCCGGAATGGCCGGCGAGCTGGGCCACGTGCACATCCCGATGCACGGGCTGCTGGCCGAGGATCAGCCGCTGCCGAAGTGCAACTGTGGGTTCGTCCGGCGACGTCGAGAGCATCGCCTCGCTGACCGGCATCCGGCACAACCTGCTGCCCTACTGGCTGACGCGCTATCCGGATCACGAGCTGGCGAACACTCCCGATCGACGAAGCCGCGAAGGAGCTCCGCACCTACGGCGCAGCGGCGACGAGATGGCCCGCAAGGTGTTCGAGCAGCAGGCGATGGCCATCGGGCGGCTGTTCACCATCGCCGCCAACTTCACCGACCCCAACGCCTACTTCGTCGGCGGTGGTGTCGTCGAGGCTGCGCCCGAGTTCCGCGACTGGTACCTGTCGGTGGTGCGCACGCAACACGCGGCTGCGCGACGGAGCAACTCGACGTCGCCGAGTTCTCGTTGGTCCCCGACCTCGACATGGCCGGGGCTCGCGGCGCATGCCGTCGCCGCTCGTAGCGCGTTCCCTGGTTGATCGACCGCAAGCTCACCACGACCCGGAACTGCCGCCGCCACCGCCTCCACCGACGCTGCCTCCGGAGAAGCCACCGAACGAGCTCCCCGGATGACCCTCCGGACGGCGCCGGCGCACTTCTCGTGCTCTCGAACGACGGGCCCATGCTGTACAACCAGATCGGGCTGGCCAGATGCTCATCTCCGGTGCCGGCACGTTGCTGCTGGCCAACGCCCGGCCCCACGCGTCGGCAGCGCCGAGTGCCACCGCCCACGCGCTGTACTCGCGCAGCAGCCCTGCTTCCACGCCCAGTCGACGTGTTTGCCTTCACTGGCGGCGAGGAAGCGACCGAAACGACTCGGCGCGCAAGGCGAGCGCAGAACCCGTCGCGCTGCGTGCCGGCGACAGCACCTTGTAGACGAAGTGGGCGATGATGAACGGGACCACGAGCGACAAAGATCAGCGCCAACGCCTTGCCGCGAAACGCCCCGAGCAACGCCCCGATCGACGGACCCGGCGCCGAAGAACACCAGCGCGGAAGATCGCGATCACGACGAAACGCGCGGCCGAACCACCACTTCGGGCGCTGCGACGGCGGCAGGCGCTTCCACCACCCGGAGTCGGCGATGGACTCGCGTTCCAGCTCGAGGATGTATCCCCAGGCCTGCCCGAAGTTGGCGTTGTACTCGCCGAGGGTCAGCTCGTCGCCTGTAGTCGAGGAGTCTGATCGACGATGGCCTTGTCCGTGCCCGTGAGATCTGCATCAGTGCGGTCCGCGGTGAAGGGTGAGGACACCGTCGTCCTGACTGAGTGACAGCTGGTCGTGGGCGACGCGGCCCGACACCCACGCGGCGACCGTGCTGCGATCGATCTTCTCGTTGAGCAGCACAGATCCCTGCCAGGGTTCGATGCCTTTCGGAGGCACGAACTCGATGGTGGCAAGCTCGTCCATCTTGCTGTCGGCGACCAGCCTGACGTCCGCGCGGTGCGGCATCACCGCTGGGCGATGGCAACGTCTCCGTACGCCGCGTCGGCAGCGCCACCCTGCGAAGACCTCGTTGCGGCCGGCGCGGCGTGCCGCGTAGAACGCCGCGCCCGCGCCGATCAGACCTAACGGAATTGCCGCCAAGGCGACCTTCATGCGGTCGTCGGGCCGCCGCGCCGGTAGCGGTGGGTCCGCGGACTCAACGATGGGGAGGCGTGCCGACGACAGTCCCGCCGATGGTGATTCCCTTTCCGGCCTTCGAGCGGGCTGATGACGTCGCCTGGTAGGTGTCGCCTTCTGCGCTCCAGCGTGCATCCTCCGACGGTTCCACGGGAGCCGACGTTGCACGTGGGATCGGCGAGATCGAGACCGCGCACCACGACGTCGAACCGATCGGTTCTCCAGTTCCTCCGTCGGTCGCCGATGATGTCGAGGGCGAGCTGCCCCGTCGACAACTGCGCGGCCGGCAGGCGTGTAGGCCAGGACGTAGCGGTGCTGCCCGGTGAAGGTCGTGTCCGGCGTCGCCGAGACGGATGCGAGTCGCCGTCTGCGACCTGACGTGACGTCGATGTCGGCGTTGGCGTCGGGCGACGAGGCCTCGATGTCGGTCGGGCTCGCCGAAGTCGTTGGGGATGATCCGCTGATAGCCGTGGCGATCGGCGGTGCCGAAGTCCTCGTCGACCACCTCGCGGATCCGCAACCCGTCGCCGCCAATCGGTTCGACGGTGACGACCTTCGACTCGAACCGCTCGTCGTGGTGACCACGACCGATCACACCGGTGGCGGCGAGCAGCGCTGTCCCGCCAATAGCGCCCACCGCAACGACGTGACGCCACGTACCGATCTTGCCCAACATGGACGTCAGTCTGCCCTGCTGTGCCAAGAACTCGGCAGTGCCGACCAAGCCATCCAACTATCCAGTCCGGTCCTCCTCGATGGCGACCTCGAGGTTTGCTCGGGACAGTAGGTCGTAGACCCGGGACCGCCACGCCGGATCGCGCCAGTCGTAGATGGCGAGCTCAACAACCATCCAGCTCACCATCCAAGCAACCGTGATGGCGAGCCCGGCCAACGTGATGAACAGCGCCCGGACGACGGTCGAGTCGACATCGAGGGCGAGGCCGCGGCGCCGTATGCAACAAACCAAACCCACCAAGGCGATGCTGATGCCCATCGGCAACTGGCGTCGTCCCATGCTGCGAACGGCGCAGGCCTCGCGCCAGCCCACGTCGCATTGATCGGTGGCAAGGCGTCGCGCACAGCGGCCTGCGCTTGGTCGGTGGGAATCGACGGTGTCGTTCCCGCCGGCAGCACAACGCGCACCGTCAAGTCGTCGGGGATCCGTCGTGCAGGCTTGCAGGGCAAGCGCTGCATCATCGATACCCGAACGACCCGACGCGCGGCGTGGCACGAACGGATCGACGTCGGGTGCACTGAGCAGTTGCTCGATGCAGTCGAAGCCTGAGCACCAATAAGTGATCGCGCTCGAGAAGGCGGAGGTCGGCGGACAAGTGCCGGTCGGGTGTTTCCACGGTACGCATGAGCGAGTCTCGCACGGTCGCCCGCAGGTCCTCGTGCGCCGATCGGGGTAGATCTGCACAGCGGGCGCCCCACACGTGCAGCGGAATGCTCTCAGGTCGAGCTACGTGCCGAACCGATGCCACTGACCTTCCGACACGACATCGACGTTGCCGTCGACGACGCGGATCGTCGGCGCCGACGGTGTCCGGCTCTATCCGGTCGCGGACGCGGCTCGCGAACCGGGCACAACGACGAGCGTTACGGGTGATGTATCGGACATGTGCTTTGTGCGACACACCGTTCGAGCACACTCAAGCCCATCACGTCACGTACTACGGGCTGCAACAGGGCTTGACGGACATCGACAACATGGTTCCCTTTGTGTTCGGAGGCATCATCACCTTGTCCACGAAGGCAGCTGGACACTCCACCTCGCAGCCGATCGCACCCTCACGGTCACCAGACCAAACGGCGAGACCAGCATTCATGGCCCGCCCCGAATCTCGAGCCGCCTCGACCGGTCCACGGCGTGATGAGAGTGTGGCTGTGTGTGGAAGGCTCGGCGCAATGGGTGCCAACAACCAGCCAGATTCGGTCTTCGAGGGATCACTCCCGGAGATGTACGAGACCTACCTCGTCCCGGTGATCTTCGAGCCGTAGCGCCCGACATCGCCTCCCGGGTCGCGGCCCGCAGCCCGGGATACGGTGCTGAACTAGCCGCCGGGCACCGGTGTCGTCACCAGGCAGTTGGCGGCGCAACTCGATGCCGCGACCTCGATCACCGCGACCGACCTCAACCCGCCGATGGTCGAGCATGCACGGTCGCTCGGGCGCGCCCGACCAGTGGACTGGGCAACAGGCCAACGCGGAGATGCTGCCGTTCGACGATGCCTCGTTCGACGTCGTCGTCTGCCAGTTCGGTGTGATGTTCTTCGATCGGGCCACGGCCTTCACGCGACATCTACCGGGTGCTGCGTCCTGGCGGTGCGTTCCAGTGTTCAACGCCTGGGACCGCATCGAAACCAGCGAGTTCGCCGACGTGCTCACACAGGCGTTGGCAGTGATGTTTCCCGACGATCCGCCGGAGTTCCTGCGGCGCACCCCGCACGGCTATCACGACGTCGACCGCATCCGCACCGACATCACGAGCGCAGGGTTCGATCCCGTGTCAGAGATCGTGACGATCGACATGCGCATAGCCGCGCCGCCTCGAGCGACGTGCCGGCAGTCGGCTACTGCCAGGGCACGCCGCTGCGCAACGAGATCGAGGCGAGGGACCGGGTCGTCTCCTGGAGGCGACCGACGTGACCTCGGCCGCGCTTGCCGCCCGCTTCGGCGAGACCGACATCGATGGCGTCATCCGCTCCACGTGGTCACCGCCGTGAAGTAGCGGCTGTCAGCCGCGGCCGGCGAACGGCATGCCGGCGGCCATCACCGTGAGGAACAACACGTTGGACCCGGGCGGAAGACTGGCCATGTAGCGCACCGGCGGGCCGCGTCGTCGACGTCCATGACCGGTTCCGGTCGTCGCGTGCCATCGGGCTGGGGAACGCCCTCAGGCATGCGCGCCGTCATCGGCGACTCGGCGTTGCCGATGTCGATCTGGCCGCAGGTGATGCCGTGCGGTCGCCCGTCGAGCGCGATCGATTTCGGTCAGGCCGGTGATGGCGTGCTTGGTGGCGGTGTACGGCGCCGAGTTGGGGCGCGGCGTGTGGGCCGAGATCGAACCGTTGTTGATGATTCGCCCACCGCTGGATCCTGTCGCTTCATCAATCGCGATCGCCCGTTGAGCGCACAGGAACGACCCGGTGAGATTGGTCTCGACGGCGCGTTGCCAGTCGCTGAGCTTCAGGTCTTTCGAGCGGTACCGGCGGTGATCCGACACCGGCGTTGTTGAACAACAGGTCGATTCGCCTCGAACCGCGATTCGGTGCGCGGCGAACAAGGCATCGATCGACTGCCACGTCTCGATACGTCGGTGGACACGCACCAACGTGTCGCCCGTCTTGATCAGTGCGGCTGTCTCGTCGAGTGCCTCCGCAGCGGCGCCCGGCCAGCACCACCGTCGAACCCGTCGTCGGACGAGACCTGATGGCAACTGCCCGACCGATGCCGCTGCCTGCACCGGTCACCAATGCAACTCTGGAGTGATCCATCTCTCAAGCTTCGCATCGTCGAGTGGCTACAGTCGGCCGGAGATGCGCATCGCGGTGGACGACCAGTCAATCGAGTACGCCGCGGGCGATTCCGTCGCTGTCGCGATCGTCGCGCCGGTCAGCATCCGCAGCACGGTGGCACATTGTGCCTGGCCGGTGATTGTGGGAACTGCTGCGCGGAGATCGACGGCATCGCCTTCACCGCACGTGCCTCACGCCCGCTCGCCCCGGAATCGCGGGTCACACGTCATCCGGCGATCGGCGCTCCGCCGCTGCGCCTCGAGCCACCCGATCGACCCGGTGGCGTCGCCCAGCCATGCCGCGCCACCGTGCGCCGCCAACATGCGCAGATGTCGTCGTGATCGGTGACGGCGACTCGGGCCGAGCCGGCGGCCACGGGGCGCCGCGGCGGCCGCGACGTCACGGTGCTCGCCGGCGACCTCGGCACGACGTCATCGGCGTTACCCAGGCCCGCTCGTCGTCGCCGCGTTGCCGCCGGCGAGATGCTGCACGTCCACGCCCACGAGGTGATCGCTCGCGACGGGAGCCGCCGAGCTGCACCCCGTATGCGAGGGCAACATGCTGCGCGGCATCTACACCGCGGCCGCCGCCGACCAACTGCTCGATGCAGAGCGTCGATCTCGGCGACGAGGCGACGATCGACATCGACGACTTGGCCCGGATCGACGGCACCGACGGGCGGGTCACCGCCGGGCGTCGCCAACGACGGCACGGCAACTCCGTGCCATTCGGTCGTCGTCACATCGACTCGGAAGTCGCCCCGCGACCTGCTCGCACGGATGGTCGCCGATCCGAACGTGCGCACCGTCGGCGCTGCCGACGGCGAACATCGAACTGCCCAGTGCGCCGACCGCGGGAACTGTGTGCCCCTGCTCGAAGGTCACCGTCGACGATCTGCAGACGGTGTGGGACAAGGGCTTCCAGCATCTCGAGTTGATGAAGCGAGCCTCGTTGTGCGGCACCGGCACGTGCCAGGGCGGCGCTCTGCATGCCGCACCTGCGTGCGTTCGTCACCGCCAGGTCCAACTAGCCGGCGATGCCCGTTCACCGGTCGGCCCGGCGTCGCGACAGCTGACCATCGGCGAGGCCGCCGCCGACGTGCACCTCGACCCGTTCCGACGCACGGCGCTGCACCACGAACACCTCGCGCTCGGTGCTCGCATGGACCGGTTCGGCGGCTGGTGGCGGCCGTGGAACTACGGCGACTTCCTCGACGAGTACTGGGCCGTCCGCGAGGGCGTCTCGCTCGGCGACGTGTCGACGCTCGGCAAGATGATCGTCACCGGGCCCGACGTCGGTCGAGGCGCTCGGAGCGGCTGTACCCCACCACGATCGCACGACATCCGGCCGGGCCGCAGTCGGTACGTGCTGCTGCTCAACGAACGCGGCCACGTCATCGACGACGGCATGGTGTGCCGCGAGTCACCGAGACGACGCGATCGATTCGTGCTGACGTTCACGTCCGGCGGCGCCGCCAACGCCGAGATGTGGATCCGCGACTGGATCGAGACGTGGGGCCTCGACGTCCGCATCCTCGACCGCACGCTGTCGCTCGGCGCGATCAACGTCACCGGCCCGCTGCGCCGGCGAGCTGCTGACCGGCGTCGGCGTCGACGACCCGCCGCGGTTCCTGCAACACGTCCACGCCGAGGTCGCCGGCATGCCATGCCACGTGCATGCGGCTCTGTCGTTCACCGGCGAGGCCGCGTTCGAGCTGCACCATCCCGGTCGACTCGCTCGGTCGAGCTGTGGCGGGCGCTGATGGACGCGCGGGTCGCGACCTGGGCATCCGACCCCACGGCCTGCAGGCGCTGTTCGCGCTGCGCCTCGAGAAGGGTCACGTGATCGTCGGCATGGACACCGAGCTGGATTCCACGCCGCGCCGGCTCGGACATGGACTGGGCGGTGAAGCATCGACAAGCCCGATTTCATCGGGCGCGACCGCGCTGCTCGCACCGCGGACCTTGTCGACCACCGACGCCTGTTGGGCTTCACGATGACCGGGACCGGCGCCGATCGAGGCAGCGCCGATCCTGGTCGACGGCGACATCGTCGGCCACGTCACGTCGAGCTTGCATCGCCCGCGGCTCGGCCGCAGCGGTGATGCTCGGCTGGCAGAAGCGCACACCCTTCGCCGGCACCGTCACGATCGACGGGCGCGCGGCACAGGTCACGCACACGCCTTTCTACGATCCGCAGGGCAGTCCGTGCGCGAGCCTGAGCCACTGCACGGGCGTGCGGGTCGTCGCCGCGCCTGGCGCCATCGACGCCGCGCGTGTTGCCGTCGGCGGTCGGCGATGCTGCGCATCGCACCCGACGACGCTGATCGTGCAACCGGCCTACCGGAACCGACGCGTCGACGACCCTTCGCGATCATCGAGCCCGAGTTCACGTTCGTGCACTGGCGCCTCACCACCGCCGAGTTCGACGTGGTCGTCAACCACATCGAATGGCCGCTGCCCGCCGCGGGCGCACGCTCTGGCCCAGGGCCTGATCGCCGGGCGTGCCCGCGAAGATCAGTGGTCGAAGCGGATCACGTGCTGTTGATCGTCTCAGCCGGGCATGGCCCACGAGCTGTCGGAGCGGCTCTGGTGAACGAGTTCGTCGAGACCCTGCTCGAACTGACCTGGCACGAGCCGAAGCGCGTCGTACGACGTCGTCATCATCGGCGGCGGTGGGCACGGCCTGGCGACCGCGTACTACCTCGCCACCCGCCACGGCATCACCAACGTCGCCGTGATCGAGGCCGACTACATCGGCTCCGGGCAACTCCGGGCGCAACACCACCATCATCCGCGCCAACTACGGCATCCCGGAGTCGATCCGCTTCTACAACCACAGCGTCGAGCTGTACCGGACGCTGGAGGACGAGACCGGCTGCTGGATCATGCACGCCAACAAGGGCCTGATCTGGATGGCCCACACCGAGACCGGGATGCGTGCCGAGCGGTCGCGTGTGCAACTCAACAACGCGTGCGGTGTCGAGACACTGCTGGTCGACCCGATGGAGATCAAGCGGCCTGTGCCCGCAGATCGACCTCAGCCGGCGGCGGCCGCTACCCGGTGCTCGGCGCGTCGTATCACGTGCCCGGCTCGACGGCGCGCCACGACCGGGTGGTGTGGGCGTACGCCAGGGCGCCATGCAGCGCGGTGTCGCACGTGCTGCAAGGCACGCCGGTGACCGGCCTGCTGCGCGACGGCGACCGAGTCGTCGGCGTGCGAGACGGCGCTGCGGCGACATTTCCGCCGGTGTCGTGATGAGCGCGGTCGGCGGCGATGTGTCCACGATCGCCGCATACGCCGACGTGCGCCTCCCGGTGCGGACGCATCCGCTGCAGGCCTTCGTCACCAACGGCTACGCGCAGGGCCTGGACCCGATCGTCAGCGTCGACCGACCTGCTCTGTTACGTCTCGCAGACCGCGCGCGGCCAGATGCTGATCGGTGCACGAGTTCGACGCGCGAGTCCAGCTACTCGCGCGCGAGTCGTCGTTCCAGTTCCTGCAGAGTCGTCGCTCAGCTGAAGATGGCCTACCTGCTGCCGTTCCTGCGCGACCTGCGGGATCCTCCGCCAGTGGACCGGGATCTGCGACATCTCGCCCGACTTCTCGCCGATCATGGGGCTTCGACCGGAGTCGGACGGCCTCGTGATCACCACCGGTTGGGGAACCTGGGGATTCAAGGGCATCCCGGCGGGCGGGCGAGGCAGATGGCCGAGACTGATCGCGACCGGCGCACACGCCGATCCCTCATCGCCTCCGTTCGGCCTCTCAGCGGTTCGCCGCCGACCACGCCGATGGCCGACCAGGGCTCGACAGGGACGCGCTGATGCTGACGATTCCGTCTGCCCGAACTGCGGAGACGCGACCGGTCGACGGAGTTCCGCTCACGGTGGCGAGCTTCCGCGCTGCCGGACCACCTGACCGACGACTTCGATCGCGACCTCGACCGCGTGTGGATGTTCGCAGCAACGTCGACGGCGTCGCAGACCGAGCGCTGGTTCCACGAGGCGGGATGCCATCGCTGGCACACCGCGCGCCGCACACCACGCTCGGACCGCTTCGTCGAGTAGCAGTTCGGCACGAGGCACAGGTCTGACTCTTATCGACATGAGCGCGATGATGGCCGACGTGGAGGAGGTCGAGGTCGTCGTCGCCCATCAGCGAGCGCGCGACCCTGCGCGTCGGCGACGTGTTCCTGAAGATCGACGCTGATCAGACGCGCACCGACGTCGAGGTCGAGGCGATGGCGATGGCGCCGGTCCCGACTCCGGAGATCCTGTGGCGGAAGCCGCCCGTGCTCGCGCTCGCCGCTCTCCCAGGGACGGCACTCGGCCACCTCGGCGAGCCGTCTACCGCGTCGTCGGCGGCGTGGGCCGCGGCGGGTGCCGCCGCCCGGACGCTGCACGACGCGCCGCTGCCGCCATGGCCCGGTCGGAGCCTCGACGAGCTCGCATCGCACCTCGCCGGCGAGTGCGAGTGGCTCGTCGCCAACGACGTCCTTCCCGCCGACGTGGTCACACGCAACCGCCGGCTCGCCGAGACTGCGCTCCGGCCGTGGACACCGGTGTTCATCCACGGCGACCTGCAGGTCGACCACGTCTTCGTCGCCGATGACGAGGTCACCGGCGTCATCGACTGGTCCGAGGCGTCCCAGGGCGACGCGCTCTTCGACCTCGCCACCCTCACGCTCGGACACGAGGAGCACCTTGGCGACGTCGTCGCCGGCTACGGCACCGACGTCGACCGCGACCTCATCCGCGCGTGGTGGTCGTTGCGATGCCTGCCGAACGTCCGCTGGCTGGTCGAGCACGGCTTCGGCCCGATGAGATGCCCGAGGGTAACGTACCTGATTTCCCAACCGCTCACGCGGTATCGAGCGGATATTCGGTGACTTGCCTCGACGTTGGCTAGCCCTTCTTCTCTGCAGAATCCGGAGCTCCTCGATGGGAATGTGACACCGTATCGCGACCCGGAGCGACCTCGAGCAACGGCGGCTCGGTGACTTCGCACACACCGTGGATCACATCGCGGGCAGCGTGGGTGAAACACACATCCGTGCGGTGGATCGGCCGCGACGGAATCTCACCCTCGAGACGAATGCGTTAATGTCGGCTCGCCGTCGACACTGGGGATGGCTGACAGCAACGCCTCGGTGTAATGGATGGTTGGGACCGTTGAACACGTCAGCCGAGAGTCTGACCTCCTGAATGCGACCGAGGTACATCACGGCGTGACCCGGATCGGCCAAGTAACGCACGACGCCCATGTCGTGAGAGTGATGAAGACGTAGCTGGTCTTCCTCACTGGGCAGGTCGGCAAGCAGGTTGTGAGGGATGGCGGCCTGCACCGAGACATCGGGAGAGGGCGCTGGTGGGCTCGTCGCAGACGACGATTCTCGGATCGCCGGCGAAAGCGTGCGGGCAATGGCGACTCGTTGCTTCAGCCCACCGGACAGTTGGCGAGGCAGCAATAATACGTAACCGAACGAAGCACAAC
>ERZ1370068.10167-contig-8888_pt1 | contig 52074 bp, 91 predicted proteins | sample MGYA00561227_ERZ1370068 | MGnify/ENA primary metagenome ERZ1370068 (study PRJEB38410, sample SAMEA6850437) | metagenome | study: Metagenomic assessment of the ecological functions of the soil: analysis of the soil microbiota associated with the... | reverse complement strand
TTGTGCTTCGTTCAGTTACGTATTGCTGGACCGATTGAGTCCGAATTGAAATTCATTCGAGCTTGCGACCTGCGACATTGTTGTTGATGGCCAAGTAAAAGGGTCCATCCGGATTGATGGCGAGATGGTCGAAAAGACGACAACCTGTGGGTGGAGAGGCGGCGCTGTATCGCTCTATTTTCGAGTGGCGAGCGCATCGATCTGGATGTGATCGGCGCCGGAAAGAATGGATTTGTTATCCGGTCAAAGGTCTGACCGCCCGCTTTGATCGAATCCGACGTCTCTCTAACATTGGTGGGAGAGGAGATCCCACCCTAGCGCAAAGAGGCGCTGCGCATGGGAGCACCCTCGGTCCTGCGAAGGTTTTAAGGAAAAGCATGTCCCTCGCTTCGCTCAGGATGACAAATTGGTTTTGTTAATTGGATTCGATGCCATTGCCATGGAGCAAGCACCGGGACCCACGCTGAGTGGGCCGACCGGGGCGTTCGAGGAACGATCGGTGGGGGTTGAGTACGCCGCTGGCGGGTTGGCCTTTGCCAGGCTTGAGATTGCTTCCACCCGGTTCAGAACTGCCGTGCGGATGTTTACTGGCATGTGGCCTGACGGAGGATTTCTCCGAACAGAGCGCGGGCTGCCTGACTTCTGGAAACGCGTCGCGTTCGAGAAGGTGCAGATGTAGGTCTGGATGGTTGGGAAGTCTCCCGTGAGATACGGGTTCCCCATGGCCAAAACGGCGGTCTTTTCTTTTGCTCGAGACCAGGATCGCGTTCAGCAAGGCGGGCTGTTGAATCGGCAAGGATGACGAATTCTTCTGGCCGCGGGCGACTGTTCTCGTTCTGGCTGCCGAGGGCACCACGTAGACCGCGACCACCGACCGCGCGTGCCTGATCCACCCTACTCGACACAACGGTCGGTTCGGGCGGCGGCGACGCGGATCTACGTAAATCACGTCGGCGTCGGAGGCGCGCTGGCGCACCTCGCGCTCCAGCCGTGCCCGTCGTCGGCGCTCAGGCGATCACGTGCACAGGATCACCAGCAGCAGTGGAGGGACGCGGGCTTCACGCTGATAGAGGACGAGGCTGTTCTGGTCGTCTCTTCGGGGTTAGCGGCAGCAGGTGGCCGTTGTTGCGGACCAGCGTGATGGAGTCGTCGAGATGCGCTGGCCTTCCGCGATGTTTTCAGGATTGCCCACCAGGCGGTGGATCGCACCACGTCCACCAGTCGGTCTTTTTCCAGATGCAGGGAGCTCTTGGCGCGCAGGATCACGAGGACGGAGGCGTCCAGGCGGTCGCGGGAAATCTCGCCGCTGCGCGCCGCTTCGAGCATGGCGCGGTAGCTGGAGTCGAGATCGGCGGGCATGGTCAGGACGTCGTTGCCGGCCTTGAAGGCCTCGACCGCGGCGCGGCCCGGATTCCAGGCGTAGCGGTGGTGAGGGCCGGCCATATCGAGGCGCGTCGGTGACAACCAGTCCTTTGAAACCGAGGTCATGCTGCGGGAAGTCCGGTGATGATGCGCCGCGAGGTGGTCGCGACCTGGTTGGGGTCGGGATCGAGCGCAGGCACGCGCACATGCGCGGTCATGACGGCGTCCACACCGGCCGCGATGGCCTTGCGGAGGGTGGCAGGTCGACGGCGTTCAGCTGGGCGAGGTTTTCGCCCACGGTCGGGCACGGCGATGTGCGAAGTCGGTGGCCGTGTTGCCGTGTCCGGGAAAGTGCTTGGCGGTCGTGAGCATTCCGGCCGCGCGTGCGCCACGGATGTAGGCCGCTACCAGGTCGCCGACCTGCAGCAGGATTCTCGCCGAAGGCCGGCGTGCCGATGATCGGGTTGGCGGGATTGGAATTCACGTCGGCGACGGGAAACAGGTTCCAGTGCACGCCGAGGGCGCGGCTCTCCTGCGCGGTGATGCGGCCGAATTCCTCCGCATAAGCCAGCTTGCCGGTCGCGCCGAAGGCCATGGCGTGCGGGAAGACCGTCGTGCCGAATAGTTGCGCGGGAAGAACGCCACGTTCGAAGTCTCCGGCGACCAGCGGGGGAGCTTCGATTCGGACTGGAGCTGATTCATCAGGGCGACGGTCTGAGTATCCGGTCATTGCCATTCAGGAAACGACCAGCGGCGGGGATGGACATGGCCAGCGAACCGACATGGTACTTTGCGGATGCTGCCACGCAGGCAGGTATTCGGGGCTGTCGCTTGCCGCAGGAACTCGACCCGCATGCGCACCATGAACAGCTGCCCGACTTTCTCCTCGAGCGAGAGCGTGCTTAGCGTGCTTTCAGCCCAATGTTCGGTGACGACGATGGCTGCCGGCGGCGGTGGCGGAGCGGGAGCGTGATGTTTGTCGCGCGTGAGCAGCAGCGAACAGAAGGGTGAAGAGCAAGAGCAGGGGAGGAAATTCCTAGGCACGGCAAGAGCATACTGCGGAAACAAATGGACATCATCCACAGAGTTAGTTCACAGAGGGCTGACGAAAGGACATGTCCTAGTGGGCAGAAGGAGGAAGCGGCACTATTGCGGGGGTCGGACGGGGTTGTCTTCGATGGTGCGAGGGGCGGAAGCGGGGTTGGGAAGCGTGCGATGAGACTTGGCGGCCATGAGGGATGGGGTCGCGCAGATGGAATGGCGATCGATGGAGAAGCAGGGGAGTGGCCGGGAGAGCGGTCGTCGTCCGCACATTGCCACAAAACCTTTACGACAAAATGACACTTGGTTGACATCTATGGCGTAGGCCGGATCGTAGCCTTCGGGGTAGTTAGGCAAAGTTCGTTCCGGAGGATGTCTCATGAAGACGATTTGCCTCTTTGTGCTCATTCTTTCAGCGTGGGCTGCGGTTACAGCTCAATGGAAAGGGCACGGTCGCGCCCGGGGCGCCGGTCATCACCTCTCTGGCCCCTAATAGCACACCTATGGGTGGGGCGGCGTTCACGATGACCGTAAACGGTACCGGGTTCGCGAGCGGCGCCGTGGTTTGTGGAGTGGGACCAGTCGCACCACGACGTTCGTGTCGTCCACGAAGCTCACTGCGGCCATCACGGCCGCCGATATCGGGACCGCACAGACTGTTCTGGTCTTTGTGAAGAATCCCGGGGGCACGGGGATTTACATGAACCAGGGCGGGCAGAGTTCGGCTAGCGTGGATTTTACGATTACGCCGTAGTTCGCTCGCGGGCTCACGCCCGCATCGCGGCGGTGTCGCCCTACGGGGCTCGCGTCCTTGCGGCGACTTACCCCGGACTTACGCCCGGGGCTATCTTCTGCCGCCGATTCGCGGCTCGGGCTTCTGCTCGCTTCCAAGATTGTGCACAGTGCAGGATTGTGCCAAGTGGTGGATAGGCGAACCGCTTCCTACTGACCGTCTTCTGCCTCATGGCGCGGATCGGGGCTTAGGACATTCGGTTGGCTGCCCGCTGGGATCTCAGCGTCGCTCACTGCTGTGCGGCGGCTGTTTTTAGGAGAGCGCTCAGCTTCTGGATGTCGTCGGCGGAACTGTCTCCGAACACTACGTAGCGCAAGCCACCCTGCGTCCAGTCTTCTACGTTGAAGGTTTGTCGGCGTTCGACCTTAGAGTCGTCGCAGAAGAGCGAACGTGCTGCCGGCCGCCGGAAGAATAAACACCGAAATCTCGTGCTTGCGGATCTGGTAGATCAGGTGGGCGCCGGAAGACTGGCCCACGTACGCTACACGGCCGCCTAACAAGGTGGAAGTCCGTGCCCTGCAATTCCGGGCAGGTTGAAGCTGAAGGGGATCTTGCCCTGGAACCGGGGTTTCACCGTGTGCCGGTCGGTGGAGATCACGTCAACCGGATTGGCGCTACCCAGCGTGGCCACGTGCAGGTCGGCAAGTTCGGTGTAGAACTGCTGGCGCTCGAGATTTTGCTTGCCCACGTAGGAAGTCACTGCGCCGGCGAATAGAACCAGGGCGAGCGCGGCGGTGGCCAGCTTCCAGCCAAAATTCCAATTCCAGCGCGGCTTGGCGGCGATCGACTTCTGGATCTTCGCGCGGAACTCCGCGCTGGGGCGCGGGCTCGGCCACCGGCCGCGGCTTTGATCGAGCGCTTGAATTGCACTCGCGCCAACGCGTCGGCGGTGCAGGCTGGACAGGTGCGCAGGTGCGCGTCCAGCGAACGCATGGCCTCGGCCGGCAGCTCGCCGTCGAGGTAGCTATCGAGTTGAGCTTGCCACTGTTCGCAGGCCATGATTCAACCTTTCTGCACTCCCTGCAGTTTCTCGCGCACCAAAGCCGCGCAAAGGCGGAGCGGGCCCGCGACAGGCGCGACATCACTGTACCGGCAGGAATGCCGAGCGTGTCGGCAATCTCCTGGTACGACATCTCTTCGACTTCGCACAGCAACAGGACTTCGCGATAGTGCAGCGGTAGTTCCTGGAGCGCGTCCTGTAACACCTGCTGATTCGAGCGATCGAGCAGGATCGACTCCGGCGTCTGCGAGTCGGCAACCACGACCACTACCGGGCCATCGTCGTCGGTTTCGAGCGGAACGGTCATGGTGGCCTTCAGCCCGGTGCGCGAAGTCAGGAATGTATTACGCAGGATGCGGAACATCCAGGCGCGGAAGTTCGTACCCGGCTGGTACGAAGAGAATCCGCCGCAGCGCCTTGGCATAAGTTTCCTGCACCAGGTCTTCAGCCTCTTCACGGTTCTTCGATAGCCAATGGGCGAAGTTGTAGAGCTGCTCAAACAACGGCATAGCCAGCTCTTCGAACGTCGCGGGCTGCGGGGTTGGCGCCACGCACACTAGAGTAAACCGGCCGAAGCCCGATTTATTCCCACCACTCAAACAAATTTTTGAAGAACTTTTTATGCACTTGATTTCTCGAAATTCGTGGAATAAGCCCGCCCTTCGGCAGTTATTTGGTGAGCATTCAAACAACACACAGGAGCGAGCTATGAAAAGTCGGTGAACCGCAGATCGTTCATGAAAATTGCGTAAAGCCCCCTGAATCATGCGTGCTCTACACGGCCCTGCCTGGCGCCCGTGGGCGAGTCGGGCGAAATGATGAGCTGGCTGGGTAAACAATAGAACGGCGAAGCGGTGACACGGTTTTCCTTTGTGCAGTTGAGCGATGCGCACGTGGGGTCAAGTAACGGCCCTCCTGATCCGCTGGGCGGCATTCGAGCGCGCGATCGAAATGATCAACAATGGCCTGCCCAAGGCCTCCTGACCTCGTGCTGTTCACGGGTGACCTTACGCGCGACACGGAAGAGAAAGACGTACATGCGCAGCGCATGAAGCAGTTCCAGGAAATCTGCTCGCGCATGAAGGGTCGGAAAGTGATGTACGTGCCCGGTGAGCACGATGCCGGCCTCGACGGCGGACAATCACCGGGAGTTTCCTTCAAAGAGACCTACTACTCGTTCGATCAATGGGGAGTGCACTTCATCGCGCTTGACAATGTTCGCGGCCAAGCCGGAAGTAGGTCCGGAGCAACTGGCGTGCCTGAAGGACATTGCGCGCTCTGAAGACGGCGCCGATCGTGCTGTTCACGCACCGTCCGCTGTTCGACCTGAAACCCGAGGGAATGGTTCACCAGCGATGGCGATGACGCATAGTCCGTGCTCGCGCCCTACGAGAACGTGACCGTGCTCAACGGCACATCCACCGCGATCACGATCACGAAGAGGGACACTACGCGGCGCGATCGCTGATCGCGTTTCGATCCTGAGAAGGTCGCCGATAAGCCACAAACCCTTTTCGACAAGCGAGAATCCTCTGCACCGGGTACCGGACAGAACGAGTCGGGACGGGGCGCTGGCGGTGAAAGATCGTGGAACTGACGCCTGCGCGAGTTACCCGGATCAACGGAGTCCAGCAAATTCTGCGGGAGTCGGGATTGTAGTTCCTGCACCGCGAACGAGCGTGCCTGGGAGACCGGGCGAATCCAGCAATCAGCCTTACTGAGGAAGGAAGAAGATGAAGAACGGAAGACTACGGAAATGGATCGCAAGCGGAGGCCTAGCGGTCGCGCTGCTTGGCGGAACGGTGTTGACTCATCGGGCCTATGCGGCCGAGCCGCGCGTGGTGGAGATCACGGCCAAGCGATTTGGTTTCGTGCCCGAACAGGTCACGCTGAAGAAGGGCGAGCCGGTGACGCTGCGGCTGCACAGCGAGGACGTGACGCACGGATTCTTCATGCGTAAGCTGAAGATCGACACCGAAGTGGAGGCGGGTAAAACCACCGACGTCACCATTACGCCCGAGGTCTGCCGGTTCGTACACGACGATTTGCGACCACTTCTGCGGAGCGAATCACGGCAACATGAAAATGACGATCGCGGTGGAGTGATGAGCTCGACGGCGCACAAGATCCAGGTTGGGTGTTTGCTGGCCGCCTGCGCGGTGACGTTCGCGGGCTGCAAGGTGCACCAACCCGGGCGGGTCGAAACCGCTTTCGCAGAGAGGCTTCAAGCGAACGATGAGCGTGGGCGGAAGAAGGACGTGAACCCTCTTCCGGCAACGGCGGAGGAACATCCACGCCGGGCAGAAGAACTTTTCGAACTACTGCATGGTGTGTCACGGACTCGATGGGCAGAACACCGGGGTGCCGTTTGCGGATCGGATGTCGCCCCGGTGCCGGCCGCTGAACTCGGCGGCCGGTGCAGAAATACACGGACGGCCAGCTGAAGTGGATCATCGACAACGGGATCTTTCCGTCCGGGATGCCGGCCTCGAAAGGCATTCCTGAGCGATGACGAGATTTGGCAGATTGTCGACTACGTCCGGCACCTGCCGCCCAAAGGGAGCCTGGGCGAGCCGCCGCGTCTATAGCGGCAATTAAGGAAAGCGCGTTCCTTTTGTGCAACGCTTCCGCGACGAAAATCGACCGCCATATGCGCAGCTTGTAGGACAATCAGAGGCATGCGCCTTCGCCGGCTCGTGCCGCTGATGCTGTCTTCCGATTTCACTGGCGCAATCCGTCACGGTTCAGAACAGCACGACGACGGAAAACCTGCGCGGGCTCAGCGCGGTTTCTTCGTCGGTGATCTGGGCGAGCGGCACGCACGGCACTTACCTGCGAACGGTGGATGGCGGGACGACGTGGGCGGCCGGGCATGTTGCAGGTGCCGAAGCACTCGACTTCCGAGACGTGCAAGCCTTCAGCGCGGACGAAGCGTATCTGCTGGCCGCCGGGCCTGGGCGATCAGTCGCGCATTTATAAGACTGCAGATGGGGGCAAAACTTGGACCTTGCAATTCACCAATGCCGAGCCAAAGGGCTTCTTCGATTGCATGGCGTTCTGGGACCGCACGCGCGGCATCGCTCGTGGGCGATCCCGTTGATGGCGAGTTTGAACTGATCACGACGGAAGACGGCGAGCACTGGCACGGGTTGCCCGAAGCCGTCGGCCCGCGCTCTCTGGCGCAGGAAGGCGCATTCGCGCGCGAGTGGCACGTGCCTGGTTACGCAGGGCGCGGACAACGTGTGGTTCGTCACGGGAGGATTTGCAGCGCGCGGTGTTTCGCTCAAGTAACCGCGGGACCACGTGGTCGGCCGCCGACGTTCCCCTGGTGAAGGACAACGCGCTCGTCGGGCGCGTTCTCGCTGGCATTCGATGGACAGGGGCGCGCCGTGATCGGCGGCGGCGACTACCAGCACGCAGAGCGGAACGCCGACTCTGGCCTACAGCGACGACAGCGGCATCACCTGGCAGACACCTCCCTTCTTCGGGCAGCAGTCCTATTTCTCCGCGGTGGCGATTGATCCAGCCAATCGGCGTCATCTTCTGGCAGTGGGCAGCGCACACGCCGCCTACGCTGACGATGTGGGAAGCGGAATCTGGGAAGGCCTATTGGGACCTGAATTTCAATGCGGCCGCGTTCGTGGGACCCGGCGAAGCGATCGCAGTCGGGCCGCAGGGGAAGATTGTCAGGTTCACACTGCCGTGAATTTCTCGGGAAGATCTCTAGGGGCGACCGGCGGCGCTGGCTTTCTCGCCGTCCAGGGCCGCGTAGATCTCTGGGATCGGTGCACACTTCGTAGTAGGACTTCTCCGGTCCACTTCTGCAGAGTGAAATTGCGGGGATCGATCTGGCGCGACGCGGCTCTCGCGTAAGACGATCTTGCGGAAGATGTCGTTGTCGACGCTAACCAGAGCGCAGTAGAGACGGTATTGCTCGCTGCCCCACAACTCCGGCAACTTCAGTTCGGCGGGTTCGAGAGAAATTTCCGTGCGCAGTTTCTCGAAGGCCGAGGGACTCAGGCGAATGCCGCCCAGGTTGAAAGCCATGACGAAGTCCTCGGCGGCTTCGCCCGCGTCGGCGTCGCTGACGGTTTGAAACGCATACACGTGGAACGGGCTGGCGAGAGAGCTCCATGGCCTTGCGGGCGCGCTTGTTGCAGGAGGACAGACGGTCGCTCTCGTTCAGCGCTTCGGAGATCATGATGCGCTTCTCGCCGTCCATCAGGTAGAGAGGCGAGGCATCCTGATAGCAGATGCCGACCCCAAGTTCAAGCGGCGGCAAACCGCTCTTGGTGACGAGTTCGTTATAGCCGCGGACAATCTCCACCATCTCGCGGGCCAATACGCAGGCACGGCTGACGCTGAGGCCCGCTTCGCCTTCTTTCTCGTGCAGACGCCAGGATGACGGCGTCGCCCTCGATGAAGACTTTGCTGGCGCCGTACTTCGGCAGCAGCTTGTTCACCGGATCGTAGAAGTTCAGGCTGAAGTAGGAGGCCGGGTTCAAGCCCGAGTCCATCAGGGAGCGCGTCAGGCGCGAAGAATCGCGGATGTCGGCCTTGATGATCGACGTGGCCCAGCGTTCGTTCTTCCGCGGGCTTCTGCTCAGAGGCGAGAACGAATTCGTAGAGCGTGCCGTTGACCGCGGAAAGTTCGCGCAGCTTGGCGTTGCCGATGAGATTGATGCTGTCGAGCGCGGAGTTCAGGGTCTCCAGACCGCCGCATGTCGCGGTGATAGCGCAGGAAGTCACGCAGGAAGCGTCCCGCGACCTTCGCGCGATCGGCACCCGCGGCAACTGGCGACGCGGCCGACCGCTCCGTAGAGATTGTTGGCGGAGAGCCGGCCGCCTTCCTGGATCAGGCGCTCGACGCGATCGCATTCGGCACGGTCGACCAGCGCATTCTTCAGCTGCTGGGGATTGATGCGCGACGAGTACTCCGAGAGCAGACGGGACGACTTCGTAGGAGGCGATGACATACTCCATCACCGACTGATCTTCCAGAAAACGCACCCAGCCCGCGAGGCGTGCTTTCTGGGAGCGGCCTTCGGGTGTGGATTCGTTCGGCGTGCCGCCGCCTACCAGGGCCTGCGCGTTTTCGGGCGCGTTGAGCCAAGGATCCAGCTCGGTGTCGTCTGTCGGGGACATCGATTGCGAGCGAGCGCAGGAACTCGCCAGAGAATCTCGCGCATGCGGGTGAAGCGGTCAGGATCGCGGTCCCAGTTGCCCAGCATGACGTACTGCTCAGCGCAGAGGTAGTCGTCGCGGCCATCTTCCGGAGAGCACCAAGCGGTTGATCAGCAGCTTGTGACCCTCGCTGTCGGCCTCGCCGAAACGCGAGCGGCGCATGCGAGCCAGGGTTTCTTTCTCGATGTCCCGCAGCAGGAGGAAGAGATCCTGCCCGGTTTTGCGCTGGATGATTTTCTTGCGGACCTGAAATGACGCCACCCGCTCGCGGTACTCGAGCCTTCAACTGGCGCACGCCCTCGTAGCTTTTGAGCATCATGCGGCAACGCTCGAGCACCTGCGCAAACTGCGAGTTCAGTTCCATGCGCGAGGAACTTGATGACCGCCAGGCGGGCGGAGAAGGTCGATCGCAACCTTGTTCTCGGCCTTGGCGCGATTCAGCGCGCCAACGTGCAATTCCGTGAGCACCGCTTTTGAAGTCCGTAGGTTCGGCTCTTCTGGCCGGGCTTCAACACGTTGCTCAACTTGTTGAGGAACGGGGTTCGGGGCGCAGAGCCGCCGGCGCTTCCGCGGCAGATAGCCCCTCAACGTCGCCGTGCCGATGCGATCAGGCGCGCAATGTGGGCGCGCGCGGTCTCGGTGAACTTGGGACTGAGATGTACGTCGTGGCGAAGGTTGTCGACGCCGACCTGCAAGCCCTCGAGCGACAGCGATGGCAGTGTAACTCGACAGCGCCGGAGGAATCAGTTCCTCGGAAGAGCCGCCAAGTTTGAAGATGGGGATACGAGGCATGGAGGTTCTTGAACTACTTGGCCGCCTGCCTTTGCTCGTCGGCCAACTCGACGCGGAATTGCGGAACCACCAGTGGCCTGTTCGACGGTCGGCTCGTTCATCCCCGACAGGCGAGCGGCCAGGATCTTGGCGTCTTCCTGGGCGCCGGTTTGCCGGTAGGCCTTCCACAGCATCAGCAGCGACTCCGGATTCTCGGTATCTTCCTGCAAGATGCGCGATCGCCTCGGCGTACTTGCCCTGCTCTGACAGGACCACGCCCGCGAGCCGAATGGTAGGCAAGCTGGATCACCTGGCTGCGGCTTTGCCCGGCCATGGTTTCCAGCTGCGCGACGGACTTGGCGGCCGCCTCGAACGACTTGTTTTGCGCCGCCCGGCGCGCCGCGACTGCCAGCACCAGGGCGCGCTCCTCCTCGCGATCGCTCTTCGAGATCATGTGGCCTTCATCTAGCGCGTGCTCAGCCGCTTTCAGGTGATGGGTCGCGTCTTTGTAGTCGGGCGCGCTCATCGCCATGATGCGGTTGGCCTCCGCCTCGAGCTTGGCCAGGCCAACGGCGTGCGGCATGCCTGGCAACTTCATGCAGCGACTTGTCGACCTGCTTGTGATTGTTTTCGCGAATCCAGGTGAGCGCTGATTGCAGCTCGTACTCCACGCGATCCCCTTCGCTGGTGACAAACATCAGCGCCTTCGCATATTCCTCGCGGGCTTCCTGCTCGCGGCCCATCACGGCGTACGTTTCGGCTACGCCGAACTCGGAACCGAATGTGGGATCCACGCGAATCGCCATTCGGTACTTGATCGAGTGCCGCGTCATATTGCCCCGCGCGCCCGCAGAATCTCGCCGTAGGAGTCGTACGGATTGGGCTGATTGGGTTGCAGCTGGACGTAGCGTTCCATCAGCCCGGAAGCCTTCTCAAAATTGCCGCTGAAAGCGTAAGCGTAGGCCAGTTCGTTGATGGCGGCCGGGTAGTCGGAAAATAGCGAGACTGCGTGCTCGAGAACGAAGATCCCCTGCGCGTAGCGCCGCTGGTGCACGAGCCACCGGCCGGCAAGAAACGCGGTACGGTGGTCCCTGGGATACATTGCCAACAGATCATTCATCGCCGAGATCGCGGGGACATAATTATTTTCCTGCACGCCGCTAAGCCAGCGAATCAGCAGACGCTCGCCGGGAGTGACCTGCGGCGCCAGTTGCACTCGCGCGAGCGCGAGCGGCCGATCTGCTCATCGGGATCGTGCGTCAGGTGCGAAATCAGAATCTGCGCCTGGGCGAATTTCGGATCGCGCTTGATGACAGACGCGCAGGTCGTTCAGTGCGTCGGCGCGGCGGAGAGCGCCTCGAGGTCGACCATCGCGCGCTCGAACTCCTTGCGCGCCGCGGTGGACGATGTCGTAACGGGCAGCGTGCCGCTGTTGGCCGACGGCTTGGCGTGATGCGGCTTCGCGTCGCTGGCAAAAGCAGCAGCGCAGAACACGAGCAGGCAGGCAGTCCAGCGCAAGGTACCACCTCGGAAATTGCTTGATTTCAGGAACTATAAAGACGAGCGTAGCATGCGGATCAGGAGGGCGAAAACGTTACGCAAAGTTACTGCCCAAAGGCTTTATTTTGTTGGGGAAGGGCGGCCTGGCAGGAGGGCCGAGGGCGCTCCCGAATGTATGGTTCTGCTGACACCAAGGTGGAGATGCCAATGTCTCTATTCGGCGCTCTTCAGTCGAGGAGCTTCGAATTCGTCGCCCTTCTCCCACCCGATCCGTTGCGGCATGGCAGCAGGCCTGCCAGCCCAGGACGAAACCGAAGCGGGCCATCGCCGCGTCCCCGGTGAAGTCCATGTCTGGAGAATATTCATCGCTGGGCTGATGGTAGTGTTTCTGGTTGTATTCTTCGTCCTGCTTTAATCCCCATGCCTCGTCGTGGGCCTTTGTACTTCACGCCTTCGTTCACCGAGAAGGCGGGAATCCCTACGCGAGCCAGGCTGAAGTGGTCGGAGCGGTAGAAGTGGCCCGCTTCGGGGTGCGCGTCGGGACGGATCGCCAGACCGAAAGTCCTTCGCTGGTCGCCTCGACCGTCTTGTAGAACGTGGTGCGCTCCGCGCCCGACACCTCGACCTCCTCAGGCGAGCCAAGCGGCGGTGACGTCGTCGTAGTTCAGATCGAGCGTGATTTTGCCGGCCGGGAATCGGCGGATGCTTGCCGAGGAATTCCGATCCCAGCAGCCCCTGTTCTTCGGCAGTGACGGAAGCGAAGATGATCGAGCGGCGAGGTTTTCCGCCGACTGGCTGAAGGCGCGAGCCAGTTCGAGCAGGACGCCGCATCCAGTGGCGTTGTCATTCGCGCCGTTGTAGATGTTGTCGCCCGCCATCTCGGGGCGAATGCCGAAGTGGTCGTAGTGCGCGGTGTACAGGACGGCTTCGCTTTTAAGCTTCGCATCCGCACCCGGCAGCATGGCCGATCACGTTATTGGATTCGAATGGGCGAATCTTGCTGACGATGCGGGCCTGCAACTTCACCGGCAGGGGGACAGGCTTGAATTCCCGCGACTGCGCCTCGGTCATCATTTTGCCGACGTTCAGTCCGGCGGACTTCGCCAGCTTCTCGGCGACGTCGAGCTGAACCCACGCGGCAGCCTTCAACTTGGGAGTGCCGTCCAGCTTCAGGTACGACTTCTCGCCCGGAGTTGAGTTGCGCACGACTTCCCACCGGTAGCTGGCCATGTCGGTCTGGTGAATCAGCAGGACCGCTACTGCCCTTGCGGCGCGCGGCTTCCTCGTATTTGTAGGTCCAGCGTCCGTAGTAGGTCAGAGCCTTGCCGTTGAAGAACTTGACGTCGTCGGAAGAGGGCTCGTTGACCAGCATAAGCAGCACTTTGCCTTTCACGTCGGCACCTTTGTAGTCGTCCCAGTTGTACTCGGGTGCGTCGATGCCGTAGCCGACGTAGACCATGGGCGGCATCGATGTCCGATTGCGGCTGCTGGGTCTGATCGTAGGCGACGTAGTCGTCGAGGAGCCTTGAGGTTCATGCGCAGCGCCGCTGGCGGGCACCAGCGAGAACGTCGTCTCCGGCATGGGCGTGATGCCGACCATGGGGACCTTCTGCATGTAGGTGCCGTTGTCGCCGGCGGGCTTCAGCCCGTAAATAGCGAATTGGGTCGCGATGTATTCGGCGGCGATGTCGCCGCCGCGCTGTCCCGTGCCGCGGCCTTCGAGCAGGTCAGTGGGACAGGAAGCGCACGTGCGCGCGGATTCGCTCGGGATTAATGGTTTCCATGGCGGCGAATGCAGCCGGGGAGAGCCGCGGCGCGAGCGGCCGGAGCATGGGCTGGCTTTGCGGAATTCTGAGCGAGGGCGACGACAGACAGGCTGAAAAAAAGACAAAAGGAGGATCTTGCGCATGGTTCGGTTGAGGCTCCTGGATGAAAGACGAAGAATTCTAAGGATTGTCCCATTGTACGGGAAGAATCTTTGGGGATTCCCTCTGCTGATCTAGCGAAGGAGTTAGGTCTTAGGTCATCAGAAGATCGCGAGGCTGGAAAATTCACTAACCACAGAGAGCACGGAGGAGCACAGAGGCACTTCTCCCGCATGCCGATCTGCCTTAGTTCTTTCTCGTCCCGCGAACCGCGGGGATCAATTTTCGAGCTTCAACCACCTCGGTAATCGCGGACATCCTCGCCCGGACGATAGACGAACGCCTTGGCCATCGCCGAAGAGTCAGCCATCCGGCGGTTGACTTCTTCAAATTCGGATTTAACCCAGCCCACACTGCTGACTTCAATTTCTCCGTCGCGCTCGATCCAGAAGACCGTGGGCACGTTGGTCAAACCGTACGCGTTCGATACCGGGTAAGTAATGGTGTCGTCGAGGAGAAGCGGGAAGGTGATGCCGAACTCTTTGGCGAATGCGGCGGTGTCGCCTGCGTCGTTCTGCGAGATGCCCACCAGCGTCACGTGTTGATTCTTGTACGCGTGAAAGAGCCGCTCATAAAAGGGAAGGGCGTATTGGCAGGTGGGGCAGGAAATCTTGAAGAAGACCAAAACGACCGGGCCGCGCGCGAGCGCGTCAGCGCAGCGAGAACGGCTTGCCGTCGACCGAGTTCAGGGTGAAGTCGGGCGCCGTCAGGCCTTTGCCGAGTGCGGGCATGGATGCAAATCCTCCGGGAATTCTGCCGTGCTGACCTATTGTAGATGAGCCGCGTCGGCCTTCCGTTGCGGAAGAGGCGCAGAGAGGGCGTGCAGAGGGTTTTGCGCCTCAAGCAAATTGCCTGCATGCCGATAAAGGAGATGTGTCGTCATCTCCCGGGCTTCGAACCCATTGCCGGCGATCCCAAGTACGCCTTCCGGTTTGTAGCGCGCCAGCCGATTCTAAACCGCGAACAACAAGTATTCGCCTATGAACTCTTGTTCCGGGATGGCATTGCGAATTTTTTCCGGGCGACAGACGCTGAGGCAGCCGCGCGCCAGCACTCTCGACAGCACGCTCCTGATGGGCTTTGACGTTTTGCGCAACGGGCACAAAGCGTTCATCAATTGCACTCGGGATCTGCTGCTGAAGGAGGGATCACGCTACTCCCCGCCGAACAGACCGTAGTCGAGGTTCTGGAGACGGTAGCCCCGGATGATCTGGTGCTCGCCGCTTGCGAGCGCTCGCCGCGCCGCGGGGATGCCGCATTGTCCGCCCTCGACGACTTGTCGCCAACCATCCGCGCGCTTCCATGTGCGGGTCTCGGTGGATTTCATCAAGCGTCGACTTCGAGCGACCACGGCTGCCGCGAGCGCGCGGACTTGGTGAAGCGCCATGGCAATCCGCGTTGCCGTGCATGCTGGAAGTCGGAGAAAGGTCGAGACCCGGGGAGCAGTTCGAAAAGTCGCTGAAGGCCGGGTCTGACTCATTTCCAGGGATATGGCTTCCGCCGGCCGGAGGTCCTCAAGGCGCGCGAGATTCCCGCCAACCAGGTCAACTATCTGCGGATGCTGCAAGCCGTGGCGCGAAGAGATTGATATTCGTCAATTGGAAGGGATCATTAAGGGCGAGGCGTCGGTGTTGTACCGGCTGTTGCGCTACCTGAACTCGCCCATGTTCGGCATGCGGAGCGAAATTCATTCCATCCGGCATGCGCTGGCGATTCTTGGGCGAGCACGAATCCGGCGCTGGATCCGGCTCGTGGCATTAGTTTCCCAGCGGCCAGCAGAAGACATCCGACCTGGTGCTTTCGGCGCTGGTGAGAGCGCAGTTCTGCGAACAGCTCTCGCAAGGTTCCGCGTACGCAATCGGACCTTTTTCTGGTCGGAATGGTGTCGATGATGGACGCCAATCCTGGACGTGCCGATGTCGGAAGTGCTGAGAAAATCGCCATCGATCAGGATACGAAATGCTCCTGTCGGGGAATGGCGGGAAAGTTGCAGCCCCTGTATGAACTGATGCTTGCGCCAGGAGTGCGGGAAACTGGGCAACGGCGCAGACGTTCGCGACGAAGTCGCGCGTCAGCGAAAGCGAACTGGGCGAGATGTGGTGGCAGGCCAGGCAGTGGGCGCGGCAGGTTAGCAGCGGTAAGTAGCGCGTGTAAAATACCGGCGTACGCGTCTAGCTTGCGGCGCACGCGGAAGTGCGGGGTTGCGAACAGTACCTCTGTGCAAACGGTCGCCACTTTGGACTTGCACGGAACCAGCGCCGCAGCGTAGCATTAAGAGAGTTCCCAGCGGCCGAGCTTCCCGCGCTGGCCCTCCGCGCCGCTCAGCTCCAGGCGCTTAAGCGGAAAAAGATCTAGAGAGTTTTTCCAGTCGCATCGGGGTTCTTGCGCATCGTAAGTAGGGCGCTCAAGTGGGTGCTACCTCGAAGGCGAAGCAGGGCAGACGAGAACGAATACCCTCTCAATTACTGTTGGGACCACTTTTAAGAGAAAACTATGAATGCAGGACCTGGAAATCCTTCCGGTGGCGGGAGGGAGAGGCAGACGGCGGCGCGGACGACGTCCGCCCAACCATCGCGGCGGCGCGCCAAAACGCGACCGGCAGAACACGGGCGGCGGCATCTACAGCGCGCCTATGGACCACAGCTATCGCGCTGTGATGGGCAACAACAACGGCCCATGGACAGAAGCAGAATCGGGGCATGCGCCCCGGCTTTGCGCCCACCTACCAACCGCCGGATCCGAACCGCCGCCGGCGCGCGAAGATGCCAATTCCCGCATTTTCGCTTTCGTCGGATGACTTGTTTTTCCTGGCGAAAATTCAGGAAACCGCCGCGCAAGATGAACGTGAAGGTCGAGTTTGTCAAAACCGACAAGATCTTCTCGAACGCATGAAGTAGAACGGCGAAGAGAAACCCTCGCTGATCATCTTCGATCTGAACAATGTCAACGCCAAAACCGCTCTACGCTGATCCCCAAACTCAAAAGCAAGCTGAAGAAAGACACCTCGATCATCGGATTCCTTTCGCACGTGCAGGAGATCCTGAGCAAAAAGCCCACGAGGTGGGCTGCGACATGGTGTTGCCGCGCTCGGCGTTCTCGCAGAATTTACCCCAATTGCCGGAGACACGGAGCGGCTGAGGAAGCCGAGATTCAGTAAGCGTGAGAGTGCGGGCAGGGATGCCCGTACGACTGCCGGCGGGACGCCGGCGCTACTTCAACTGCCCCATCTCGAAGAGGTTCGCCTAGTTCCCGACCCGATCACTCGATCGAGCCTTGACCTGTCCGTGTAAATCAGAAACAGAACTTCACACGTCTACCCCGGTGGCCACGCATGTCGCGCCCACCAATTAGATGGACGTGCATGTGGAACACCGACTGGCCACTTCTTGGGTCCGACGTTGAGAACGGTTCGATACCCGTCTTCGATGCCACGCTGGCGGCCGATTTCCGCCGCGGCCAGATGCAGGCGTCCGACCAACTCGGCATCTTCGGCCTGCGCCTCCTTCAATCCGCGAACGTGCTTTTTCGGAATGATGAGAACGTGCGTGGAGCTTGCGGTTGGATGTCTTCAAAGGCGAACGTATGCTCGTCTTCGTAGACTTTCTTGGCAGGAATCTCGCCGCGGATGATTTTGCAGAATAGACAGTCGGGCATGGGGTTCTCAGTTCTCAGTTCTCAGTTCTCAGTTCTCAGTTCTCAGTTCTCAGTTCTCAGTTCTCAGTTCTCAGGAGAATTGCAGGGATTCAGCAGTTGGCAAGATGCAAACCTGTGATCGTCATCGCTGACGCTGGAAACGAACTGCCAAACCTAACATCGCAGGTTTAGAGCCGTACGTGCAGCGATTCAACAACACCCTGGCGTTGCCACCTGACACCTGAGATCTGAACCTAAGACCTAATACCCAAGACCCTAACATCTGGTTCCACTAATCCAGCCTCACCAGATACACCGGATCCCACTCGCGTCTCCGTCTCGTGTGCGAGCGCTTCGGCTCTGGTTCGATCGTCATCGAGGACGCGAACGCGGACCCACCAGTCGCCGACGGGGCTTAGAATTTGTCGACCTTCGCTGTCTGGTAACGGCGCGCCAGGTGAGCCGCCATATCCGACGCTTCCTTCTGGCTTTCCGAACGACCCGATCTGCACCGCCCAACGGCCACCTGTCGCGATCGCCACCGGAGTGAGCAGCGCACTTCGAGTTTGACGCGCGGCCACGCCCGGCTGCCAGAATATCCAGCGCTTTGGCAGCGGCGTAAGAGACGTCGATGATGCGTCCGTCCACAAAAGGTCCGCGATCCGTAATCTTTAACAATGCAGATTGGCCGGTCTTAACGTTGGTAACGCGCACCACGAGCCGAGCGGAAGCGTGCGATGCGCCGCCGTCATCGCGTTCATGTTGTAGATCTCCGCCGTTCGAGCTGCGGCGATTGTGATACGGCGCGCCGTACCAGCTGGCCATGCCGGTTTCGTGAGAATGGGAACGGTGTCAGGCGGCACCGAAAGCGGAGTCTCTGCCAGCTTGTCTCGCTGAGCCGGGCGCGGGAGCGGGAGTCTTCGGCGTTGAGCGCGCTTTCTCAGGAGCGCTCGCTACTGGCGGCTGGGCGTCGGGATGTGGACGGCGGAGGTGGGATGTCGACTCGCGCCTGCTTGTGGTGATTGCATCCGGCGAGCGTTATGGCCAGAAATGTCACCGTGAACCCATGCAAACTGCGCTGATCATGACTTCCCAGTGGGCCGTGTCTTTGTTTTCGTCCATGTAATCGGCAACTGGTGTAACCGCTGTGCGGCCACGCGCAGGGCTTTCGAGGACTGTTCCCGAACGGCCGGGACGAACTTCCTATCAGGTAGCTGATAAGATCGGCGCCTCTCCTCCAGGCGCTCGGCGGCTTCCGAAACCTTCTTGCTGACCCGCGCCCCAGCGTCCTCCATCTTGCGGTTGAAATCATTCATGACGTTACCTCACGAGCGCCGTCCTAGGCTGGAGTCTCGACGCCCAATTTGCTCATTATTCGTGGCTCACGCCACAGGGTCAACAGCGAAGCACCTTGAGCGCCACACGTCCAGCCCGCACTCTTTGCCTAAGGCCTCCCGCTTGCGAGTTGGTTTTAAAATCACCCGCATGCGGTCGATTCCTCTTCGCCGCCTGATACCTGACAGCTCTCGATGAGTTTTTCAGGCTGCACAGTTTATCCCGAGCGTCCCATTAAAGCGCGTTCACTCAGGCGACTGGTGGCGAAGGCTTCGAGCGAGCGTTCTGGAAAGAAGTTCAGGCCCAGGATTGGAAAGACGTAGGCTCGCACCTGTCTTCGAACTTCATGTATGTGACACCCTGAAGGCTGAGGCGCCGCGGCACTCGAACACATTCAGACGCTACGAATTCAGGACTACGCGATTTCCGACCTGTCTACGGAAATGAATCGCGACACCTTCGTGGTGAGTTACACCATCCGTTCTGCGCGGTACTTCGCCAGCTGGGCCGCTGCCTAGCGCTCCTGAAAGAAGAATGACGGTCTGGCAACAGCAAAAGAAGGGCTGGATGGCGATTGCCCACTCCGTGCTGGGACCCGTTCCGCAGTGAATCCCGGTCAGCATGGCATGAAGCGCAAGAAGGTTAATGGCGCGGTAGGCAACGAAAATTCCCGCGCCGCCGAGATTCAACCGGCGTTTTCATCCCGCTTGCTGAGATGGTACGACGCGCACGCGCGCGATCTGCCCTGAGCGCAAGAGTCGCGATCCTTATCGCGTGTGGCTTTCGGAAATCATGCTGCAACAAACCCGAGTGGCCGCAGTGCTGGAACATTACCGGGTCTTTCTCAGAAGATTCCCTACTGTGCAGAAGCGTTGCCGCGGCGCGCAAATCCACCGTGCTGGCACTGTGGAGTGGACTTGGCTACTATCGGCGTGCTCGCATGCTCCACGCGGCCGCGAAGTTGGTGGTGAAAGAACACGGCGGCCATTTCCCAAGACAAGCGACTCTTTGCGCCAATTACCCGGTGTCGGGCGATACACGGCGGCTGCGATTGCCAGCATCGCATTTGCAGAACCTGTTGCGCGTCGTTGACGCGCAACGTCGAGCGCGTCTTGTCTCGGTCTTTCGGGAAGCAGCTGGACGAGGGCGCAACCTGGACAGGCCGCCGAGGACCTACTCGATAGGAATCGTCCCGGAGACGCGAACCAGGCGACGATGGAGTCGGGAGCGACCGATCTGCCTGCCTCGAGAGCCGAAGTGCCCGCTATGTCCCGTGTCGGATTTTTGTGTCAGCCGCGGAGATTTGCCGCGAGCTTCCAGGCCACTGCCGCAAACGAAACGTGAAATTCACGTCGGCCTGGCGCGCAGGAATGGAGAGGTCTTTTGCGGCAAAGAAGCAAGGCGGAGTCGTTGATGCCGGGTATGTGGGAACTGCCGCCGCTTTCTGGCCAGCAGGATGGGAAAGCGTTGCTCTCACTGCGGCATTCCATCACAGTCACGGACTACTCAGTTCGTGTTCTGGAAATTTCCTGCCCGGATGAAAGGGCCGGGAACTGGATCGCCGGTTCGCGATTGAGCGTCGCTTCCCCTCACCGGGCCTCGCCTCGAAAGATCCTGCGCAAGGTTGAGATGCTGTGACGATGCCCATTCTTCCGAGTCGACCTACTGGCGGACTCGGAACGGGATGCGAGGAACGCTCTGCCAAGTCGGCTGGGCGCGATGCTCATTTCACTGGCGCTCATCGGGACAGCGGGCAATTCTATTCGTGACAGGTACCGTGCGGTTGGCTTCGAGCGACAGACCGCGAACTCTCGGGCAGAAAACATATCTTGGGTTCGATCGTAACGAGTATCCGGGAGACAGCGTTCTCGCTGCCCTGCACCAGAGATTTTCGTTCGCTGGATACTGGTTGAATACTCCACCTGGAGCGAAGGCAAATTCGTGGTCCGGCAAGCGCGACGCCGTCAAGAAACGGGGCTCGGCTTTCTGGTTCTCTTCAACGGCCGCCTCAGACACAGAAATAAGAAGAGCTGCGAGTGCCGAGGAACTGGGACAATCCGACGCGCAGGCCGCAGTCGCGGCAGCGAGCCGCGAGGGCTTCCCGCACGGCAGTGTGATTTTCCTCGATCAGGAAGAGGGCGGCCGAATGCTGCCGGAACAGAAAAGCCTACATCTACGCGTGGGTTGACGGAGTAAACGGAGCCGGCTTTCGAGCAGGGATTTATTGTTCGGGTCTCGCAGCGCCAGCAGGAAATGTATCGGTGGTTGCCGCCGACGACATCCGTGAAAATTCGGTCGGCCGGAAGATCGAGCTCTGGGTCAGCAATGACTCGTGCCCGCCGTCGCCAGGATGTTCCTATTCCCACTGTCCTCGGCCCTCGGCAAGCGGAACCTGGTATGCGACCGTATGGCAGTACGCGCAATCGCCGCGGCGACGCGACTTCGCCCGCGGCTGCCTCAAACTACACGGCCGACGGGAATTGCTATCCGCCGAAACCTTCTTCGGGAGAAGATTTTTGTCGATCTTGACTCGGCAAACTCACCGGATCCATCGGGTGGCAGGTGATTCGACAGGAGGAAGAAACGCATAATTCTTCCGTCTACCGCCTATCCCGTTGATCGATCTGCGCGATGAGACCCTTCATGTCTCATCCGCCGCCGGCCCGCTCGGATTGATCTTCAAGAATTGCTGGAAAGCACGCCGAGCATCGTCCGCTTTCTTCTGACGGAGGAGCGCGTAACCCAAAACGACATAAACGCCGGGCTTGATTCTTTCAGCTTGATCGACGTTCGGGCCTGGACTTCGGCATCCAGGAATTTGTTCAGCGCGAAGTCGACCTTCGCCAGTTCAAAGTGAGCATCCGGATTCTGGTGGATCACGCTCTGCGAAGCGAGTTAGCGGCTTCTCCGCGAGGTTGGCGCGGCTTGTCATGGCATACAGAACGCCAAGAAGATACTGCGCCTTCGGCATCCTGTCTTCAATCTCGAGTGCCTTGATCAACGAAGATTCCGCTTGTGCTCCGTGGTTCAGTTGGAGTGCGCTACGCCCCAACAGCTGGTACGCCTCCGCAGAACCGTGGTAGAGGCTGATTGCCTTCTCCAGGTGTGGAATGGCGTCTGAGTAATCGTTGCTGTTGATGTTTAGTTGCCTGGCTTCAAATTCGACCTTCGCATCGGGCGGAATGCCCGCGATCCGGCTGTCGATGACACCTGCTGCGGGAACTTGCTTCTTGGCGGCCTCGCTTTGGGGGTCCACCTTCAACGTCACCCATTCGAGCACGCGACAAGGCTTGATGCTCAGATCGACGCGGCCCCAAATCTGGTGATAACCGGGGGTGTCGATTTTGTATTGGATCACCATGCACGGCGTGCCAGCATGGAACTTCTCCCATCCGATCCGTTGAGGTGATAGTGCGCCAACTGGCCTCGCCGTCAGTCCACAACTCAACTTGAACGAACTGTGCAGGAGCATTGTTTTCGTAACGGATGACGCCTGTAAAGTTCGACCCGGCGTCTACCCCGCCTCGCTCTGCGCGCAAACGAAAAGAGACAAGGCACACGCCACAAGAAGAGGCTTAAGCACAGTGCTAGCAGTAACAGAGCACGTGCATTTCTTGAGCAAGATCGTTTTCATGGCCGCCTCCAGCGATATGAAGCGACGGCCGCGAGACCCCGCCGAACCACGCGAGGCCAGCGCTGCCCCAGGCCCAGTTAGTCCCATATTCTGGAACCCGTTTTGCCGAGAACTCAATGCGCAGAATTAGGACCGTGGATTGTTGACGACTGTCAAGATTTTTGGAATGGGATTTGTGCGACGCACCAATCGTGGACGGAACGAGCAACAACGCCGCGCCACTAACCTACAATGCCAGAACGGCTGTAGCTTGTTATCAGAGTACTTAGAGAGGCTTGTCTCACCGGACTGCCTCTTGGCTAACAGCAATCTCACGGTCGAACGACGTTATCTTCAGACCAGTCGATCCAGTCGTTGAACCGGAACAGGCGGGCAGCCAGGAGAGCTCATCGCAGGGCCCGTTCGTTTGCCTCCCGGGCTGAGCGAGATCGGAATGACGGCAAGATCTACCCCAGAGTAGCGGGCGCGTCTTGAAGGCGTGGGCTGTTTCTGGTCGAGCGAAGGATTCTCGCAGGTCATCTCCCGTTCGGACGACTTCCCCGCCTTGTTCTGCTCCTATGCGGCGGCATCCCTAACAGCCCAAGCTCTCTGAAATGCGGTCAAAGGGAATGCTAGCGGGGTGGCGTGCTCCTCGATAGTGACCAAGGTCGTAACACGTCCGTGAAGGGGAAGGCTTGCACGCCCCAGCTTTTGCGAGGATGATGCCGCAGATTGCTGTTACGCAACATGGGAACGGACAAAACAATAAGCGAGGTTCAAACAACGATGAACTCGACATCCAAATTGGCTCTTGGGATCCTCACAGCACTGGCAATGTTGGCGCTCACCTTTGCTTTGCCCCGAGGAGGTCCATTGCATGACGCTCAATTGGCTCAATTCCCTTGACAGTAGGAGTGTGGGCGATCTTCGTTCTGTTGTTCGTGAAATTGAAATAGGAGCCAGGGGCGCTCCCCGTGCTCCCTTTACGTTCAAGAATCCGCTGAAAGCAAAAGTGAGAGTTGGTGGGCGCTATAGGATTCGAACCTATGACTTCCACCGTGTGAGGATGGCACTCTACCGCTGAGTTAAGCGCCCAGTGCTTGCGGTTCGCATATTGTAGCAAACGAAGCGGTTCTCTACGGCGACCTGGCCGTGATAGCCTTGAAAAATGCACCCGGACGGTCCGCCATGCTCGAGGCGAGATCGTAAATTGCTGATTCCAGGTTCTATGAAGCCGATGGCACCGTCTCCCCGATCCCCGGCGGCCCGTCAGTTCTTCGCACAAAGGCACTTCCGCCGACCCTCCTGACGAACAAGACGTGCAACTTTCTGATCCGAACGGGGTTGATACACATGTGAGCAGCGTAGCCATGGATCCCGAACTCCTCGCGATGGGTTCCATCGGAGCCCAAGCTGCGGCCGACCCTGCACTACCCCCTGCCGGGATCAGCCGCCGGGCTCACCGATGCCGAACTCATGCTGCGAGTGAAAGCGGGCGATGAGTCTGCTTTCGAGTACCTCGTCCAGAAATATCGCCGGCCGATGGTGGGCTTCATGTATCCGCATGTCGCATAATGCGGCGGCAGCCGAAGACCTGGCGCAGGAAGTGTTTCTTCGGGTATACCGGTCGCGCACCAGCTACGAGGCAAGCGCGAAGTTCACGACGTGGTTGTATCGGATTGCAACCAACCTGGCGGTGAATCACGCGCGCGATACGCGCCAACGAGCGGCCCGACAAGATGGCCAGTCTCGACGAACCGGATGAGGAAACCGGGACCACGATGGATGTGGCCGACAGTTCCCCGACGGTGGAGCAAAACATACTGCGGCGCGAACGTATGGCGGCGATCCGCGCCAACGGTGCAAGGGCTGCCTGAGCGGCAACGTATCGGCGGTGCTGATGCACAAATATCAGCAGATGGATTATCAAGCAGATTGCGGAAGTTTTAAAACTGAGCGAGTCGGCGACGAAGTCCTTATTGTTCCGGGCGTACGAAACGCTGCGGGAACAACTGAAAGAATTTGTGTAGAGGAAGTGGAATATGAAGTGCGAAGAGATCAGGGATTTGATGCTGGATGTAGCGGCGGGCGCCGGGGAAGCCTCGCCGGCGATGAACGAGCACCTGTCGGACTGCGACTCCTGTGCCGACAAGTTTGCGGACATGCAGAAGACGATGGCTCTGCTCGATGAGTGAGGCGCGCCCGAGCCGTCTGCGTATTTCGATACGCGGCTGATGGCTCGGGTGCGTGAGGAGCAGGCGAAGCCGCAGCGTTCGGCATGGTTATCGTGGTTCCGGGCACCGGCTTTGGCGGGAGCACTGGCGCTGGTGTTGATGGTTGCGGGGGTGTGCGGTGGTTCAACAGCGGCGGCGGTCGCGCGACCATTTATGCCCCCCGCAGCCGATTCAGACGGAACTGCCGTGGGCGACCTGCAGACTCTCGATAAGAACGCGGACCTCTATGCGAATTTTGATTTGCTCGACGATCTGCAGGTGCAGCCTGATGTCGATGCGGATCAGGAAACGCCGTAACCGTGGGCAGTGGTTGTTAATCAGTGGGCAGTGAGAACGCCCAGCAAGCAAGAGAGAAATTATGAGTCGCAGGCTTAAGACCGGGAGCGCGACAATGGCCAGCTTCCTGCTGGCGGTCGGCCTGTCTTTGCCTGCTCAGGGACAGCATCCAAAGCAGGAGCAACGGCGCGAACCGCGGCAAACGACTCAGCAACGACGCGAAGCGCCGCGTCCGCCGCGCCAGGAGCGTACCTTTGGTCGCGCGGAGCGGCCTGCGGAGCGTTACGGTTCGCGGCAAGCTGCGCGCGCATATACACCACGAAATACGGGAACAGCCCTGCCTACTCCCAAGGTCGGCAGGTAGCTCGTCCGCCTGAGAATGTCAGGCCCGGCAACCGCGTTGCAACGTTCTCAGAACAGGCATCGCAGCCACGCCGCGAAGTGCCTCGGCCGCCGGCGCGTGGGAAGAACGAACCGCGCAAAGCGGCGAGCAGCCCCAACGGGAAGTATCGCGTCCGCCCGCGGCGCAACCTCGTCCGGAAACGACCGCAAACAGTCCGGCTCGCTCACAGGAAGTCGCCCGCCCTCCGCAGATCTATGGTTCGCAGGGAGGTCGCGAAGTGCCTCGCCCGCCCAGCGCCGCGCAGCGGCACGGCGGCGACTGGCTCCGCAAGAATCGCGACTTATCCCCGCGGATCAGCAGAAGGCACTGCAAAAATGATCCGCAATTCCGCAAGCTGCCTCCGCAACAACAGCAGCGGCTCGTGAACCGCCTGCAGAACTTTAATAGCCTCTCCCCGCAGGAACAGCAGCAACGGCTGAACCGGATCGAAACCTGGGAACACTTGACCCCGCAGCAGAAGTCGCAGGCCCGGCGGCTAGCTTCGCAGTGGCAGCAGCTCCCCACCCAGCGAAAGCAGATGATGAAGACCGCGATCGGCGATCTGCGCGCCATGCCACCCGATCAGCGTGAGCGAGTGCTCGAGTCAGACCGCTTCAGGGGCATGTTCTCGGATCAAGAGCGGAACATGCTGCGGGAAACGACGAAGCTGCCATTGGCACCGGCGGTGCCGCGACCGCCGCAGGAGTAGAGGGCCGGGTCCCAGAGAGGCTAGCCAAACCTGATTGGAGCACCATAGATATTTTGCCGAGGATGCACGCTCGACGGTAGCGCCGGCGTCCCGCCGGCAGTCGTGAGGGCGTCTCGCCCTCGGTCGCTAACTTCTCAACATATTCTTCGCAATAAAGAACACGTTGGCCGGCCGCTCGGCCAGGCGGCGCATGAAGTAGGGATACCATTCCGTCCCGAATGGCACATACACCCGCATGCCCCATCCCTCACGCACCAGCGCTTGCTGCAAGTCACGCCGAATGCCATGCAGCATCTGGATTCGAAAGAATCGCGCGGAATCTTCTCGCGGATTGCAAATGCCTTGGTTTCGTTGATGATGTTCTCGTCGTGCGTCGCCAGGCCGTGATACACGCCGCTTTTCAGAAGGGTCTTCATCAGCTTGATGTAGTTGGCGTCAACTTCAGACTTCTTCTGATAAGCAATCTCAGGAGTTCTTTGTAAGCACCCTTGCATAGCCGGATCCGGATCCGTTCCGAGAGCAACTTCTCCACGTCCGCCTCGGCGCGCAGCATATAAGACTGGATCACCGTCCCAACGTTGTTGCCGTGCCCCGGCATGCGGTGCAGCACGTGCACGAAGTCGAGCGTGCGCTGCGTGTAGGGCGAGCCCTCCATATCGACGCGCACAAAGTTCGGGGGCTCAGGCTTGCCGCCTTCTCAACCAGCCCCGTCACGAGGTCACGCGCAAGTTGCTCGTCGACATCCAGTCCCATGTGCGTAAGTTTGAGACTCACGTTCGCCTGAAGCCTGTTGGCCGCGATTTGGTCGAGCAACTTGTGATAGAGCTGGCGCTGGCGCGCGCCTCCTCAACGTTGGTGACGTTCTCCCCAAGTTGTCGACGCTGACAGTGATTCCCCTTTTGTTCAGCTCGGCAGCCACGCGGATCGCGTCTTCGACCTGGTTGCCAGCGACGAACCGGCTCGAAACACGCTGTCCGATAACGGATCGTTCTGCGACGGAGCGAAGGGAGCCGCTTTCGGAGAGGGAGATGAACAGGGATCTCAGCACGGGAGCCCATCCGAGAGAGCCCCTTTAGGTTGATTCGCGCCTGAGACGTGCATGCGGCTCACAGAAAGTTGTATCACAAAGCCTGGGGGAGCCGGTGTGATGGCGGTCACTGATGCTAGTCGTCAGTCGCCAGTCTCCAGTCGCTAGCAAGGCCAGTGTCTTGGGTCCTTCGCTTCGTTCAGCTGGTGCCTCACTTCGCTCAGAACGACAAACAATTGTTGTTTCGCTGGAGAGTGACGACTACACGACTGCCTCACAAGAACACCTCGTCCACGTAGCACCACCGCCAATCCTCACCCGGCTCAAACGATTGTATTACTGGGTGCTTGGTCTGGTGAAAATGCTTGGTGGCATGCTTGTTCTTCGAGGAGTCGCAGCAACCCACGTGGCCACATTCGGAGACACAATCGCAAGTGAACCCACGTGTCGCCCATCTCGAGGCATTCCTTGCAGCCTTTACCGCTGGGGGTGACCTTCTTGATGTCTTTTTGATGAGTACAAGTTTTGGCCATAAATCACCTCAGAATTGGTCGAAACTGAAACAGCTTTTGGCTCACTCCGGATGCTCTTCCAGAAACCGCTCCGATTCGATCGCCGCCATGCAACCCGTGCCCGCAGCCGTGATGGCCTGCCGGTAGCGCTCGGTCGGCGACAATCCCCGCATGCGAATACACCGGGTACGCGCGTCAGTACATATTCGAACATCTTCAGGTAGCCATCCTTGTCCATCGTCGAGCTGGCCTGCGAAAATTTTCGCGTTGGGTTCGTGACCGATCCCCAGAAACAACGCATTGGTGGGGTGAAGTCGTAAACGAGATTCGTCTTCACGTTCCGCAACTGAAGGGCCGTCACTTCTTTCTTATGCACGTCATGGACGTCTTCCACCACCGTATCCGGAAGGAAGCTGATTTTCGGATTCTTGCGTGCGCGTTCCAGCATGATCTTCGACGCGCGGAAGGTGTCGCGGCGGTGGATGATGGTGACCTTGCTGGCAAAACGCGTGAGGAAATTTGCTTCCTCCATCGCCGTATCGCGCGCCGCCGATCACGACCACTTCTTTCCCGGAGAAGAAAAAATCCGTCGCAAGTCGCGCACGAACTGACGCCGTGTCCGATAAGTTGTTGCTCGTGAGGCAACCCAAGCCAACGCGCCGAAGCGCCGCTCGCGATAATCAGGGTCTTCGTGTGAATCTGGTGCTTGCCCACGTGCAGCAAAAACGGCCGCTGGCTCAGATCGGCGCTGGTCACGTGGCCAAGCATGTACTCGGCGCCGAATCGCTGCGCCTGCTTGCGCATGTTCTCGATCAATTCCGGCCCCTGAATTCCTTCAGGGAAGCCGGAAAGTTTTCGACCAAGGTAGTGATCGACAGCTGCCCACCTGGTTCGTGGCCTTCAATGACGAGCGGCTTGAGGTTGGCGCGCGCGCTGTAAAGCGCGGCTGTGTGTCCGGAGCATCCGGAACCAATGATAACGACGTTTCGGGTATCCATAGTGGCTGTTAGTTAGATTGCAGAACTGCAAATTGGGTGCAAGCAGGGTTCCCGGCGCTCTAGGAAAAGCCTGTAACTGCAAAGAGCGCAAAGAATAGCCGCAAAGGGCGTGAAGATCAACCGCCTCATTTCTTAACTGATTGCTGGCGGGGCGGTTTCGACGAAGCAGCACCCGTCTTTCCAGTCGTCTTTCCCGCCGGCTTCGCTTCGACCGCCACTTTGACGAGTTCTGCAGGGATAGTGCGGCGCGCGTTCAGCAGCGACCGGTAGTTTGTCATGATCGAAGACGCGTTCGCGAACAACGGCTCGTAAGCACCCTGGTCCGGCGGCGGCCCGCCTTCGGATGCAGCACAGCGCGCCAGCACCACGGACGACTTGCCAAAGCGCTCAAGCTTGATGCGACTGGCCGGAGTCGAACTTCCAAGCCATACCGGCCGCGCTGGTCACCGACGACGCGCTGTCTTCGATCGACACCTGCACCAGGTCCCTGGGATCGCGCACGTGCAAGACCAGGGTCTCGATCATGTTCTTGCCGTCGTCGCTGAACGAATACTGCACCGTCGAAAACGGGGACTGCGCCGGCAACTCCCGCCGCAAGCGGACCCAGTTCGCTACGGAAGGCTCATCGGACATCTGGGCGCTTTGGCCTGCCTGCAGGAGTCCGGGCGCTTCCGCCAGGCTCGAGCGGCCGCGCGCGACCTCGAAGTCCTGGCTGAACGATGGCTGCTTCGGAACGCGCGCCAGGGCCGAAGAGATCTCCTTCTGTTCTTCTGCCGACGGAGAGCGGGCGTTCAGCACATTCACTTTGACCGGAGGCTGCTGCGCCCAAACGCCGGCGCACATCAGGAGAAAGAGCTGGGGCAAGAGCGCTGATTTGGAAGGCACGCGGTCATTTTAAATGAAGAGGAGCCAACTGCCGACATGGTGGCGCGACAGCGATTCTTATTCCCTTGCATAGAATCGTGCCATGGCAAACTTGACCTTAGTGTACGGAATGCGGCTGTTGCCCTCCGACGAAGTCGCGGAAGTCGGCGACGCCACCGTGAAACTGAAGAACGGAAAAGACGCGCATGTCACCATGCACGTGCTCGAAGGCAGTAAGGACGATATCGGAGAAACAGTTGAAGACAAGCCTGGAAGCGTTCTTTCGATTTCTATCCGGAAATATGAGACCCGTAGTCTACCTTCGGAACAATGAAGTCCAGTTCTACGGCACTTTCACTGGAATCGGCCGCCCATCGCATGTCGCCGGCGAGAATCGCCAAGTGCGTACTGCCTGCACAGCACGATCGTCAAGATCCTTGCCACCCGTGTGAGCTACTCTCACATTTTTCGTGTTGCCTTTCAAATCAATTACAAACTCAGCGGTGACCGTACCCTCTTTCAGAGACGAAACGTTCATTTCTGTTGATTTTGGCTTTGGCATCTTGTACTTACCGTGGACAAGTGTCGACTTCCGCAGCGTCAGCCGGCGGTGTGAACAATCCCGGATCCATCGTGGCCTGTGCCGACAGCTCGACAACCTTCACGTCAATTTTCTTGTGCCCCTCAACCAGGCACGCCATTTCCCGCGGATAGGTTTTGCTGACCGAACAGTCGGAAAGCTCCGTAGTCACACCTGTAAGCGGCGACTCGTCGTCCAAGAGAGATAGGCTCAATCTTCTGAATCACCACCCCATTCGAAGTGTGAAAGCAGAAAGCGCCCTTCTCTTTCTAATAGGATCGATGGTAACGGCGCATTCGATCTCGGGCTCATTCGTAACGGGCGGAACGATCGAATCGAACTGCTGTTTGCTGCCCGGCGGAGAGGGTGATAGCGACTAGACTGGGCAGCCGTCTAACCTGTTCAGGCAATTCGGCGCCAACATCCTGCAGCCAGATTTTGTTCGGTTCGGTTGCAATCTCAAGATGCCGAGAGCCTCCCACTTCGGTTTCCCGGCGCCACCGATCGCTGCAGATCCACCATTCTGTAAACGTACCCTTCTTCTGTTCAAGGTCATCGCCGATGAAAGAAAACTCGACCTTCAGGCGGAACGCGGGAGCACTTATGTGGCGAATATCTGACGCCGAGCGCGCACGCGACAACATGGCTTCGCCGCGAGACTGCACAGTTTGCGCAACCAGCGATGTCGCTGCGAGCAGAACCAGCAGGACAAGTATTCTTAATCGCAACAAGGCCAAGTCGCACTCCGCTTACGGCCGATACCCCGGTCCCCGCAGCACCTTCCCGGCAATGCGCCAGTCATCTTGCCCTGATCAATCACCAATCCGCCGTTGACCAGCACGTACTCCATGCCCTGCGAAAACTGGTTCGGATCGCCGAACGTTGCTACGTCTTTGATGGTCGCGGGATCGAACACCACGACATCGGCCCACATGCCAGTCTTTGAAAACGCCACGATCCGCCAGGCGCATACGCTGCGCGGGCAGCGCTGAGAACTTTCGGATTGCGTCTTCGAGACCGAGCTTCCTTTCTTCCCGAACATACTTGCGGAGAATGCGCGGGAACGTGCCGTACGCGCGCGCGGTGCGGATGTTCCTGCCCGAAGCAGGCCTTCGGGCGATGCGCCTGAAGAGTCGTTGCATATAGAAGTCCACGGCTGCTGCAAGGCCAGACGACGTCGGTCTTCCGACATGCCGAACACCGCAACACTCGGTATACGCCTGGTCTTCGATCAGAAGGTCGAACAGAGCATCCATCGGATCCTTGTTCTGCAGTTTGGCCACGTCGGCCAGCGTCTTGCCCTGTAGTGGCAGTAGCTTCGGATTCTGCACGACGCCGATGATGATCGCCTCCGGGCCGGGGATCTCCTGCCACTCGTTGTCCCACGTGGTCGAGGGCGTGAGCATGTCTTTGCGCATGCGCGCGCGCATGGCCGGATCCTTGAGCCGCTCGATCAGCTTGGCGTGTCGCCGCCGTCGTGCGCCCAGGGCGGAATGAACGCCGAAAATCATTGAACCACGCGGGATACGCGTAGGTGTCGGCGGTCACATCGACGCCCTTCGCGTCTGGCCGCATTGATCTTCGCGACGACCTCAGGCATCTTGTGCCAATTCGTTTTCCCGGCCACCTTGAGGTGCCAGATCTCCACCGGGATGTTCGCTTCCTTGCCGATGCGGAAAGTTTCGTCGAGCGAAGCATCGATAGCGTCGCCCTCGCTGCGCATGTGGTCGCGTAGATGCCGCCGAATTTAGATGCCTCTGCGGCGAGGGCGATGATTTCCTCTGTCTTCGCGTAAGGCGCCGGCGCATACTCCAGTGAAGTAGAGACGCCGATCGCGCCGTCGTGCATGGCGTCGCGCACCAGCGACTTCATCTGCTCGAGTTGCTGAGAGTCGGCTGTATGTCGGCATCGCCCAGCACCAACGCGCCGGACCTGCGTGGCGCCCACGTAGCTGGCCAGGTTGATGCCCATGCCCCTGCTTCTCGAGCCGGTGCGAAATACTGGCGAAAGGTGCGCCAGTCGGGCGTGATCTTCAGATGCTCGTACAGTGGTTTTGTCGGCGGCGATGATCGCATCGTTCTGCGGAGCAATCGAGCCGCCTTCGCCGGTGATTTCGGTCGTGATGCCCTGGTAGATTTTCGACGGCAGGCGTGGATCGACGAGAATGGTTGATTCCGACTGGCCCAGCATGTCGATGAAACCCGGAGTGACCACGTCGCCGTGCGCATCGATCGTTCGCTTGGCAGACGCACCCGTGAGATTTCCAATCGCGGCGATCTTGCCGTCGCGAATGCCCACATCACCCGTATGCCAGGGGCGAGCCCGTGCCGTCGATAATGTGGCCGTTCGTGATGACTACGTCGAACGATTGCGACTGTTGCGCGGAACAGAGAGCGATTACGAGACAGCTACAGGCAGCAACACCAGACTTCGCGAACGAACGCGCATGGACGATTCCTCGCTTCGGGATAAGAGAAGAAGAACTGAACGAGCAGTGTACGCGTCGGCGAAGCGTCAGGCGACCGGGAAATAGAATGCAAGGATCGCCAAACGCCGATGGAGCACAGGGATCGGTCGAGTCACGAGGAATCGCTTAAACAGAATTCTCACGGGCCGTTTCGTGAGTAGATAATCCAACCCTCAGAACGCCCGGTTAGATTCGACCGCCCGACGGGCGAGAAGGCCCGTCGCTTCATCGACGAGTGCTATTTGGCTACGACCTGTTCGGTTCCGTTTCGCGCCAGCAGGGCGCCCAAGACGATCCAGATCGCCAGCGCGATCCACTCATTAGTGGTGAAGTGTCCCGGGATGGCGGGAACTACTTTCATGAGAATCATCATCGCCCCGATCAGAACTCCCAAGGCCGCGACCAGGCGCTCCCGGGCCGGGGGGACCCATTACGTAGTAGGCAGCGCAGGCGGCGAGCCATCCGCTGGCGGATGCCACCGAGCCCACCTCCGACACGGGTACGAGAATCGCGTCCCCAGAAACATACACAGCGCGGTAGCCGCTCCGACGGCGAGCACGGCCGTTGAGGGCGTTCGGTTCATGGGATGGACGGTCGCGGCGCGGGCATCGAGCAGGCCGCGGCGCGCCATCGCGAACATCAAGCGCGTCGCCGCTACGAAATTTCCGTTGAAGCATTTAAAAAGCGACAGCAGAGCTGCCGCTAAAATGCTGCTGACGATCCAGCGGGAGCCGACCGCGCGCTCGAACACGCCACCGCCGTCATGCGAACTTCTCTCCCGTCAGTTCGCGCCACGAGGAGCGGCGTTACCCGACGGCCTGCGATCACGATTGTGTAAAACAGAATGCCCACGCCGATGGCCATGCACGATCGCGATCAGGAAACTCTTCGAACGAAATTCCGGATTCGCTTCTTCGGCCGCCTTGAGTAACCGACTCGAACCCGGTCATGAAATAAGGGACGATTTGCATCACCAGCAAGATCGAAAGGAATGGCGTGTGTGAAAACAATGGCGTGAAGTTCGTTGGAGACCCCTTGCTCACGCCAACCCCAACGAAGATGGCGAACAGGCCGGATTGTTCCGAAAGAAGTCCAGTTCTGAAACGTCGCGCTGAGCCGGATGCCGCGATAATTCAGGAGCGTCAGCAATCCGGTGAGCAGAGACCGGATGATGAGACGCGGCAGAAATACCGGCTTGCCAGCGATGCGATAGAGTTCCAGCGAATCGAGCCCCGGGAAAATATAGGCAGCGATGCGCCCGACGGCGACCGCTTCCCACGGACAGACGATGAAGTACGCAGCATCATCCATCCAGCCGGTGGCATAGCTGATCGAACGGGGAAAGACTTTCGCCGTGTATGCGACTTCGCCCGCAGCGTCGGGCATCGCGGCGACCAGTTTCCCGCAAACGTAGCCAATGGGCGGCAGGAGCGAGCCGCCGATCGCGAAGCCAAGAATCCCGCCTAATGGCCCGCCGCGGAGCAGCCAGTCGTCCGATGACAACCAGCCATCCGAGCGCCGACCATCGTCCCCAACCCAGCGTGAAGTAGTCGGTGACGCGGAGCTTTGCGGGCTGGGTTGAGTCATGGGAAAGTGGGCGGTGGCCGGTGCGGTAGGTCTTAGGTGTTAGGTCTTGGGTCTTAGGCGTATAAACCTGTCGTTACCGAAGCATCAACCCACGACCTAATACCTAACACCCAAGACCTAAGACCTGACGCGTTCCCTCACATCACGCACACCAATTCATACAACAAATTCGCGGCCAGCAGCGATGTGATCTCCCCGGTATCGTAAGGCGGAGACACTTCCACCAGGTCAGCAGCCCACGATATTCAGCCCACGCAAATTCCTCACCAGCTCAAGAATCTGAGCGCTCGAGAATCCACCGACTTGCGGCGTGCCCGTCCCGGGGCGAAAGCCGGATCCACCACGTCGATGTCGAGCGTCACATACACTGGGCGCCGCCCTAATTTCTTCAAATGCCGCTTCACCAGCGCCACGTCGTCGCGATGAAACTCTTCTGACGTCACCACTTTGAATCCATGCTTGCGGCCGAAATCGAAATCCTCCTTCGCGTACACCTGTCCGCGCAAGCCGACCTGCAGAACATCTTTGCCGACAATCAGTCCCTCTTCCACCGCCCGCCGCACTGGAGTTCCATGGGAGTGGGGGCTTCCGAAATACCCGCCCCAGGTGTCGTTATGCGCGTCGAACTGAATCAGACCTACGGGCCCGAATCGTTTGCGAATCGACCTCAAAATCGGCAGCAGGATCGAATGATCACCGCCTACGCATACTGTCCTCGCTCCGCGCCTGCAACACGTCGTCGAGCTGGGCGCTAATGCGCTGAAACGTGTCTTCTATCGAAAGCGGATTAATCGAGATATCTCCGGAAATCCGCGATCGCGCTTTTTCTCGAAGGGATTGAGATTGAGCACGGGATTCCACGGCCGAATGATCGCCGACTGCTCACGCACATGCCTTGGGCCGAAGCGTTGGCCAGAGCGGTAGGTCGCGCCACCGTCATCACGGGATCCCGATTAGCGCAATGTCGAGTTCCTCGGCGCGCGGAACATGCGGCAAGCGCATGAAGGTGGCGATGCCCGAAAATCGCGGGATAGACTAGCGCGTCTACCGGCTGCGGATGCACGTCCGAAAGCTTGCGCGAACTTCCTCGCCTGCGCTGCTGTGCATGAGTGGCGCGAATTATAAATCATGAAGCAACGCAGCCCGAGCAGAGCTCGTCGATCAGAATGCCAATTGAATGAGGATGTGGGGGCGGACGACTAGGCTACAGCGCGGCGCACATCCACGGGGACGTTGATCGATGCGCACAGAATATCGACAACGTCCTCCATGGACGAAATGTTGAACACGCAGGTCAGGCGGTGCGATCGAGCATCCTCACGCACAAACGGCGAGGGATTGACCAGCTTCAGTTGGATGTCGTTGTCGTGCGTCAGCGATGCAGGAAACCAGCCATCCCCAGGCCGCCGCCATCGGCATTTCCACGTCCGACAGGTCTAAAACCACCAGCGCGCGGTTCTCGCAGACAAGTCACTGCGTCTTTCAGGAAGTGAAGGGGTTCGCCGCGCACGATCCTTCCGGCGCATTGCAACACGGCCACATCCCCGGTTTGCTCGCTCATATTCGTAGTGCCATAGGTTCCTCAGTGTGGCTAGGTAAACCAGTTGGGAGGTCAACGTAGCTTGCGGAGTCACTATCTTAGACGAACGAAGCTGTGGAAGGTTTGCTGTTTCGGCACTCTTTGTTAGCTGCTTTATCTGCTCGAGAGTTCGACGCGCCGCTCTCGCAGGCAACGACGCCCGTCGTAGCTTTCGCCGTCCTTTTCCCATCATCGAAATGCGCGCCGTCGGGCTGGCGCCGCGCTGTCTGCTAAAATTGCGCATTCCCGGATCTAGGAGCCACATCGACATTATAGGCAAGAGTCTTTCAGTACATCGCCTTTCTCTTTGCCATCAGCGTGCACGAATCCGCCCACGCGTGGACACGCGAACCGCTGCGGCGACCCGACCGCCCGAATGCTGGGACGGATCACGCTCAATCCCCGCGAAACATATTGATCCAGTCGGCACGCGTCATGATGCCTTTGATCGCGATGTTCACTAACTTTCCCGTAATCGGATGAGGCCAAGCCGACGCCGGTCGATCCCCGTAATTTCAAAAATCAAGTTGCCGACGACATTCTCACTTCCGTCGCCGGACCGGTCAGCAACTTTCTGGTTGCATTAGCAACGGTATTGGGGATGTTGGTGATCCGCGAAAATCTCGGCTCAGGAAGCTTTCTTGTTAAAAACATGGCACATTACGGACCTGGCTTCGCCCACTTAGCCGGAACGTCATTGCCCTGGTGCCTCTTGACGCTATTTCTGCATGAATTGATGTTCATCAACGTTGTCCTGGCGGTCTTCAATCTAATTCCGTACTGCCGCCGCTCGACGGCAGCCACGTGCTTCGGCATTTCCTTTCGGAGCCCATTCGGCGCGCTTACGACTCAGTGGGTATTTTTGGTCTCCTTGCCCTCGTGTAGTTTGGGAGGGGAGCCTACTGAGCCGGCTCATTAATCCTTTCGTCGATTTTTTCAACGGACTTCTGACAAAATTCTGAGTGCCCACGACCACTCAACGCAAAGCGCGTGCTCAGCGGCATGCGCTCCACCGGCAAACTGCATCTGGGCAACTACGTCGGCGCCCTGCACAACTGGGTGCGCATGCAGGACCAGTACGAGTGCTTCTTCTTCATCGCCGACTGGCACGCGCTCACCACCGACTACGCCGATACCTCGCAGAGTCAAGGAGAACTCCGTCGAGGTGCTGCTCGACTGGCTGGCCGCCGGGCTCGATCCCGAGCGCTGCACGATGTTCATCCAGTCGCACGTGCCGCAGCACGCCGAACTGCACCTGCTGTTTTCGATGATCACGCCGCTGGGCTGGCTGGAGCGCGTCCCTACCTACAAGGAGCAGCGCGAAAACATCGCGGAGAAAGACCTGAGCACCTACGGATTTCTCGGCTATCCGGTGCTGCAGGCGGCCGACATCCTGATCTACAAAGGCGATTTCGTTCCGGTGGGCGAAGACCAGGTGCCGCACGTCGAGCTGACGCGCGAGATTGCGCGGCGCTTCAACATGTTCTATGGCAAGCAAGGCGCCCGTTTTTCCCGAACCGCAGCCGCTGCTGACTCCAGCCGCCGAAGCTGCCCGGCACCGACGGCCGCAAGATGTCGAAGTCGTACGGCAACACCATCCTGCTGACTGACCCCGAGCCGGTGGTGCGGCAGAAGCTGAAGACCATGGTGACCGACCCGGCGCGCGTGCGGCTGCACGATCCCGGCAATCCCGACGTCTGCCCGGTGGGCGACCTGCACAAGATCTTCAGCGACCGACGAAACCATGGCCAAGGTGAACGAAGGCTGCCGCTCCGCCGGCATCGGCTGCATCGAGTGCAAGGGCTGGGCGCCGATGCCCTGGTTCAGCATGCTTCAACCCTATGCAGGAGCGCCGCAAAAATACGAGGACAATCCGCGCCTCGCCTGGGATATTCTTGAGGCAGGCTCGGCCGCGCGCCAGCAAGGTGGCCGACGCCACCATGGACGAAGTGCGCGCCTCGATGGGCATGTCGCTCGAGTTGAGTCAAGCGAAGCCGTAACGTCAAGGTGGTAGGGACGAATCTAGAATGAGTGAAGAAGTGAAAGCCATCTCGGGTGTATTGCTGCCGACCGAGACGGTGTACCGCCGCCCATCGCCAGAAGCCGTCAAGCCGAGAAATCAGCGACTTCCCTTTGCCGTCTCCGTCAGACGCTGCTACGAGGGCCCGCTCGACCTGCTGCTCGACCTGATTCGCAAGCAGGACATCGACATCTACGACATCCCGATCGCGCGCATCACGGCGCAGTACCTGACCTACGTGGAACGCATGCGCGAACTCGACGTGAACGTGGCCGCCGACTTCATCTACATGGCGGCGGTGCTGATTCACATCAAGTCGAAGATGCTGCTGCCGCGCGATCCGCTGGCGCCGCCGACGCGCAGGACGATCCGCGCAGCGAACTGGTCAATCGCCTGCTCGAGCACGAGAAGTTCAAGTCGGCCGCGCAGATGCTGCATGCAGAAGCAGCAGATTGAAGACGCCGTCTGGTCGAATCCGGCGCTGAAAGAATTCATGGACGCCGAGGGCACCGAGCCGGAACTGGCGGCCGACGTGATCGACCTGGTAAAGACCTTCCAGCAGATTCTGGATCGCGCCCGCTCGCGTCCCATCCTCGAGGTGGACGAAGAGACCGTCACAGTCGGACAGATGATCGATTACTTGCAGCGCCGGCTCTCGCTCGAAGACCGGCCGCTCCGCCTGAAGCAGATGCTGCGCAACGTCGATTCGCGCCAGGCGCTGGTGTGCATGTTTCTGGCGATGCTCGAACTGGTGCGGCTGCAGGCGATCCAGCTGCGGCAGGATCGCATGTTTCGGCGAGATTCTGATCCGCAAGCGCGTCGGCTTCTGACGCGAGTCATGAACGAGCAGGCCGCGGTGAGGGATGATTAGGAGTAACTAGTGATTAGTGGCTGGTGGTCAGCTGATCAGCGATTGCCAGACAAGGCCAGCGACTGAACTAGGGCACTAGGTATCATTTCTATGAGTCTTAAAGCCAAACTCGAAGCGATTGTGTACGCGCCAGAAACGCCGGTCACGCTGGATCAGATCTGTTCAGTTGGTCAAAGAGTCCGCGGTCGCCGAACAGGACGGCGCCGACGAAGCCGAGGTCGAAGTCGCGCGTCCGTGCTCGCGCTCGAGGAACTCGTCGCCGATTACAGCGCCGCCGACCACGGCATCGAGATTCGCCAGGTCGCGGGCGGCTATCGCATCGTCGACCAAGCCGGAGCAGCACGACGTCGTCGCGCGCATTTGCCAAGAGCCTGAAGCCGCCGATTCGCCTGTCGCTGCCCGGCGCTGGAGACGCTGGCGGTGATCGCGGTACAAGCAGCCGGTCACGGTGCCGGAGATCAGCGAAATCCGCGGCGTGGATTCGAGCGGCGTGATCGCTACCCTGCTCGATCGCAAGCTCATCACCACCGCTGGGCGCAAGGCCGTGATCGGACGGCCCGATCCTCTACAAGACCAGCCAAGAGATTTCCTGCTGCGCTTCGGCCTGAAAGACGTGAACGAACTGCCCAGCATGGAGGAGTTCGAAGAAACTAGTGGCTGAGTGCGTTCCAGATGGATGATCCTGCCGCGGCTGGACATCAGCCGAAGCCCGTGCTGGAGTTGAGCCAGGCAATGAGAGATCAGTTCGAAACGATGCGGTGGAATCCAATTCCGAAGATGACGCCATCGTTTCGAGACTCATCGGCGATACGTCCGAGGAGCCGATCGAAGCGCACGCAGTAAACCAGCGATTAGTAAGGACTTCGCCTCACTTCAATTGATTTGGGGCATCGTAGATGTTTTGGGAAGGGCACGGCTTCAGTCGTGCCGATAAGCCAGCCAATAATTGGGCTTCGGCCCCTGAGGCCAGGCGATGCTCACGAAACACACGCGCCCCGTCACTTCGATCGTGATAGACTCGAATTGACTTTCATGCCCACGGAACGCCTGCAAAAATCATCGCCGCCGCCGGAATCGCCTCCCGCCGCAAGGCCGAGGAACTCATCACCTCCGGTCACGTCCAGATCAATGGGACGACTGTCACTGCGCTCGGCACCAAAGCTGATCCGGAGAAAGACCACATCCGCGTCAACGGCAGAAGCTTCTCCACGGAGCTCAACGCCACGTCTACCTGCTGCTGAACAAGCCGGTGGGATACGTCACCACGGTCAGCGACCCCGAAAAACGTCCCACCGTCGAACCTCATTCGTGGGTGGGCAGCCGCATCTTATCCGGTCGGCCGCCTCGACTATGCAGTGAGGGCCTCGTCCTGATGACCAACGACGGCACGCTCGCGCACAAGCTGATGAAAGCTGCGTCGCACGTCGCCAAAACCTACGTCGTAAAAGTCAGCGGCAAGCCCACTGAAAGACGCGATCGCGAAAGCTTCGCGGCGGGCTTTCGATCGCCACCGATGACGGCCGGCGTGTGCGCACCTCACCCGCAAAAATCCGCCTGGTGAAGGAGGCCCTAACCCCTGGTACGAGATCACGCTGATCGAGGGGCGCAACCGGCAAATCCGGCGCATGTTCGAGGAAGTCGGCCACCACGTGGAGAAGATCAAGCGCGTGAAATATGGCCCGCTCGCGCTAGACGTGCCGCCCGGAAAATTCCGCGCCCTCACCGGTAAGAGAGTCGACCGACTGCGCACGGCCGCCGGGCAAAAACTCGCCGAGAACCGCGCTTCCTGAACCCGCGCATGGACCGGTTCTTCGATCTCGTCACCGAAAACGCTCGCTCCGCCGGGGCCCAAACGCCAAAACACACACCTGACCAGTCTTGCGGACTGATCAAGCTGAACGCCAACGAAAGCGTCTACGGGCCTTCGCCGAAGGCGCTGGCGGCCATGCGCGCGGCGCTCGAGAACTCTAACCTGTATCCCGACAACGACTCGCCCACTCTGCGCGAGAAGCTAGCGCAAGAAACATTGCGTCCCTCCCGAGCAGATTGTCGTCGGCAACGGAACCACCGCGTTGCTGGGCGTGATCGCTCGTACTCTCCTGCGAGAGTGGAGCGGAACGCGGTCACCAGCGCTTGTTCACTTCATCTCGTATCCGGCTGTCACGCAGACAGCCTGCGCGCGGCTGATTGAAGTTCCGTTGCTCGATCGCGGATTCGATCTGGATGCGATTCTCAAGGCGATCGACGCGAACACTCGGATCGTCTTCCTCGCAAATCCCGAACAACCCAACCGGGTCGTTTCTCGACGCGGTTTCTGTCGATCGTTTCCTCGCCAAAGTCAACCGCAGCACGTGATCGTCGTTCTCGACGAGGCTTACTTCGATTACGCACAGTATTTCGCGCAAAAGCGCGGTGTCGAATACTCGCATGCCCTCGAGTACGTTCGCTGAGAACCGCAACGTTATCGTCCTGCGCACGTTCTCAAAGGTGCATGGACTGGCGGGGTCCGCGTCGGCTACGCGATGGGCCCTGCCGAGACTCATCTCTTACATCGCGCAGCTGCAGGAAGTGTTCGCGTTGTCCACGATCGCGCAGGCGGCGGCGTCGGCGGCGATTGACGATGATGAGCACATCCAGAATGCGCTTCAAGAGCAACGCCGAGCAGGCCGAGTGGGTGGAGCGGAGACTCAAAAGCCTCGGACACGACGTCCTTCCCACCTGGACGAATTTTACCTAGCCATTGAAGTCGGCGCAGGACTCGCGCGAGTTCGCGCGACGGATGAGAAAGCAGGGCGTTCTAGTGCGGCCATTGGGCGCATGGGGTGCGCCCACTTCGATCCGGGTCACACTGGGTACGCGGGAGCAAGAATCAATTCTCTGTACAGGCTGGCGTCCGCAAGGTAGTGCCGGCGATTAACCTCTAGTCAAGAAACTTTGCATCACCGTCGTAGTTCGCCGATCGTTCGAGCCAATTCCTCAGGGCTTACGCGTTTTATTCCGCAGGTTCTTATCAGCCCCGTGCGCGCACAAGATCCTGACCATCTCGCGCGGCCGCGAGATTCGTAAACGCGCTCGCCACAGCGCAGTATTTCCATGCATATCCTGCACATCCACGTCCACCGTGTTGCAGCAACACCTCAGCGATTTGCGTTCTGTAGTTTCGAGCGGCGAAATGCAAGGGTCGTTTCAGAGGTTCCTGTCTTGGGCATTCGGGTTGGCTCCATGCCCTAGAAGTTCAAGAGCGATCGCGACTTCTCCATCCCGCGCCGGATAGAAGAGCGGGGTTCGTCAGTCGCGGTCAGTTCCTCCGATCTTCTCATCCGCGAGGCGGCTCTCCTCAACTCTTTCAGATCGTGCCTCAGGACGCCAAATGAACATGGTGCCCAAGTCTTTCGCCACCATCGAGACAATCCAATTCAGAACTCAAGCTTCCCGCGTCATCGGCAACCGCGCCGCGCCGAACAATCCGCATCGCTCCCCAGCAGCGCACGCGTGATGATCGTCTTTCGCCCTGCACCAGGCTCAACCTGGCCCGACGCACCCGATGGCACGTGCAAAGGATCGGCCGGCGCCGTAGCCGCTGTACACCATCGCGCGCTGGCGCAGTTCCTCGAAAATAGTCGGCGAAAACGCCTCCCACGCGCTGCACACGCCGCCGCCGATCACGTACATCTCGAGATTCAAACCATTCACCATCGCCGACAGGGCAATTCCCAAAGCTCGGCCCACGCGGCGGAAGATTCGCTTCGCTTGCTCGTCGCCCTGGATCGCCTGGTTGTAGATTTCCTTCGCGTTGAATTCAGATCGGCTCCGGCCGCCTTGGCCAGTCCGGGAGCGTCGCCCGTCGTGATCAACTCGCGCGCCATGCGCACGATCGCCGTCGCCAGAAGCGTACTGCTCGAGGCAGCCCGTGATTTCCGCATCCGCACAGCTGGCCATCAGGATCGACGGTCATATGCCCGAATCGCCTGCCATCCCGGTCATGCCGTGCCATATTTTGCCGTTCAGAACCAAGCCGCCGCCCACGCCTGGTGCCCAACGTCAGCATCGCCATGTCGCCCACGTGGCGCCCGGCGCCCAGCCACTTCTCACCGAGACGCAGCGACGTTGGCGTCGTTTTCAAGAATCACGGGCGCGCCCAGGCGTTTCTCAATTTCGTTTGCGAAGCAGGATAGTCCGACCATCCCGGCAGGTTGGGCGACTCGCGCACCATACCAGTTTGCAGGTCGATGATGCCCGGAACTCCGATCCCGACGCCCAACAGCTCGCCGGAAGATTTGTACTTGTCAGAGATCATGGCGAATGGCTTCGCACATGTCGTTCAGGACGTGGTCACGGCCCAGCACGAGTCTGTCGTGCCGAGCGTGACTTTCTCCATGAGCTGTCCCTTCTCATCGACGGCCGCGATGCGAAGGTTGGTTCCACCCAGATCTATACCAATGGCAAAAGTTCGACATAAGGTCACAAAGGGAAACTAGACTACACCCGGGAGAATGGATATGTCGATTTTGGAATCATGGCCGATGTAAGAATCCGGCCTGTGATAGACGACTTTAATTGCCCACTCGTCGCGCGTGATTGTGAACGTACTTCTGGCATTTCGGGCAGTAGTGGCTGCTGCGACCCACAATCACGACGCGCTTGATTGGCGTCTTGCAACGAGGCACGGTTCGCCCTCGCGCCCATACACACGATGCCGCAGTTGAAAGAAGCCCTCTTCACCGTCCGCGTCCACGTAGTTGGAAATCGAAGACCCGCCGAGCCGCGATGGCTTCTTTCAAAACTTCCTGCACTGATTTGTGCAGCAGTGCCAACTGCGCGGTCGTGATGGTCGATGCCCGCCGCCGCGGACGGAGTCCGGCGCGAAACAGCGATTCGTCGGCGTAAATGTTTCCTACTCCGCGCAGCAGCTTCTGATTCAGGAGCGCGCTCTTGATAGGAGTCTTGTGCCCGCGAAACAACGCCACAAACTGATCCGTCTTGACCTCCGAGAGGTTCGACGCCTCGCAGCCTCGAAGTCTCCCGTGGTGTGCACGCTCAGCCGGCCGAAACGGCGCGGGTCAATAAACCGCAATTCGCGTCCCGAACCTAGTTTCGCAATCGCATGCGTGTGCTTGACGATCTTCCGCGTCCGGATCGCACACCACCATTCGACCTGTCATTCCCAGATGAACAATCCACTGCGAGCTTCGAGCCAGCCGCCTTCTTGGCCTTTCGGCCTTTTGCCGGGCCGAATGCCGTTTCCACATCATTGCGTTCAAGATCGAACACAATGTGTTTGCCCATCCGTCGGACGGAAGAGATGCGAGTGCGCTCGAGCGTAGCGCGCGATCTCGGCCGGCGGTGATTTCATGGTTTGCGGCTTCGATCCGAGCCACACCGACTCGATCGCGTCGCCGGCGACCCGCTTGTGCAGACCGCGAGCAATGGTTTCGACTTCCGGAAGTTCGGGCACGAGAATCAGTCTACAGTCGCCAGTCGCCTAGTCGTCAGCAGGATGGCACGGGGCACAATGACAGGCGCAGGTCTGGCGAAAGCGTAGCCCGATCTCGCCAACAATCAACGACTAACAACCAACGACGGGGCTTCGCTGACGACTGAAGACTGGCGACTAGTGACTGACAACTGCCTTCCACGTGTATTCTTACCTGTACACACTCCGATCCGCTCAAATCCCAGCATTTCTCATCACGGCGACCATCCGCGGGCGAAGCGTGTGTGCGAACCTCGGAGCCCACTACTCTTCGGGCACGGAGCTGGCTTTGAACAAGGGTAAGGCTGCGGTCATCGTAGGCGCGCAATGGGGCGACGAGGGCAAGGGCAAGATCGTCGACGTGCTCTCGGAAGGCTTCCCGGTCGTGGCCCGCTATGCCGGCGGGCATAATGCCGGGCACACGGTCATCATCAACGGCAAGAAATTCATTCTGCAGCTCGGTGCCCTGCGGCGTTCTGCGCCCGGGCTGCTGCAGCGTGATCGGCAACGGCGTGGTGCTCGATCCGATCGCCTTCCTGAAGGAAGTCGGCGGGCTGCGCGACACCGGCGTGCAAGTGGATGGCACACTGTTCGTCAGCAACCGCGCCCAGGTGATCCTGCCCTATCACCGCATGATCGAACTCGCGTCCGAGAATGCTCCCGGCCGCGTAAAGATCGGCACCACCTCGCGCGGGATCGGGCCGGCCTATGAAGACAAGATGGGCCGCCGCGGCCTGCGCGTGGCCGACCTGCTCGACCTGAAGCTGCTGAAGACGCACATCGAGAACGCGGTGCGCGAGAAGAACATGATCGCGCACGCGCTGTTCAACTCCGAGCCGCTCGATGCCGACAAGATGTACGAAGAATATGCTGCCGCCGCCGCAGAAGGTTGCGCCCTTTGTGCGCGACACTGCCGCGCTTCTCAACCAGGCATGCTGGCCGAAGGCAAGTCGGTGCGTGTTCGAAGGCGCGCAGGGCACCATGCTCGATATCGATCACGGCACCTACCCGTTCGTGACCTCGTCGAGCGCGACTTCGGGCGGAGCGGTCATCGGCACCGGCGTTGCGCCCGACTGCAATCGACATGGTCATCGGCGTGACCAAGGCGTACTGCACGCGCGTGGGCGGCGGTCCGTTCCCTACCGAGGCGCTCGACGACCAAGGCGAACTGCTGCGCACGCGGCGTAACGAATACGGCGCGGTCACGGGGCGTCCCGCGGCGTTGCGGCTGGATGGATTTGCCTCTTCTGCGCTACGCTGGCATGATTAACGGAATCTCGTGGCTGGTGGTGACCAAGCTCGACGTGCTGGATGCACTTCGACGAGATTCCGGTGTGCGTGGGGTACAAGATCGACGGCAAGAAAACGGACGAGATTCCCGCGCAGGACAGCGGCTTCCAGAAGATCGAATGCATTTACGAGAAGAAGCCCGGCTGGAAGACGTCGACCGAAGGCATCACCGACGATGGACAAACTGCCGAAGGCCGCCCGCGAGTATCTGGCTTTTCTTGAAAGGAAAGCGGCGCGCGCGTCGGTATGGTTTCGACCGGCCCCGATCGAGACCACACAATATTCGTCGACGAGTTTTGCTGCCGCCATGAAAGCGGCAACGCGGCCAGGCGGAAGCCAAGGCGTAAAGGCAGCTCTCAGCTTTCAGCTGTCAGTACAAACGCTGAGTGCTGATTGAGCAACGCAAGGCATGCAAGGCCGACGTTCTTTGCACAAGGCGTCCGTCGGAATTCTTGCTGACGGCTGAGAGGCCAAATACAACGGAGCGTACGATGGTGGTCCTGGCAGTGACCTGGATGGCGAAGGTAGGGCACGAGAGCGATGTTGCCGGAATTTTCTCCAAACTGACCGAAGCATCCCGCCAAGAGCCGGGTTGCGCGATGTACATTGTGCATCGCCACAAGACCGATCCACGCCGCTTCTTCATCTACGAGCAATACAACGACGACGCCGCGCTCGAAGCGCACCGCGCCGCGCCGCACTTTCCTCCAGTTCGCCAAGAAGGAACTGCCCAAGGTCGCGGATCGCGTGGAAGGCAACCTGTTCGAGCCTCTGGGCTAGGCGCACCATCTCACGCGCGCATAGCATTCACAGAGTACAATTCGTCGTCTCTGGACCAGTTTGTGCAAGTCGGTCCTTCTGGGAGTTTGCCATGCGACAATCCGTCCCAATCTTATTGGCTATCATGTTGGCCGCAGGAACTCTGGGCGCGCGCGCAAGAGCGTCCTCCACAATCTAAGACCGTTCCCGACTCCATCAACTTCATCTGGAAGAGCATCGCGAAGGATTTCACCCGCATGTGCCGACGCAATGCCGGAGGAAAAATGGAGTTTCAAGCCGACGCAAGGTGCGTTTACGAACGCTCGCACATTCGCCGAGCAGGTCAAGCATGTTGCCTGCGCGAACGAAGCGTGGGCCGGCGCAAATCCTCAAGGGGAGCAAGCAGCCCGAACGCTGCGATCTCGGGGGACCAAGTCCCGCGAAATCAAAATCGAGATCATGGCCCACCTACGCGAATCATTCTCTCAAATGGATAGAGCCATCACCTCCATCGATGTCAACAATTTACTGGAGCCGGTGCACGGAGAATACTGGGGCGACAACCGGTTATCAGCTGTAACCGCAGCCGTGTGGCACATCTCCGATCACTACGGACAGCTGGTCGAGTATCTTCGCATGAATGGCACCGTGCCTCCGGCGAGTCAGTAAGCTCGCGTTTCATTTCGAGTTCACAAATCCAAAACCCCTATAGCAGCATCCCGCCTTGCCTAATCCTAATTCTCCCTGCTTTCCGTACCCTTGAAACGTCGCCGCGTAAATTACTCATTGTTAACAGAATGGTGACACACGCCTCAGTGTTCGCCCGCGACAATGACTCATCGCCATAAGCGAAGCCCGGACTTATCGCCGTTCGTACCCGATTAACTGAGCATGCTGAATACATCTAAAGCGACGCGGTACTCGTCTCTGTCTCTCAAAGACGTGGTCTGTCTTTGCGCCGGACCCGCGATGAAGAAGCCTGGGCGGAATTCGCTTCTCGGGTCGGCCGCCCGCTGCGCATGGTCATCGCGCGCACGGCGTCGATCTGGGGCGACTCTTCCACGCGCCACCGTCGAGGACCTCATTCAGGCGCACGTACCTCAAGCTTTGGGAAGGCGGACGGAATCTTCTGCGTGAGTTTGCCATCGAGCGGCCCGACGCCATACTCGGGTACTTGAAGAAGACCGCCGCCAATGCGACACACGACTACTTCAAGCACGGGTACAGTCAGTCCGCGGGAGGCGCCGCAGAGCACGTTTCTACATACGACATTGAACCCGAGGCTCGACTAGGGGTCGGCCGGCAGTGAACAAACCATCGCCTCGATATTTTCCTGTCCGAAATCGACGACCACCTGCAACGCAGCCTCACCGGACCGGACGCCGACCGCGACCGCACAATCTTCTGGCTTTACTTCCGTCAGGGACTCAGCAGCAAGGAGATTGCTTCCCTCCCGGGTATGGGACTGGGCACCAAGGGGGTGGGCAGTGTGATTGAACGGCTCAAGCACTTCGATTCGCGAGCGGATTGTGGGTGTAGAACCGGCCGATCCGGAATGGAGCGAAAAAGCAAAGTCCCTGCAGAACTCGTATTGAACATTGGGAGAGTGTCGAGACCTTGGGACGTCTCGCTCGAAAACACGTCGACAATCAGGAACTGCACGCGCTGGTGCCGTCACGCACCGAGGCGCCCCGCGAGGTCTTCTACCCTTTCGCGCGATGAAGTGCGCCAGGCGCAGCTCACGTGCGTTCCTGTCTCGAGTGCGGGAAGAAAGTCTGGAAGTACTGGCTGCTGGTGAATCGGATGTCGATTGTCATCTCGGAAGCCGTGCCCCGGGACCGGATTGCCCGAAGGAAGATGACGTCAACTGGTACGAACTGGCCTCAGGCCAGTGGCCAGAGTTCAAGGCCGCGCAACTCGTGAAGCATGCCGCGCTCTGCGATCACTGCGGCCCGCTGCTGCGCGGCAACCCGTATGGAGTATTTCCCCACGCAGGGCGAGGAACAACTGGTCGAAGGTTTAAGAACCAAGTTCAGTGCGGCGGCTATTCCGGCGCAGTCGCAACATTTGCCATTCCGGCAATTCGTCAACTGGTTCGCCCCGTCATGTCGTTGATTGTGATCGCCGGAGTCTGGGCCGCGCGTTCCTCCACGCAACCGGCGGCGGCTCTCTGGCCCGGAAATTGCCCGCTTCGCTGTCACCACCCACCGGCGGCATGCGGAGGGCGCGCTTCCGCTCGAGGTGCAGACCGACTCTGGAGCAAACTTTGAATCAATGGTTCAACGCTGAAGTCGTCATTTGCGGTGGCCCTGCCAAATTCCACGATGGGTCGGGGAACGTCAAACCAGGCTTACCAACTGCAGGGGTGCGCGATTCGTCCCGCTCGAAGGAAAAAACGCAGCCTTCATCGCCTACCAGATGCCGGGCACGCACGCCGGTGGCAGCCGTGAGCCTGATGATCACGCCCGATGCGGTAGCCCTGGCCGGCGGCGGAGTCGAAGCCCAGTTCACCAAAGTCAGATTCCACTACTCGCGCCTGGATGGCTACAAGGTAGTCGCCATGGTCCGTGCACGGATTGACGTATGCGCTGGTATCACAGGAAGACGACACAACGCAGCGCTCCTGCATGGTGTGTCATTCCGTGATGCGAGATCGCGATCTGAGTCACACCTCAACGCCTTTGCGGCACGGCAAGGGAATCCGTAGAACCCGTGTGGCAGTGAATTGTCATGTCGATAGAACTCTCAAATCCGGCTGAAGGTGTCCGCAGCGAGCGTCGTGAGAAGAACGGCCTGCGCAAAACCGCCCTGGTGATGCCCTTGCGTTACGGGCTTCCCTGCGTGAATTGCAGGCTCTACTACGAGGCGGATCTCGACATGTGTCCGATCTGCGGATGTAGCGACCGCGTCTCTCCCGCTGCATGATGGCACTGCGCGTCGAAAAACAAGTTTCGAGTTTCTCCAAAAAAGCAAACGGCTCGCAGATGTCGTCTTACTCAAGTGAGGCCGCATATACCGGCAAGCAAACCGGCGACCAACGAAGCGCCGGGAAGCTTCAGATTAGCAACATGGATGAAAGCGGTGACAGCTTCGTCCTTGCGCGTGTGACGGCCTCATCTGCGACACAACTCAGAGTCATTGGAGAAAAGATAAAGATGAGCAACACCTTCACACAGCAAATCACGAACCCATTGCGGGGCCGCAAGATGATGGGCGCCGCGTTCGGTACTCGCATTCGCCTTCACCCTGATAGACCGGGCGGCGGCGCAGGTGACGCCTCCGCAAACTCCCGATACCATTGCAGTACCGGCGGGAAACTCTCCGCATTTCTGGTCGGCCACGCCTTCGGTAGCCAGGGCTATACTTGCTTGCCGACGAGCCACCGGTGGCACTGCCTGGAACCCCACGCGCCCGTCCCGAAGCCACCCTCTTTACGGATCTCTTCGGCGGCAGTTCCAGATCATCACTCACTTCCAGAGCATCAATGAGAACCCCAAGCCGGGCGTCACGGTCCCCCGCAGCGGGAACGCGACGTGGCAGAGCTTCCCTCGATAGCAGCCGGGTGTGGATGGTAAAGAGCAATGGGATCGACGCCGGCACCGACCCAGCGAGCTGCCCGAATAGCTGGCTCGATTCAATGCCTCCTGTTGCAGTCAGTCGGGAATGCGAAGGGGCCCACGGGCGGGAACCTCCTGGCCAAGAACCACCTTCATCCAGCGTCTAAATACCGCTGGAGGAGCTGTTCCCACGAGCACGTGCGCGGTGGGCCAGACTGAGCTGGTGCCGTACACGGCTGATTATTTCTTCTTTCGTGCGGACAGAGCAGTAGATTCGCTTTCCTTAACCGAGGAGGCGAGTTGTGCACGCGGAGGCGCACCGATGTCTTGGTGCGCCTCGCGTGCACGTCGTCGATTGTGCGAGCTGATGGCACACCGCGAACTGGTTTTGGAGGGAAACTGGAACATGCCCATGTTGCTGAAGCCGATCGTGGGTCTGCTGCTTGGTTCTACTTTTCTTTCTTGTCACGCACGGCAACAGCGCAGGATCCGAGGTGACCGCCTTTACAACGATGCTGTCCACTTCCACATCCAGGACTGCCAAAGCCGATGGACCGCCCCTGCCCGACGTCCTCAAGATGATGAACGCTCACGTTTGCCGCAGCGTGTTGATGGGACTGCTCCGCCACCGTGGCGCACTGATCCGCCGCCGACCGCGACTTCGCGCCCGTCTACTATCGCGCAAACCGATGCCCAAGCCAGTCTACTACAACGCGATCCAGGACGTCCTGGTGGCGTGGGCACAAATTTCTCGCGCTGCTGGAAGGGGATTGCGTGCGCGTCGACGCCGTTGATGAGCGCCTCAACCTGAAGACGCGCGACGGCAATTACATCAGAAAATGATGCGGATGTATCCGCAGCCGTGTGGACCGGATTCGGCGAGATCATTTTCAGAAGCAGGAGAAGTCTCCGAGAGAATTGCCGGCGGTCCGCCTTGGTCTCTACAGCCCATCGCTTGACGCGATCTTCGACGTGATCGGGGAGATGGGGGCGGTCGCCGTGGTGCACTGCGATCACGACACACCGGCACACAACCTCGCCCTGCAAGTGACTCAGCAGCCAACGCGATGATCTTCCACGGCAGAAACCGACACCGCACAGTATCTGGAGGCGTTCCAGGCATTCCTGAAGAAGCATCCCAATGTGCACATGGTATGGGCGCATCGCGGGCAACGCGGACGTGGCGTTCTGCCGTATCCCGAACATTGGAAAAATCTCGATGCGATGCTTGCCGATCCGCGTTCGCGCACGTATCGATCGGCCTCTCACGGCGGGAACCGGTGGTGATTTGCTCCCTACTTCATCGACACTCCCGAGCACCTGAAAATGACCGCTGACCTGATTCGCAAATATCCCGACCGTTTTCTCTACGGCAGTGACCAGGGCGCGACCAGCGATTGGGCGAATGTCGAGAAGAGCTACGACGTCTGGGCGCCGCTATGGAAAGATCGCTGGCCCCGACCTGACGCGGCAAGTGGCGAAGAGCGACATCCTCGCCTCTTCGACCGGTCGCGAAAAAACATGCGTGCCTGGGAACAAGCGCACGCAGAGAAGAATCGAATAATCGCCAGAACAATCTGCGATACCGCCGCACTGAGAAATCGGTTGGCTCGCGCATTTGGGCTGACCTATATGATGCCGCGCTACCATGCCCCCTCTGGATGCGGCGGCGGAATGGCTTCGGCTCACAGCGCACTACCGGCGCATGAGCGAGTGGCGAAGTTCTGGCACTGGCGGCCAATCCCGCCGCGCTGACCGAAGCTTGGCGCAGCGAGGTGTTGAAGGCCGAAGGTCTCCGCGCGCAAACTGGAACTCCACCGCCGAAAACGTAACCCCTCCGCCGCCCAGACCGGAACCCGATCCCGACACGCCATATGCCAAAGAGCGCCAGCTCGTCGAGCTCCGCAAAGGTGGCCCCGGAGCTTATCGGACGCCTGCTTGCAGTTGCGGTGCAAGTTTTTGCTCGACGGGGCCGGCATCCCATTTTTGCCCGGGAGAGGAAAGAGCAACCGAGGTCGACCGAGTCACATCCCATTTCAACTCCGGCGTCAGTGTGAGGGGTAATGAGCATCGGCTATCGCTGGGCATGGGACGCGCTGAGAGACTACGAGCCAGCGGACGAACCGCCGGAAGAAGAACAGCCGGAAGACTGGAAAGGAAATTCCGTAGCTTGTCGAAGTGCCGTTCCGCCGACGTGGTGTTCGAGCGCCTTTCTCCACTGGGCCGCGGAAGGGGGGAAGGACGACCCCTGATCCTGACTTTCAGTGGACCTGCGACTCTTGCGGATATCAGTGGAGAGGACTTAGGCATACTGAAGGGGTAAGTTTGCCGCAGTGAGTTCGGCGGGGCGGGAAACCTACACGGCGGAAACTCTGTTCTTGTCTGCAGGCAGGTTCGGCGGGGAATATTCGGCAGCGAGTTCAGGTCGTCTTCCAGGCTGGCACGAAATTCCGTCGTCCGAGATCCTTGAAGCGGAATGGCTGCGGGCGGCCGCTTCGTCGCCCACACATGGGGAAATAGCATTTCCGCCCGGCTGCGCACGGTGGTTGCGCCGACGATGAAACAGCACTTCCACCACAATGCGCCTTCATCGAGTGGCTTGTCCAGGTTGGAGCGAGTCACGCCATTCGAGGAAAGTTGGACTGAGCCGTGTGCGGATCTTGCCGCCGATTCTGCCGCAATTGCAGCAGGGGCAAACACTTTCCGAGCCGCCAAGTTTTACGCGGGGCCGC